>Ga0210396_10000844_pt1 | contig 35576 bp, 35 predicted proteins | sample IncBWH17OmetaG_FD_155466 | JGI IMG/M metagenome (GOLD analysis project Ga0210396, IMG submission 155466) | Forest soil microbial communities from Barre Woods Harvard Forest LTER site, Petersham, Massachusetts, United States - Inc-BW-H-17-O ...
AGACCAGGACTGCTGATAAAAAGCAGGGCCGTTGTGTCTGCTCCTGTGCTTTCCTCTTGCAGTACTGGTCTTCTCCTTGTCAGATGGCGTGCAGCCGAGTTCGTAGATTGACGCTTCACTCTGCCGTTCCGGCATCACCTGTTGGCCTTGTCTCGCGATTACGGATGTGTGACGGGCAAACCTTACCTTATCGATTAGGGAAGGTTTGCCGACCAATTGGGACTCGCAACGCCTCTAGCCGCCATCAAGCGTTCGAGGGGCTGTCCGGCTTGATGTTTTGGTTGAGTCGCAGCACGTTGTTTGGGTCGTACTTTTTCTTGATCTCTACGAGACGAGCGTAGTTCGGTCCATAGCTCGAACGAACCAGTTGCTCACTCGTATCGCCCAACTGGTTGACGTACACTCCATGCGCAAAGGGCTGTAAATTATCGCGCGTAGCCTGGACCCATCGCACCACTTCCGCCTTCACCGCGGGAGTGTTCCAGACACGGGCGATGTCTATTTCATAACCCGGCTCCCGGAGAGCAAATGCGGTGTCGGTCACACTTACGCGGCTAATAGCCCCACGCAACGGCACAATGATCACTTTGCACGTGGCTGGCGCATCGTTGATCGCCGTAGTAATCGCCGCAATGGAAGCTCCGCTAAGTTCGCGAAGAAGGAGATCTGTTTGGAAGTGCGCAACCGGCGCTGCAAGAAAACCACCGGCCGCCTGAGCATCCAGGTAGGACATGATCCTGACGCTGTCATCCTGCGGCTTGAAGGCGCGCAGCGACCGGAGCAAGTCATTTCCCATTCGTTGATCGCCGCAATAGCAGACATCGACTTTGAGTCTTCGGCCCTGTTCGGACGGCAACAGCTGGGCAAACGCGTCCATTTCATCCGGGGCCCCAGCGAGAAACTTAACGAATGCCTGCAGCAACTCTGGAATCCGTCCCGCCGGATAGGTGAGGGCACCAGACAGAACCTGATTCACCGGATGGAGCTGGTACTCCAGCGCCGTGACCACACCAAAGTTGCCTCCTCCACCACGAATGGCCCAAAAAAGATCTGGATTGGACTTCGGGCTGGCTTCGACCTGCCTCCCGTCAACGGTGACCACTTGCACCGATAGCAGGTTGTCGCATGCTGCGCCATACTTCTCCATCAAGCGGCCTTCTCCGCCTCCGAGCGTCAGGCCGGCAATGCCCACCGTCGGGCATCCGCCTGACGTGGTCGCGAGCCCAAAGCGCCGAGTCGCTGTGTCGAGGTCACGCACGAGAGCGCCGGCCTCGGCGCGGGCCACTCGTTTGCCGGTGTCTACTTCGACTCCTTTCATCGCGGAGAGGTCGATTACTACGCCGCCATCGCACATTCCGAATCCGAGACGGCTGTGGCCTCCAGCGCGAACAGCCAGGGACAAATGCTTGGTCTGGGCAAATTCGAGAGTACGCGCGACATCGGAGGGACCCGCGCAGCGCACGATCACTGCAGGATGCCGATCAAATGCCCGGTTGAAGATTGAGCGCGCCGCGCTGGCGAGCGACCCGGAAGTTACGCCCCGAAACAAGTTTTCAACGACGCGGGCCAAGTCAGCTTCGAGGAGATCGCCGTTGATCTCCTCCAAGCCCGTTTCTTGTTCTTATTCTATTCAGTTATGTCTGAACCTGGACCGTGGCTTTCCCCACGGGGCGCAAAGGCACCGCTGGCTCTGGAGAGCGAGAAGTTAAAGCCAGCAGTTCGGGCAAAATTCCGTCCTTCTCAGGGATCAAGATGATACGGGCCTTGCTCTCGACGATCTTCTGAATCTCGAGAATCTCGAACATGGCACCTTCGACTTGCGGATCAGCCGCAACTTTGTTTAGCGCCTCACCGACAATGCGCGGACGCATAGCGGCGGCTTTAGCGAATTCGACCGCGGCCTGGCGCTCGGCCGTGCTCGTGATGATGCTGACCTGATTCGCTCCGTCCTGCTTGATGGCCGATGTCACCTGGCGCAGCCGGTTCACTACCTTTTCTTCGATTTGCTTGATCATCTGGCTGTCGCGGAAGTGCACCTTGCGGATGTACACCGAACCCAGCTTGTATCCCCACTCGTGAGATTGTGGAGAAACCTCGGCGCGCACCGTCTGGCTCATCGCGTGGCGGTTCTGCAGTAGGTCAGCAAGCTTCAAGTTGCTGAGGCAGCGCACAGTGGAATTACTGACGTTGGTAGCCAGCGAGCCTCGCGGATCGGCATTCTTGAACAAGAAGGCCACGGGATCGCTAATGAACATTTCGTACCAGATGCCGATGCCCATAGGCGCGCCTTCTTCCGAATTCACCGGCTGGCTGCGCAGGTATTGCTGGTCGATGCGCATATCCAGCACATAGAGGCGGCCCAGCCAGCTCACAATCGGCGCCTGCAGGCCAAGTTTGAACAGCAGAATGTGCAACCCGGGTTCATCGAGAATCGCGACTACCTTGCCGAACAGCACATAAACATTGCAGGTGCGCTCTTCCACAATCGCGTAGACGCCGAAGAAACGCAGCAGCCAGAAAATCGCCGGCACGAGCACGAAGCACGCCACAAACGTTGCCACCGCCGCGATAAGCAGATTCATTGCTTAGTCTCCAGAACAACCTGCTGCGCATTGCCAAAAAGCCCGAGGCGCACGTTACGCACGTAGGCTCGCAAGGCCCCTTCACCCGTGCCCTTTAATTCGGACAGCTGGCTAGCCAGAGAAACCAGCGGCTGCACCTCCGCCTCGGCTTTCAGGGTTTCGATCTCGGCCGCTCGTTTCGATTGTTCAATGCGTTGGTCAGCCGTGGCCTGGGCTAGACTCACGTCGGACGACACCATATTGTGCGCGGTATTGATCGCCGCCAATGCCGACTCGACTTCCGGTGGCGGATCAATGCCGGTGATCAGCGAGGCGTCGAGCACGATGCCATAGCGAGCCTCCGACGTGCTGCACTCGCGATCCATGTGTTCGTTCAGGTCGCGAAGATTTTTGCGCAGGTCATTGATAGAAACCCCGCCGCTTCCAACCTCCGGAGCGCCGGGAACTGCGGGCGCTTCGAAGGTGGCAATGCGCTCACGCAACACGGAAACAAAATAGCCCATCACGTGAGAGATCGGACGCTTGGCGCCGAACAGGTTCGCGTAAAGATTCCGCTCGGAGATGTGGTAGCGGATCTGCCCAGTCAGCCCGGTATTAAGCTGATCCTTCGTGACCGCATCGACGACCGTGCCCGATTGATTCGCGCCGGGAGCGTCGGGATCGAAGGCCATATTCACGGTTTGGGTAGCGATGGAAACTTTGTAGATTTTTTGCCATGGCCACTTGAAATAAGGACCGCCCGGCATGATCACGCGGACCTGGGGATACCGATAGCGCTGTTTCTCGTCGGCGTCGAGCCCGGCTGAGATGGGATCGTTCAGGGTGGTCGCTCCGGGGATACGGTCCGCCCGCCCGAAGTTAGTCTTCACTGCGCGTTGGTTCTGATCGACCGTGTAAATACCGCCGGCCAAGTAGCGAACAAGAAACCAGACGATAAGACCGATGAAGATTCCGACGAGAATGTCCGGGTCCATTGAAAATTGCTCCTTAGCGCCACCATACATGATGAACTTAACGCGGGCTTCCAAAACTCCTCCCGAGTGGGATTGCAAGAGGAGATTCCCCCGCAGTTCGGGGGCTGAGCGAGAAGCTACCGCCCGAAGGTCCTCGAAGCCCGTCTATGGACCTCGTTGATCCACTGCTCCCGGAAGTCGTGACCGCGATTTTCTAGCGCATTCCCTTGGCCAACCGCGCACTGCCGGGACTTCTCCGCAACAACAGCATGGCAGAAGCGCCAATTGAAGGGCCTGGAACCAGCATGAGAAATGTCCACCGCCAAGAACCCAGGAAACCAGCCATCCGAGGCACCAGCCAAATTGCCAACACGGTAAGCGCAAATCCCAGGCCGAGCTGAACTGAAAGTGCGGTTCCGACGAAGCGCTGGTCGGCAAGTTCAGTAATCATTGCGGAAAACTGGGCGGAGTCACCGATGACAGAGACGCCCCAGATCACCAGGATCATGATGAATAGCCATGACGGCCCACCAAAGGCAAACCCGATCGCAAGGGCGCAGGCTCCGGACGCGATCATCATCCCAGCGGTCGTCGCTGTGCGTCCGATACGATCTGACAGAATCCCTCCCAGGAGGCAGCCGAACGCCCCCGTCCCGATCGTCACGAAAGTGAGGAAAGACGCCCGGCCGAGCAACCACACGTGCTGGGCTCCAAGGGCCTCGTTCACGTACACCAGAAGCCATGCCCACATTGCATACAGCTCCCACATATGTCCGAAATAGCCGAGATTGGCCAAGAGGAGATCTCGATCGCGGAAAACAGCCCCAGCCTGCCGCGGATCGAATATAGCGCGTCCAAAGGGATAGGGTCCCTCGCGGGCGAAGAGCCAAAGAAGCACTCCTCCGACCGACGTGGCAAGCGTGGATATCTTGACGACGAATCGCCAATCCACCGCAGCGGAAAGACTGCGAAAAAGATGCGGCATGGACGATCCGATGGTTAGCGCACCGACCACCGCCCCGAGCGCAATACCTCGATCACGGTTGAACCAAGTGGATACCACCTTAAGAGCGGGCGGATAGACACCCGCCAAAGCAAATCCCGTTACGATTCGAGCTGCAACAGCGCCCACGGGACCATGCGCCGTCAGAAGCGTCGCATTCGCTGCTGCCGCCAGCAGGGCAGACACAGCCATCAGCCAGTTGAGACGGACAATGTCGGGAAGATTGACTAGGCTCGCGGCCAAGGCGCCACAGACGAAACCGATCTGCACGCCAATCGTCAACCAAGAGATGGCGAAAGGCGAAAGGTGCCATTCTCGCTTCAATTCGGGGGTGATGGCTGTCGCCGAAAACCATGTCGTCAGTGACAGGACAATCGCAATTGATAGTATCGCTAGGACTCCCCAGCGCGAAGCGTCAGAACTGCGGTGCAAATCCGATGTGCAGGTCGACGGCGTGGTGTGCACGTGGCTTCGGTATCTCCGGAGTTGGGTGGTGGCTTGGCTCCAGTCTACTCGATCAAGAAGCGAGTTGGCCTTGGGTCACCGGGCCGACTCGGGTCGACCGGTCGACCAGGAGTTTTCTCGGGCCAGATGTCGGCTTGGGGGAAGTTTGAAGCTTCACTTGGAGCTTGCAGCTGATTGCGTGCGGAATCAATCAAGGAAGAAGGCGGGGTCAGGGTAATTGACCTCCCACGGCGCCATCAGAATGCATGTTTTCGAGAATGTCGACGAATTACTCGGCCGATCTGAAGACCCGTGTAGAACCCTGCATTTTCGGAGGCACACTGGATTGCTCGCAGTGCGGTTGTGCCATCAGCAGCGGCTTACATTGGTTGAAGGATCTCCATTTTGGACCGCTAAAGATCGCGCACCTGGCGTACGGGTCAGCAGCGATTGGATCCCACGTGGGCCGGCTCCGAAAAGGGTACCAGGCTGAACCAAGGTGGCGCGACACGCCGGCCTCAAAACTGGTCAACATCGAGCCGAGTTCTTTGAAATAAGCGGGAAGATCGCCAGGCTCGCGCAGTCAAAATGGGGCGCGATCCGGGTCTCCGGGAGTCTCTTCCCAATTGCTCATGATCCTCCCGGGATCAGGGCATCTCCCCGCGGGCACCATGTGCGAACGCCCAGCAAACGGTTCGCATACGATCGCTACCCGCCCGCTAACTTCTTCCTCGCCACCGGACGCGCAAATGCATTCGTCAGACCGTGTCCGTTATTGGCCATCACCTTGCCGTAATATTCCTTCGCACGCGCAGCGTCGCCACCCTTTTCATATGACTGTGCGATTAGCACCAGGATGAACGGGTCGTCCTGGCTCGCTTTCTCTAGTTCCGTGATTGCCGTCTTGTAGTCGCCGCCATAGAACGCCACATATCCGGTGAGATAGGGAAAGAACTGTGCCTGGTTCGGATTGTTCGCTTTCTCGAGCGCCGCTTTCGCAGAGGCGACCTGCTTCTGTGCTTCGTCGCCCTGTCCGCGGCGTGCGGCAATACGGGCCTGGGCGTGCGCCCAGCGGAATGCCCACAGGTTCTTGTCGGCGTCCTTCATGTCCATCTTGCGCATCGCGGTGTCATAGCCGGTCTTGTACCAGTTTGCGGCACCGTCGATATCGCCCGACTCGAGCTTAATGCGGGCCAGTTCATTGGCCACTCCGGCCGCGCCTTCGAAATCCGGCTTCGCCAGCAGCGCGTCAAATACCGGCTTCTCGTATTTTTCCGCCTCGGCCGAATTGCTCTCGAAGGCATAAGAAAACGCCATCACTCGCAGTGCGCGGTTTTTCTGGTCGGCCGGAGCCAGCTCGATCGCTTTCTTCAGGTGCTCGCGTGCGGCCGCATAGTCACCCTTTAGGTCTAGCGCCACGCCCGACTCCAGATGCGCCTCGTACGAATTCGGGGACTTCTGGAGCGCCTGCTCGTACAGCTGCAGTGCCTCATCCTGTTTGCCTTCGCTATTGAGCTTCTGCCCCTGTTTCACCAGGGTTTGCGCATCGTCGGAGGGCGCCGCCTGCGCGCCCGCCGCTTGCCCCATGCAAGTCACTCCCACCACAAGCGTAGCTAAGAAAATCGGAACATAATAACGGAATTTCATGCGCGCGATTATACCGCTGAAGACAGATGGAGACGCGAGAAAGAGCGACCGCAGTTCTAGATGTGCCATCTGCTCTTGGCACGGGCGAAATGGCTGGGCGGCAGTTCGCGTTCGGTGGCTTATCTCATTTGCTTCTTCCGGATGCCAGTCGCTCGCGACGAGCGTCCGGGCAGTCGTGATCGAGCTGAAGAGCCTAGAGATCCCAGATGCACTTGCCATTCTGAAAGAACGAAATCATTCCGTCCTCGCTGATTCTGAGGACGCTTCCGAAGCGCGAGGCGGAGATAGCGGCCGTAGTACGACCGCCTTCAATGTTCTCGGGGTGCAGGTCCGCCAAGTCCGGGTGACGGAGAATCGCGCCGAATGCTAAGAGATTGGAAGCGCGGTCGAGAACGATTCCGCCATCGATCCGCGCGATGGTCTCCAGAACTGCGCTTGGGACATCGAGCACTCGCTTCTGATGCAACAAATAGTGGAGCTGGTCCTTTGTGCCGGCAACAGGATGTTTGCCACGATCGGGCAAAGGGGAAAGCAGATCGGTCCTCGATACTAGCTTCCGGGCCATGTTGGGATCATCGAGAACAACCAACAGTCCGCCGCGGCGGTCTTCCGCCAGATTGAGAGCCACGCCAAACAAGCGTTCTGCAAGTTCGGAATTCCCAACGGCCTGAGTCCAGAGGGTGTATTTTCGCTCGGCGTCCGTGAGCCTCCATCGGCCGTCCCAGAAACGGAAGACCTGCACCCCATTGGCAAAAATCTTCATTTCCCCATTGGGCGTAAGAATCATGCAAACATGTCCGCCGCACAACGTGGCCCGGCTGTGGGTTTGATATCGCGCGGGACTGGGCACAGGGAGCTTAATGTCTGAAAGAGGCTGGGCCCACTGTTCAACATCAACGATTTCCACCAGGAACCCATTCTGATCAACCAGGGCGAGAGTCTGCAATCCATCACAGAGCCGATAGAAGCTCCGGATTGAGGTCAAGGCCGGAGAATAATGCAGAGCACCGAAGGGAGTGACTGGCAGCTCATGGCAAGGGTCCAGGTCTTTCCCGAAAAGAAGGACGCCAGTCGAGATACGCCGGTTCTCGTAGGTGCTGAGCGAACTCGTGCGAAGGACCTCGATGGCATCCTCCACTCGATCCGGTCCTTGCCAGACCTTCTGTGCGTACGGAGCCCCGTCGATGTACGCGGAAACGTATCGATCCTCGGGCAGCCCTCGAAAAAGCTCGAATCGCTGCTCGACCTGGGTAGTGTCAACGATCATCCGATATCGCGAGTCCAAAACCGCGCCGATACTCGTTAGCAGCTTCAACTCCGCTTCAGAGAAAGGTTCATCCCGCGCGAGGGAATATCGGGATCCTAGCCAACTCAAGATCAGCGACGCCCCGACGGAAGTCCGCGCGATGCGATGTTCACCGGGATCCAGGTCAGGTTCAAGCAAGTCGAACTGCGCCGAGGGGAAGAAATAGCCGATACCACCTTCCACCAACTTTCCATACAGTCCGTCGATGAAGGGAGCCGCCTGTTTCTGTTCCGTCATTTTGTCCTTCGGTCCTTCGTCCGACAAAGTCTTCTTGCTCTGATGACGGCAACGCCTGGAAGGGCTCATTAATGACCATAGGTTTGGTTTGCTTTCCTAGCGACAGGTCCGGTCGAAATCCTATCGATCGCGTTCAGCCGCATACCGGATCTGCAGAAGCTCGAGATCCAGACGGCGCCGGGACGGGCACGTCGGCGTGGGGGTAACACCTGGGGCGTCTTACGTGCCCTGTCGCGCGGGCCATTCATGAGCGCAGCCGACGAAAAAGCCGAGCACTCGTAAAGGTCAACTGTGCTGCGGTCCCCAGCGGCCTGCTCGAAAGCGACCTCTTTGGCCACGAGCGCGGCGCCTTCACGGGTGCAATCACGCAAAAGATCGGTCGGTTTGAATTGGCAGATCAGGGAACGCTGTTCCTGGATGAGATTGGCGACATCCCGCTTCAGCTGCAACCGAAGCTCTTGCGTGTCTTACAGGAACGAGAATTTGAGCGGCTGGGAAGCACTGTGACCAGGAAGGCTAATGTGCGAGTGGTAGCCGCCACTCACCGCAATCTGGAAGACATGATCCAAGAAATAACAGTTTCGTAGCGATCTCTACTACCGGCTTAATGTTTTTCCGATCTACATTTCCCCGTTGCGCGAGCGCCCGGAAGATATCCCGCTACTCGTATCTCATTTCGTTCAGGAGTTTTGCTCGCCGGATGAACAAGACTGTCTCTGCGATCTCACCCGAAACTCTGGAAGCATTAACTCACTATCCATAGCCCGGGAACATTCGAGAGTTACAGAATGTGATCGAACGTTCTGTTGTGGTACACCAAAAGGGCAATTTCTCCGTAAAGAAATGCTGCTTAGCAGGACACCACCCCATCACAGCTCTTCACGTCAGTCCTTTCGAAGATCTCCGATAGAAGATCGAAAGATCATCGATTCTGCGCTGGCGGAAGCGGGAGGCCGAGTGTCTGGACCGTCGGGTGCGGCAGCCCTGTTGGGGATTCCGCCGTCCACGCGTCTGCAGGTCCAGCGACGAAGGCACGGAATTCACTTCCATCGCTCTGCTTGAGAGTTACGAAACTGCCCATCTCCACAGAGGAATTATTGTCTTCACCTATAGCGCGGGCTGCAAAAGTCAACAATAATAGCAACGCCGTGAGCCATACCCAAAGCGAAAAAAAAGGCGCTTATTGGGAAACGCTTGGGTTCCAACCCGGCGTTGCGAAATATCGCGCGATCGTCATTTCGGAGACCAATCTAGACCTGCCGAGGCCTGATAAACCCTCTGAGCCCGCGTCTGCCTCATTCTTGTGAAAGTTCATCAACCCTCCCAACTGCTCCAATGCACGAGCGAGGGCCGCAGCTATATCCCTTCGCGAGCAACCCAGAAGAATTGAACAATCGTGCTCGGAATAACGTTGAAGAACCGACATAACGAAAACGAAACGCTCAAACGGTGCGAGTTCGAGGATCGCATAAACCTCAGCCTCTAACGCCAAAGGCACGTAATTCAAGCCGCGAGGCAAAACAGGATTTCGCATAGTCCTCACAGACTGCTGCCTCGGCGCAATAAACCCGATGGCGCTCCGAATGATGGTGCGTCGAGCCCAGGAGCGCGCCCATTCCTTGAATACACGTTTTGCTTTTGTGGATTCCCCGACACCAGCGACAAAGCACTCTTCCGCCCTGTCCGGGTCCCCGGTCAAGAGGAACGAGAGCAGGTAGAGACCAGTCATGTCCTCGGTGAAAATGCGCTCGAAGTCTGCAGTCGACGCGTACGCCACGGAGCCTACGATTTCTTTGGAAGCTTCGCTCGCCATACTCACCCTAGATTGATCATCCGGCAGTTCCACAACACAACGCAACCGAGTCGTCGGTTCAGCTGTTGTCTGAACCGGTGTACTAGTTCGATGCAATGCACCGACAGTCGACTCAGAATCTCGCAACCTGCAGTCTCACAATTGCGATCGCGGTTGGTGAAGCCGATCACAGCAGGCCGTCTAGCGGCGGCCTTGGGTCGTGTACAGAGGCGTTGGCCGCGATTCCCAAAGAGCCTTCCAACGCGCGGGGAGCATCCGCTCATCATCAGATTTTCGTGCGCGACGGCGAACGCTGCTGGATCGTGCGGCTGACAGATATTTCTCTGATGGAATCCGAGGGGAGTTACACGCGCCTCCATTTTGGCGGCAATGCGCCGCTCGTCTATCGCTCGCTAACAGCTATCGAGCAACGACTCAGCCCCACAACGTTTTTTCGCGCGAACCGTTCGCAGATCGTAAACCTTGGCTGGATCGAAGCCGTTGAAAACGATATCGAGGGACGGTTGAGTATCAAGATGCGCAATGGCAAGCAAGTTGAGATTTCAGGACGGCAATCCAGAAGTCTGAGAGAGTTGTTGAGTCTTTGAATTGCTTTTCTCTATCCGAACCGCAATGATCATTTTGACCATTAACTCCCGGTTTGTCGGCCAACTTTACCTTACCGGGTGAAGGCAGGTTGATCTCGGCCAGCCCTGCCCTTGGATGGAAGCCAGCAGGATCAGGTCTCCTGCGATCTTCGAGAGCTTTACGGAGACACCACGCAGCGCAGCAGAGTAAACCACAAACCCCTGCTGATCCCACGTAGCGGCGACCATGTAGCGTGGTTCAAAAGCGAAATCTCTAGGCAACGGGAATTGACGCACCCTCTTGGACGGTCAACTGGAAACCGACAGCGTGTATTTCTCAGGTTGTCGGTCGAAAGCCTGCTTGCATCCAGCACAGCAGAAGTAGACCTCGCTTCCATTGTGCTCTGATGTGTATTTCGCGCTGCTAACATCCACGAGCATACCGCAGACGGGATCTCGGGATTGCTTGTTCAAAACTGGCAGTGCACTTTTATTAGCCTCAGCCAGAGGCTTCCGTCGAGCACTCCTTCGCTGAATAATCTCGGCAAGGATACTCACCGCAATTTCTTCGGGCGAGGTTGCGCGGATATCGAGCCCCGCTGGTGCTCGAATCCGGCTTGTGCGTTCGGAGGAGACACCAACTTCGCCCAAGTATTCGAGGACCTTCTTTGCCTTGATGCTGCTCGCCACGAAAGCAACATAGTCAGCGTTGGTTCCGGCAGCTTTTTCAAGTGCTTCCTCGTCACCTTCGCCCTGGGTTGACACAACGATAAACGTGTCGGGCGTAATCTTGAGTCCATCCAAATTCAAATCCGTCTGCAGCAAGTCGACATCTGGAAACTGTTCCTGGTCTGCGCCTGGGGCAACCACAGAGATCCTGTAGTCAACTGCCTTGGCCAGCCGAGCGAGCGTCTGCGCGACCGGAGAGCGACCAATGATAAGAACGTGTGGTTTTGGCAGGATAGGCTCGATATAGATATCCAGGGTGCCTCCGCTATGACAAGTCATGGTGTAGTCAATAATTCCATCCTCCGGAGCCGCTGACGGGCTTATTCGCACCATGCGTGGCCGTCCATCGGCCAGCGCGTTCAGCGCCTCCTTGATCACTACCGGTTGGGCACAGCCCCCGCCGATCCAGCCCCAGATCCCTCCGTTTACGAAAATGATCGCCTTGTCTCCCGGCTTGCCAGAAATGGGAGCCTGGAAACGCACAACAGAAGCTGTGACGAACGGCTCGCCTTTCGCCACTAATTCCGTCGCCTTCTTCAGGAACCGGTCAAACATGTTGGGACCATCCTATAAATGCTTCTCAAGCGCCAGCAAGCTTTCGAGGTTGTGCGCCGGAGCGAACACATCAATGTGGGACAGTGCAGCATTCATTCCGCTGGTAATCGGCTGGTAGTCTTCTAGGCCTAGCAGGGGATTCAACCAAATGAGTCTGCGGACACATCTTTTGATTGCTCCCAGTTCCGAGGACAAGACGTCGGGTTCTCCGGTGTCCCAGCCGTCGCTCAAGATCAAGAACAATGTATCCTTGGACCGCAGCTTCCTACGATGGAGTTGGTTGAACTCGCGGAGCGATCCGCCGATTTTTGTGCCGCCGGACCACCCGGCGGGAAGCTGCGATAAGGCGTGCAATGCGTCTTGCAGACGCTGGCTACGAAGCAGGGGAGTGATCTCCACCAGAGTGGTGCTGAAGAGAAACGTGTCCACATGGCGGAAGTGCTTTTGCAGCGCGTACAGAAACTTCATTAGAAAGATGCAATACGGGCTCATCGAGCCACTAATGTCGAGCAGTGTCACCAGCCGGTGCGGGCGTGGCTTCCGTTCCCGGTAGCGCAGGTTCATCGGTTCACCGCCGCGGCTGATGTTGCGGCGGATAGTCTTGCGGAGGTCCACCTGCCCTCGCGAAGTTCCGCTTCGCCGTCTGCGCGTCAGCCGGCGGCTCATTTGCTTGAACAGACGCAGCGAAATCTGCTCCAGGGCTGCCATGTCGCTCTGGGGAAATCTGGAGAAATCCGTCTTGGTGAGCCGCTCTTGGGTGCTGGCTCCTATGACGGCTTGGGCCCCGTCTTGTTCCGACGACACGTCGTCCCCCGAAACGATGGACATTAGTGGATGCGTGTTTCGTGGGCCGAGCCGAGAACGACGTGCGTCTCGTGGGTGCGGCTTGCGGTTTGGCGACAGCTCGGGCACCGTTCCTCTCCAAAACGCCTTGAAGCAATCATCGAACAGGTCCCAGTCTTCTTTCGAAGAGCACAACACGGAGCGCAAACCAAATTTCAGTTCTTCCGAGCTCTTACCATCGAAAGCTGCTGCTGCTTCCAGCGCACCCAGAGTTTCCTGCACACTCGCTGAAAGACCCTTCTCTCGGACAAACCGGCAGAACTCAACAATGGTTTTCGCCGTCGCGCTCGGTACTCCCTTTAAGCTGATCATTGCCGTGGCTGACTAACCCCTTCTCCCGGCGGGATGAAGAGCTTGCCTGCTCCCGCGCTTCGGATCTTGACACTATCTTCGACCGATTTGGATATACAACCCAGCGTCTGTTCGATCGCTTCCTCATCCAGTTGCGGCTTCCCCAAAGTCAATAAGGCCTCTGCACAATCGAGAGTTTCCGCGACACCAGGAGGCTTGCTCAAGCCGAGCCCTCTTACTGCCTGCACGTATCCCACAACTTGTCGGGCCAGCTTCTCCTCGATGCCTGGCAGCCTTGTGCACACAATCTTCATCTCCTTTTCAAGGCTCGGGTAGTCAATCCACTGATACAGGCACCTTCTCTTGAGGGCTTCGCCAAGTTCCCGGCTGCGGTTGGAGGTCAGGACCACATAGGGCACATGCTTCGCATGGACAGTGCCCATCTCCGGAATGGTGATCTGGTAATCGGAGAGTAATTCGAGCAGGAACGCCTCGAACGCTTCGTCCGCACGATCGATCTCGTCGATCAGCAGCACGGGAGAAGCGTCCTCGGCCTGAATTGACTGCAGCAATGGGCGCTCAAGAAGAAACTCCCCGCTGAAGATGTGCCGTTCCTTCTCTTCGACCGTCTTATCTGATCCTTCTTCGATCTTGATCGCCAGCAATTGCTTTTGGTAATTCCACTCGTAGACGGCTGAGTTGACATCCAGCCCCTCGTAGCATTGCAACCGGATTAGCCGTCTGTCCAGAAGCGACGCGAGCGCCTTCGCCAACTCGGTCTTCCCGAGGCCCGCGTGCCCTTCAACCAGAATTGGTTTCCGAAGCTTGGTGACGAGATAGACCGCGGTGGCCAGCGATCGGTCGGCAACATATCCCAAACGCTCGAATCCAGAGATGATTGCATCGACGCCCTGGCTCGATTCGGAAGGAAGATCTGGAAAGGTCGTCATGATGGTAGTTTCGACTGCTGGCGGTTTCATCTCAGAAGTACTCAGGGTTTCTTGCGAAACACTCCCTTCGCTGCCTCCCAGGCCACGGACGTAGCCTTGATGGGTTTAACCTCCGCAGAGTCTGCCTGCCCTGCTGGCACCTCGGAAGGCTGTTGCAGCCGAGCCTGGAGATTCTTCGTAAATTCCCCGAACATTATGTTTGACACTTCCGCAATCACTCGCGAACCCATCTGCGCCAGAATCCCGACGACATTGATCTCGGACTCACTCTTGACCTCGGTGCCACTGTCCGGTAAGGCACCAAGCTTTCCGGTCATTTTCATGGACGCGCTGCCACGACCGCGCACGTCCTGACCTTTTCCCAGAATCTCAATTTCATGGTTCTGAGGATCTAACCGAACGATCTGCACTTCCCCTGTATAGTCGGTGACGCTCGGGCCCACTTTTACTTTGATCGCGCCCTTGTAAGTTTTCTCATCTACCTGCTCGGTGATCTGTGCGCCGGGTACGCAGGTAGCGACTTTTCGAGGATCGCTCAAGAAAGCCCACACTTTCTCAATGGGCTGTCCCACCTCGAACGTCTTTTCAATCTTCAATGGCATGAGCTTAGCTGGTGACTCCTTTCTCCTTCAGAACGTTCCACACTTTCCAAGGTGTGATGGGCATATCGATATGCCGGACACCGAGATGGGAAAGCGCATCGACTACTGCGTTCACGAAAGCAGCCGGAGAGCCCACGTTGGGAGATTCTCCCACGCCCTTGGCGCCGAACGGATGATGTGGAGACGGCGTGCAGGTCTTGTCGGTCTCCCAGTGCGGGGTCTCGACTGCCGTCGGGAGCAAGTAGTCCATGAAGCTTCCGCCCTGCACGTTGCCGCTCTCGTCGTAATCAATCTGCTGCATAAACGCGATGGCTAACCCCTCGGTCAGTCCGCCGTGAATCTGGCCTTCCACGATCATGGGATTGATGATGTTTCCGCAGTCGTCCACTGCGACAAAGCGCCGAACCTTCACCTCGCCGGTTCCTTTGTCAATGTCCACCACGCACACGTAGGTCCCGAACGGGAAAGTCAGATTGGGTGGGTCGTAGTAATCGACTGCCTCCAGTCCCGCTTCGAGACCGGGAGGAATGTTCGTATAAGCTGCAAAGGCGATTTCCTGGATCGTCTTAGCCTTGCTGGGAGCGCCTTTGACGAAGAACTTTCCTGGTTCCCACTCCAGGTCGTTCTCGCTGCATTCCAGCAGGTAGGCTGCGATTTTTTTTGCCTTGTCGCGAATTTTTCGAGCCGCGACCGCGGTTGCGGCTCCCGAGGTCGGAGTGCTCCGACTGGCATAGGTGCCGAGGCCGTAAGGCGCGGTGTCCGTATCGCCTTCCTCAATGACCACGTCAGCAGCGGGAATCCCCAGTTCCTGCGCGACGATCTGGGCATAGGTGGTCTCGTGGCCCTGGCCCTGGCTCTTGGTCCCCATGCGCGCGATCGCTTTGCCCGTGGGGTGAATGCGGATTTCACAGCTATCGAACATCTTGATGCCGAGTATGTCGAAGGTATGCGCCGGACCCGCGCCCACGATTTCCGTGAAGCTCGAGATCCCGATCCCCATCAGGTCACCTTTTTTTCGTTTTTCTTCCTGTTCTTTGCGAAGTTGCGCGTAGCCGATTTTGTCGAGCGCCACCTTCATAGCAGCTTCATAGTTGCCGCTGTCGTAGGTCCAGCCTAGCGACGATTTGTATGGGAACTTCGATTCCGGAATGAAGTTTTTACGGCGAAGCTCGGCAGGGTCCATCTTCAGTTCCAGCGCCAGAACATCCACCACCCTCTCGATCAGGTACGCCGCCTCGGTCACGCGAAACGAGCAGCGATAGGCAATACCGCCTGGAGCCTTGTTGGTGTACACGCCGTCCACTTCGCAGAATGCTGTGGGATATTCGTACGAGCCCGTGCAAATGCTGAAGAGCCCCGCGGGAAACTTGGTGGGCTGGGCGGCCGCATTGAATGCCCCGTGGTCAGCGAGCGTTTTTACGCGCAGAGCCTGCATCTTGCCCTCGCGGTCGGCGGCAATCTCGGCGGTCATGTGATAGTCGCGGGCAAAGCCCGTCGATTGAAGATTCTCGGAGCGTGTCTCAATCCATTTCACCGGCACGCCCAAGGTCAGAGAAGCGACGATCGCGCATACGTAGCCTGGGTAAACCGGAACCTTATTACCAAACCCGCCCCCGATGTCCGGAGAGACGACCCGGATGTTCTGTTCGGGAATCCCGCCCACCAGCGCGAAAACCGTTCGGTGCGCGTGCGGAGCCTGCGAGGTCATGTAGACGGTTAATTTTCCCGTCGCCCGGTTGAAATCGGCCACGCAGCCGCAGGTCTCGAGTGGTGCGGGATGGCAGCGCGGGAAGAACGCATTCACGCTGGCTTTCACGGCCGCCTTCTGGAAAACCTGCTCGGTCGCCTGCCGGTCGCCAACTTCCCAGTGGAAGATGTGATTGTCTTTCTGCTCGCGGTCTTCGCGCAGAAGGGGCGCATCGGGGTCCATCGCCTTTTTCGGGTCGACCAGCACCGGCAACTCTTCGTATTCCACCTCTACCAATTCCGCTGCATCGGCGGCCGTGTAACGATCTTCCGCCACCACGAACGCTACCTCCTGCGACTGGAACAGTACCTTTCCGGTCGCCAGCACCATCTGCTTGTCGTAGGAGAGAGTCGGCATCCACGCCAGATTCGCCTTGGCAAGGTCTTCGCCGGTAATGACCGCCAGCACGCCGGACAACTTCTTGGCTTTCTCCGTGTTCACGCTCTTGAGCCGGGCGTGCGCATAGGGACTGCGCACCATCTGTCCATAGACCATTCCGGGCAGACGCACGTCGTCTACGTAATTGCCCTTGCCCTGGATGAATCGCAGATCCTCTTTGCGCTTGACGGAATGGCCCATGCCACCCATTTCAGGAGATGTTTTGTGGATCACTTTGCCCCTCCTTGCGCTATCTTGTCGGCCGCGAATTGCACGGCGCGCACGATGTTTTGATACCCGGTGCATCGGCACAGGTTGCCGGAGATCCCCCAGCGGATGTCCTCTTCGCTGGGCTTAGGATTGTTATGCAGCAGTGCGTACGACGACATCAGCATTCCGGGCGTGCAGAAGCCACACTGCAGCCCGTGCTCTTCCTTGAATCCCTCCTGCAGTGGGTGTAGCTGGCCATCCTTGATCAGGCCTTCGACTGTAAGGATTTCGCCGCCATCTGCCTGTACCGCAAACATAGTGCACGACTTGACAGTCTTCCCGTTCAGCAACACCGTGCATGCGCCGCAGTGGCTAGTGTCGCAGCCGATGTGGCTGCCCGTCAGCTCCAGTACTTCGCGGATAAAGTGGATTAGCAAGAGCCGCGGCTCGACTTCAGCCTGGCGATCACGGCCATTGACCTTCACGCGAACCAATTGCTTCTTTGCCATAGCCAGCTCCTCGGCTGATTTTGCGGAATCTACTTGGCCGCTCTCTGGGCGGCGCGGGACAAAGACCGCCTCGCCAGTTCCTTGACGAGCCCCTTCTTGTACTCTGCCGGGCCGCGCAAGTCGGAACTCGGTTGCGCCTCATCGGCGGCCAACTGCGCAGCCTGCCCGATATTTTCCGTGTTGAGCTTTTTGCCGCGAAGAAAATCCTCTGCTTTTCGCGCCTTGATGGGTGTTGCTCCAACATTGGTCAGGCCGATGCCCGCTCTTTGGACTGCGCCTTTGTCGTCGAGGCTCACCTGTGTCGCAACTCCCGCTGTAGCAAAATCTCCGACCTTGCGTTCCAGCTTGAAGTAAGCGCCCCCGCTCCGCACCGGCGGTACCGGAATGCGGATCTCGGTGAGAATCTCTCCTTGCCCCAGCGCGGTGGTGAACAGTGACACGAAGAATACCTCGATAGGGATGACCCTCTCACCCGGCGCGCCGGTTGCCACAACCTGGGCGCCCAGGGCGAGCATACTGGCTGGATGATCGTTCGCCGGATCGCCGTGCGCTAGGTTCCCAGCCACCGTCGCCAGGTTGCGCACTTGGGGATCGGCAATCACGTGCGTGGTATCCACAAGAATGGGATATTTCGAGTGGATCAAAGGCGAGGCTTCCAGTTCAGATTCCCGCGTTAGCCCGCCGATCTTCAGAAATCCTCCCTCCTCCTTGACGTAGGAGAGCCCCGCTATGCGGTTGATGTCGACCAGGTACGCGGGACGGGCGATGCGGAGCTTCATCATGGGGATGAGGCTCTGTCCGCCGCTCAGAATCTTCGCATCATCCCCATGCTGTTGTAGGAGGGCAATCGCTTCAGGAATCGTTGTAGGTCTGAGGTACTCAAAGGCTGGCGGGATCATCGCTTCCCCCTTTGTGTTAGGCAGTTCTGTACACGAACAGAGGTGTGAGAGTTGATCGACAGAAACGCGGGGTAAAACGTTACCACATTGCGGAGCCCCCTATAAACCGGGGAAAGTCGGCTGGGGACTTAGGTAGCTCCCCAAACGGTACGGAACCGTACAAATAAACCAAGTTTCCGGACCCACCTTATTTAGGATGCGTCCGCGTCCCCGCAGGCAGGTGCGACCTCCAATCCTCGATCGCCCGCCGGATGGCTTCCGGAGCCAGATTGCTGCACCTCATTTTGTATTCCGGGATGCCGCCTAGCGCGTCGGCTACCGCCTGCTCCGATAACTTCGAGGCCTCCTCAACGGACCTACCTAGAACCATTTCGGTGGCCATGGACGAACAGGCAATCGCCACGGCGCATCCCATGCACTTGAACTTTACATCCCGGACGACCCCTTGCTCGATGCGCAGCGTGATCAGGACGGTGTCGCTGTCCACCGGGCTCTTCACGATCGCCTTACCCGAGGGCTCATCGATGCTGCCCACGTTGCGTGGTGCGGCGTAATGGGCTTGGACTCGTTGGCTGTACAAGGCGAAAACCTCGCCTGATTGAACTCCCGCGCTGGGGAGCACTATCATACGCGATGGGACGGTCGTGGATCTTCACGCAAAAATCGCCGAGCTCGCCGCCCAGAGGGAGCCCTTTGCGGTAGCTACTGTGATTCGCGTAGAGGGCTCTTCTTCGGCAAAGCGCGGATCAAAAGCCATCATTGACGCGCAGGGAAAGTTGGTTCTCGGCTGGATTGGCGGCGGATGCGCCGAAAGTGCTGTCCGGAGTGAAGCCTTGCGATGCATCGAGATGGAGCAGCCACTCGTCGTTATCCTGGACATGACGGATGAACTCCTCGGCGTGGGAATGCCCTGCGGAGGGAAAATGGAAGTTTATATCGAGCCAGTCGTGCCCAAGCCCGAGCTCCTGATCGCTGGCCACGGCCGGATCGCCGAGAGCCTGGCGACGTTCGCCCACATGCTCGGGTTTCGCATTATCGTGAACGATCCCGGCGCCGACCTGACCTCATTCCCGCAGGCCGAGCGAGTAATTGCGGAAGACTTCGATCTCACCCAGACGCCCGTGGGTCACCACACTTACGTCGTGATCGCCACACAGCACAAAAATGACCACCGCTGGCTGCAAAAAGCCTTGGAAGGCGATGCGGCGTACGTAGCCCTGATCGCCAGCCAGCATCGGGCGAAGCTCGTGCTCGATTACCTTGCCGCCGAGGGAGTTCCGGCTGAGAAGATTGCAAGAATTTTTACGCCTGCGGGCCTTGACCTGGGTGCGATAACTCCGGAGGAGATTGCATTAAGCATCGTAAGCGAGATCGTGGCATTGCGTCGGGAAGGAACTGCCCGCGCTCTGCACCTGAAAGGGGCGGACGCGGATCTCGAGGCAAAACAAAAAGGGGATAAAGTAATCACCAAGTGCGACGTGCATACCGGAGATTGACTGCTTGTTGTTTGTTATTCGGAACGCACGCCCGATGTCGGATCCCGCGTTTCGCCCGAGCGCTTTCGCCGCTCTGAAACAATCTCAGCAATGATGCTGAGCGCGATCTCCTCGGGTGTTGCCGCTCCGATTTGCAATCCGGCAGGAACGCGAACGCCCGCCAATTTCTCCGCGGCGATTCCCTTGAGCCGCAAGCCACGAATCACTTCCTGGCCTCGTTTTCGGTTGGCTACCAGTGCGACATAGACGCTGTTCACCCGCAGGGCCTGCTCGATCGCCTCTTCGTCACATGTCCCACGGCTGGCCACTACGACATGGCGATCCGGATTCGCCCCCAGCACCACAAAATCAAGCGCGTGAAGGACGCGGTCCGCTTCCGGCACGTCGTCTACTGCCAGCAACGGGTCCACCAATGTGATCGTAAATCGCAATACTTGACCTAGTTTTGCTAGAGCAATAGCCATCGTGTCCCGGCCAACGATAACCAACTCGGGCTTTGGGGAAGTCTCCTCGACAAGCTCGCGACCTTGCAGATCTGTCGCCTCCAGCAAAGCCTCCTCCCTCTTTGCCCGATCTCCAGGGCGTCGAAGCGCCTCGAAATCTTCCCGGCGATCAATATCCAGCAGGATCCCCACGTCATCGACCGGCACTTTGACAATTCCTCGCGGATGGTCCCCGAAGATCGCACGGCAGCCGATGTCGCCGCCAAGGGCCATCACCTCAGGGAACACTGAGCGGTCAAGCAGGACAGGGTTGCCGCGAAAACCCCGGTAAGTTGGAATCGCGATCTGCGCCCCGGAGCTGCGATGTTCCGCGATCAGTTTGTCCAGTGTCGCCGGTCGGACAAAAGGCTGGTCTGCAAGAACGATTAGCGCCGCCTGAGCCTCAGGTCCTACTGCGGCGAGCCCAGCTTTCAAGGAAGTTCCCATACCCTGCTGGTAGCTCTCATTGAGGACCACGCACACATTGTGCGCATCAATCTCCCGCTGGATCGACTCTGCCGACGAGCCCAGAACAAGGACGATTTCCTCTACTTCGGAGGCGCGAACATTGTCGAGGACATGCTGTAAAAGCGGACGGTCGTCCAGACGCAGTAACTGCTTTGCCGTTCCCATCCGCGTTGATGTTCCGGCGGCTAGAATTATGGCTGATGTGGATGAGCCGACTCTGGTCATGGGCGCACTCGAAACATTCCCTGACAACCAAGTGCATTAGGTTGACTACCCGAAAGTCGCAAGAGCAAGCAAGCTGGCGCAGTAACCGACCAACCTACGACATCGGTCACTTTCGAACCGCACACCACCCCACACGTCTCGGCCCGTCCGGACCGCATCCGATCCCGTTCGGGTTAGCTACTCGCATGAGCCGACGCCTGAAGAGTCTTAACCTTTTCGGCTATCAACCCAGAACCTCGTGTCGCCGCCTCTCGCGCAGGAGCATCTATGTCAACATGTGCATTCGTGTCTTTGGTCTGTAGTTCTAGTTCTACGAGGACGAGCTACAAGCCATCTCACAAATAGCAACCTTGACGTTTCCCATAACGCCGTTTCTGGCCAGCGTACCCATTGAACGCTAGCCGTCTAACTAAATGCTGCAGGAAACGGCACTGAACCGAATGTGTCTATGCTTTCTTGATCTTTGCCTCGAAAGCTGTTGCCAGCTGATGAGGTCTTCTAGTCACTCCGGTTACGGCGCCAGCGCTCCGATTCGGCTTCATAGATAAGCTCGTTCTGCAGCAGTTCGCGCAGCTGATCGCGATTGCCGCTTTTCAGCTCACGTTCCAGTTTCCGCAAGGCAAGCGCGACCACATGGTAGTGATGCAGGCCCCGGTATGCAGGATCTGATGTGATTTCAAGCCAGATCTTATGAAGCAGTTCGAGATCTTCCGGGCGCAAGCGCGGCGTGTGTGGCCCGAGTGAATACGTCGAGGAGCGACCGTCCGGAAATACAACCTCGAGTTCCAGACGGGGGTGGGGCTCCGGTAGGCGTTCCCACGCGTCTCCCGTGAGCTTAGCTTGCTCATCAGCTGTGAGCTTGTTCGAGAGGCCACACACAATCTGGCTCGAATCGAGACGCTGTGCCGTCACGACGATGGCATCGAACACGCCCGTTGCCGGCACCACTAGCAGGGAAACGGGTTTACCTTCCTTCTCGGCAGCAGCCACTACCGCCGTGAAAAGCTCCTGTTCGTACTGGTCGAAAACATCTGTCGCTTCCATCACCATGCTGCCGCTGAATGTGTGTTCGCGATGGTAGACGCGCGCCGTCATTACAACCACATCTTGCTTCGTTGTATCAGTACGGGCGAGGGCCTGGCGCAAATAGTAAAGATTGCGAGGATCACGGACCGCCACCAGAATGTTGCCCTGCCGTACGCCCAGGGCACTGCTTCCCAATTCTTGGTTGCCATACACACGAAATTGCTCAAGACTTCCGACCTGACCTCGACGCTGCTTCGCAACCCGCCGCTCGGAAACGGTGAAAATGGCGTAAAAAACAACTGTGAAGATCACGCCTGCGATGGTTGCATCCTTTTTCGTGAGTAGGTTCACCATGGCAGTGAGGAATAGCACAGCGGTGATGACCAGTACGCCGAGCGGTAGCTCCTTGTCGCGAAAACGAAGATTGCCTGGAACTTTCCATTGCCGGTGCTCGGGTTCCGTGTAGCGCAGCCTTAGGACCGCCAAGCCATTGAAGGCGAAACTCCAAACCACGCCGAAGGCGTATAAACCAGCCAGGAGATAGACGTTTCCGCCGCTGGCTATGATCGTGAGCGCCTGGAGACCAACAATGAGATTGATAATACGGTAGCTCGTGCCATATCTCTTCTGCGGCTTCTGAAACCAGTCGGTCAGCACCCCGCCTTCCGCCAGTCGGTTTAGCACTCCGTTAGCGCCGACGATGGAAGTGTTCTCCGCTCCCGACAGAATCAGCACTCCGACAAGCACGACGAAGCCGTGAAACAAAAGCTTGAGCGCGTGAGGCCCACTGAGGTACATGGCGATGCCGCCAATGAGGTTGGCAAAGTACTCGTGCCGCACGGCGTCGGGGATGATCATGACGCCGAAAAAGGAGACGAGCGAGGTGAACAGCAGGCTATAGATGAAGATCACAAGCCCCGTCTTTTGAAGATTCTTCAACTTCGGGTGTTCGATCTCGCGATTGACCTGTGCCAGTGTTTCTTCGCCGCTCATCGCCAAGACCGAGTGCCCGAAGCCCACGAACAAGATGATGAATGTCAGGTGACTCAGCCAAGTGCCGTCCAGCCATCCCAGCGAACGATGATCCAGCCTCATCGCTCCTGGGTGAAGAGGATTGGATGGCAGCTGGGACGGAACCTTGAACAGCGTGACCAGACACCACACGATCAGTATCACCACCATAACCGTGGTGATTTTCATTATCTTCAAGGCTTTGTCGCTGCTCTCGTGGATGCCCTGTATGTTCTTCCACCAGAAGTACGACACAACGAGAATGCCGAAAGCAGCAGAAAAACCATTGGGTGGCAAATGGATTGGATGGCCCGCATAGCGACCGATGTCTTCGATGAATCCCGCCAAGTACTGTCCCGCTGAGACTGCACTGATGGGACCGGTCAACACATAATCGAACAGCAACGCCGACACCGAGATTTTTGCCAAGGTGCCGCCCATTGCTTCTTTGACGACGCGGTAAACGCCGCCACGCACGAACATCGCGCTGGACTCGATGTAGAGTGCGCGCACAGCGTAGCTGAAGATCATAACCGCCAGAATGAACCACGGAGCACTCTTGCCGATGTAGTGCTCCGCCTCGCCCCCGGCGTAGTAGGCCGAGGAGGCAAGGTCAGAAAGGACGATAGCGGCCGCGCGCCAGAAGGAGATGAAGCTCAACATTACCGTGGTGGCGATAAAGACCTGGGCACGAGGTCGGCTTGGGAGTGGTGTGGACATCTAAAGCTCTGGCCGGTTTCGGCGCCAGTTCTTAGGCACCGTGCCCCAGTTACTTGCGGTTTCCGACACGCTCATTCGGGGGCGCGAACCGTCAGCACAGGACAGTTGGCCTTGCAGACTATCTCGTATGCCTTGGCCCACGTCGTCTGACGTCGCGATGCGTCTTGAACGCGGTGCAACCCGAGCACAATCAGATTCGCGTTCCAAGCCGTTGCGGTTTCCAAGATTTTCTCTGGAGCCGAACCGAATTCAACCAGGAAAAACGGCTCTGATGCCAGTTGTACGTGCGCGGGAATCAAAGCGTGAAGCCTAGCTAGACATTCGTCTCTCTGACTGACTTTTGCATCGCCGGAGCCCTCACTGCCGTAAGTCACCACATGCAGTAGGGCAAGGGACGAACGCAGATCTTGCGCGAACGCAATCGCATACCTCACCGCAAACAGAGAATGAGCAGCGAAGCCCGTCGCCGCAAGTATGCGCTCGGCGCCGAATTCCGGATCCTGGCCTGAAATACTCGGACCCAGGGTCATGACGGGGCACGGAGCCTGACGGAATATATTCTCCGCAACCGACCCTAAGATGAGTTTCCGAACACCTGTCCGCCCATGGGTTCCGATCACAACCAGGTCGATTTTTCGCTCGGCAATGAGTTGTGCCAGGACTTTCCAAATATCGCCGGATCGCACGATTAATTCGTGCTCGATGCCGTCCAGACGATTGGCGAGTAGCTGCTTCATGATTTCCTGCTGTCCAGTACGCCACCCGTCCATCAGAGCGCTTTCGGAGCGTGAGGTAACCACGTTTGTCACAAACAATTTCGAGCCGTGGCGGCGTGCAAGTGAGGTCGCATACAGAACCGCCTGCTTGGAGGCATCGGAGAAGTCGGTGGCAACCAACACGTTGTCAAGCTTCAGGTGAAAACTGGAATGGTATGCAGGCATCTGGACGCGCCAGTATATCGTCCCCGCGTCGCGTTGTCCCAGAAGCTTGCGAGGGCGACCGTTTCCTGGCATTCGCGGCGACTGTTCATGAATCGCGGACAATCCGGGAATTATTGCGGGCCAGAAGTCCGGTTCGGGGAAGTCAGACCAGACTTCCCCAACGCCGCTTGTGGATCGAAAGAGGAAGCGCCAAAGGGCTACGGACTCCTTCCGCATTGCACATTCTGAGTCTAGAAGCTCCCCGAATGTCCTCGCTGTGGGATAACACGACGGTTCAATCAGGTAGGCCGAAACGAGCCAGCATTTCGCGCCGGGCTAGGCGATGATGAGGATTCCCGTAAGTTCACCTGCAGTACTTGGGAGGCTGAAGGATTTCTGCAAACCCTACGATTTCGTTCTTGCTCCGGTCGTTCGCGACGGTGACTTCAACCTGGACGAAGAAGCAAACAAGCCTATTCTCGTGACCCGCTTTGAAAAAGCCAGTGAAGAATGGGCCACTGCAACGTACTTTAATGTTCGGACGGGCAAGCCTTGCCGAATCACTGCCGGTGAACCCGGCAGCAAAGGCGCTATTGCTGTGCGTTCCTACCGTTCAGTTCTCAGTGCTTACGTAAACAATGCCGAATCGAAATTCGATGGACCAGACGGAAAGCAATGTTCCAGCTGGACTCGTGGCATCCTCCAGAGGACGCATGTCGTAGCGGGAGAGCATCGATATTGCGGGAAAGAATTCAAGCGAAAGCTGGAGCAGGGTCCGGTGGATCACGAGATCGAGTTCAACTGCAAGGTCTACGAAAACGCGCGCGTGGTGGCCGGCCCCGAGACTCTGCGCCAGTTAGCCAGTCTTTCCGAGCGTCAAATTAGCAAAGGAACGGGAGTCCATCGCGGCACGATCCGGCTAATTCGTCATGGAAAAGGTGTAAAGCGTTCTACATACGACAAGGTAATTAACTTTTTGAGAGAAAACGCACACCCGGCAACGGCTTAAACGAGTGGTTCATGCCCCAAACTTTCTGAGGGTGCACGGTACACGGTGCACGCATCTGAGCAAATGTATGCCCTATCGCGATCCAGCACAAAGAGCAGCGTGGATGCGGGAATTCCGCAAGCGGAAGCGCGCGGGAAAGGCGGGTACGCCCGCGTCGTTGCGATCCGCATCCCCCAGGTTGCCTACACCAGAGCGCTCGCGCGTCTCCCCGAAAACAATCGATAGTTCGGGTCCCCAACCCGCGCCTGCGAACAGCGGGGTCGTGCGAAAGCGTCCCCGCAGCAGCTTCAAAACCGCGCTGCAACTGGCGCGAACGTTTCCTTTCGGGGTCCTCGCCTCTCAAGCATGCCCGTATTGCTATAACACCGGATATAGTTCACCTGGCACACGCTGCACCTATTGTCGAGGTGGAAAAAGATGAAGCGGCGGGAATTGTGACAGTAACGGGCGATTTTTCGACAGTTACCGTCGCGCAGGCGTTTGGAGATCTGTTGGACAATAGGGTCTAGTCCGGAACACATGCCCAATTCTTAGCTTTTTTTACGTGGCGGCGGCGAGGCGAGCACATTCTCGATTTCAGCCAAACGCCTAATCGCGAGCCGAATGACATGACTCATACGGAGTCCCAGTTTGTCTTCCAGACAGGCGATGATCTCGAGATCAGAGTCCGTGAACCGAACGGTTGTGGATTTGAGCTTGTCCTTCCTCGTCACTGTTTCTTTCTACAGCCCCGATGAATTTGTGTCGTTGCTGACGAGCAATGAAGAAACCTGGAGGAGACAGCTAATCGGTATCGACCCGGTATCGCCTTCGAAGAATTTTCAGTGATTTTCACTGCAACCAACGGACATGATGTAGAAATGTTCGTGCGAGAGAGCGCACCTCCCCCAGTGAGAGCACGCTCCCCATCAGGAGCGTTAGCCCGCGTGCCCAAGGAGGCAAGGTAGCCCGTGGCGGTTCACCACTGCCTTGCCTCCGGAAAATTTACGTAAACCGGCCATGCGGCAATCGCCCCAACATCAGCGGGTTCGCCCTCACAAGCTAGAACTATTCGATACATCTTGGAACGATGACAGAGCGGTTCTAGTGTAGACTCCAGCCCCGACATCCAATATCGACCTCAAGCGCAACGGTGCCAGGCGGAAGATATTTTCCCGTCGCATGAAAAGATTGCTTGTGCACACGACCGAATCGCTGTCGTCTGTCATCCTATTAGTTTTGTGTTCAGCACGCCCGTCAGGAACGGGCTAAAGTTCTCTTGCTAGGCGGAGGCGGATTGGAAAGATCAACATTTCGGGTCTTGGTCGTCGATGATTACGAGCCTTGGCGGGCCTTTGTCGCTTCGACACTTAAAAACCAGTCGAAATTGCGGATCATCGGTGAGGCCAGCGATGGACTTGAAGCGGTTCAGATAGCCCAACAACTACAACCCGATCTTATTCTGTTGGACATCGGACTGCCAACACTCAACGGAATTGAAGCGGCTCGCAGAATCCGGGAGGTTTCCCCGAAGTCCAAAATCCTTTTTGTGAGCGACAACCGTTCCTGGGACATCGCAGAAGAAGGTCTGCGAATCGGTGCAATCGGATATGTCGTAAAGTCGGACGCGGGGGCAGAACTATTGCCGGCCCTAAAGGCCGCACTCGAAGGTAGGCGGTTCCTTAGCGCAGGCTTGGTTAGTCGCAATACTGTCGATTCTTCGAATGAGAGCAATCCCGAAAATTTCTACCTTCAGCAGACCGCAGTGCCAGATCCGGTTGAAGGCGATGTTCGGCCTCACTCCCACGACGCGGTGTTTTACTCTGACGATCGAATGCTTCTCGATAACGTGACCCAGTTTATCGGGGCTGCTCTCAAGGCAGGGGGGTCGGCTATCGTTGTCGCGACCGAGTCACACAGAGAGAGCTTTCTTTCAAGTCTACAGGCCTACGGCGTGGATCTGGGCGCAGCTATTGAGCAGGGCAGATATATCACCCTTGATGCTGCTGACACAACCTCTACATTCGTCGTCGACAGCATGCTCGATACGGCACGGTTTATGGATGGCTTCGGCAACCTCATTCAGAGAGCGCGAAAGGCTGCAAAGACGAGCCACGCCCGCGTTGCCATTTTCGGGGAAGGTGCACATATTCTGTGGAAGCGGGATAACGCACAAGCTGCAATTCAAAACGAAAAGCTCTGCAACAGACTGATCGAAATGTACGACGTGGACATCCTGTGCGGATATTCCCTGGTCGGTGTTGACGAGGGGATCGACTCTAACGTCGTTCAACATATCCGTGAACAGCATTCAGCCGCTTATATCGTGTGAGGACTTTCTCAACTCGCCCGTTGAAAAGCGGTGCCTGTTGCCACATTTCTTGGGTTGGAAAAAAGCGCATAACGCCTGTACACGTACACCTACCCTGCCGCACATTGAGAAGTCTGCGCCGAATCAAACGGGATGCAAACATGGATGGTCGTTCCACCCATCGCCTTCGATTCGATGGAGATCGTCCCGTCGACCAGTCGCACCCGTTCCCGCATGCTGGTGAGGCCTAAACCTTTGCCGAGCATCGCTGGTTCGAGGTCAAATCCCGTCCCTGAATCGCTGACCATGAGATGTACTGCGTGGGAGCGTTCTGCCAGTCGTACTTCAATATGCTTCACCCCACTATGCTTGGCGGCGTTGTGTAAGGCTTCCTGCAGCACTCGGAAGAGGCACACTCCAACTTCTGCCGGTATCCTACTTGAAACATCAGTCTCGAAGTCGATTTCCATGCCCTGCCGCTCGGCAAATTCGTTGCACCAGCTTCGCATTCCTGCAACGACGCCCAGATACTCCAGCTTTGAGGGGTGCAAATCATGCGAGAGGGACTGCACATCTCTGGAGATCTCATCAATTCGCCGTCGGATTTGTTGCACGCGGCTCGCGACGTCCGCGGGATGCGCTTGAAGTTGCCCAAGTTCAATTGCCAGCAACGCCAGTCTTTGGTTGATGTCATCGTGAAGCTCTCTTCCAATCCGGGCGCGTTCCTGCTCCTGCGCATCAATGAGATTGCGAGCCATCAGGCGAAGTGACTCCTGAGTTTGACGCGCCTCCGTCATAAAGGCCGAGACAAACATGAGGGGCAGAACGACCGTACATAACAAGATTTGTAACGCCAGCACATTCTGACGGACGGATGCCGAGGGGAACGGCGCTCGCCCGTGCACCACATACCAAATCGCTGTTACTGAGATGACAAGGAGGCACAGACTCAATCCACCCGAACCGAATCGGGCTGTTGCCCACAGCAATAAAGCAAGAGGAACAAACAGCAGCACTGGAGTAGTCGAGGGTGAAACCGGTTCGAAGCCGAAGACCAAGAACGTAGCCAGCACTGCGCTGAGCCCTAGCAATCCGGCTTCACAATACCGGATAAAACCCGCATTCTTAATCCAACGGCCACCGTTTGACGCGCAGACTACGATAGCGGGAACGATTGTCAGTTCTGCCAGCGCGTTGGTCCAAAAACGCTCTGCCCCGAGCGACAGATACCCACGCCCCCAGCCCGTGAGGACCACGCCGGCAGCATCTAGGAACGAGGTCGCAAGCGGCGCTATCAAGACACCAAACAGAACGAAAATTGAGACTCCCCGCACGCTTTCGAAAGCCGTTCTTGGATTGATCAGCCGTGTGATGCAAAACGCACCGATTAAAGCTTCGCTGGTGTTGGTTAAAAACCAAAAAGCGGCCGTCCAAATCGGTACTCCCGCTTGGTGTTGGGCAGCGAAGTGCGGCGGAACCATTGCGACGACGAGTATCCACCAAACCGTCCGTGGCGATAGTAGAAGCGCAGCAAGAAGAATCGCATTGGGAGGCCAAAAAGCGGAATTCGGCTGACCATTCGGGGTCAAGGCAAAGCCGACGCGAGTCCCGAGATAGAAAACAATTCCTGTTATCACGGCGAATGTCACTGTCTGCAGGTTTCGCTTATAAAGGGACGACTTGCTCACATCGTATGGCGCTACGGGCAGTGGATTCGTCGTCGAGAACAAAGAAGCTACGCTACGACCGACCATGATGGACCTCGCGAACGAAGCGGACAAGGATTGCGACTTTGCGACCAATATTAGTGGGTGTTTTCATTTCGTCAAGAAGAAGCTCACTTCTGTTCCAAAGATAGAAATGATCGATTACACTTCTCCCCCCCGTCCGCCCGCCGCACGTCCGTACGTCGCTCGCGTTCGTCCTCTCTCCGCACGTCGCTCGTCGATCGTCCGCATGATTACTGATCAGTTAATGCCATTTACTCGAACGTTACGGGGTGGGACAATTTTTCCCGTGCTATCCACTACCCCGTCGAACGTTTTGGGGGGTAGTGTATAGCGCCCGAAAAATTGGGCGACCCCGTAACGAATGAGTTAATACTATTAACTGATGAGTAATCGCACGGAAGTGCGACGAGCGTCGTGCGGCGCGCGGGCGGGAGCGTCGTGCGGCGCGCGGACGAGCGACGAGCGACGAGCGGGCGGGTGGAGGGCAGAGGAGGAGGGGAGCGGGCGTGCGTTCGAAGGTGCGGAGACGCAAAGCGCTCTCTCCCCGACTTTCACTGAAGCATTCTATAATCGTGCCATGCCCATATCAGCGAGAAATAAACTGCGCGGAAAAATCGAAGAAATTCAACTTGGCGATGTGATGGCTCATGTTGTAGTACGAGTTGGAGAAAACCTGATTGAGAGCGTCATCACGCGACGAAGTGCCGACGAACTCAAGCTCAAAAAGGGCGATACTGTCGCGGCGGTTGTGAAAGCGACCGAGGTGATGATTCAGAAAGATTGAACCGGGCTACTGCACTTCCACGATTTTCAGAGTCGTGACCTGGCGTACCCACCGCGCCATTCTTTTTTCATCCGGGATCAGGATTCGGTAGGGCCCTTCTTTTTCGCCAAGCGGCTTCCCATCCCGCAGGAATACTAATAAGGTCTGTTTGTTTGTGAAAGCGGGATCGAGCTCCGGCAGAGCAATGACAACCCGATAACCATCGGCGGCCTCAACTAGTAAACAACTGCTCAGTCGCTTCCCCTTCAAGGATTCGCCGAAGGAGACGCCTGCCTTCTCGAGGATGCTCTTCAGCGTTACGCCTTCAAAACCGACAGGCCCGGAGGAATGCTCTGAAGCACCTTAACATGGGGCAGGCCCTCAATGTCTGTACGACTGAGTACCTGTTTTCCTGCGTCGGCCTGAATTGTCAGTTGTTGGGCATAGAGTGCGGGACCAGCCGCCAGGTAGATCAAGAGCGCCAAGAGCAGGGTCAGTTTTTTCATTTCATACTCTGAGGATCATGACTTCTGTGGACTTAATGAGCGCAGCGGCGGTTTGTCCCGCTTTGAGGTTCATTTCGCGGGCAGAGCGGGCGGTTATGATCGAAGTAATATGCTGATCACCGATGGAGAGAACCACTTCCGCCATGAGCCCGCTAATGCGCACACTATCCACGCGCCCCACCAATTGGTTCCTGCCACTCAAGTTGCGCGTGGCGAGCTTTCGCTCCGGGTTGGTTCGGCCTCTGGTTCGATATAAGAGTCGGTCAATTTCGCTTAGCGGAATCCGGTGGTGGCCTCCAGCAGTCTGAATGCTCCGAATCTTCTTCTTGTAGATCCATTGTTTGATGGTTGGAAAGCTGATGCGAAGCTCTAGTGCGGCTTCCCGCGGCTTGAGCAGTTCTTCGCTTTCCGCTGTGCGTGCGCGTGTTTTGGACTTCCGGAGCACTGGGAGCCGAATCCTACAATCGAAGACGAAGGACGGTCAAAAGAATTCTGTAGACGGTGCGCAAGCTTCGCGGAGCTCCATTGTCGTATGTATCCGCATTGAATTCGACAACGGAACTGCCAATCATATACACTTTTGGGCACTCTGTAGATCACTCCTTTGGGGGAAGCAATGCGTGCGATCCAGCCAGCGCCCAACTTGCAGGAGACTCATGTTCGATCAAATCACAGGGGTTTCTCCTGTTCGGGCGCAACCCACGCCGTGCTCCTCGTGATGGCCGTGCTTGTGCTACTCCTGCGTACCCCCTCGGCAGTTGCACAAGTGTCGGCCAACTTGTCGGGAGTGATCACGGACCCATCAGGCGCGGCGGTGACTGCGGGAACAGTAACCGCCCGCAGCCTGGATACGGGGATTTCACGCTCTACTCCAACCGATCAAAGTGGCCGTTACCGGTTCTATGCGCTGCCGGTCGGACTTTACGAGGTAAGGGTCACAAAGGAGGGATTCGCGGAGGGTATCCGGTCAGGCATTCGGCTGGCAGTCGGGCAGGACGCAAGCGCCGACTTGAGCCTGCGCGTCGGGCGCGTCAATGAGCAAGTGAAGGTTACTGAAGATGCGCCGGTCGTGAACGTAACCACCCAAGACATCTCGGGCCTAGTTGGTGAAAGGCAAGTCAAAGATCTTCCTCTGAACGGACGCAGCTATGACTTGCTCCTCCCCTTGAATCCCGGAATTGTAAATTTCACGTCAGAAAAAACTGGCGGAATCGGTGTCTCCAATTCAACCACGGGCAACAATTTTGCAGTCTCTGGAAACCGCCCACAGCAAAACATATTCATGCTGAACGGCGTTGAATTCACCGGGGCGGCAGAGAACAACATGCAGCCGGGGGGCACCAGTCAAGAGTTGCTGGGCGTCGATGCGGTGCGAGAGTTCAATGTTCTTCGCGACTCTTATGGGGCGGAATATGGGAAGCGTCCCGGCGGGCAAGTGACGATTGTCACGCAATCTGGAACCAAAGAACTCCACGGCACAGCTTACGAATTCCTGCGAAATAACGCTCTGGACGCGCCTAACTACTTTGATCAAGGCTCGGCTCCGCCCTTCCAGCGCGACCAATTTGGCGGAGCGCTCGGCGGCCCTCTCCGTAGCAGCAAGACCTTCCTTTTTGGCAACTACGAAGGATTGCGTCAGCATCTTCACCAGACGTCCGCGGCCTTTGTTCCAGATGCAGCGTCCCGCGCCGCCGCCGTGGCCAGTGTTCAGCCTTTACTCAATCTCTGGCCGGTGGCTCCTGCGAATGCGCCGGATTTCAATGGAATAGCCCAGGCCTTCAGCAGTCCGCTGCAGACGATTCGGGACGATTTCGGCACGGTTCGGTTTGACCACACCATATCGTCGCGAGACTCACTGGCAGCGGTCTACACGATTGATGACGGCGAGGATTTCACCGAAACCATTCTGGATCCTTACAGCTCGGACCGCCTCACGCTGCGTGAACAGGTGCTCAGCATCGATGAAACGCATTCCTTCTCGGCATCCACAGTGAACGTCGTACGGGTCGGGTACTCCCGGGCCGGATACTTCTTCACCGGTCTACCCACTCCAGGAACTCCCGCTACGTCCGTCACTGGCTTCCTGGTAGGGCATCAGGTGGGAGCTGTTGTTGTAGGGGGCAGTGCCGCGTCAAATCCGCAGGCTGCAATAGGCCTCGCAGGCAGCAACAATGGGAGCAACCTTACTATCGCGCGCAATCTGTACACTTTCGAAGATCGCGTGACAATGACCCGCGGACGACATCAGTTCACGTTCGGGGCCTGGTTTCAACCATTTCAGTCGAACGAAACCATCGCACTCAGCCAATATGGCCAGGCGACATTTTCAAGCTTAGCGAATTTTCTCCAAGGCTTGATGTCCAGTTTCCTGTGGGATCCGGCACCGACCCAGATGAATTGGCGTTCGTTATTCGGTGCCTGGTATGCGGAAGACACTCTGCGCGTACGTCCGCGACTGACCCTGTCGCTGGGGTTTAGGGACGAATTCACCACTGGGTGGAACGAAGCGCACCATCGCGCCGCGAACTATACATTCGACAACGGAGTGATCTCAAACACTCCGCGTGTCGGAGGCTCTCTTTTCACTTCGAACCATGCCAAGTTTTTGCCGCAGCCGCGCATCGGACTGGCTTGGAGTCCGTTCTCTGACAAAACCGTGTTCCGGGCCGGATTCGGGATGTATAACGACCTGCAAGACGCGCTGGGCTATCGGACCGACCAAAATGCACCATTTAATCCGGTGTACAGCGTGGGCAGTGCAACGGTGCCGTTTCCTGTGTCGTCCCTGCCAATCGATCCGGCGGCTCCTCGGCCCGCCGGCGCGAAGCTTGTCCCGGGAGGCGTGCAGCCGGACATGAGGACGCCCACGCTCATTTCCTGGTCACTGCGGGTGCAGCAGGAGATTACGCCCAACACGTCCCTGACAATTGGGTACGTTGGAAGTCACGGCTACCATGAGTTGGTGGGCATTGATGCGAACACTCCGTTCCCTGTGATTTGTCCGGCATCGCCATGCCCGGCCGTTTACCCCACCTGGGACCCGAGCCAGTTGACCAGTCCTACGAATTCTCCGGCCATCGGCTTTCCGATCGGCTCGCCGCTCGCGGGGAAACCTGTTCCGGCGGGAATGTACTACATTCCGGCGGGCGCGCCGCGCGCGAATCCGAAGATCGCAAATACCTGGACGTGGTTTTCTCAGGGCATCAGTAACTATCACGCGCTTCAGGTGGATGTGAACCGGCGCTTCAGCCGAGGATTGTCTCTGCGGGGCGTCTACACTTGGTCGAAGGCGCTGGATGATGGGGATTCGCTGAACGCAACCGCGGCCGCCAATGCACCAGGGCTGGTATCAAACCCATTTAATTTGCGTGCCGACTACGGTCCCGCAACTTACGACGTGCGGAACATGGGAGTGATTAACGCCATCTACGAATTGCCGTTCGGGAAGGGACAGCCACTGGCGAGCGATCTACATGGCATGAGCAGCGTTCTCGTGAGTGGTTGGTCGGTGAACAGCATCGTGACACTACAATCAGGGTTTCCCTTCACTCCGCAGCTCAGTTACAACCCATCGAATAACGGCGATACTCGCAATCCAGTGCGGCCGTTCGTAAATCCTGATTTCCACGGGCCGGTCACTCTCGGTAAACCCGCGCAGTGGTTCAGTCCGAAGGCCTTCCTGGCACCGCCTGCGAGCAGCGGTTTCTTTGGCGATTTGGGCCGAGATACCTTGATCGGTCCGGGCTTGGCAACCTGGGATTTCTCCACTTTCAAGACGACCACTCTCCACGAGCGACTGTCTCTTCAGTTCCGAGCTGAGATCTTCAACCTGCTCAACCGGGCGAATTTCAACACGCCGAATCTGATCACGTTTACGTCTTCGGCGACGGGGACCAAAACGTCGGGTACCGCAGGAGCGATCACGAGCACTTCAACAACCTCGCGACAGGTTCAGTTTGGATTGAAGCTGATCTGGTAGTGCCTTCTCACGATCCGTGCCACGGGATTGGGCGGTGTCTGGTCGGAGGCCGTTGCCGTAACCATCGCCATTAACTCCTTGACCGAATCCGAGGTCTTGGGCTCGTTCTTGGGCGTCTGAGCAAACGCCCGCGAGCCGCGCAAGCGCCTGCCAGTGCCTCGGATGCGGACGGCGTCGGCCCGCTTGGATCTGGGTGGCATCTCACGGATTTATGCCTTTGTCTTTCATCAACTGCGCGTAACGATCATCATATAATTCCTTAACCGCGAATGCGGGCAGCAAGGCATTCCATACTTCGTGAATGCGTTGGTTGGTGCGCGCCCCGACGTCGTCGAAGCGAAAGTGAGCCTGTAATTCTGTTACGACGCTGATCAAGATTCCTGCAATCTGAGATATGTGAGTGCTCAATCTTATTGGGTGGACCTCATCTAACTTTGGCGATTGCACTCATTGACCCCGAACATCGGCAAAACAGTTTCCTTCAATCTCACATTTCAAAGGAATTTTAATGGCAGGAATAAGTGCAACTTGTGTAGTCAGGCCCCTTCATCCACTTTCGCCAAATTGTCTTCACATTGGGACTGTCGGCGGAACGCTCCAACTTTTCGCACAGGCCTACGATATCAAAGGCATTCCGATCGCGCCCGGATTCAATTGGTCGAGCGACAATGCGAGTGTTGCCACTGT
>Ga0210396_10000845_pt1 | contig 35573 bp, 38 predicted proteins | sample IncBWH17OmetaG_FD_155466 | JGI IMG/M metagenome (GOLD analysis project Ga0210396, IMG submission 155466) | Forest soil microbial communities from Barre Woods Harvard Forest LTER site, Petersham, Massachusetts, United States - Inc-BW-H-17-O ...
AAGTTGGTTCACAGACGAAGCGTTCGGCCGTTGTTCATTTGTCACAACCTCACTCTGTCATCAGTCACGGATTCGAGACCGCACGGCGTAAGGTGAAGCTTGGCTGACTTGTCGCTGGGCCTTCCCTCGTCACGATGGGTCTGAACAAATCGGTTTGCCTGAAGAGCAGATCCGGGTTTCCTGCGCCCCATGCTCTATTAAAACGCTGAGTGCCGCGGTTTACGGCATCGATGCCAGCATTATCGAGGTCGAGGTCGACGTGTTCGGAATTAAGACAATGGAAGAACACTTCATACCGTCAGTCTGCCCGATGCCGCCCTCCGTGAGAGTAGGGATCGCATACGCGCGGCGCTCAAGAACTGCGGTTACGACACCCCTCCCACCCACATCACGATCAACCTTGCTCCGGCGGATATTCACAAAGAGGGTTCCGGCTTCGACTTGCCTGTGGCCCTCGGAATCCTGGGCACGTATGGGGGCCTGAATGAGAAGGAGGTGCCGGTTGCATTCTCGTAGGGGAACTGTCTTTGGATGGCGGGGTTCGCGGAGTTCGTGGAGCGCTACCTATCGCAACCGAGGCGCGGGGGAGAAAGATTTCGCGCCTGGTTGTGCCTGAGCTAAACCCAAAAGAAGCGGCCATGGTCGGAGGAGTGGAAATCTATCCTGTGAAATCGCTGCTCGATGTGATTCGCTTCGTGAACACGGGCAACGGAATCCTGCCGCTCAAAGTGGACAGCGAAAGCCTGCTCAGCGAAAGCCCAGCAATTTCTATCTAGTGGACTTCAAGGACGTGCGTGGCCAGCACTCGGCCAAGCGCGCGCTGGAGGTTGCCGGCGCCGGAGGTAACATCTTGATGATCGGCCCTCCAGGCTCGGGCAAAACCATGCTGGCCAAGCGCATGCCCACGATCCTGCCCCCCTTCACGTTCGAAGAGGCCCTCGAGACCACCAAGATTCACAGTGTTGCCGGCGTGCTCGATGCCAGCGCCGGACTGGTCGGCGTCCGCCCTTTCCGTGCGCCCCGCCACACCATTTCCGACGCCGGACTCATTGGCGGCGGAGCTGTTCCCCGTCCCGGCGAGGTCTCACTGGCCCCACAACGGTGTCCTGTTCCTCGATGAACTGCCGGAGTTTCCCCGTAACGTGCTCGAGGTCATGCGTCAGCCCTGGAGGATGAAACCGTCTGCATCGCTCGTGCTTCCATGTCGCTGACCTTTCCCGCTGGTTTCATGCTGGCCGAGGCGATGAATCCATGTCGCTGCGGCTACTTTAAACGAATCGTTCGCCCGAGTGCCGTTGCACTCCGCCAGTCATTCAACGTTACCTGTCCAAGATTTCAGGGCCATTGCTGGATCGGATCGACATCCACATCGACGTGCCCGCTGTAAACGATAAGGAAATGCGTTCGGGCGCCGAACCGCAAAGCCTCCGCCAAGATTCGCGAGCGGGTCATGCGAGCTCGCGGATCGCAATTAGAACGATTTTCTTCTTCGCCACGTGAAAAGCTCTATTGCAACGCTCAAATGGGACCGCGTTACATTCGTGCCTTCTGCGAGCTCTCCGCCGACTGCGAAAAACTGTTAGAAACGCGCAATGGCAAGCATGGTCTGACTGCCCGAGCTGATGACCGTATCCTGAAGGTCGCAGGGACAATCGCCGACCTGGAAGGAGGAAAATCGATCGAGCCCAAGCACCTCGCCGAGGCCATCCAGTACCGCACCCTCGATCGCACGTCCTGGGCTTAAGACAAGAGAATGGAGGACGGTCGTCCTCGCCCGTCTAGCTTCGAAACCCAATCCGGCCCACCGGAGCGATGACGCTAAGCCATTTAATATCAGCATTTTGAAGTCGACTATTGGAGCCCGTCTACGCGAAACTCCAGCTATCGAACGGACATTCTGTGTGACCAGTAGAATGGTATTGCAAGAAACACTTGACGTCTCGTTCATTCTAACGTAGGGTGTATGGTTCCGAAGACTTAAGCGTTCAGTTTGTCTGACGAATCTCCGCTGGCAACCGGACATAATCCTAAAACCGAGAAACTTTCGGGCCAGACGGAGCATCTATACGAGTAACCAGAGAATTCCCGTAAAACCCATCTGAATTGAGTAAGTTAGACACTCTGGTCAGGTTTCCTCTGACACGAAAGAAGGGCGTGCGGGCAGTTTGCTCGGATTAGGAGAGTGACTTATTATGCGGTCTGATCGCGTTTTTGATGCTTTACATACTTTGCGGAATCGTTATATGCTTTGCCAGCTTGCGTCGAAGGCGACCCGTAAGTTTCACAAGCCCAACACCAGAATCCAGGAAACGATGAACGAAGTCCTGGATAAGATTGCAAGCTCGGAACGGCAGACGGTTCTGTCGGAACCGGAAAACTTCGCTGAGGCACAACGGCGGGCTGCATAACCAGCCCCGCCGCCTGCCCGTGATTGGCCAAGTCTTTCCTGAGTAACCCCCCTTTGAAAATATCCCTTCGCAGGTGAACTGAATAATGACCATCGCAGAACTGAAAGAAAAAAATATTACAGAGCTGACCAAGATCGCCCGATCCTTGGATCTGCCCGGCGCCAGCGGACTGCGCAAGCAAGACCTGATCTTCAAAATTCTTCAGGCGCAAAGCGAAAAAGAAGGCCACATCTTTGCCGAAGGCGTGCTCGAAATCCTGCCCGACGGCTACGGATTCCTGCGCTCCCCCGACTACAACTATTTACCCGGTCCCGACGACATCTACGTTTCGCCGTCGCAAATCCGAAAGTTCGACCTCAAGACCGGTGACACCATCAGCGGACAGGTTCGTCCTCCGCACGAGGGCGAGAAGTATTTCGCGCTGGTAAAGATTGAAGCCGTCAACTTCGAATCGCCGGACGAGGCGCGCAACAAGATTCTGTTCGACAACCTGACGCCGCTCTATCCGCAGGAACGTATAAAGCTAGAAACGACCCGCGAGAACGTGAGCGCCCGCGTCATGGATCTGCTAACGCCTCTCGGCAAGGGGCAGCGCGGCCTGATCGTTTCGCCACCCCGAGCCGGCAAGACCATGCTGCTGCAGAATGTTGCTAACTCCATCACGACGAACCATCCGGAAGTCGTGCTGATGGTGCTGCTGATCGATGAGCGTCCCGAAGAAGTGACGGACATGCAGCGCTCGGTCAAGGGCGAAGTCATTTCCTCGACCTTCGACGAACCCGCGGCCAGGCACGTGCAAGTGGCGGAAATGGTGATCGAGAAAGCCAAGCGCCTGGTTGAACACAAGCGTGACGTAGTGATTCTGCTTGACTCCATCACGCGTCTCGCCCGTGCCTACAACACCATCGTCCCGCCCAGCGGCAAAGTGCTTTCAGGCGGCGTCGACTCGAACGCCCTGCAACGCCCGAAGCGCTTCTTCGGTGCGGCTCGCAACATTGAAGAAGGCGGATCGCTGACAATTATCGCCACGGCCCTGATCGACACTGGCTCCCGAATGGACGACGTGATCTTCGAAGAATTCAAAGGCACCGGCAATTCCGAAATCATCCTCGACCGCAAACTGGTCGACAAGCGCACCTTCCCGGCCATCGACATCCAGCGCTCAGGCACACGTAAGGAAGAGTTGCTGATCCCGAAAGAAGACTTAACCCGCATCTGGGTGCTTCGCCGCGTGTTGAATCCGCTGTCGCCGGTGGAAGCCATGGAACTTCTGATCGACAAGCTGAACAAAGCCAAATCAAACGGCGAGTTCCTGGCGAACATGAGCTCGCTCTAATCCGTGTTTGTGTGGGCGGGCGCCCTCGCCCGCCTGTTCGAGCGGAGCCAAACAGATCGCAGTACAATACGATCCATAAAGCACTACACGCTTCCCATAATCATTGCACGCGACGCAGACGGATTTTTTGTCTCCTGTCCCGTTCTGCAAGGGTGCTATACGCAGGCGCCAGCTACGACGAAGCGATCGCAAATATTAAAGACGCCATCCGGTTGCACCTTGAAGATCACCAAGCGGACCACGAAGAACTCACGGAAGAGAAATCTGTGAGTCTTCCCACAGTCGAAGCGCCTGACGCGCCTATTGGGTCGTGGCTCGTGGGAGAAACTCGCGTTGAGCACAGGGACTCTGGCATGCTGGATAGGCAGGATTCGGCAAATAGAACCGTGGACAGAATGGTGCTTCAATGCCCGAGGAGGAGCGTGGTTCCGGTTTAGGCGATCGCTGGCATGGTGGCGAGTTACCGAAGTGTGGCGGGCTCGACCGCGTTGAGGAGAATTACAAACCCATCGCAACCGGGCCGAATGCATTCTCCGCGACGCGCATCAAAGCTGAACGTTTGATAGAGCTTCTCTGAACCTGAAACCAAATCTCCGCAGTCCCGCTTTCCCAGTTCTCTAGAACTCGTATAATTTCCTCATTCCAACGTTGACGAGGTGATTGTGCGATTCAAACACTTCGCGCTGGCGGTTCTTCTCCTGCCCATGACGCCTGCATTCACGGTCCAGTCGTTCGCTCAGAATCCTGTCCCGATACCGCATCTAGGCCCCCACCCTGGCCTCGCTCCCGACGCGAACGAGGACGACAACCGCGCCAAGATCGAGAAAGACATGGCCAAAAAGGCGAACCGCGAGCGCCAGGCTCAACTGCAGCGTGATACCGACAACTTGGTCAAACTCGCCAATGAATTGAAACAATACGTAGACAAATCAAATGAAAACACTCTGTCACTGGACGTTGTCAAAAAGGCTGAAGAGATCGAAAAGCTCGCGCGCAGCGTAAAAGACAAGATGAAAGCGAATTAGCTTCTATGCATCCCCGACGTTCACCTTTATACCAATCGTCCTGAATCGTCTTGGATCCATTGACTGGCCGACCGGGGTAGCGTAACATCCGCCCGGTCAACCACACATTGTTTCAGCTGAAAAATCGGCAGGCTTCTTGTCCGGCCAGTAAGAATCGGAGGAAGACAACCGTGGGAGCTCCGTTATCCTGATGATCACCGCACCAGGGCAGAATGCCACACCAAAAATCACCCCATCTCACCTCTCCATTCGCTGGCTTCGCATCATTCCCGTCGCTCTTGTCATGTATACGATCGCGTTTATCGATCGAACCAACATATCTCTGGCTCTGCCGTGGATCAGTAAGGACCTCCATTTAGATCCGCCACAAGCAGGCACGGTCGCGGGCATTTTCTTCTGGGGCTATCTTGTATTGCAGATTCCCGGCGGGCATCTGGCCAAACATTGGAGCGCTAAGAAATTCATCAGTATTCTCCTGGTAGCGTGGGCCATCTTTGCCGTGGGCTGCGGCATGGCTCGTACGTATCACGAACTTTTGTTAATGCGGCTGCTTCTGGGAGTGGCCGAGAGCGGAGTTTATCCCGCTACGTTGATATTGCTCTCTCACTGGTTTACCCGTTCCGAACGGGCCCGTGCCAACGCCCTGTGGCTGCTGTGCTTGCCCGGAGCTCTCATCGTCTCCTCGCCTGCCTCAGGATGGATTTTGGACCATTGGAGTTGGCGTGTGATGCTGGTCGCCGAAGGTTCGTTACCGTTCTTGTGGCTTGCCATCTGGATTGCATTCATTCAGGATCACCCACGGGACGCGACTTGGCTGCCCGAAGCCGAACGCGGCCCCCTGGTGGAAATCTTGCGCCAGGAATCTTTTGCTCTGGAAGGGTCAGAAACAGTGCCCTACCTTCGCGCCCTCTTTCGGCCGCAAGTGTTTCTGTTGGCAGCGGTCTATTTTTGTTTCGTAAGCGGACAGATGGGACTGCTGTTTTGGCTGCCTAGCGCGATGGCAACGTTCAGGAGACTCAGTAGTCTTTCGACCGGAATTCTCTACACGATTCCATTCATCGCAGGCGCAGTCTCCCTGCTGATCATCTCCCGCCATTCGGACAGAGTGCATGAGCGCCGTCTTCACGCCGCCGGAGCCATGTTGTTCGGAGGTTGCTGCATCCTGCTCGCCGTTGCTACGATTCCGCATTCACTCTCAATCGCTTTCGCGCTCATCGTCCTAAGCGGCGTGGGCGCTTACGGCCCGATGGGCGCCTTCTGGACCATACCGACCGAGACTCTGCCGCCGGCAATCGTCGGTTCGGCGATGGGCTTGGTCAACGCCATCGGCAATCTGGGAGCCTACTTCGCCCCCCTCATCGTCGGATATCTCAACAAAAGAACCGGGACTTTCCTGGCGGGCTTTACATATCTGGGCGCGATCACGTTGGTTGGGGCTGGTCTGTCCGCGATGTTGAAGACTGCCCCAGAAGATGGATCGTGAAGACCTGCGGTAGTCCCCTTCACGCGCACGACGGCCGGAGGTTTGCGACTAAAGATTCCGCAGGCCCTAATCTTCTAAGATCTTCGAGGCGCACTTTCGCTTGAGAGATTGAGAGAATGCACGGTCGCGTGAACGCCGACGCGATTACTGCTGATCCGCAGCTTTGCAGTGCTTCGAAATCGTGCGGACGTCCGTCTGCACGTCTGCCACTTCCAACGGCACGCCATCGACTCCGTGTGCTGTGTCGCTGGGGTTGCTGCCTGATTTCGATGGGTTCACGCCAGTCTTGATTAATCCAGACCGTAATCGCCCTTTCGCTTCAACTTCATGGCGGAGTTGACCATCGAGCTTGTTACCGACTCCCTTTAACACATACACCAGGCCAGTCTTGTCCTCGACCATGATGTAGTTTCCACGTTGACCCTCAAGGCATCCGCGCACGGTGCTAACACTGGCTGCTGGCGTGCTGTTGCTTCCGGTCGTCGCGGGCGGCGCAGACGATTCTTGTGCGACTGCTAGCCCAACGATTAGAAATCCGACGACAGCGATTAAACTCTCGGTGCGATTCATGCGTCCTCCTCGACAAACAATTTCTAACTTCTGTTGACGGAGCAAAACATCTTTTCTCACCTTCCCGTCCTCTGCCCGACTTCACCGCGTTCATGAGATTCGAACCCTGCCCTGGCATTCGCGGGCAGTTCGCGAGTGCAGTTTCCGCACTCCTCACCTTCCAGGCTGATAGTACAGGGTCAATATGAATATCGCTCCAACCACCGCAGCGATAGCGAAAGAAAGAACCAGCCATTGCCGCGTGCTGAGCGACGCCTTTCTCTTGAGCCGCCTCCGCGTGGTTGACCATGCGATGTTCTTCCTCCTGCCCGCGACAAATACTCTCCGAAGAAACAACCCAATCATCCTCAAATTCCCGTAGTCTCGTAGGTCAGAACTGCCAAGCTCAGTCGGTAGTCATAACCGGCCTGGGCGTAACTGATTTGGGCCTGCGTCTGCTGAAGCTGCGCTTGACTCAATTCAACGATCGAGCCGAGCCCCAGATTGTATCGAGACTGAGCCAGACTCAGCGCCAGATTGGCCTGCTGTAACAATTGCTGCGTAACCGCCAGCCGCTGATAGGCCGTATTCGCGTTCAACCAGCTAGTGCGAACGTCGCGCGAGATCAGGTTCCGCATGTCGCGCAGCCGTTCTTGTGTCGCTTGTGCTCTGAGATTCGCCTCACGGGCTCTCGCGGTATACAGGAACCCATTGAAGAGCGGGATATCGATGTTTGCCCCAACCGCACCGTACGTGTTGCTTAGAGCGCCAGGATTCGGAGCAACTGCCGGATTTCCCACGGGCGTGTCTCCAACTGCCCCCATGGCGCGAATGCTGGGTAAAAGCAAATCTCGTTCCGCGGTTTGGAATTTCTTAGCCGACTGATATTGAAATTGGAGCGATAGGATTTCGGGTCGCGAAGAAAAAGCCTGGGAAATCAAATCATCTACATTGCCCGGCGGCGGTGTCAGCGGACTCGTTTCGGCGACAAGTTGGAAGTTTTCCAAGCTCGGAAAGCCAAGTACCATGGACAGCGTAGCGAAAGCCGCGTTTTCGTTATTTTGTGCATCCAGCAGCAGAAGTTTCGCTTGCGCCAGGTTGACGCTCGCAAAACTGAAATCCAGTTCGGATTTCAGCTTGCTCTTGAAAAGCGCTTCCACTTGATTGGCAACAGTCTGGCGTTCATTCACGGTCTGCTGCGCGACCGTTAGCACTGCCGTCGCTTGCAGCGCATTGTAGAAAGCTTTGTTTACCGCCAGTAGAATCTGCTCCTTTGTGGCAACCGCATTCTGATTTTCGGCCTTGGCAGCATAGTTGGCGCTCGAAACCAGATTTGTGGTGCGCCCAAAGTCCGTAATCAGTTGGGTCACCATGACTCCGGCCGCAGCGCGCTCGTAGAGGATCGGGTTGTTCAGTGCACCTGCCGTAAGGCGGCTGCCCGACTGCGCATCTACTCCAGTAATGTCAGCCGTGGCCGTGGGCCAAAGGCTCGACTTCACCTCCCGCGTGAATTGCTGGGAAGCAAGGGCGATCAGGCGGCCGACCGAGATTTGCGGGTTGTTCTTGATCGCAAGCTCTTCCGCCTGCTTCAAGGTCAACGACCCTGGCGTGCCCGTCGTCTGGGGAACGGAGGACAGCTGCGGATTCCCCGGCGGGTTTGACATATTCTGGGCCGGAGGAGTTTGTGGCACCGGTGCCGGAGGCAGGCCCTGTCCGGTTTGCACATTCGCGGACGTCTGCGCAAAAACAAACATTGGAAATGTCAGCAACAACAAGGTCGGGAACTGGAAGAACGGGACGATGTGCTTGGGTCTTGGCTTCATGGATTAACCTCTTTCGAAGCATTTATCGAAATCCTTTCGCCATCGTTATGCACGCGCAACCGAAGGAGAGGGTTCGTACGCTGCTTCATCCCGGAGCCGCACGAAATCGTCGTTCTTCCCACCACCCTGAGAGCCTCCAAGCCCAACCGTTGCGACTATCGAGTCTGACCGCAGTCCGAACTACGGCGAACAATGCCCATCCTCATATCCGGATCATTCGGCAGATCGAAATACATGACGTGTTTAGTCAAGTGCACCCGGATCGGCTGATTGGGAGTAAATTCTGACGGCAAGTAGTTAAACGGCGTTTCATAACGGCCAACATAAGTTTTGCAATCGACCCGCACAGAAACCCGGTAAGCGTAGTACCGCGAGGTCAGTGGCGCATCGGGAGGATTGCTGCCACCGATCGCGTAGTCCGGAAAATAGACTTTCTGCCTCTGCACCTCAATCACAGTTCCCTGCACAAACGGATTCGCCTTGCTTCGAGCCGGAGAGGCGTTCAGCATTGGCACAATCACCAACACTGCGATGCGGATACCGATATTTTTCGTCATGATCTTCTCCATCAAAGCGCCTGCCAAAATCACAGGGCGCGACGCAGGCTGATTCGAACCGCCGATTCCGGCCAATGTTTCGCGGCGGAATCGGTTCAGTGCTTCCTTTCGAAGGAAATTCAGCAGGAAGGAGGAGGTCGGCTATATAGGAAATCTGTTGCATAAAGTTGAGGCACGGCAGAAACGGCTGGCAATCCGGCGACGTGAACCCCCGCGGGTGCAAACCAAACAAACGTCGCAGCAGGAGCAGACCAATGCAGACCGTCCTTCAGCAGATGCTGCCGTTTGGCATCGAGAGACTGCGACGTAACGATCTTGGTCGCAGTTTCCCGGCGCACTACGATGCTGTACCTGGTTGCAACGCTGATCGCAAGAGAAAGCACGGCGCCAAGAACCAGCGCTCTTCGCCAGAAAGAATGCTGGGAAACGCATCGCCTGTCATTCCGAGGAGCGAAAGCGACGAGGAATGCAGGTGTTCGCCGCTCACGAGAAGAACCTGGAACCCTCGCTTCGCTCGGGATGACAAGTGGGATGTCAGCGATCTGAGAACGTGGTCCCCTCACTCCGCAGGCTCCCCGGGCAAGCCTGCTGCGGCTTGCTCTTTGCGTCGGCCGTAAACCAGCAAGTACGCAGCGGGCACGATGAAGATGGTCAAAAGAACCGACGAAGTCAGCCCTCCAATGATCGCGCGCGCCATGGGCGTGTACTGCTCTGCCCCAGTCCCCAGTTTCAGCGCCATCGGAATCATCCCAATAATGGTCGCAAGCGACGTCATCAAAATAGGCCGCAGACGTACCCGGCACGCGGTAATGACCGCATCGGCTGGAGACAAACCTTGCCGCTCCAGATTGTGAGCGAAGTCAACAATCAGAATGCTGTTGGAGTCCGCGATGCCCACCAGCATCAGCACGCCCATCAGCGACATCACATTCAGCGTGCTGTGGGTCAGCGGAAGAATCAAAAGCACACCGACAAATCCCATCGGGATCGCCAACATGATCAGGAACGGATCGATGAAAGATTTGAATTGCGCCGTGAGAATCAGAAACAGCAGCAAAAAAGAGATCAGAAATCCAAGCGCAAAGCTCTTGAACGACGCCTCCATGCCTTGCACCATTCCGCGCAGATTCACTCGTACGTTGCCGGGAATGTTGGTTTTCGCCAGAATATCGCGTATCGAACTGGTGACGCGGCCCAGATCCTCTCCCGTCGGCGTCACATAGACGTCCATGGCTCGCTGAATTTGATAGTGGTCGACCTCGGTCGGCGTTTGAACCTGTCTCACGCTCACAACATTGTTGAGCACCGTAATCGGCCTGCCCTGTCCGCCGCAGGCCCACGCAGGTTGCATGCCTCCGGAGCCGCCAGCGCCACTCGGACCACAGCTGATTCCCGCTCCGTTGGCCGGATCTCGTAAGGGAATCTGCCCGAAGTCAGCCATATCGTGAATGGCGGACTGACCTTTTTCGAAAAACTGCACCGTCAGGTAATAATCGTTGCCGCTCTTGCGATCCACCCAGTAATTGGGGGCAATCATGTAATTGGAATTGAGCGCGGTGATAACGTTGTCGACCACGTCTTTCTGCGTAAGGCCCAACTCTCCCGCATGCACACGGTCAACATCGAGGCGCAGTGTCGGGTAATTCATATCCTGCGGGATATAAACCTGCCCCACCCCGTGGACCTGCCGAATTTGCGTGGCCAGGTTCTGCGCGATGCCATAAATCTGCGTTAAATCCGGGCTGCTCACTTGCAGGTCAATCGGCGCGGGCATGCCGGCGTTTAGAATGGCATCCACCATCGAGCCACTGGAAAAGAATGTCCGAATGTCCGGAAATTGTTTCGCCATGCTGTTTTGAACTCGGTCCATGTAGTCGAAGCTGCTCAGGTGGTGCGGTTCGTTCAACTGCACCTGGACCGTCGCGGTATAAGGACCGGCGTTGGTGGTGTACAGCGCAGAGAAATCCGGAACCACCCCAATATTGGAAACGATCAACTTAAGGTCCTTCGCTTCCACCGTATGGCGGATCAAATCTTCCACCTTGGCAAGGTATTGATCCGTCACTTCGATGCGGGTCCCGGTCGGAACTTTCAGGTTGATCGTGAACTGCCCTGCGTCCGTCTTCGGGAACAACGCCAACCCAAGCAGTGGATAAATCGCCAAACTGACCAGAAACAGGCCACTCAACGCCAACACGGTCAAACCCGGACGCACGAGCGCACGCCGCACCCAGTACTCGTAATAATCCAGAACCTTGTTGAACATCCGGTTGAAGCGGGCATTGAACCTATCCATCCACGACTGGCTCGCCGCCTTTTCGGGCTCAATCTCGTATCCCGGGTGCTGATGCTCGGCCGCGTGCGGCACGGCCTTCAAGAACCGTGAGCAGAACAAAGGAATGACGGTCATTGCCACGACAAATGACGCCAGCAGCGAGAGACAGAATGCCAGAGCTAAAGCAGAAAACAGAAACTTGGACACGCCATAGAGAAAAATCACCGGAAAGAAATCAACCACATCCACCAGGGTCGCAGCGAGCACTGCCAGGTTCACTTCCGCGCCCCCAACTTCGGCCGCAACCATCGGAACGGCGCCCATTTCCAGATGGCGGTAAATGTTTTCCAGCGAAATGACCGAGTTATCGATCACGCGTGAAAAAGCCAGCGCCATCCCGCCAAGAATCATCGTGTTTACCGTGCCGCCCATCAAAGCTAGCACCACAAACGCCGCCAGCGCAGATAGCGGGATGGAGAGTAGCACGGCCGATGTGGCCCGGAAGCTTCCCAGAAAAATGAGGATCATCAGACTGGTAAGAATCAGTCCCAGAAATCCCTCATGCAATACGGTTTTGATCGCTTCCTTCACATACACAGACTGGTCAAACACAATGCTCGTAACCATCTGCTTGGGAATGTCGTACAGATGCTTGGTCAGTTCGCGAAGCCCGTCCACCACGGCTATAGTGTTGGTATCACCACCCTGCTTCATCACCGGGATGTAAACCGACTTCTGCCCGTCAATACGAACGATGTTGGTTTGAATCTGGTGGGAATCTTCCGCCTTGCCAACATCGTTCACCGTAACCCAGGAGTGTCCCTTCACCTTGAGCGGAAGCTTGCCCAACTGGTCCATGTTGTCGACCAGGCTGTTGGAGTAAACGAAATAATCGTAGGGACCCATCTTGACGTCGCCCGCCGGCAGGATGAGGTTCGCGTCATTGACCGCTCCCACCACGTCCATGGGGCTCAATTGACGCGACAGTAACTTGTACGGATCGACATAGACCATGATCTGACGGTACGTTCCGCCGAACACACCGGGAATCTCCGCGCCCGGCACAACCGCGATCTGGTTGCGGATCTGAAACTGCCCGTAATCGTGAAGCTGAGTCTCGTTGAGGCCTTCTCCCTTAACCGTCACCAGCGCGACCGGCAAGCTGGAAGCGTCAAATTTCAGCACTACTGGCGGCAAAGTTCCCGGTGGTAGCCGCTTCAAGTCCGCGAGAGCCAAATTTGACAACTCGGTCACATCCGCATCCGGGCTCGTCCCTGGCTGGAAATACACCCGGATAATGCTCACGCCCAGAAGCGACCGGGACTCCATGTGATCGACACCGGCGGCCAGCGTAAAGAAACGCTCTAGAGGATCGGTAATGTCGGTCTCAATGTCCTCCGGCGGCATGCCCGAATAGAAAGTTGCGACCACCACTTCCGGCAGATTGATGGGCGGAAATAAATCCACCGGCATTCGCGCGATACTGGTCACGCCAATCACCAGCAGCACCAGGCAGATCACGATGATGAAGTACGGATTGCGAATTGAAAATCCCGGCATAAACGTTATCCAATCGTGCTGCTACTGTGCATTCTGTTCCTGGTACTGCATCACGGACATGGCTTGCGGGTGAACCTTCTGACCCGGCTTCAGGCCGCTGCGGTCGCTGACCACCACCTGCTCTCCTTCGCTTAATCCAGAAAGGACTTCCGCATCAGTGGTGGTCTGCAGACCGAGCTCCACCGTGCGCTCCTCCACTTCTCCATCACGATTCACCACAAAGACAGATGTTTTATTGCCCTGATGACTTACGGCTTGGAACGGCACCGTGGGAACGTTTGCTTTTTCGTCAAGCCCAACTTCGGCTTCAGCGTAGAGGCCAGGCATCAGTACGCGCTCTGGATTCGGAACATCGACTTCGGTGTGCATGGTGCGAGTGTCAGCTCTCACATCCACCGAGAAGCGCGCGACTTTGCCAGGAAAGGTCCGGTTCAGGGAAGGCACGCGAACATTCACCGGATCTCCAATGCGAATGTACCGAACGTAGGACTCCGGAATAGGAATAACCAGGCGAAACAAATCGTCCTGAGACAGCCGTACGATCGGCATCGCCTGCGTACTCGAACTGGTTCCTGCCTGAACCAGCGTGCCCAGATTCGCGTAACGTTCGGTCACCACTCCGGCGAAGGGGGCCGTAATCCTCGAATAATCGAATAGGGTCTCGTCGTGAACGAGTTTCGCTTTGGCCGCTGCCATCTGGCTCTGAGCCGCTTCGAGCGCCGCTTTTCCCGCGTCCACTTGAGACGCGGCGGCAAGATCTTTGCCCTGGGCATCGTCGACTTCCTGCTGCGCCACGATGCCAGGCTGCGTCTCGAAGACCCCATTCAGTCGTGCGTACTGAAGGTGCAGGGCGTTGTATTGCGCATCGTAGCGTTTCAGTTCGTGATCTGCGCGGCTCACTTGATCGATCGCGTTCTTGATCTCCGCCTGATCCTGCTGCATCTGCGCCTGCAACTCCGGAATCTCCAACGTAGCCATCGTCTGGCCCGCCTTTACATGTGTCCCGTAGTCGACGTCCAGTTTCTGCACGTAGCCGGCTTCCTTCGCATAGACATCGATTTCTTGAAAGGGCACTAATTCCGAAGACAAAGTAATTTGCCGGCTCACCGTTTTCTTCACGACGCTGGTCACTCCTACCGTGACCGCCTGCTCCGCACTTGCCTTCACATTGCGTGCGCCACTGCACGAAGACAGGCCAAGCGCCAGCAAGGCGGCAAACCCCACAGCCAATTTAGGCGCGCGTATCGCGGCCCGTGCTGGCATTCCCCGATGATGTTTCATACCCAATCAGAGTCTCCCTAACTCAATCCCTTGAGTACCTGACGTAACTTCTCCACTGAAAATTCCTGCGAGCGGCAAAAGTCGATGACCCTTTGCTCCTCCTGCCGCAATCTCGCCGCAACCACTGGAATCTCCGCGGCGATCTCTTTGGGAACGGTCAAGAGCCCATGCCGATCCCCATGCAAAAGATCGCCCGGTTTCACTTCCAGCCCACCCACTTTGACCGTGGAGCCAAAATCGAAGATATGGGCATAGGCATGTGACACCGCTACATTCCCGGCAAAAAGATGTAATCCCAAATCCTTCACGCGCGGCAGGTCTCGCACTGCACCGTCGGTCACATACCCGACGCAGCCGAGCGCCCTCAGGATCGCAGCTTGCATGTCTCCGAGAAAAGCTCCCACGCCCGGTGGTTTGTCCAGATCCTCCAATACCACAATTCGCGGCGCAGGCACTTGGAGAATGCTGTGCCACCAGTCGGTGCGATCCACATAAATTCGCCCCGCAATGGGAGGCTCACCGCTACGCAGTCGCGCGGTGGCCGCATACCCGACCATGGGAGGGAAATCCTCGAAGATGCAGCGAATGCGAGCGTCCGCAAAGCCGGCGTTGCGCAGCCTTACCGCAAACGTCTCGATCGCATTCGAAATCGTGCAGGAGTCTAAACGCCGCAGAGCGTCCAGATCGTCTACGCGACTAGCAGGCTCAAGAGCCATGCAAATCCTTTCCGCAACTTTCGATTGACCTATCGCTCGGGGTCAATCGCGCCGCGAAAAATGTCATAGCAGCCAATGTTGCTCATCGCCGAATGTAAACGGCTTAGATGAGTACGGGATTATGTGCGCGAAAAGAAATTAAACAAGGAAATCAGACGATGGAGGGGGCCTGTTGTACAGGCTGTCGCTGAAAACGTGCTTCGGCAGTGGAGGTCCGGCAAGCGCCAGAGCGGCTTCAATCGGCGCTGGTTCGATGATACTGAAATCGGCAGCCGGCGCTGCCCACCGAATCGCATCTCGATTAAGGTGCTGCCGTTTGGGTTCGACCGATCGGCGGTCAACAGTCCTTACGGTATGAGACGGAGAATCGGAGGTAGCCCAAAAACGAGTCGCGAGACTGAAGGTCAGCGAGCAAATGGCAATGACGATCAGCGCACCACGCCATCCCCGCTTACTAACGCTACGATGCCTCAGCAATTGCATCTCGCCGCCACCAGTAGGTCCTTCACGAATTATACATCTTCGGGCTGATTGATGCGGACGTCACGTCAGTCATCAACTTCCCCTAAGTTGGATACCCAACGCAGAATGTTGGTTGTACGACTTTGGCTGTATGACTATTGTGGCCCCCGCCAACTCAGCATGCGGGAAACCCGGGCTTTTGGGTGGAGAAGCGCCCCAGCGTGGAATTAAGGGCTCCTTTCCAATGAGGTTTCAGAGGTTTCGAAAGAGCTCTCGATTCGTATCAGGGTATGCCTTCAGGCATGGCGTATTCCAAAGCTACGAGGCCCGCACAATCGCAAAAACCAATTAGTCCCCGGCAGCGTGAGCCTTCGCCGCCGACCTTTCCGTGCCAATTCGCATCCCGTAGAACGAGCGATAGACGAAGAAGAACGAGATCAGGAAGAACACACCCGCCAGCAGATTCGTAAGCGCGGCATTGGTTTCCGTCAACTTCACCGCTAACTCTACAGCCAGCAACCCGAACAGAGTGGTGAACTTGATCACCGGGTTCAAAGCCACCGACGACGTATCCTTGAACGGGTCGCCCACCGTGTCGCCGACCACCGTGGCATCGTGCAGGGGCGTGCCTTTCTGTTTGTACTCGACCTCCACGATCTTCTTGGCGTTGTCCCAGGCCCCACCCGCATTCGCCATAAAAATCGCCTGATATAAGCCGAATATCGCGATCGAGATCAGATATCCGATAAACAGGAACGGCTCGATAAAAGCGAATGTCAGCGTAGCGAAGAACACCGCGATGAAGATGTTCAGCATCCCCTTCTGTGCATACTTCGTGCAAATCTCCACGACCTTCTTGCTGTCGGCCACCGAAGCCTTCGTGACCCCTTCCAGCTTGATGTTCGCCTTGATGAACTCCACCGCGCGGTAGGCTCCAGTGCTCACCGCCTGGGTCGAAGCGCCAGTAAACCAATAGATGATCGCCCCTCCACTGATGAGACCCAACAAAAAAGGCGCATGCAGCAATGACAATTTCTCGACGTTCTGCGTCAACCCATTGGTCAGCGCCATAATGATGGAGAAAGTCATCGTGGTCGCACCCACCACAGCCGTCCCGATGAGCACGGGTTTCGCGGTCGCCTTAAAGGTATTGCCCGCGCCATCATTCTCTTCCAACATGTGCTTGGCCCGCTCAAAGTTCACATTAAAGTTGTAATCCTTCTTCAGTTCGCCAGCGATGTTGGGTACCTGTTCGATCAACGACAACTCATACACAGACTGCGCGTTGTCCGTCACCGGACCATAAGAGTCCACCGCAATCGTAACGGGCCCCATCCCCAGGAACCCAAATGCCACCAACCCAAACGCAAACACCGGAGCCGCGATCATGGTCGCCGCCCCCGCCAATCCCATCGTGCTCATGTAATATCCAACCGACATCAAAAACACCATCGACAATCCCAAATAGTAGCCGCTGAAATTTCCCGCCACAAACCCCGCTAGAATTCCTAACGACGCCCCGCCTTCCTCAGCCGAGGCTACAATCTCCCTGACATGCCGCGACTCGGTCGAGGTAAACACCTTCACTAACTCAGGAATCAAAGCCCCCGCCAGCGTCCCGCAAGAAATAATCGTGGCCAGCTTCCACCATTGCGTAGTATCGCCGCCAATATCGGGAACAATAACCGCCGAAACTATGTAGGTCAAAACGATCGAAACCACCGAAGTCACCCACACCAGCGACGTCAGCGGAGTCTCGAAGTTCATCACATCCGCATCTGCAAAGCGCGCCCGCGCCACGGCGCTATTCAGGAAGTACGCGCCCGCGCTTGAAACCAGCATCATGATGCGCATCACAAAAATCCAGACCAGTAACTGCACCTGCACCGTCGGATTCTTCACACCTAAAAGAATAAAAGTAATCAGTGCCACTCCGGTCACGCCATAAGTCTCAAATCCATCCGCCGACGGTCCAACCGAGTCTCCCGCGTTGTCCCCGGTGCAATCCGCAATCACGCCCGGGTTGCGTGCATCATCTTCTTTGATCTTAAAAACGATCTTCATCAGATCCGACCCAATGTCCGCAATCTTGGTGAAGATCCCGCCCGCAATCCTAAGCGCCGCCGCCCCCAGCGATTCCCCAATCGCGAACCCGATAAAACAGGGCCCCGCGTAATCCCCCGGAATGAAAAGCAAAATGAAAAGCATGATCAACAACTCAACGCTGATCAGCATCATTCCGATACTCATCCCGGCCTGCAGCGGAATGCTGTAAATCGGATAAGGTTTCCCCCGCAAGCCAGCAAACGCGGTCCGCGAGTTGGCAAATGTATTCACCCGAATGCCAAACCAGGCCACTCCAAAACTACCCGCAATTCCCACCAGACTAAACACCAGAATAATCGGCAGCGTCGTCATCACCGGCTTACCCGGCACCGGCGAAAGCACGCCGAAATACAGAACAATCACGACTGCAATGAATACCCAAAGCAGCAACAAAAACTTGCCTTGCGTAATCAGATAAGTCTTACAAGTCTCATAAATCAGCTCAGAAATCTCCAGCATCGCTCGATGTACCGGCAAATTCTTGAGCCGCATATAAATCGCCATCCCAAATCCCAGCCCAGCAATGCAGAACACGATCCCGATCATCAGCAGCTTGTGCCCATCAATGCCCAGAAACGAAACCGAAGAAAGGTCAGGCAGTTTCAATCCGGCTTCGCCGCCCACCTCCGAAGCCGGCTGGGCCAAAGCCGCGGACGCCGCCACAGCCACAAAAGCCGCCACAAAAGCCGCCCGCCCGCGGGCGAAGCATCCTCGGGACACAAGATCAGCGAGCCAGGTGCGCATAGGAAACCCTCCACTCATTGAGAACTATATTAAGGATGACGACGGGTTCAGGTCCTCGAACCGGCGCGCCACCCCGCTCTCGTAAAGAGCGCGGGAGCGCATGGCCGGAGTTCCGAACACGCTTCCACTGCAAGACTTGAACAGGGATGCTGAGTTTGGCCGCGTCGGATGTTCATCGTGCCCCGGGCAGGAAAGGCTACGTTCCCGAGCCCACAGCACAAGACCAAGTTTTATAACATGTTAGACGAGTCAGGGTCAATCCAAACGTAACCGGACCCGCCACTGGAACTCACTTCCCGAACACCCCAAACGCCCCCAGCACTTGATAGCTGCTATTCCAACCCGATCCAATGTTATTCGAGAACGTGCCCTGCGTACCCGCAAAGTTATTGTTCCAGACGTCATAAGTATCCTGAAATTTCTTCTGCGGGCTCAGCACCACCCAATACAATTTGCCCTTCTTCAGCGGAATCCCCTTGGAGTATTTCGCGGTCTGCAGCGTGCAACAGCTCCCAAACGTCGGCAGGTTGGAAAAATGCCAGGTATGAAGCGCCTTTCCCGGGATCCCCTTGTTGTCCTCGTTCAAACTGACCACCAGCGTATTCGTGCCCTGCACATACGTCGCGCCCACCTGAATCTCCGTCACCGTATGATCGGCCTTGGGCCGGAATCCGCACCCCACCGACTGCGGCCACGGCTGTCCCGCATCCGGCCCCAGAATCCCAACGCCAGCGATCGAGTTGTACACGTTGCTGCCCTTACCAAGGTTGCTGTAAATCTTGACCAGCTTCGACGAGGCCGTCGTCGCAGGCACAAAAGGCTCTGACGGAGTCCGCATTAAAATCGTGTTTCGACCACCATTGATCGTGACCACCCCACCGCTAGCCTGACCCCAAACACCTCCAGCAAGCGCCAGAACCCCCAACCCAATCCCCAGCCCGAATATCCTCTTCCTCATGCCTCCCCCAAATTCCCCAGATTAAACGCACGCAATTCTACCCCGAAAACGCACTAGTCATCCAACACCTAAGCCGCCATCCTGAGGAAGCGGAGCCCTACGCTCGCGCAGGGCTCCCCACGAAGGATCTCTGCACTTTGAACTGCCTACCCCCTTCCCCCATCACCCGCCAAGCCTCCCGATAACCCTCCCACCGCGTGCATTTGCATTCAATGTCCGGATAGAACCGCAGGTTCTTCGCCAGAGCCACAGCCGCAATCGGCCGCACATACCAAGCGTCAACCGGCCCGATTCGCACCACCAGAACATCGATGTCATCAGCCGGATACCCGCTCTTGCCTCTCCCATAAGCCCCATAAATCGGCTGCACTTCGTACCCCCGCGAATGCAAAACCTCGGTCGACTTAAGCTGCACCTGCCACAACCGCCCTCCGACGGAATCCAGGATAAAATCGTAGCGGTCGCTGTCTCCCAAGGCCTGGCCATGCGAAAACCCATGCTCTGCACCTTCAACAGAAATGCGGCCTCCGCCAATTCCCCTCTACGTTTCGGATTGCGACGTGGCTTTCGCAACGCATCCTCCCGCAACCCCGTCAACTCCGCCAACACAATCGACACTGCCGTAAAAGATCCCCACTCCCCACCGTTTGTCATTCCGAGGCGGCTTTAGCCGTCGAGGAATCTGCTTCTTCCCGCCCAATCAAGCCATTTCGAACGCTAATCAAAGACAAAATCAGCCACCCGTTGACTCAGCATCAACAGCTACGTAACAGCAAAACTATCTTCTTATAGTTATAGGCATGACCCAAACCGCGAAGAATCCAACACGGAAAATCCGCCGTCACGGCCCCAAATCCCCAACTACTACTACCTCCAATAGTCGAAGAAGTCCTTGACAACCCACTCCCCCCGCGATATCTTCCTCCCAACTTGGGGTGCGCGCATGTTAAATCGTAGTAAGTGGGCGTTTCTCCTTCTCCTGGCCACCGCGGTCACTTTTGTTTCCGTCCTGCCCATAGCGGATCTGCCCGAAACTGCATTCAACGAAATTGACACTCCGGTCAACCAGACCACCCCGGTTGCTCCATGGGTGAAATTTGTGCCTCCCGTAGAAGTTCGATTCATTCTTCCCAGATCGTTCGACCATACCGGTGACGGAATTCGCACCTCGGTCGAATCGGTCTCACTCGCGCCGCACTGGCGTGTGAACCCATTGCGCGAACTCCTCTGTACATTCCTGATCTGAGAGACACCCGAATTTCCAGGTAAGCGATCAGGGAAGGCTACCGCGCATTCGTCCGCACGGGCGACGCCGCTAGCCGACTGATCCAACTTGACCAAGTTTCCGGATGTCTCCGACTAGCAAGTGGAACCCGCAGCAATGAGGGGGGTGGGTTCTTCGCTTTTGCACATTGCGAGACGCCGGACCGTGCGGCCCGCGCCTTCCACGGGGGTGATGGCGCGGGCCGTTGACGAAAGTGGAGTCGGGATCACGTCAGCCGCCCCTGGCTGTCCACCGAGCGAAACTCGGCGCCGCCGTCGGTTAAAAAAAAGCGATCCACCTCCGGCGCTATTAAGCCAACATCAGCCGCAATCCAGCCCCGGAGGGACGGCATAACTTAGCCCAGGGCGTAAGCCCTGGGTAGGCCCAAAACCAGATTCAGGCCTCGCAGGGAATCTCGATCTGATCCCACGGGCCAAAACTAACCATGTCATCCTGAAGAAGTGGACCCGCTCGCGCGCAAGCGACTCCCCCCAACAAGCGACTCCCCCCGAAGGACCTCTGCACTTTTCGGACAAGGAAATGGAGTTTTACGAGAAAAAATACCGCGACCAGTATTTGCGATATCTCGCGGGCGACTTGGAGCTCCCAAGCTACCCAAAGCTATCAAGGCCATGGCCCGTTATCTGGCCTGCCTACCGTATGCTCATGAAAGGACAAGATCGGGTCGATCGTGGAGCTGCCTATTACGAACAACGACAACAACACGACGAATTAATCCATTTGCAACGTAAAGCCAAATTGCTGGGAATTCCAATTGGTCGCTGCCCAATAACCCTCGAAAACCCGAAACAGAGCTAACCTCGTCCAGCACCGACGTTGAAGTTTCCAGAGACGAAGCGGAGTCGAAGGATCTCCACCCTTTTCGCCCGCGCGATCAGAAGCCCGTACACACCGGCGATTAACGAGCAACGACCAACGACGTCATCCCCAACTGCCAAAATAAAAACGAATAAACATCCGTCAACTCTTCAATCTGCTTGGTAATCGGCTTCCCTACCCCATGCCCAGCCTTAGGCTCAATCCGCAACAATATCGGATGCTCCCGGCTCTGCCCGTTCGCCGCTTCAGCCTGCATCAAGGCCGCCATTTTCTTGGCATGCATTGGGTCGACGCGAGTATCACTGTCGGCGGTCATGAACAACACCGCCGGATATTCCACTCCCGCCTTCACATGCTGATAGGGCGAGTAAGCATAGATAAAATCAAACTGCTTTGGATCATCCGCCGATCCGTACTCGGGAATCCAAAGCTTGGCAATCTGAAAATGCTGGTAGCGCAGCATATCGAGCAACGGCACAGCGCAGACCACAGCCCGGAACAGATCGGGACGCTGCGTGAGCGCCACCCCCACCAGCAATCCCCCATTCGATCCACCACGAATCGCCAGATGCTCTTTATCCGTGTACTTCTGCGCAATCAGATACTCGGCCGCCGCAATGAAATCATCAAAAACGTTCTGCTTCTTCTCCAGCATGCCGGCCCGATGCCAATCCTGCCCAAACTCAGCCCCGCCGCGCAAGTTGGCCACGGCGAAAACGCCGCCATGCTCGAGCCACAAATAGCGATCACCCACAAAGCTCGGAGTCAGGCTGATATTGAATCCTCCATATCCCGTGAGCACAGTTGGATTCTTGCCGTCCAGCACCAGACCCTTCTTATAGAAGACGAACATGGGGACCTTGGTTCCGTCCTTCGATGAAAACCAAACCTGCTTGACTTCGTAAGCCGAGGGATCAATCGAAGGCGTGGCCACTCGCGCCCACAGCTCCGGCGCCTCGCCCTCCTCGAAGTTAATGCTGTAAATGCTGGGCGGAACCGTGAACGACTGAAACCCAAAGAAAGCTTCGTTGCTATTCCACTGACCACCGATCTCGGTGATCGAACCCATCCCCGGCAGCTTCGCGTCCGACAACAGATGCCCATCAGTTCTGAATATCTTCAGCAGTGACGTTGCGTTTTTCTCGTACAGGCCAACCAAGTTTGCGTGAACGATGACCACGTTCTTTAGCACCGCCTCTGATTCCGGAATGATCTCGCTCCAGCCCTCGCGCCCCGGCTGTTGCGCGTCAACCCGGAAAACGCGATAGTGGGGCGCATCCTCGTTAGTCAAAACGTAAAGCTCCCCCTTCAGAATCTCGCCGCTGTAACTGAAATCCTTTCCGCTGGTGACTTCAACCGGCGCCGTCCCCACCTTCAGATCCTGCAGAAACATTTCAGTTTTGGTGTAGCCCTCGAATACGGTGAACAGCAACCAGCGATCGTCATCGTCTGCCAGCTGCGCCACGGGCACATCCTGCGCTTTGAGACGATCGCCAAAAATCAGCGGGTCTTTCCCCGGATCACTGCCCAGCGCGTGATAGAAAATCTTGACGTGATAAACCTCCTCGCCCGCAGGCACATCGCCCTTTCTCGGAGTGCGTCCATAGTAAAAACCCGAGTTATCCTTTTTCCAGGCGACGTTTGCGTGCCGCGCCCGATCAATGGTGTCGGGCAGCACTCTTCCGCTCAAGGTCTCAACGATCCGCAGAGTGCTCTCTTCCGACCCTCCGGCTGAAGTGCCATAAGCCACATACTTGCCGTCGTCCGACGGAGCCCACCAGTCCAGCGCAACCGTGCCATCCGCCGACATCTGATTTACATCCACCAGCGCCCGGTCTTTCCCGTGGATGCCTTCCCGCACCAGTAGGACAGCCTGATTCTGGGTTCCCTCTCGCCGTACATAAAAATAAAACTTCCCGCCAACTTGTGGCGTCCCGATGCTCCCGATGGAAAGCAGTTCGGTCAGCTCCAGATTGATCCGGTTGCGTCCCGGCAAGGGGTCCAGAATGCCGCGAGTGTAAGCCAACTCCCCGCGAACAAATTCCTGCGTCTCCGCACTCTCCGCATCCTCCAACCATCGGTAAGAATCAGCGACGCGATGCCCGTTCAAGGTTTCTTCGACAACCTCCACGCGGGCCTTTGGAGGCGCCGCCGGCGTACTCGAAGCTCCATCCACGGCCAACACCACGCCAGCAAACAAAAAGAACCCAAGCAAAGAAAAAATCCAGAACAAAACACGACCTCCTGCCATGAACACCTCTCACTGGCGAATGCAAGCGGGAGCCAATCAAACTCCCACCATAACCAGTATAAAGATTTTTTGAAATGCGAAAGGACCCTGAAAGCCCAGCAAATGATATTATTGATAACGACAAAAAAGGGCCCGCCCTTCGGACGCGCCCCAAAACACTCCTCAGTAGCTCAATGGCAGAGCATCCGGCTGTTAACCGGAGGGTTGTAGGTTCGAGTCCTACCTGAGGAGCCATTTCTTTCCAAGCGTTTAATTAATCCTCTGACCTTTCACCTCAGCCATACCCGGGGGATTTACCGGGGACTCTTCCTGAACTCCGGGCCTGCTAATGCTTTCAACTGCACTGCGGAGATCCTCCAGCGAGAAGTGTCCGTAGCGTGCTGCCATGCGAACCATAGTGGCGGCGCTCCAGCCGACAATCTTGGCGACCTTGGCGATTGGGACGCCAGCATCAAGCATCCGGCTTACTGCAGTGTGCCTTAGGTCGTGGAAGCGACACTTAACTCCGGCACGTCCTTTAGCTGCCTCCCAGGCTTCCTTGACGCTCCCCATTGGTTTTGTCGGATCGGTGGCGTACGCGCAGGCACCGAAGACATCACCAGAGCCGCCGTATCGCTCCGCCGGGAAAACATAGTGCTCTGGCTTACGTTCTGGGAACTGCTGAGCCCAAAACTTCAAGGTTTCAAGAGCGCGCTTATTGAGTGGGATGATTCGGCTTTAAGGGCGACGGCGGCCCCGCCGCCCAAGCCGAACTCAGCTTTCCCAACGCAGTGGCGGAAGATGCGGCCAACAATCTCTACATCGTTGACACCGGCAACAACCGGGTGCGCCTGGTAAACGCCAAAACCCAGAAGATCAAAACCATCGTGGGTACGGGTGTTGCGGGATTCGGCGGCGACGGCGGTCCGGCCAGCAAAGCGAAAATCACGGATTCCTCGGGAGGATACATTGACCCATCGGGCAATCTGCTGATTGCCGACAGCGGCAACCAGCGCGTGCGCATTGTCAACACGCAACGCATCATCAACACCTTGGCCGGCGGTGGAAGTGCTGGAGACAAAGGGAAGGCGACCAATGCTCTGCTGAGTTTTCCGACGGCCGTTGCTTTCGATGCCGCAGGCAACATGTACATTGCGGAATCGGGTACGCCGGTCGTAAGAAAAGTCAGCACCGGTGGCACAATCACAACGGTTGCCGGAACCGGGTCCGAGGGTTACAGCGGCGACGGTGGTCCCGCCACCAAAGCAGAATTTTTGGGGCCCAATGGCATAGCCATAGACCAGGCAGGGAACCTATTCATCGCCGACACTTACAACCTGCGGGTTCGCCGTGTCGATCACGCCACCCACCAGGTGTCGACCTATGCTGGCAACGGGAGTTCTTGCTCCACGCCGCCTTGCGGAGACGGCGGACTTGCCACCAATGCCAGCCTGTCGTCTGCCTTTGCTCTTGCCGTGGACAGTGCAGGGAATCTCTACATCGCCGACCCATACGATCAGGTGATTCGCGAGGTTAATGCTGGCACGGGGATCATCGACGCAGTGGCAGGTAACTATGTGAAATGCACTTCAGGAAAATCCGCCTGCGGCGATGGCGGACCGGCAACCAGCGCCAATCTGCGCCTTCCTTTTGGGATTGCGTTGGATTCGGCGGGAAATCTGTTTATAGCCGACACCTTCGACAATCGTATCCGGCGTGTGGACGCAAAGACGCAAGTCATCAATGCCTTCGCCTTCACGGGGGCTTTCAACTTCAGCGGAGACGGCGGGCCTGCTTCACAAGCGACTATGGCTTGGCCATTGGCAGTGGCGGTGGATTCGACCGGGAATGTCTTTGTCGGAGGCGGCTTTAATATGCCACTCCGCTTGGGCGCTGGAATCGAGGTGGTGCGCAAGATCGATACCTCAAACAACGTCAACATTTACGCTGGCCAGGAGAACAACCCATTCACCTTTGGCCTCGTTGGTGACGGTGGACTCGCAACCAGCGCCCTGCTGAACAACCTCGGCCTTGCCGTGGACGGCGCCGGGAACGTCTACGTTATTGATGCAGGCAACAATCGGGTGCGCAAGGTGGGACCCTAAACTTGTGCCAGGTCGCCCACCCCTTCTGTCTTGTGCAAGGGGCGGGCAGGCCCGTTAGCGTGAAGTGAGCGCTTCTCATAAAAGGCGATTCCCTCATGGGCCCCTTAGATGGGGATTTTGAGCGCTATCGCCTTATAGTTACTCAGACCGAGAGATTTTGGAGAGTAAATTTCCACAGCAATGTGATCTCAACCGATCTGTGAATATCTGCGCCTTGGGGGGATGGGGTGCAGGGGAAGGGGGGCAACGCGTGCATCCCGAGAGATGGAATAAGATCCCCCCTTTCCCTGCATCAGCAATGTAGAAGCATTGCATGCTTGGCTTGGAGCGCGCTCTGTCTTGGGAATGTCGAGTTTATGTTGGGAACGAATGTGGAAATGGTTGCGGATGAAGTTTTCTGCCGGATGCCGAACAATGGCAGCCAGCGGAGGCGTCCCGCCGCTACGAGTTGTAATCGCCAAACACACGATGTTTTAAATCAGAGTCTCGAGCGGCGGGAGGCGCTTTGCTTCCACAACGAATACTCAGATGAGGTCTGACAGGACTCTACTATAAGGCCTTCGCAGGAGCAAAGCCAGCCTCGGCACGATGTGAATCGGCAAGGAGGAAGGAAAACACTATGTCAGAAAACAGCACCACCCATCCGGAGCCTGAGTTTGTAGGGTTCGTGGGCATCGATTGGGCAGATCAGAAGCACGCGTGGTGTTCGCCGAGGGCGGGTGCGACGCAGCGTGAACAGGGAGAACTGGAGCACACACCGGAAATGGTGGAGGCCTGGGTTAGTCAACGCGCTCAACGATTCGGCCCTGGGCCGATCGCGGTGGCGGTTGAGCAAGGGAAGGGAGCACTGGTGTTCATGCTCAACCAGTATGAGGGCTTACATCTGTTTCCCGTGCCTTCCACCATGTCCGCCAGCATGCGGAAGTCGCTGTATCCGTCCGGATCCAAGGACGATCCGCGGGATGCCGAGCTGCTGCTGGATCTGTTGTTGCAGCATCGGAAGAAGCTACGCCGTTTGATGCCGGATAAGGAAGTGACCCGCCGGATCCAGAATCTGGTGGAGGAGCGGCGCACGTGGGTGGATGAGAAAACGACGCAGCTCAATCGTTTAACGGGATATTTGAAGGTGTATTTTCCGCAGATGTTGGAGTGGTTTGAAAAGCTGGACACGAAATTGGTGTGTGACTTTTTGGAACGTTGGCCATCGCTGGAGGAGTTACAAAAGGTAGCGCCAGCAGAGCTGCGGAAGTTCTTCCGTCAGCGCCGGGGCCGGCACCAAGAACTCACCGAGCGGCGCCTGGAGGGCATCCGCCAGGCCATGCCGGCCATAGGGGATCGAGCCGTGCTGGAGGCGAAACAGGCCATGGTGCAAGTGAGCGCACAACTGCTGCGCACGTTGCTCGAGGGGATAGCGAATCTGGACAGCAAGATCGAGGAGGCAGCGAGCGCACATCCGGATTTTTTCATTTTTAAGTCGCTGCCCGGAGCGGGCAGCGCGTTGGCGCCGCGCTTGTTGGCGGCGTTTGGCTCCCAACGCGATCGCTATGGCAGCGCCGAGGAGGTACAGAAGCATAGTGGGATCGCGCCAGTGATGGAGAGGAGCGGAAAAAAGAAGTGGGTTCATTTTCGCTGGGCCTGCCCCAAGTTTCTGCGGCAAAGTTTTCACGAATGGGCGGGACACTCGATCTCGCAGTCGGCGTGGGCACGCGCCTACTACCAGCAACAGCGCGGACGAGGCAAAGACCACCACGCGGCGGTGCGCGCCTTGGCTTTCAAATGGATTCGCATCCTATATCGATGCTGGCAAGATCGAGTAGCTTATGACGAGAACAAGTATCTGGCGGCACTGGCCAGGCGCGGCTCGCCGCTGAGTTTTGTCCTAACAGTTACCGCGCCCACCTTGTGAAATAGTTGTGCATTCTTATGTGAGAACGTAATTCGACAACATAAAAAACTGTTGACAAAGTTACTCAGATGTCTGATCTCAACAGCAACCGTCTTGCTCCGGCGATTCAGCGCACAATAACGTTGGGAACTAGGTGCCGCGAGGCATTCCTGTCAGCGGTTTTCCTCAGCATAGGAACTAACCATGTCGAAGACATATCTGAATCCCCAAGCTTCATCCGGCCTATGCCCGAAGCGTCCGACGGCAGGCCCGAACGCTGATCGAGAAACAACGCGGTAAGCCTTGGCGGTCGCTGATGTCCGCGGAAAGCTCCGGTGGAGTGTGCTCCAGTCATGAGCTTTGTTGCAGCACGTTGGCCTCACATCAGTTGAAGCGTGTTGTTCGCCACAGCATGATACCTCCGGCAATCAAAACCAGTAGCATTGCTACCGTAAGTGTGGTCAGCCAGCCCCATTGAATGTCCATTTGCGGGACGCGGGCGATCACGCCGAAGCCAATGAAAATACAAGTTGCGGTGGCAATGAGCAGTCCATCCACCCACGTTCGCCGCGCACGAGTAGCATCCTGATTTCTGCCCTCCATGTGCGCAAGCACATACGCAGGATCAATGCCATACAACTCGCTCTCCCGTTCGGCCGCTTCCTTCCAGCTCGTATATTCGTCCGGCGTTGCCGATGAAAACGCAATGGCCAATGCCCCCGCCGCCATCAAAAGGGATCCCGCCGTTACCTGTGCGTAGATGTTCAACCGCAGTCCGTGAAGTTCGCCGAAGACCATAGTGGCCCAGACGAGCCCCCAGAGCTGGTTGGTATTCGACAAAGGTATTCCGCGGCTTATGCCCACGTACTTGGCAGCATAATTTTGGAACAGATCGCCTACCACCCACATGAATCCGCCGAGAAGCGGCCAGAATAGTATGGGGCTGTTGCTCGTTAGTTCGCGCCAAAATGGTGACCATCCTCCGGCGAGGCCAACAGCCAGGACGGTCATAGTTGTCATTTCGCCGAAGGTAAAGAAAGTCAAAAACGTGAGCGGGTTCAACCCCGTGATGTACGCCTTGCGGAAAGGTATGTATTGCGAGCCGAACATCAGGCCTGCACCCAATGCTGCCGCGACGCCGCGAAAAGGATGTGCGGACGCAGAGTGGGTACTCGAAACAAAAGACAACAAAACCGCTCCGACAAACATGACGACCGCGCCGCCGATCACCCCTAACCACCGCAACCAGCCGGCTCGGTGCAGTTCTTTGAAAAGGAGAGTGCCCCAGATGATTGCAATCAGACTATTGGCATTCCACAAAGGAAAAGCGATACTGAGCCCGATATCGCGGACCGCGAACACGGTCAATGTGTTGCCGACTGCCCAAAGACATCCGGCCATTACACCCCAGACGATCAGGTGAGGTACGTTGCGAATATCAGAGAAGGTCCCAGAAGTACCGAGTATGAGGGCGGGCAAACTCCAGCGTGAAACAAATGCCCCCAGGACCATCATGAAGGAAATGACGAAAGGAGAAACCGCAACAGTTACTAACTTGGTAGGCGCCTCTGCACCTGCGAGCCACAGTGCGGCCGCGAATCCGCAAAATATTCCCAGGAACTGGAGCTTCTTCTGTCGAGAGCGCTCGACCCTGGGTTCGGTAGCAATTGGATTCACAAATCTCGTCTTACGATGAGTTTCATTGGATCAGATACAGGATCAAACCCCCGACAGCTAATGCCGCCAAAGGAACCCAAAAGTGGACGTCGCGAAAAATTGGTCTGACCCAAGAGCGTCTTGTCATTTCTATATTCCTAACGTCGAACAACATCCCTAGCGTTGAGTCTTGGAACGGCAGCCGTTCAAATTGGGAAGCCCTGTCTTGAGTAGACGTTATCGCCACAGTCTCAGCAGAGCAGCTATTCTAACCACTTAGGCCGATCTGTATACACCTTTGCAACGACTGCTGTCAACACTCTCGTTCGCATCTCTCGTTCGCATCTCGTTCGCATCCAAGTCGGGTGCTTTTCTCAAGTTGCGCCTGCCGACGAGACATCTGATAGATCATGACTGCAGGAGAAAGGAACCAAAACATGGCGGAAGAGCTTATCGTCGTCGTCACGGGATCCACGGGTAAACAAGGCGGCGCCGTCGCGCGGGGCCTCCTTGAGCGAGGCCACAAGGTCCGCGCCGTCACTCGCGACCCAAACTCAAGCCAGGCGAAGTTGCTCGCGAACGCCAAGGCGACGCTCGTTGCGGCGTCGCTCGAAGACACTGCGGCGATTATGAAGGCGCTCGAAGGAGCGACCTCTCTCTTCGCGATGACGACGCCGTCCGGAGGCACGGACGCCGAGACACGGCAAGGTATTGCCGCCGCCGACGCGGCCAAGGCAGCAGGCGACTGCCGGGTATTCTCGACGGAGCGAGGCCGCCTGTACCCCCTGCCGCTTAGCGGTCTAGAACCGCATAGACAATGAGGACAAGCGATGCATTGTTCAACGGATTCCGGCACGTCGGCCCCGGGCTAACCACGGAATCTCGATCCCCAAGACCAGGATTTCCAGGTTAAGCCGAGACATTTCACTGTTCACGTGGGCCAGTTTCCTTGAGAGTACACGCCTTCAGCCCTCGCTGCTTCGTGCTTCAGGTTTTCAGGGCCAAGGGAGGCCCTGCAATGAACTCCGCTCCTATTTGCGTAGCTCCCTACGCACGAGTGTCCACTGCCAAGTGCGAAAAATGTGGAAAGATTCGCGTCGAACACGACAATCACAGTTACGACTTTAAGGGGCAAGACCCCGAGGTCCAGCTCCGCGAATTGCGCGAGTACGTCGCGCTCCGAGGCTGGCAGGCCGCCGATGTGTACACCGATGTCGGGGTATCCGGGGCAAAGGCGTGCCGTACATATTTTCTGCCGCGTCGAAGCCGTTTCTGTCATATCAAAGGCAAAGGTTTTAGTAGAGTGCGGTCGACCAAGTTCTATGGCATCGAGGTATCGCCGACCCTGACGGGTCACAGGGTTGTATTTACGGGCTGCCTCCTAGCCACGCTAGGCGGTTTCGCGGCCCTGACTTGGGTTGTCATCGAACGAAATTGGCTTTCGTGGATAACGCTTGCCATCTCAGGCTGGATCTTTCTCGTTTGGATGCTGATGATGCTGGGCGATTGATTGACGCGTTCCTAATGACGAAGCGAACCGTTGCAGGCCATAGCGCAAGTTTGCCCCGTCTGTTCGCCCCCTAAGGCGCACTGGGTGCTGCGGCGAGGGGTTTTGAGCGTAATGCGATTTATCAACAGTTACGGTTCAAACGCGCTAGAATCCAGCGTATATGGGTGTTCGGATAACAGTTGTGATCGCCATGTTCCTGATCCTCAGCGCAAGCACGTTTGCGCAGGAGAAGAAGCCGTATGCCCTGCTTCCGGGCAGTGCGGCGCATGACGTTTCGCGCCTTTGTTCAAGGGAGGGAATCTCCGGTGTGGGTCGTAGCTGGCACCCAAATGCAGATCAAATCGGTTTGCTTGAATCTCTCTTGGTAAGTGTTTCGAGATTGCGGAGCAATGGCGAGTCAAGAAATGTTCAAATTCTCCAGCCTTATGTTTACTACCGCCAGTACATCCCCGTTGTGGTTGGTTCACAAAAACTCATATATGTAAACGCCTTTTCGCACAAACAACTCGCATCATGGCGTACCCGGCTTGTCGACATCTGCGACACCGGAGCAACGGAATGGGGTGTGTTGTATGACCCCACAACCGGAGAGTTTTCAGACTTGCGAACCAACTCCGCTCTGGCCGCGCCACCGCCGCCCGCAGTGTCGCGGTAATAACCCGTTCACAGGTCAATGCATTATCGCGATTTTGCAACAGTTGAGCCCTTTCGGCATAAACTTAGGTTCGAACTTACATCTTTGAAGCGAGGGAACAATGCGCATAGTTCTGTTATTACTACTGCTGCTAACGCCTGTTTACTCGCAAAATGAGAATCAAAGAAAACCGGAGCATAGCTTCGTAATCACATTGACCGGGCAGTCAATGATCCGGTCAGATATTCGTTCAACCGCCCCGGCTGTGGTTCCGGTGATTCAGGGCTTGCTGAAGGGTGACGTGGTGTTCACCAATCTGGAATGCACCGTCGCGGAAAGCGGCGAGACGACCCACGAGGACCGCGGATTCCTCACCCCTCCGGAATCGCTCGATGCGCTGACGACGTTCGGCTTTAACTTGTTGTCTCTGGCAAACAATCATTCGTTCGATTTGAAGGTAACGGGCATCCGGAACACGCTCAGGGAGACCGATCGCCGAAACATCGTTCATGCAGGAACTGGGAACAACGTGACCGAAGCTGTGGCGCCAGCTTATCTGCAAACACCAAAGGGAACCGTTGCTCTGATCGCAAGTGCATCAGGCCTGATTGCGCCCGGAGGACGCGCCACTGCGGACCGGCCGGGCGTGAATGAGCTGCGCGTCGAAGCTGGCGACAAGGAAAACGAGGCAACGGAAGATCTGCCCGGCGCACCTGAGAACGAGCCGAACTCGGAGGATTCCCAACGCATCATTCAGAGCATTCGTGATGCTCGTCAACACGCAGACATCGTGATCGTGTATCAACATAACCATGTGTTCGGGAATCATTCCTTCTGGACAATTTTCACGGAAGGGATGCAGGAGCGACTGGCCCCGAATGAATGGCTCAAGAAGTGGACGCATGCGGAGGTCGATGCGGGCGCGGACATAATCGTGATGCATGGCGCGCCTCTCTTGCATGGGGTGGAGATTTATAAAGGCCGCCCTATCTTCTACGACTTGGGCAACTTCATTTACAACGTGCCGCCCGTGTTGACCAATATCGATGAACCGATGACTTGGGAGAGCGTAGTCGCATACGTGCAATTTCAGGGGAAGGACCTGCAATCGATTTCGCTACGACCGATCGTCCTGAACTACGTGGGCCAAGGGCAGCCCGAAATTCATAACGCCTACACCAACAATGAATTCCTCGACACGCGCGGCTTGCCGTCGCCGGCGACGGGTGCGAGAGCGGGCTATATACTCCAGCGTCTCACCGACGTGTCGAAGCCTTTTGGCACGATCGTCGAAGTGAAGGCTGACAGGGCGGAAATCGAAGTGAGACCCGTGAAGTGACTGGCTCGCTGTTGCAATCAGGCCATAGCACAAGCTTGCGCCGTCTCTTCGCCCTTCCAAGGGGATTTGAGCGTTATCGCGATATTTCAACAGTGAGCCGTTCGTTCCCTACCTTGATACTTGTCCGCGCAACCGAAGGTGTTGCGGTGCGATGGGCGCATCTGCTATGCATGTCCGGTGTATGGAAGAAATCACGCAAGATGCCGTCCGTGAGATTGAGCAGATTCATTCAAGCTGGATCGAGTTCGAGGTCGCGGGACAAGGTCAGAGTTTGATAGCGTTGTGTGCTGATGACATTGAGTTGTGGCCGCCTGACGCGCATCCTCTAATTGGGCGCTCGGCGGTTTCGGCAGAGATGGCGCGAGCGACAACGAGAATTCACTACGTTGAGATTACCGATCGTCGTATTCGAGGTTCAAACGAAATCGCTTACCTGACGGCCAGCTACAAAACCCAGTGACGTTCACCGAAACGACGACAATTCCGGATTTTGACGGGCGAGCGTACTCGCTCGAGGAAATCGCGTTGATGTTGACCGTTCTGCCGGAACCGTCGAGAACCGTCGTTGGCACTGCAGCATTTACCGGGCTCCGGGCCGGAGAGATTCGCGGCCTGACGTGGGATGCCTATAGTCCAGCCGAGAAAGTTGACGAAAACTCGCTTGGCGTAGTTCGCGTGCTCCGCTCTGTGTGGCGCGGGCGCGTCGGAGAACCCAAGAACTCACGTTCTAAGGCCACGGTTCCTCTCATCCCCCAACTCGAAACCCTGCTCGAACAACACCGTAAGGCGTGCGGAAACCCTGCATCGGGGCCGATCTTTGCAAACGGTGTCGGGAAACCTCTTGATCTTGATTGCCTATATCGTCGCCAGATGAAAGAGGCTCTCGAGAAGGCGAGAATAGAGTGGGAGGGCTGGCACGGATTCCGACGCGGCCTCGCAACCAACCTCGAGCGCATTGGTGTTAGGGAAGCGATCGCGGCCATCATTCTTCGCCACACAAACGACCGTGTAACGAGGAAGCACTACATCAAACCACCTTCGATCGAGGCGATCGCGGCCATGCGCCGGCTGTCCGAGACTCTCGTGACCCTTGAAGGTTCGAAATTGCTCCCCAACTGCTCCCCAGAAGCTCCACAAGTGCCTCTGGAGACCACAAATGTTCGATGGGTACAATAACAGGCTGGACGATCTAAATGTCACTGATTGAAGCGGTAACGGCAATTATTCCTATCGTGGTAAACTGTAGCTCCGCACGCCGGAGAGGTGGCCGAGTGGCTGAAGGCGGCGGTTTGCTAAACCGTTGTACGGGCTAACACCTGTACCGAGGGTTCGAATCCCTCCCTCTCCGCCAGATTCCCGTAACTCCATCCAGCACAGAAGCTTGCAAGCATTTGGTCCTTTTCGGATTTCTACATCACCCGAGTGCTTGCTAGGGCCAGTGGTTGCACAGTAGTTGCACACATCGCTTCAAGCGCTTTCATCGCCACAGTTGCGTCGCTGCTGACCGTCTTCACGTAGATGTTAATCGTTATAGTAACGTTCGCATGAAGCAGGATCTGCTGAATGACTCCGTGTCGGATATGCCGAGACGATAAAGAGTGGTCACGGAGGTTCGTCAGTCTGTCGTCGGTTCGGTTGTGTGCAAGCCTTGCGTGTCGGTTTTGGCAGCGGCTCCGCAAGAGAAATCGGCTCCTGAAACGCCTTCAACGCGATGCTGCCGTACCCGATAGAACCTTACCTAAGGGCATTAAACTGGGGTAGACATCACTCCCGTGTGGCATTGGCAAGCCGACGAAAGTAAGGGATAATACATAGGTAAGGATTTGCTTGATAGGTAAGGACACGACGATGCTACATTCTACAGTGACGAGTAAGGGTCAGACGACCATCCCCGAGAAGATTCGAAAGGCCTTGCGAATCAAGCCGGGTGACAAGCTGGAATACGAAGTGGAAGGAGATCGAGCTACCATTCGTGTGCATCCGGGCGTCCGGTCACTTAAGGGCGCACTCGCCAGCAACAAGGGGAAGGGGATGTCTTTTGCCGAAATCCGCGAGGCCGCTGCTGAGGCTGCGCGTCATGAGGATACCCGGTGAGCAAGCAAAGACTTGTGGACACGAATCTGATTGTCCGCTATCTCGTACAGGATCATGACAAACACGCCAGAGCAGCTGGCAAGCTGTTCGATGCCTGCGATCGAGGTGATGTGGAAATCGTGGTGCTCCCGGTTGTTTTGGCAGAGTGTGTGTTTGTGCTCGAATCGTTTTACAGGCATCCGCGCACCGACATTGCCTCCGCCCTCGGACGATTGATCTCCAGTCCTGGCGTCGAGATCAGTGAGGTGACAATCCATCTCGACGCTCTGAACCGTTATAAGAGAACGAAGGCTCACTTTGTCGACTCCCTTATCGCCGCCACCGCGGTCGCGAAGAACGTGCCAGTCGCCACCTTTGACCAGGACTTTCGAAAGTTCGTCGACGTGCGCGTGGAAACTGAGTAGTTGCGAGCGAACAGCCGCCGTTGTTCTTCCGTTCGGCACGGTTCTTTCTATTGTCTGCTCTGGGGGCGTAGAGAAATTTCTGCATTGGTGGATTGGCGATTATTGGGTGACACATTAGGTGTCGGCTAAGGTGATTGTGGAGTGTGTCTAGTACGACTGAGAAGCAGTCGCAGCGTGCCAAGTGCTTGAATATACATCGCAAGATGAAGGCCCGATGCTTTGCTAAACCGTTGTACGGGCTAACACCTGTACCGAGGGTTCGAATCCCTCCCTCTCCGCCAGTTCTTGCAATCCCAATCACTTAGCTTCTGTCGACCTTTGGTGAAACC
>Ga0210396_10000847_pt1 | contig 35556 bp, 38 predicted proteins | sample IncBWH17OmetaG_FD_155466 | JGI IMG/M metagenome (GOLD analysis project Ga0210396, IMG submission 155466) | Forest soil microbial communities from Barre Woods Harvard Forest LTER site, Petersham, Massachusetts, United States - Inc-BW-H-17-O ...
CGCCTAGGCGCCCGCTGCTGCGAATGGCGCATCGTCAGCCGCGGCGTGGCGGGCCGCGAGCAGTGTCCGCGCGGCGTCTCCGATCGGAATCCGCAGCGGCAGCTGCGGTTTCTCTGCCGCGTCGGCGACCTCGGCGGCAACCTGTTGTGGGGTGATTATTCCGGCGCGCGGCCCGCCGCCTTTGAGGATCGCCGCGTACGGATCATCGGGCAGCGTGTAAGTGGTCACGTCATCGAGGGCCCCGGAGCTCACCGCGCCGGGTTCGAGCAGTGCCGCCTGGACGCCGAACGGTGCAACCTCGATGGCGAGGGCTTCGACCAGTGCTTCCAGCGCCCATTTGGTCGCGGCGTAGGCGGCGCTGGGCGGACGCACGACGCGGCCGAGCACACTGGACATGAACATCAGCTTTCCGGCGCCGCGGGTGCGCATCTGCGGCAGCACTGCTTGGGCCACTCGAACGGCGCCGACGGTATTGAGGGCGAGCAGGCGCTGCAATTCCGGCAACGGTGTGGCCTCTACGGCGGCATAGAAAATGACCCCTGCGTTGGCGATCACGATGTCGATGTCGCCGGCCGCCGCAACAGCTGTGGCGACGCTGGCGTCGTCGGTGACGTCGAGGGCCAGCCGTTGACTGACGTCGAGGTCGGTCAGGGTGCGCGGATCACGCGCCGTGGCGACGACGCGGTGCCCGCGGCGGGCGAACTCGGTGGCGATGGCGCGGCCGATGCCGCGGTTGGCTCCGGTGATCAGGACGGATGACATTGTGTTGTGCTCCTTAAAACGCGGCAAAGCGAGGCAGGTTCTGCCGGACGAAGTCGGCGAAGGGGGTCGGCGGACGGTTGAGCATGACCGTCAGCGCATGCGGATCGGGTGCGACGAGCGGCTCGGCTCGTTTCGACAGCAAGGCGCCGATCGTTGAGATGTGTTGTGCCATAGCGTTATTGATAGGTGAGGTGGGATCAGCCTCAGCAGCGTTCTCCAGTTCCCGCCGCCACGTGGCAGCAGAAATGTGTTCATAACGGACGGGCCGACCGGTTTCGGCTGAGATGATGCGTGCTACCTCCGCGTGAGTGATCGCCTCGGCCGGTGGCGGATAGCTGATCTGAGCGGAAGCCGGCCGCGGGGTCAATAGGTGAGCGACGGCGACGTCGGCCGCGTCGTCACCACCGATCCACGGCGCCGGGCCTTGGCCGAAGCTGTTGGCGATCAGGGCGTTCTCCCTGATCGCGGCCCCGTGTAGGAGCAGAACGTTCTCATGGAACAGGCCGCCGAACCGCAACACGGTGGGGCTCAGCCCGGCCCAAACGAAGATCTCCTCGGCCACCGCCTGGGCCTGACCCAGCCTGCTGGGGCTGTCGAGTGCGGACACGGCCATCGACATCACCACGAGGTGCGCGGTCGAGCCGACGTCGCGCAGCGCCGACGCGAGGTTGGCGGCGGCTGGAATCACTCCGGCCGCAATGGGATAGGTGAAATAAATTGCGCTCACGCCGTCGACCGCCGCGGTGAGCGACGCACGGTCGTGCAGGTCGGCGACCACGGTCGCGGCCCCGCGACGCCGCAGTTCGGATGCCCGGTGGTCATCGGTGCGGACCATGGCGCGCACCGGGCGCCCGCGGCTCAGCAGGCGGTCCACCACGGTGGCGCCGGTGCCGGCGTGTCGGCCGGTGGCGCCTATCACCAGGATCGCCTGCGCCGCTGAGTTTGGCTGGGGCATCGTGTCTCCTCTCGGGATCGGGACGGCCAATGACTCAGCTGACGGGTTTTCCGTTGGTGCTGGAACGCCTGGAATGCTCCGTGTGGCCACGCAAATCGACGACCAACAGCGTGCTTGTCGCGGTGGCGACGAGCTTTCCAGAAGCGTCGGTGACCTTCGCTTCGGTGAACCCGATCCGCGAGCCCGCCTTGACGACGGTGCCAACAGCGGTCAGCGTCCCGCTGTCCACGGTGACCGCTTTGAGGTAGTTGACTTTGATTTCAACGCTGGTGTAGCTGACGCCTTCCGGCAGGGTGGTGTGCAGCGCGCAACCGCTGACGGTGTCGAGCAGGGTGCACACGGCGCCGCCGTGCACCATTCCAAGCGGGTTGTACATGGACGCATCCGGTGTGCAGGTGAAGGTGACGCGGCCGTCGTCGACCTCGACAACACGCGTTCGCAGCAGCTCGGAGATCGGTGGCGGCGGCAAGTGTCCGTCGGCGACCGCCCTCCAGTACGGGAGACCGGGCATCGAGGCCGCTGTGGTCTGTGTCGTGATCGGGTCGCGCCAGGTGACCAATCGCGACTGTTCCGCGCCCCAACCCGCTGCGCTCGCGGTGTCGGCGTCGCCACTGCGAGTGTCGTAAGTAGCCGTCATGCCTTCCCCTTGGAAACTGATCGGTTTACACAATTTCCCTCAACATAGTGGTGCTTCGAGTAAATGTAAACCGATCTGTGTATAATTGTGACGTGGGTCAATCACCGACGCGTCCATCCGGCGGGCGCGGAGCGCGCGAGCGGATCGAGCGGGCCGCGGCCCAGCTCTTCTACCGCAACGGAATCCACGCGACTGGCGTCGAACTCGTCGCACAACAGGCCAACGTGTCCAAACGCACGCTTTACCAGCATTTCGCCAGCAAGAAGGACCTAGTGGATAGCTATCTCCGCGGGATCGATGCTCGCGGCGGCCCACCCGTCGAGAAGCGCCTCCACGACACCGAAATGACTGCTCGAGAGCGCCTGCTGGCCATTTTCGAAATGTCCCGCGCGGAAGTCGTGCGCGGCTGCCCCTTTCACAACGCGGCCGTGGAGTCCGCCGGGTCGCTGGCGAGTACTGACGAGATCGTGCGGACGCACAAGCTGGAGTTCACCCGTCGTCTCGTCGCCGTCGCGCACGAGGCGGGCGTCGCTGATCCTCACCTGCTGGGTCAGCAGCTGGCCGTGTTATTCGAGGGTGCGACTGCCATGGCGACTTCGCTGAATGACACCGCGCCTGTTGTGCATGCCCGGGCAGCCGCAGCGACGCTGATCGATGCGGCACTGGCGGCGCCGGATCACTTCGGCAATTAGAGGTTAGTTAGTGCCCGATTCGAGCTCTTGACGAGCTCAGCATGATGCTGCTAGACATGGCCTGCGCCATTGTTTGGGCGATCGCCCAACAATTGCTAGTGGAGGTTGCAATGGGCCGGATGGACGGCAAGGTCGCATTCGTGACCGGCGCGGCACGCGGGCAGGGCAGAAGTGACGCCGTCCGGCTGGCGCAGGACGGGGCCGACGCGGTGCTGTTCCTGGCCTCCGACGAAGCGCGGTACATCACCGGCGTCGCGCTCCCGGTGGATGCCGGCAGCTGCCTGAAGTAAAGGGAGCATCAATGACCGTCGCAAACGATACCGACGTCTACTACGACCCCTACGACACCGGCATCATCGCCGATCCGTATCCGACCTACGCGCGGTTGCGCGAAGAGGCGCCGATCTACTACAACAACCGGTACGATTTCTGGGCGATATCACGGTATTCCGACGTCGAACGGGCATTGGCAAACTGGACGGTTTTCTCCAGCCGTCGCGGTGACATCCTCGAGTTGGTGCAATCGAAATTCGACATGCCCGGCGGCGTCATGATGTTCCAGGATCCGCCTGAACACTCGATGCTGCGTGGGCTGATGTCGCGGGTGTTCACGCCGCGCAGAATGGCCGCGATCGAGGACCAGATCCGGCAGTACTGCGTGCGGTGCCTGGATCCGCTCGTCGGGTCCGCGGGCTTCGACATCGTCGCCGAGCTGGCTTCGATGATGCCGATGCGGGTGATCGGCATGCTGCTGGGAATCCCGGAGTCCGAGCAGATCTCGGTGCGTGACGCCACCGACGCCACCTTGCGCACCAAGCCCGGTGCCCCGCTCAAGGTCGCCGACGCGGACTCGATCGCTGACGGCCGCGTCTACGCCGACTACGTCGAATGGCGATCCAAGAACCCGTCCGATGACCTGATGACGACACTGCTCAATGTCGAGTTCGACGACGAGCAGGGGGTGCACCGGAAGCTGACCCGCAAAGAGGTGCTGCACTACACCCAGGTGGTGGCCGGCGCGGGCAACGAGACGACGGGTCGGCTGATCGGCTGGCTGGCCAAGGTGTTCGCCGAGCACCCGGATCAGCGCCGGGAGGTCTATCGGGACCGGTCGCTGCTGAACCGCGCCGTCGATGAGACTTTACGGTTCGAGCCCACTGGGCCTCACGTCGCCCGTTGGATGGCAATGGATTTCGAGTGCTACGGTACGACCGTTCCGGCCGGCAGCGCGATGCTGCTGCTGTTTGGCTCCGCCAGTCGCGATGACCGCCGGTACACCGATCCGGATACGTTCGACATCCATCGCGACAACATCTCACACCTGACCTTCGGGAAGGGTCTGCACTACTGCCTGGGGGCTAACCTGGCACGCCTGGAGGGTAGGGTGGCGCTGGACGAGATGCTCAACCGGTGGTCCGAATGGGACATCGACTATGACACAGCGAAATTGGCGCCGACGTCCACGGTCCGCGGCTGGGAGCGGTTGCAGGTCGTGCTGCCCTGAGGATCAGACCGGTGCGCCCCGGCCCCGGCGAGCCTTCGGTGTCGGCATCTCGAATCGGTCGAGTAATCGGTTAACCAGTGCGACGGCCTCCTGGTGACCACCCTTGGTGCCCAGGCCCTGCTCGAGTATCAGTGTGCGACCGATCGAGGCGATGACGACCGCGATGGCCGCGGGCGGGAATTCGTCTGTGTCGATGTCATGTTCGCGGACGATGAAGTTCAGCGCGGTGATCTGCTGTTCGCGCCACCGCTCCGACCAGGCTACGATCTCGGCCTTGATCTCCTTGCGGTGGTTGGCAAGTCCCATGAACTCCAACAGCAATCGGGTGTCCTTGGGTTCGATGAGGGTATCCCAAAACGCATGCAGTGGGCGGTCAGAGGACAACGCTTTCTGCTGGCGCTCCAGGTAGACCGCCGCACCGCGGCGGAATACGGCCAGGTACAACTCGTCCATGGTGGGGAAGTAGTAATGCACCAATGCCGGTTTGACCCCGGCTTTGGCAGCTACCCGGCGCGACGTGGCCGCGGCGTAACCCTCCTCGACCATGATCTGACTCGTTGCGTCTACCAGCATGTCGCGGGTAGTGGAGTCGCGGGCCTTAGGTCGCTGAGATGCGGTCATGGTGGTCTTATCACACTGCCGGCTCGACGACCATGTCGAAGAACGCGGCACCAGAGTCGGGGATGCGGTTCTGCTTGAACACGTTGACCGCATAGGAAACCAGGATCATCGAGTAAAGCAGCTGCAGCAGCCTGGTGGCGTCGTCGGGTAATGCGTTGATGTCGAGCCCATTCAGGTAGGCGACCGCTTCCTCGGCCCTTGGGGCGATGGCGTCGTAGAACGCAACGAGTTCGTTGTACGGCTTCGACAGCCGCGCCTCGTAGCGTTGTGCCCGCGTCGGTAGCGCCCAGTCGGCGACAAACGGCTCGAGATCGGTGAATCCCGCCGGTAACGCAGAAGTGGACATCACGCCTCCCGTGGGGTGTTGACGGCCTGGTAAGCGCCGACCGTATCGCGGATGACCGTGTGGAATTGGCGGATGAGCAGTTCCTGGTCGCTGAGGTGGAACGTGTTCTGTGCCCGCGTCTTCAGCGCCGAGTGGGTGGCCTCGATGGTGTTCACGTCCTGCATTGCGAACTCAATCGTGCTGTCCACCACCAGTTCCTGCGCGAGTCGGTCCCGCGCGTTTGCGGGCGGCACGAAGTACATGTCGATCTCGTAGATGTGCGAGTCGACGGTCTCGGGCCAGTACGTATAGGTGATGTAGTAGCCGCGCGCCCAGATCTGGATCGAAATGTTTGGGAACAACCAGAATTGGTCGTTGCCCCACGACGCGATGTTGCCGCGGTTCAGGAAATCGGGTGAAGGCCCGATGTCCGGAACGTCGTCGGGCCCAAACAGACCGGCGCGGAACAGCTTGTAGACCCAGCGTTGGTCCTGGCGTGCCGGTCCCGCGGTGCCGGGTTCGCGCGGCGGCAGCGGCGGCGGCCCGGGGACCGAGGTGAGCATATGCGGCCGGAACAGCTCGTAGTGATACGCGTCGACGGGCGGCACCATCTTCTCGGCCTTGCCGACATCAGGGTCGATGAACCGACCGTGCACGTACGGCGGGTGGTACCACTCGCATACCGAGTCGACGGCCAACTTCCAGTTCCCGTTGATCCGGGTGGAGAACCCGTAGTGCTGTGTCATCTTCTCGAACGGGTAGGCCTCGAGGGGTAACAGCCCGTCGCCAAGGAAACTGCGCAGCGGCACCGGGTCCTCGGCGAGGTTGATGAAGATGAACCCGGCCCAGACCTCGCAGTGCACCGGCGGCATCCGCAGCGTGCTCTTGTCCAGGTCGAAGAACTCGCCTTCGTTGGTGATGTGATTGACCTTGCCGTCCAACCCGTATCGCCAACCGTGGTACTTGCACGCAAACGCGCGGCACGTTCCAGAGGACTCGCGCGCCGGGTGTTCCTGCCAGACGACCTTGTTGCCGCGGTGGGCGCAGACGTTGTGGAACGCGTGCACGGTATCGTTCAGGTCGCGGGCGAGCACGATCGAGGCTAGGCGCCCCGGCAGGTCGCGGGTGAAGTACGAACCCTTGCGCGGCAGCCGTTCAATACGCCCGACGCACAACCAGTTTCGCTCGAATACCGCCTTCCGTTCGGCAGCGAAGAACTCCTCGGAGATCGAGTCCTCGTAGTTGACCGGGGCGGTCCCGAGTTCGGGATAGTCGGTGGTGAACTTTCCCCGTCCGGTCGACAGCCGCTGCTGAATGCTGGTCATGATGGGACTCCGTCGTTCGTCGGTGTGGACCAGGGTTCCCGGTCCCAAGCCCGATCCAGCGGCGCCATCTCGCCGCCGAAGGGAAAGAAGGCCCGCTGAGCGTAGGTTTCCCGCGCCAGGCCATGGCCGAGTTCATCGATGAAGGCCCGCTTGAGTGGGTTGGTGAAGAGCTGGCGTGAGTAGCGCAGTGTCAGCGGGGGGCGCTTGACCAGTTCGCGAGCGAGTTCCCAGGCCCTGTCCAGCAATTGGTCTTTGGGCAGTACCTCGTTGACTACGCCCCACTCCTTGGCTTCCTGCGCGCCGAGCTTCATGCCGGTCAACAGGAAATAGCGAGCGCGGGTGTGGCCGGCCAAAAAGCTCCAGATGACGTGTTGGCCGTCGCCGGGCACCTGGCCGCGGGGGAAATGCGATGCGTCCTGAAAGTACGCGTCCTCTGCGGCGAGGACGATATCGCCGAGCAACGGCACTTCCGAGTGCATATTGCACGGGCCGTTGACGGCGCTGATCATCGGAACATCGACGTCTAGCACGTTAGTGATCAGATGCCGTGCATACCAAGCTTTTTCGTCAAGCTTGAGCAGACCTCGGGTGCCAGGCATGAGGAGATATTCGGGCTTGTCGACCGGGTCGCCGTTAGGCATGCGTCCCCAATTGGCGTTGTAGTTCTCGCCGGTCCCGGTGTGGATAAGCACCTTGATCTCGCGATCTCCGGCAATATCGGCGAACACGTCGGCCATTTCGTCGTGCGCCCGCCAGTCCCACACCAGGCTGCCGCCGTTGGTGTGGCACTGCATGAACAAGATTCCGTCATCGGAGAGCTGAAGCCGATAATTGGGGTACCGATCGTGGTACTCGCTGTATCTGGTCCGCTTTGCCATTGAGCTGTCTCATTCCCGCGAGTGACTGTCGCACTCGCACTATTTGAGCGAACGCCCAAATCGTCGCATCTCCGGTCGCACCGGTCAAGGCTCAGCGCCCGTGCAGGCGGGTGACCACGGGTGCGAAGGATTCGATCTGGGACTGCTGCACCGTCACGTAGTTGATGCCGAAGCTGTCCCGGCGCGAACACAGCGTTTCCACAACGCTTTCGGCCGAGCCGACCAGAACGTTGGGATGGTCGCGGAGCAGGTCAACAGGGATCCCGCTCGACTTTGCCACGCCCGCCAGATAAGTCTCGGGATCGTCGGTGATCTCAGTGAAGTACGGGGAACTCTCGGCGTCGAGACCGCGGTAGCGCTCTCCGGCCGCGGCGCGGACATAGCCGATCCGACGCCGCGCGACCGCCTGCGGGTCAAGCCCGTCGGCGTCGCGTGCCACGAACGGCACGCTGGAGATGCTGACGATGTCGGCTTCCCGGCCGGCCAGCGTTAGGACACGCTGTCCACCTCCGCCGATCATGATCGGCGGATGCGGCCGTTGTATCGGCCGCGGCCTCCCCGCGTACCCGCGCACCTGAACATAGTCGCCCGAGAATTCCAGTTCCTCGCCTTGCCAATGGGCCTTGATGAGCGATACGACCTCCGCCAGTTTGGCGATTCGCCGACCTGGACGGTCGAAGTCGAGGCCCATCGCGGTGTACTCGACTTCGCTCCAGCCGGCTCCGATGCCCATTTCCAGACGACCGTCGGAGAGCAGATCAAGCGTTGCCGCTTCCTTGGCCAGTACGGCCGGCACGTGATAGTCGATGCAAAACACCCGGCACCCAATGCGTAATGTCTCGCTGAAGGCGGCTGCTGCCGCCATCGCCGCGATGGGCGCCAGGTCTTGGCGCGGGGTACGCGCGGCTCGTTGCGCGGGGCCCGGGCCCAGGTAGTGGTCCGCAAGGAAAAGCGTTGAGTACCCGAGGTCTTCGACTTTGCGAACGGTGTCGCGCCACTCGCGGCCTCCACCGGCATTGGTCGCCTGCACTGCGAAACGAAACGGTGGCCTGTCCACCAAACGGACCCTACTTGACCGCCGTCGATACGGAATGATAGGCATGTGGAGCCAATCGTTTGGGCGATCGCTCAGGAAGGCGGGTAGGCGGCTTGGGCGCGAAGACGGCGGTCGTGACCGGCGGAGCGTCCGGGATTGGCCGGGCCGTCGCCGAACGGTTGCACCGTGACGGGTTTCGGGTGGCCGTCATCGATTTGTCCCCCACGGATGACGGCTCGGGTTATGTTGCCGACGTCACCAACCGTGCGCAGGTCGACGCCGCGATATCAGCGATCCGCGACGCGCTCGGCCCGATCCTGGTGCTGGTCAACGCCGCCGGGGTGGAGGGCTTCAAGAAGTTCTCCACCATGTCCTTTCAGGAGTGGTCCAGGATCATCGACGTGAACCTGAACGGCGTGTTCCACACCATCCAGGCCGTGCTGCCCGACATGGTCGAGACCGGCTGGGGGCGCATCGTCAACATCTCGTCGTCAAGCACTCACTCCGGGCAGCCATACATGGCCCACTACGTGGCGGCGAAGTCCGCGGTCAACGGCCTCACCAAGTCGCTGGCGCTCGAATACGGCCCGTGTGGGATCACCGTCAACGCCGTGCCGCCCGGGTTTGTTGACACACCGATGTTGCGCAGCGCCGAGCGGCGACAACTGCTCGGCGGCACCGTGCAGGATCACATCGATCGCACGCCGGTGCGCCGCGTGGGCCGGCCCGAGGATATCGCCGCCGCGTGCGCTTTCTTTGTGTCAGAGGAAGCCGGGTACATCACCGGGCAGATCCTCGGCGTCAACGGCGGCCGCAACACTTAAGTGCCCCTTAGTAGTGAGGTATTGGATGTACGACAGGGACCAACTCTTCATCGACGGGAAGTGGACGGCACCGGAGTCCGATTCCGCCATCACCGCGATATCGCCGCACACCGAGTCGGTCATCGGCCACGCGGCCTGCGCGGGACCCGCGGACGTGAATCGCGCCGTCGACGCCGCCCGGGCGGCCTTCGACACCGGGCCGTGGCCACGAATGCAACCGGCCGAACGCATCGAGGCACTCACCCGGCTGGCCGGCATCTACAAGGAGCGGCGAGCCGACATGGCCGCACTGATCTCGGCCGAGATCGGCGCCCCCATCAGCTTTGCCAAACTGGCGCAGGTCCGACTACCCCTCACCATGCTCTCGGCGTTCTGTGGGCTGGCGGGCAGCTACGAGTGGCAACAGGAACGCCCGGGCCTATACGGCAAGAACATCCGGATCATGAAGCAACCAGTTGGAGTTGTCGCCGCGGTGGTGCCGTGGAACATGCCGCAGTTCCTCACCGTCAGCAAGGTTGTGCCGGCACTCCTGGCCGGGTGTTCGGTGGTGCTCAAGCCCGCACCGGAATCGGTGCTCGATGCGCAGTTGCTCGCGGAAATGGTTGCAGCAGCCGAACTTCCGCCCGGCGTCTTTAATGTGGTGCCCGGCGGTCGCGATGTCGGCGAACAGCTGGTGAGCCACCCGGGCGTCGACAAGGTCTCCTTCACCGGTTCCACGGCCGCCGGCCGGCAGGTGGCCCTTGCCTGTGCCGCGGGGCTCAAGCAGGTAAGCCTTGAACTGGGCGGCAAGTCGGCGGCTATCGTGCTCGACGACGCCGACCCCGTGGCGGTCGCCACCGGAATCCAGATGGCCAGCCTCGCCAACAGCGGCCAGGTGTGCAACGCGCTCAGCCGGATCCTGGTGCCGGAGGCGCGCGAGGACGAGTTCGTGGACGCGTTGGCGGCCGCGATGGAGTCGATGACGGTGGGCGACCCCGCCGATCCCAACACCCAAATCGGTCCACTGGTGGCGCAGCGCCAGCAGGAGCGGGTCCGGGGCTACATCGAATCCGGCAAAAGCGAGGGGGCGCACTTAGTGACCGGCGGCGCCGCCTTGCCGGACGGCCTCGAAACCGGCTGGTACGTGCGGCCGACGCTGTTCAGCGATGCGCACAACGACATGCGGATCGCGCGCGAGGAGATCTTCGGCCCGGTGCTGACCGTCATTTCCTACCGCGACGAGGACGAGGCCGTGCGGATCGCCAACGACTCCGAGTACGGGCTGGCCGGCTCGGTGTTCACCGCCGACGTCGAGCGTGGGTACGGCGTCGCGACCCAGGTAAGGTCCGGCACATTCGGCGTCAATGAGGGCTACATCATGGATCCTGCCGCGCCGTTCGGCGGCGTCAAGAACAGCGGCTACGGCCGCGAACTCGGAACCGAGGGAATCGACAGTTATACGGTGAGCCAATCGATTTCCGCCGCGGGCACCGCGAACTGAGCGACGTGGCGACCGCCACGTTTACGGAACTACCCGGCCGGGGTATTTGCCCTCAAATTGCACCGACCGGAAGAGACAAAGCGTGGCCGCCAGCTTCATGGACGTCATCCAGTCCAAGTACCTGCTTTTGACCACATTCACCAAGGACGGCCGCCCCAAGCCCACACCGATCTGGGGGGTGCCGGACGGCGACAAGCTTCTGGTCATCACCGACGACGGGTCCTGGAAAACCAAGCGGATCAACAAAACGCCCAGGGTGACGATCGCCAAGAGCGCGGCACTGGGCAAGCCGAAGAGCGAAGAGGTCGAGGCCGTCGCGCGCGTCCTGCCGAAGTCGGAGACGCGGCGGGTCTACAACGCCGTGCTGAAGCGGTACTGGTACCACGCCCCGTGGTTCTATGTGCACTCCATCGTTCGTGGCGGCATCGACAAGGTGCACGTCGGCCTCGAGATAAAGCCCGCGGCCTAGGAAACTCACGCTAGCTACTGCCTACCGGCGTTCGAGACCAGAGGGCCAGGCGCAGCTCCGCTGGGCTGCCTCCGCCGAGCACATCGCCGGTCACACGGGCTGATCCTTGTGGGTTACCCGGGAATGGGGATGAAATGAAGTATGCGCCAATTAGTCGCCGCAGTAGCCGCAATAACCGTCGTCGGCACCTGCGTATTCACCGCCGGTTGTCACAGCCAGCCCAACCAGGCTCCTAAAGCGTCGACCACCACGTCGACCACCAAAACGAAACCGCCTCCGCCTCCAGTTGCAGAGGCTGCGTTCAAGGGATTCCTGCTGAGCCCCGAGGAGATCAACGCCGCCATGGGGGCAACCGATATGAAGGTCACGAACAGCCGCGACGCGATGTCTGATGACAGCGCCACGATGACGCCCAAGGAGTGTTTAGCCATCGACGGCTCGGCGCAGGCCCAGGTCTATGCCAACAGCGGTTTCATGGCCGAGCGCGACCAGACACTCGACCGCCAGGAGGGCGACAACTTGACTCATTTCGTCGAGCAGGCAGTGGTGCTATTCCCCACCGCCAAACAAGCCAGCGACTTCTTCACCGCCTCCGCTCAGCAGTGGCAGGCGTGCCACGATTACACCCACATCCAGTCCAAGACGCAGTGGACCGTGGGGGCGACATCCAACACCAACGGCGTCCTGAGCACGATCTCAACTCTGCAGAACCCTCCTTCCACGGGCTGGAAAGCTTGCGGACGCGCGCTCACCGCGAAAAACAACGTCATTGTCGACGTCAACACATGCAGCGCCGATCCCAAGAACTCAGCCGTCGACATCGCAAACAAGATCGCTGCAAAAGTGCCTTCGTAAACGAGGGAGGTTAGGCGGTCAGCGCGGCGCTGGCCGCCGCACGCGTGCGAGCTGCGTGCCCGCCGCCGAACAGCACGACATGCGCCAAAAGCGGGAAGAGCTGGTGCAGCCCGATGCGCTTGCGCCAGCCGGGCGTCAGCGATCGCACCTGCTGGTAGCCGGCGAGGATGGTCTCGTAGTGCGGGCAACCGAACAGCGCGAGCATCGCCAGATCGGTCTCGCGGTGACCGGCGTGCGCGGCTGGGTCGATCAACACCACCCCGTCGGGTGTCCACATCACGTTGCCACCCCACAAATCGCCGTGCAGCCGGGCCGGCCGGTCATCGTCGTCGAAGTCGCCCGCGCGGCAGCGTGCCGCGACGGAGTCGATCAAGTCTCGGGTCGAAGCGTCCAGCCGCGGCGCCGCGAGCTCGGCCATCGGGACCAGTCGCTCCTCGGCGTAGAAATCGCCCCAACGCCGGTGCCGGCGCAGCGACATCGGCAGTGGCTGCGACAGTGGCCCGAAGAAACCCGGCCGATCCCAGCCGTCGGGCCCAACGCCGAACCATGCGGCACCCGCGTCGTGCGTGGTGGCCAGCCGGCGGCCGAACACGTGCGCCGCCTCGGGGCTCGGAGCCACCGAAGCCAGCCGCCGCAGGGTCAGGCGGGTCGCGCCGAACGAAACAACCTGCGCGCAGGGCACACCGCCAGCAACGCTTGACAGCCATCGCAGGCCTGCGGCTTCCCAAGCGAAGTAGCCGGCGGGCGTGCCCGGATGACGCTTGACGAACTCGCCCTGCGGCACGGACGCACTCATTGCGCAACGGTAGCGTCGTGCGCGCTGGGGAAGGAGCGCACATGGATCTGTATCTGGCGGGGAAGACCGCTGTGGTCACGGGCGCGAGGAAGGGCATCGGTCTTGCGGTTACTAAGGCCCTTGTCGAAGCGGGCGCGCATGTGGTGGCCGGATCACGGACCAGGGGGTGACCAACTGCCGGCGCTCGAGGAGACAGGTCAGGTGTCGTTCGTGTCCGTGGACCTGTCCGAGCCCGATGCCGCCGAAGAACTAGTCGCCGCCGCGGCCGGTGGCCCGACCGCCGACGAGGTCGGGGCAATGATCCAAGACAACACTCCGACGGGTCGGTTCACCACCCCGGAACAGGTCGCCGATCTGGTCGTCTTCCTAGCTAGCGACCGCCCCGGAAACACCACTGGATCCGACTACCGCATCGACGGCGGGTTCGTCACTACGCTGTGATCATGACGCAGGAGCCAACCCCGACATCACCCATCCTGGCGTTGGTGGCAGCAGCTCGCGTTGCTGTCGGAGCTGCCATGCTGCTGGCGCCGGGCCGGTTCTTCAAACCCGAATCCGGCACCGAGACGCTGCTTATGCAAACCATCGGGATCCGCGACTTGGTGATTGGGTCGGGTGCCTGCGCCGCCTGGGTGCGCGGCAGCGACGGCGAGTTCCGGAGCTGGGCGACGGTTGGTTTGGTCAGCGATAGCGCCGACCTGCTGTTAGGGCTACGCAGCAAACCACTCGTTGGTACCAAGAGCGCTCTGATCGCCATGCTGGCCCCCGTGCCATTCGTAGGCGCAGCCGTGCTCGGTTTTGTCCGGAGTTTCCGGCGGACACCTTAGGAATCCGCCCTGCGTTGTTCGAGTTCCGTTCGGGCTTGGTCGATTTGGTCGTACGCGTAGGTCACCATGGCGGCATTGGTCATCGCCGCGCCCTTGCCGGCGAGCGATTCATACGTCTGTTCGCCAAGGACGTCGCGCAGGCTCGCGATGGCATCTCCCAGCTCAAAAATCCCGCCCACAGTCAGTGGGGCGGCCGCATAGCCAGCGATCCTGGCCGCCGGTTCGTCGCGTCCGAGACGATGCAGAAATGCCGCGAGGATCGCCAGCGGGGAAAGCATAGCGGGGACGTTGGCCGACTGCCGGTAATTGTCGATGGTCAGTGTCAGGTAATCCAACGCAGCCACCTGGTCGCCGTGTATGGCCTCAAGTCGAGCAAGATTTGTCGCGAGGTACGACTCATTGCAGCGGATGCCATTGTCTTGCGCGATCACCCAGCCGCGGCGCAGGGAGTACAGTGCGCCAACAGGATTGGCGTGCAAGAAGGCGAAGCCGTAGGCCAGCAATGCGTACGAGAGCTCCCAAGGGTTTTCGCTGGCCTCGGCGGCGCCGATCAGACCATCCGCGGTGGCCATCGCCTCATCATGGGAGCCTGCCATCACAAGGGTGAAGACCAGGCATGACCGGGCGAGTGTGCGATTGTCGCGACTGGTTGCGAAATAAGCTCGGTACCACTCAATGGACTGCTCATGCTGACCGGTCAACACATACACACCACCCGGCAAGCCATCGAGACCAAATGCCAGCTTGTGAGCACTGTGCTTTGTGTTAGCGCTCGCCTCGACATATTCGATTGCCTTGTCGATTCGTCCCATCGTCCAGCACAGCGACGCCACCACGTAAAGGTCCGCTAGCCGAGGATGGTCGACAGCGCGGGCGGGCTCGATGAGCTCTTCGGCCCAGCCAACCGGCTCATTGTTCTCGAGCAGATAGGCAAAGAGCCCCGCATAGCTGGCGATGGCGCCGGCTATATCGAGATCGTGGTGGTCGGCAGCCCACCGAAACGCGGTGCGGAGATTGGCGAGTTCTCCGGTGAACCATCCGTAGGCCTCGCGCTGGCGGGGGCTGTCCCACAGCGCCAGGATGTCGGTTTCGCGCCCGGCAAAGTAGCGGGCATGCGCGGTGCGGACTTCGGTTGCATCACCTCGGGCGACCAGTTGTTCTTCGGCGAATTGCCGGATCGTTTCCAGCATCGAAAACCTGGTCCGCCCGCTCGACCGATCGGCGACGAGCAGCGACTTGCGCACCAGGGCGTCAAGTAGATCCAGCACGGCATACTCGTCGTCTTGGTCGAATCCTGCAATGGCATAGGCACTTTCGAGGTTGAATCCACCAGCGAACACCGAACACCGTTCCAGCAATGCTTTTTCGGCGTTGCTGAGGAGGTCATACGACCACCCGACGGCGTGGCGCAGGGTTTGGTGGCGTTCCAGGCCGCGCCGCGAGCCGACTAACAGACGGAAGCGGTGATCGAGACGATCATGTACTTCACCGACCGTCATTGAACCCATTCGCGAGGCTGCCAGCTCGATCGCCAACGGGATCCCGTCCAGGCGACGACAGATCTCCACGACCGCGGCGGTTTCATCGGCATCCGTCAACGAGAAGTGCGGTGACACGTTGCGGCCGCGTTCGACGAATAACGTGGCCGCGGCCGAGTCAGGCCCGGAGTCCACGTCCAGGGAGGGCACCGGCCACAGTTGTTCGTCGGAAAGCCCGAGCCCTTCGCGGCTGGTTGCCAGAATTCGCACGGTCGGTGAGCACGCCAGGATGGTTTCGACGAGATCGGCGGTGGCGTCGCGCAGGTGCTCGCAGTTGTCGAACACCAACAGCCGCACCCTGTCCTCCAGCGCGACGGCCACACTGTCGGCCATGGTCTTGCCCGATTGCTGAGCCACCCCTAACACCGTAGCCACTGCGTCGGGCACCGCCGCGGGATCGGTGACCGCGGCCAGTTCGAAAAGCCAGACGCCGTCCGGGAATTCGCCGGCGCGCTGTGTCGCGACCTCGATCGCCAGGCGGGTCTTGCCGACCCCGCCCACCCCGGTCAGCGTCACCAGCCGATTCGCCCGCAGCGCCGCTTGCACCTCGGCGACCTCGGCCTCGCGCCCAACGAAACTCGTCGTCTGGGGCCGCAGATTCCCCGGACTCGCATCCACTGCCCGCAAGGGCGGAAAGTCCTTGCGCAGCCCGGGCGCTTGCGCCTGAAACACACCGACCGCAGTCGGCAGATCCCGCAGCCGCCGCCGTCCCAAGTCCAGCAGATCGATTCCGCTGAGCAGGCTCGCCGTCGACTCGGCCAGCAGAATCTGACCGCCGTGCCCCGCCGCCATCACCCGGGCGGCACGATTGAGTACCGCCCCGAAATAGTCCGCGCCCCGCAACTCTGCCTCACCGGTGGCCAATCCCATCCGCACCGGCAACTCCAGCTCCCGCTGCGCCACCATCGCGGCGTCGACAGCAGACCGAGCCGAGGCGAACGCCGCACATATGCCGTCACCGGTGTGCTTGAACAACCAGCCCCCGTGCCGGTCGATCGCGCTGCGCAGCACCTCGTCATGGGCGGCCAACGCAACTTGCATGCCGCCCGGGTCCGCCTCCCACCGACGGGTCGAACCCTCGATATCGGTGAATAAGAACGTCACCACCCCCGAAGGGGCCGCCGCGGCGGACACCCGCACAGAATGACACACCCGACACGCCGTGTTCGGACTTTGCTGCTTCGGCTGTCACGATGGACTACGTGACCACCGCAATTGTGGTGACGACGCTGGGGCTGCTAGGGATCGGCATCGTTGTCAATGAACTTCTTCGGCTGCGGCGGTGGCTGAAGAATTCGCCACCGAGCGAGCCTCATAGTGCGGACGCCCCAGAGCCTCCCGAGGAGGACTAGCCGCTAGTGCTGCGGAGGGCCGCGACCGTGTCGGCCACGGTCTCGCGCGGATCCCGGTAGGTGATGCCCAGTTCTTGCTTGCTCGGCGAATCATCGGACGCCGGCATCTGTGTGTAGTACTGCATCCCGGCAGAGGTGAATGGCGTGTTGAAGGGCAGAAAAGGCGTCGCTTTATCCAGTACTGCGCCCGCAGCGCGAATCACGGTGTCCGGAACCGGCACTGCAATCATTGGGGTGTCGGCGATCTCGCCGAACATGCTCGCGAGCTCGGCCACCGGAACCCGGCGACCGCCCGCCATATACCGGCGCGGCCCACGCCCGGGTTCTAACAGCGCCACGTGCAGCGCGGCCACGTCCCGTGCATCGACGATCAACCATGCCGCGCCGCGCCCGGGAACGAAGTGCAAACTCAATAGGGATCTGACACCCTCGCCGGCCTCGCCGTATTGGTCGCCGACCGGCGGACCGAGAACCATGCCGGGATAGGTGATGTTCACCGGCGCGCCGGCGTCCTGCAGGCCGCGGGCGTAGATTTCGACCTGCGCCTTGGATCGCCCGTATCCATCTGTGCCACCGACAACCGGCAGGTCCGCGCGCAGCGTCTCCAAGTTGGGATGAAACAGCGCCGAAAAGCTCGACACGTGAACGATGGGATCCATGCCGAGCTCGACGGCCTGACCGAGGACGTTCTGGGCGCCCGAATTGTTCGTGCTCAGCATTCGGGGAGTCTCCCGCGGGTCGGTTGCCACCAGGGCGGCACAGTGCACGACGGCGTCGCATCCCTGCAACGCCTCGCGCACCGACACGCGGTCCGAAATGTCCCCGACGGCGAAGTCCGACACATCGACGCCCAATTTGGCGACAGATGTCTGTAACCGCGCGGGATTTCGCACCAGGTACCGGATGGAATGCCCCGCGTCGGCGATGGCCTTGGCGGTCCACCCGCCGACGAATCCCGTGCCGCCGGTGACCAGAACGCGCATGGTGCGATTCTGCCCTGGCGTATCGGCCCGTTCGTCGCTGGGGCGTCGAGCTACAGGTGACTCGCGGCGTAGCCGGCGGCTTGGCCGGTCATGCCGTTCACCGCATAGAGCGCATGCGCGACGCCCGGGCTGCCGCCGGACTCGCAGATCCCGTCGCCGTCGGCGCACAACTCGAGGGTTTTGGGCTGATAAAGGGGACCGATGGCGATCAGCGGCGCGCCGTACTGCTGTAGAAACTGGGCGGAGGGTGTCCCGAAAAGCGTGACCGCGGCGACGTGGTTGGCGATCTCAGGCGGCATCGGCGGCGGTACCGCTCCCGTGGGTACGCCCGCCGGTACTGCGGCCGAGGTGACGTAGCCGGCCACCGCCGCACCCTGGGAGTATCCGCCGAGTACCTCGCGGGTCTTGGGGCAGTTCGCCGCCATGGACTCAATGTGAGAACTGGCGTCGCGAATGCCGTCAATGACCGTCAGTGGGAAAGCGCTGCTGGAAAAGTCGGTACTGGCCTGGTAGTTGACCGGATATACCCCGAGCGACCTGGAGCCGATCTGCGAGCGCAGGGCGTCGACGAAGGGCCCCCCGACGCTGCCGATGCCGGGTGGCTCACCGGAGCCGCGGGCGAACACCACCTCGACGTCGGGACATGGATCGGCAGACGCCGCTGGGATGGGCACGCTGAGCGGAGCCGCCGTGACCAGCATCGCTACTAGAGCGGCGGACGCTGCGAGCCGGCGCGCCCCTCGAACTTGGATCAATCTGAAGAAGTCCATACCTATCCCACGGTGTCGAGTCATTAGTTCGTTCACTCGGTATTCGGTGCCGATTGCAATGAGGATTGCCAACAGGCTCGGTTTTCAACCTGGCATGGGGTCAGTCGCAATATTGGAATCTGGCGGTCGGTAGAGCCGCGGGTGCTCGAATGGGGCGGTGACCTCGGTGGCGCGCAAGGCCTTCCCGCCCAGCTCACATGCGGGGTTCGCCACGAGGCTGTATGCCATGCGGATGCCTGCTGCGGCCGAATTTAGAGGCGATTGCGATCACGTCGCGACCCTCGTTTGGTACTCGCGCGCGAAAGAAGCGCGACGATGTGGGTCGACAAAACGCAGCGGCATGAGGTGACCGTAAACCAATCAGACCAGCAAGCCTGCCGGGTTATCCGCAGGCTTGCTGGTCCTTGATGGGTCGGCGCGATGCGGCTACTTCTTGAAGGCGTCCTTCACCTTCTCGCCAGCGTCTTTCAGGCTGGACTTGGCCTGATCCGCCCTGCCTTCATTCCTGGTGTCGTGATCGCCGGTGGCCTTGCCGACGGCCTCCTTGGCCTTGCCACCCAGGTCTTCGATCTTGTTCTTCAGTTTGTCTTCGGTGCTCATAAGCCCCTGCTCCTTCGTTGTTGGGTACGTGGTTGGTATCGACGTTGGCTGCCCGACAGCCCGAATGCGTCCTTCACCTTCTCGCCGGCATCTTTCACACTGGCCTTCACCTGATCGCGCTTGCCCTCGTACTCGGTACGCCTGTTCCCGGTGATCCTGCCGACGGTCTCTTTGGCCCGGCCGCCCCAGTACTGGGCCTTATTGCGCAGCTTGTTTCTGGCGGTCATGCGCTGTCACTCCTCTGATGGCGACTGTTCAGGGTGAATACCCAACAACGGGTGATCGTCAAACTGCCGCCGGGCTGCCCTAATTGAAAAAGCCGCTGTGTCCAGCGCTTGCCCGACTGATACCTTCATCCTCGTGACGGTCTCGGCAACTCTTCTGGTGACCGACGATGGTCTGCCGCGCGGTATGTCCGGTGCCGCCGACCCGCATTTCGCAAGCGTCGTCAAGCTGTTTGCGCAGCTATTTCCGGGGCGCCGGTTCGGCGGCGGAGCCCTCAGCGTTTACATCGAGGGCCGGCCCGTCGTCGACGTCTGGTCGGGGTGGTCTGACCGGGCCGGCACGGAGCCCTGGACCGCCGACACCGGAGCGATGGTGTTCTCGGCGACCAAGGGCATCGCGTCCACGGTGATTCACCGGCTGGCCGATCGGGGCCTGATTTGCTATGACGCGCCCGTCGCCGAATACTGGCCGGAGTTCGCGGCCAACGGCAAGGCCGATATCACGGTTCGCGAAGTCATGCGGCATCGATCCGGGCTGTCGCACCTGAAGGGCGTGACCAAGACGGATTTGATGGATCACTTCCTCATGGAGGAGCGCCTGGCCGCCGCGGCACCCGATCACTTGCGCGGCGTGCAGGCGTATCACGCGCTGACCTATGGATGGCTGCTGTCCGGTCTGGCCCGTGCGGTGACCGGTAAAGGCATGCGCGAGCTGATCCGTCAGGAGGTCGCGCGCCCGCTCAATACCGACGGCGTGCACCTCGGCCGCCCGCCCGAAGGCTCGCCGACCAAGGCGGCGCAGATTCTGATGCCGCAGGGCAAGCTGCGCACCCCGGTGTTCAACTTCATCGCACCGAAGGTGGCCGGTCTGCCCTTCTCAGGCGCCCTCGGCGCGATGTACTTCCCGGGCGTCATATCCCTTGTCAAGGGCGACACCCCGTTCCTGGACGGCGAAGTCCCAGGTGCCAATGGTGTGGTGACAGGTCGCGGCATGGCCAAAATGTATGCCGTACTGGCCAACGAAGGCTACATCGACGGCAAGCAGTACCTGTCGGAAGAGTTGGCGCGCGGCCTGACGGGCGAGCCGCGACGGAAGTGGCCGGACGCGAACGTGGTGGTGCCCATGCCGTTCCACCTCGGCTACCACGAATCGCCGGTTCCTGGCTTGCTCAACGGATTTGGTCACGTTGGTCTGGGTGGAACGCTCGGTTGGGCCGACCCCGAGACCGCCAGCGCGTTCGGATTCATCCACAACCGATTGTTGACGCCGCTGCTGTTCGACATGGGATCGTTCGCGGGCTTCGCCCGTCCGCTGCGCAATGCCATCCAGGCCGCCCGGCACCAGGGTCCGCTCGAGGTGCCGCAGCTCGGTGCGACCTACCCCAAACCCGCTCGACGACGGACGGCGGTCCCCGAGAAGGCGGCGTCGGGGGACGCCTAGCCCTTACAGCCGACTCGCGACAAACGTTGCGGCTTGAGTCGTCATCCCGGACTCAACGTAGGTAGTGTGCGCCAGTCCGTTAAAGCCGCCGGAGCACGCCGGATCGCCGGAAGCGCACAGGTTAATGGTCTTTGCGCGGTAGAGCGGGCTGATATCGGGGTAGCCGCCCGACGCGATGGTCGCCAGCATGCTCAATGGATTGCCGAACAGGGCAACTGCGGCAACGTGATCGGCCACCTGACTCGGGATGATCGTCGAAGCCCAATCGATGACGCCGGCGCCCTGAGAATATCCGCCAAGCACCATTCGGGTGCCGGGGCAGCCGGCGACCGTACTTTGGACGTGAGCGCTAGTGTCGTCCGCACCCTTTTTCGAGCTCACCGCGAAATCCGCGCTCGCGGGATAGTCGACCGGGTAGACGTCGACGGACCGCCCACCAACTTGCGACCTGAGCGAGTCGATGAATGCCTGGCCTACTTCGCCGACACCAGGACCCACGCCAGTTCCCCGAGCAAAGACCACCTGGACGTCAGGACACCGACCGGCATAGGCGGACGCAACGTTGACCGGACCACTCAGCAGCACCAACATCGTCGCGACCACGAGGACGCGATTGGTGTGGTGTGCACTCATCGCTCAATGCTGCCACATCTCACCGCCCAACCATTCAGCATGTCCCAAACCTGTTCAACGAAAGGCGATTTCGGACAAGGCGCGGCTGGGCTAGCCCTGCAGGCGGCCCGCGACGAAGGTTGCGGCGTCAGCCGTCATCCCGTTCGAAGCATACGAACCGTGTGCCGCCGGGTTGAGCCCGCCCGAGCATGCCGGATCGTCTTGAGCGCACTCGTCGATGGTCTTTCCGCTGTAAGCCGGGCTGACCGGCGGGAACGCGACGCCCGACAAGGCACCCGCGAGCACGCTCGACGGATTGCCGAAGAGGGCGACCGCGGCGACGTGATCGGCCGCCTCGGGCGGCAGGTTGTTAGTAGCGAAATCCATTACTCCCGCGCCTTGCGAGATTCCGCCCAGCACGATTCGGGTGTTGGGGCAGCGCCCGATCATGTCCTGGACGTGATTGCTCACGTCGCCGGCGCCGGCGTTTGCGCTCTCGGCGAAAGCCCAGGTCGCAGGGTAGTTGACCGGGTAGACCCCCAACGACCGCCCACCAATCTGCGGTCTGAGCGAATCGATGAAGGACTGGCCCACCTGGCCGACGCCCGGAGGCCCGCCCGTCCCGCGGGCGAACACGACCTCGACGTCCGGGCAAGGGGCGGCATCGGCGGAAGGGATGCCGATCGGCCCGGCCGGCAGCGCCAACGTCATCGCCAGCGCAACGCCAAGGATGCGAGCGATGTGGGGTGCATTCATCGCTCAATGCTGACACACCACCCGGACCGGCGCGGCTCAGCCCGTCGGTACGTGGCCGCGGGGAAGTGTCAGGGGCAGATCGGTATAGGTGACGATGCCGGGCGCCGCGGCCACGACGGCCGGAATCGCGTTGATGGTGGGCATCGCCGTCATGATGTGCCCGAGCACCATGAAGTCGGCGATCGTCTCGGCCTGGAAATACGGCGGCGGCAGAAAGCCGACCTTGGTTGTTACCGAAGGCTGCCCGTCGACCTGGATGACCCAGCCGTCTTGGTCGATCTTCCAGTCCGGCTCGAGGCTTTGTCCCTTGCGCCACCGGACGTTGAGGTCGATCACGGTCTTGCCGCCGACGATGCCCTGCCAGCTGATGTAGACGCCCGCGACGCATCCCGCGTTGATCGTCCAGGACCCGAGGTCGAGATCGGCAGTGGTTTGGGCGAACTCGGCTACGGGTCGCACCTCGTCAAGTTCGACGCCGAGCGCGTCAGCCACCAGCCGGACGGCCTCACCGAAGATGGCGGTGCCCTTCGCCGCCATCTGCTCCAGCTCCGGGTGGTCGATCGGCTGGCCGAAGCCCACCGGCTTCTCGGTGTCCGGCGAGTCGTAGAACGTGGTGTCCGCCGCTTCGTTAACGCTGACCTTGTCGATCCGGTTGCACACCATCGCCGACACGATGGCCAGCAGCTCGGCGAAGCCGGGGCTGACGCCGGACCCGAACATCGTCGAGCCGCCCTTCTCGCAGGCTTCCAGCATCCGGTCGCGGCCCTCGCCGAGGTTCTGCCCGTTGATGAAGGACGCCGTCGTCACGACATTGACTCCCGCGGAAAGGATTTGGACCAACTCGTCGACGTTGATCCACATCGGGTTGTAGACAACGCAATCCGGTTTCAGGGCAAGCACTGCGTTGATGTCGTTGGTCGCGGCAACCCCGAGCGGTGCGATGCCGACCAGCTCGCCGGCATCGCGGCCGACCTTCTCCGTCGACCAGGCATAGCATCCCACCAGTTCGAGAGCGGGGTGGTCGGCGATCGATTGCAAAGAGCTCTTGCCGACGTTCCCCGTGTTCCACTGCACGACGCGATAGCTGTTTGGCACTCGCTCAGCATAGGTGCGTGGTCAGTAGCTCGATTCGCCGGCCAGGATCTCGGCCAGGAAGGCGTCGTCCGCGGGCCCGTCCAGCCGAGCCCGTGCCCAGCGGCGGACCCGCTCGCGGGACTGCCGGGACTCGGATACTTCGGCGCCGACGAGCACCGACGTGTTCGTCCAATCGTGGTCCCACGCGGCCGATTCCGTCATCGGTCGCTGCTGCGTGTCGACCAGGGTGAGCGTGGCGTGGCCGGCGGCATCCAGCGCGCCGCCGCCGCCGACGGCTCCGGACCGCACCCGCACCGCGACGCCCGTCGCCGGGTCCGGCCCGATGACGGCCGCCCGCACGACGGCCACCACCGCGCTACCGGCCACCGCGACGCTCCAGTCGACGTTGCTCTCGCCCGCATCGAATATTGCGGGCGGAACCGCACTCCAGTTGATGGATGCGACACCCCGGGCGATCGGGGTCGCACCCCGGGGGCCCACGTCAGCGCCGGCGGCCAGCGCGTAGTCGTCGCGACCTCCGGCTGGAATCTCCAAGATCGCGGTCGAATCATCAAGAATGGCAAATAGTTCCGGCCATCCGACGCCATCGATGCCGATGTCGTCGGCAAGCCCGACGCCGGCCCGCACCAGGTCGCGTATCCGCGGATCGTCGTCCCGGACATGCATGATCAGGGCCGGGGCGTGCGGCACCAGCAGCTCGGCCAAATCCGAATCCAGGGTGTCGTCGGTGAAGAAGCCCTGCGCGCCGACGCTCAGCAACGCGACTTCGACGTCAAGCAGAGCGCGGTCGAGGCCGGCGATGCCGTCACGTCGGCTGGCGGGCCACCATCGCCGCAGCCAATGGCCCACGGCTAGCCTGCGGAGCGGGCCAACCGAACCCGGCACTATGTCGACGCTGGTGAGCTCGATGGTGCGCGGCTCGGCTACGGGGGCCGCCAGGGTCCCGAGGGTCGAAGCCACGGCAACGTGCCCCGACTCACCAACAACACGCCACAGCCAGTCGGCGCGGGACAGGTCGGTGAAGGTGATTTGGGTTGCCGCAGTTGGCTCGTCGACCGTCCAGGACAGCACCGCGCCGCTGACTTCGAGCACCGCGACTAATGGCAGAGCTGCTAAGCCCGCGGGAACGGGACCACTACTCCACAGGCCGGAATCGGCGACCAATCTCATCCGGCCACCTGCAATTCCAGCATCGCCTTGATCCGTTGCCGGTGGTCGAGACTCACCGAGCGCGCGACCCCTTCGAGCAGGGATCGCACCCCGTCGACGTCGTCGCAGGGCTCCTGCCAGACGTCGCGTCCGTGTAGGCGTGCCCACAGCCGGCTCAGGTACGGCTGCGCGTACGCGGCGAGGTCATCGACCACCTGCTGTTGTCGCGGATGGATGGGCCCGCCCGCCGCCAGGTAGCGCCGCGCATGCAGGACATACGCCTCCTTGCGCAACCGGGCCTGGATCTGCGCGGCCAATGCGTAGCGGCTCGCCATGTTTAGGTTTAGGGGCGCGAGCTCGACCGCAATCTCGATGCCAGCCACCAGCGTGGCCTGTTTGTCCTCGCCCAGCAGCCCCCAGGGCGCGCAGGCCCGGTCGACTTCCTCTTCGCACAACAGCGGGATATCGGGCAGCGCATCGCGGTCCAGGGCGCGCCGCAAGGTCGAGCGAACCCGGTCCACGACGCTGCGGTCCAGCGGACGATCGCTATCGGAATCGCCAGAGACCCTCGGCTGTCGTTGCGGCGCAACCGAGCTCAAGCCCAGCTCGACGATTGACCAGGGCAGCTCCGCTGCTTCCACTCGGACCAGCGCGCCCAGGTTGTACGGTGTGGCGTCGGCGATCACGGCATTCCAAACCTGCTGGCGCGCGGCTGCCGCGCGATGGCTGGTGGCGGGCCCGAGCACGGTGCCCAGTTCGGCCAGGAACGGACCGGTGACGATATCGCCGGCCCGGACGTCCCGCCAACTGCGGTCGAGTTGATCGGCCAGCATGCTGACAACGTCTGGGCTTGCCACATACTGCTGGAGTACCTCTATCGCGGTGCGGTCCCGGCCCTGGTGGATACCTTGCAGCACACCGGCCGCTGTTTGGTGATCGTGTGGCGCGGGTGCGCCTTTGGTTACCGCCAGCTCGAAGCAAACCGGGAAATAGAGTTCCTGCGCGTTTCCGGTGCGAATCCGCAGCCGGCGGCGCTCGAGTTTGAGCGTCTCGAACCATGTTGCAGCGGCGCATAATTCGGGACCGTTTCGCACGATCAAGTCATGCATCGCCGCAGCCGTTTCAGAGGTAACGACCGGAAGCGAATACTGCGGGTTGGAGCGCAACCGCAGCACCAACGGGTCGATGATGCGCTTGACGGTGCGGCTCAAGGGGCCACCGTCGTCGGTGCTGAGCACCTCGACGCCGGGACCGATCGCCCGCCATGCCTGGTCGATCACCGCCCGGCGCGGGTGACCCACCGCGACTGCCATCGCCACCTGTGACCCCGCGTTCATGACCACAGGATAGGGGCATTCCCGAAAATATCGGCATCCAAAAAGTTGGGTTCGGTAGCCGGTCGACACCTAGAGCCTGGTCGTATGAAGAAGCCAATGCTGCTGGTGTCAGTCTCCGTAGTCGCACTGATCGCCACCACCGTCCTGACCCTCGTTTTCCAGGAATTGTGGATCGCATTCATCGGCGTCGCCTGTGTTGCCGTTTTTTTGGTGCTCGTTGGCCGGCTCATGTTCGCTCGACGTGAGACTGCGGACGGCCGTACCGTCGGGGTCGGCACTGTAAGCCCGGTCAGCGACGATGTATCCACAATTGCTGCCGGCGAGTGCCAGATCATGATCGAGGTAGCGAGTGTGCACGGAGAAACGTTCATCGGCCGATTGATTCATCGTGCCGGCGATCCGGACATGTCGATGTTGCGCCCGGGACTCCTCGTTCTGGTGGCGTTTGATCCCGCTGCCCGCGAAGAGCTTTCGCTAGCCGACGACGTGCTGGCCGTGCGCGCGACGTTGGTTGACCCAGTTTGAGAGCCTGCGTGAAGTTAGCGGGCGCCGTCGACGGAGAAACTGACGAGCGCACCCCAGTAGAGCGGGCTGGCCGTGGCGTCACCATCGCGCCACCGCCGCATCCACTCACGTTGCCAGCGATTCACCGCGCACCCCGCGTCGGCGGCTTCGTGTGCGTGATCGACAGCGACGATCACGTCGGCCATCGGATCGGTCAGATCGCCGCCGCCCGCCGCGAATTGCCGATAGGCCCCCGAGGTGGGCAGCGACCACAAGGTGGCGGTCACCAACTGTGCGCCGCCCAGGATCACCGCGGCCACCAGACCGGACGCCTCGTCGAATTGATAGTCACCGCCCGATGCGCAGGCCAGCAGAGCGACCCGGGGCGGCATCGGCAATTGCAATGACATCAGGTCCGACGCGGTGAGTGGACGATGGTCACCGATGGCATCGGCATCTCCGGGAATCCCCGCCGTACAGGCGAGGTGGAGCGCCGCCAGGTCAGCGCGACCAGCGTGATCGGGATTGTTGTCCGCCGAGCTCGCGTGTCCGACGTACATGAGCCGGCTTGGCTGCTGCGCCAGTAGCTTTGCCAGCCACCTACGGTCGGCATCCTGACGTCGGAACAGCTCTACTGCCGCATCGACGCTTGGTAGCACCGGACGGCGTCGCATCAGTTCGGCGAAGTGCTGCGCCGACCGCGTCTGCGCGGACGGCCTGCCGAGCACCGACCCGAGCGCGGAGTCCGGGAGCTGTCCCGGCACCCGAGGGTCGAGGACCAGTAGCGGCGGACCGTCTTGCCTGGCGTCCCATCCCGCAGGTGTTCGCGGCGAGTGCACGATGTTCTGCGGCACCGCCATCAACACGTCGACCAACTCCATCAGCCGATAGCCGTCGGTGTGCTCGCCGATATCGGTGAGCTGCCAGGGGATTTGGGCTGCGACCGTGCCGGCGGCGGTGAACGCGTCCGCCCGGGCACGAATCAATTCTTCTGCGGTCGGTCCCGACGTCGGCAAGGCCAGCAGGCCCCAGGGAACACGTGCCAGGCGGGCGCTGGGGGAGATGAACAACAGCGCGCGCGGCGAAGCCATGCACTCGATCAACAGCTGCCACCCGGGCGAGGCGATCAGCAGCACACCCAGGATGTAGGCGATCCTCAGTTCGGTGCCCGGGGCCGCGAAAGGCCCCCTGGTCAATGCTCGCTCGATGGCATCACGCCGGCTCTCGGACGCGCGCGGCTCAGGCAGTGCATCATCCAGCTCCCGCAGTGCCGCGAGCAGGATAGGCTCGTCGACCACCCAGGTGACCGTTCTCGACGGCTGGCCGACCACCCGCAAACTCGCATAGGTAGCGATCCCAACATCGGCGAATCGCAGGACCAGGGTCAGCCGGTCCGGATCGCTCATGGCCAGGTCGACCAGGCGGGTTCGCCGCCGGTGACGTCACGGCCGTATCGCTGCAACGCCAGCGCGCGATAGTGGCTCATGATCGGCGGCTCATCCGGCTGCATCCGCAACGGCGGCAACGGGCCAAGCCGGGTCAGCGATACCCCACCGCGCGACGAGGATCCCGGCGCGCCGGCCGCGGCCAGTGGTGTGGCCGGCTCCAAGCCGGTGTCGAGAAGAATCGGTGTGGTGGCGGTAGATTCCCATTCGCCCATTTCCCGCCCAATTTCCCGCGGCAGCGGCTCGCTGCTGAAAGTCCCGCGCGCGCTGTGGTATTCGATCAGCTCGCTGATCAGTTCGGTATTGTCCCACTCCCAGGCGACGGCGAAGGCGCTCGCCAGGATACGCGCCGAGATACAAGTCGCCCAGCGCGATCTGGCGTCCGCGTCGGCGATTGAATACCGCACCGAATCGACCGCCAGCGCGGCCGGCACCTTGAGTTCGGCGGCCTGTTCGAGTTTGGTCATCGCGCGCCGGTATTGCGGGCTGCCGACCTCAGCACGGGTGACGCCGAGCGCGGTTGCCTGCCGGGCTTGGGCTTCTTCCCACGTCTCCGAGGGATCGCCCGCAGCGTCGAAACCGAGGTCCGTCAGCGCATCTGCGCGCCAGACGGTGCCTAGGTGATTGTCGAGCTGGGCGTACTGTAGCCAACTGCTGCGCGGCGACGAGTCGAGGCATTCCCGGGCTTGGGCGATCCGTTCTACTGCTTCCGCAAAGCGGCCGCAGAAGATGTCTATCCAGCTGCGCTGCAACAGAATACGATGGATGTGTAACGGCTTTCCCAATTCACGCCAGTGTCGCTCGGCATGTTCCCAGCACTGGTCGGCGGCCTCCAGTGCGCCGTGTGCCAACCGGGTGAGGCCGAGGTACAGCCAGCAGCGCGATACGTCGTGAGCTCGGGCGTATCGCGCAATGACGGGATAGGCTTCCGACACCAGCTGCTCGGTCGCCGCCTTGTCGCCCGCCGACCAGGATGCCGCCCCTCGCTCCAATTGCGTTCTGGAGCCGGCTAATTCCCACCCGTTCGACTGCGCCCGAGCCCCTGCGCGCCGGAGCCAGGGTTCAGCCTCCGGCAACCGCCCGGTTTCCACGCAGAATCGGCCGTACGCGGTGGCAGCGACCACCCGGAGAAAGTCGTCGGACTCGGTTGCCGCCCTGGCAGGGCCGCCGGCGTGGTCCATACCGCCGAGTACCTCTTCCCACAATGGAACCGACTGCACATGCAGGTCGTCGTCACAGAGCGCGGTCGCGCACAGGATCCGCGCATAGGTCAGCAGGAACGCGTGCTCGTCGGCGAGAGCGGGAAAATCCCCATCGGAGTCGGCGTCGCCCAAGGCCATCAGGCCTGTCTCGGCGTCCTCGTGATCGCCCTGCGCGGCGGCCAGTCCCGCTTCCAGAAACTGGGCCCGCCGCGAATATCGACGGATCATCTGCGCCACTTCGGCGTCGGACATCCGCAGTTGGGCTGCGGCCTCCGGCATCGTGCCGGCGACAATTCCCGAATAGATGGCCAGACAGTCGCGGATGCGCCGGATGAACTCTCGCACGCCGTCATTCGCACCGCGAACCAGGTAGATCTCGCCAAGCTGGGCAAACACTTCCAGCAGGAAGTCGTCTCGATCGGCCTGTTCGATCTGGGGTACCAGGGACAGCAACAGATCCCGGGCCGCGACCTCGTCGGCGGCATATATCAGGCGGCGCGCGCGCTCCAATTCGCCAGGGATCGACACGGCTGCATCATAAGTCTGTTGCCGCGCAAACCGGAGCGGCGGACGCGTGAGTGAGGCACGTCCGCCGCCCGGAGTCGGACCGATCAGCCGCACGTCACTTTGATGTTGAAGTCCTTGGTGATCATCCCGGCCATCGGGTTCTTCATGTCGGCGCCCTGTGCCTGACCGGTGATCGTGTAGGTCTTGCCATCGACGGAGACGTTGGCCGAGCCGACCTTCACGCCCATGTTGTTGCTGACGGACAGGGCGTTGCCGTCGACAACCATTGCCATGGACTCCACCTTCGGGGAGGCCTCGTCGGTCATCACGACGCCCAACGCCTGCTTGCCGCCGGCGGTGGATCCACTGCCGATGGTGATCTTGCCGCCCTGCTTGACGCAGGTCACCGAGGCTGGGTCCAAACCCGCCAGGGCGCTGCCGCCCACCTGGACCTGCGCACCCCCGCCGCCGGTGGAGACGCTGGACGCGGGGCTGGCTATGTGGCCCCCGCTCGAGCACGCCACCAGCGCCGATGCACAGCCGATGGTTCCAATCGCTGTCGCGAGAAGACGTTTCACTGGACTTCCTTCCGTTTCATGCCGCCGCCCCATTGGCGTCGTCATGGGAGCAAGTACAGAACGGCCGAGTTGCTACCGATCCCAATTTTCTGGCGCAACCGGTAGGCTGCGTCGACGTGGCCCGACGAAGGGAGGCACCGATGGCCAGCGCGAAATGGCTGGAAAAGCCTGAGGCCCACGACTTTCCGGCGGCAGCCGACTACCTGGACCTGCTCGCGGACTCGCATACCGTGAAAGAGCTGACGGAGCGGCTGCAGGGCGGAACCATCGCGTATAAGAAGGCCAAGGACATTCTTCGGGCGGCGCAGCTCAGTTTGCTGCCCGCGGACAATCCCCACGTCGCCGCGGATCTATCCAAGATCAAGAATGGGAATGCGCTGTCGCCCATCCTGCTGGTTCGCGGCGATTTCGCGACGGGTGTTCCGCTTCAGATCGCCGACGGCTACCACCGGGTGTGCGCGACCTATTACACCGACGAGAACACCGACATTCCCGTCATCCTCGCGTCATGGAACCGCCAGCAATAGCCCCAACGCGGGGCTGACTGGGCTCAGTGCTTGAGTGTCCCTTGTGATTGAGATCCACGCCGCCGGATCGGTGCAGGTGTTGACCCTTTCGTCGGGGCGCGTTAACGCGCTCGATGTCGAGCTGCTGGAGGAGTTGGCCGACGCCGTTCGCGAGCTGAAACGGTCGGATGCCGGCGCGCTCGTTGTCACCGGGGCAGGCCGGGCGTTCAGCGCCGGGATCGACCTCAACCGCGTGTTGGAGGGCGGGCCTGACTACACCGATCGGCTGATCCCTGCGATATCCGACATGGTAATCGCGGTGTTCGGCTACCCAGGGCCGACGGTCGCCGCAATCAACGGAGCCGCCATCGCGGGCGGCTGCGTGCTCGCGTGTGCGTGCGACCGCCGGCTGATCAGCCCCGATGCGCAGATCGGGGCAACCGAGGTCCGCGTCGGAGTGCCATTTCCGGCCGCCGCGCTGGAGGTTGTGCGTTACGCATGCGGCCGCCACGCCGAGGAAGTGGTGCTCGGCGCGCGCACCTATCGAGGGGCCGACGCCGTCGCGAGCGGCATCGCCCACCGCGTCGTCGCCGAAGATCTCGTCGAGGCGGCGGTAGCGGAGGCATCAGGCCTGGGCGACTTCCCGGTCGTCGCCTACGCCCACACGAAAGCACAGCTGCGAGCGCCCACCCTGGCGCGGATCCGCGAGGCTGGCGGTATCGACCACGAGGTCCGCCAGTTGTGGGCCGCCGATCAGACGCGACAGCGCATTGCCGAATCCATGGAGAGCCTGCGGCGCCGCGGCTGATCCGACTTATCTCCGCTCGCTATTCATCTAAGGCGACGCCGCCCCGCGTGCGCCTGCGCCGCATCCGATGTGACGCCTTGCCGGCCGGGCGGCGGTTTTGCAGTCCGCGTTGGGGTTCTGCGCTGACTGGGGTCTTTTCGGTGCCGTTAGTTGCGGAGACTTCCTCGGTCGCCGGTTCGGGTTCCGGCTCAACCTCTTCAGCCTGCTCTGGCACGTTGGCCTCTTGCGCGTCGGACACCTGGGCTTCGACCGTCTCAGCTTCGGCACCCTCGGTTTCTTCCGCGTCCTCGGGTTCGGGTTCTTCGGCTTCTTCGGTTTCTTCGGTGGCTTCTTCGACGGCCTCGTCCGCCTCGTCGCCCTTCTTGCCGCGGCGAAGACGGCGCCGTTTGGGTTTCTTCGCCTTGATCGGCTTCGGCGGTGGTGGCGGCAGCTCGGCGATAAACGACAAGTAGAAGGCGAAGAACCCGAGTACCGCGATCGCGGCGGCGGCCCCATAAATGCCGAACAAGTACTGCCCCGCGGTATCCAGGCTGAGCCAGATCTCGCTGATCGCGGTACCAATGATCAGCACCCCGGCCAGCACATGGGCCACGATCGACCAGGTCCTTATGGATAGCGCCAACTGCGGGGTGCCGAGCTCCGGCTTGCGGGTGCGCAGCTGGATGAACACCACCGGCAGTGCGGCCAGGCCGATCAGCGCGCCTGTCACGATCCGCAGCGCCGTCCCCAACGTGTGGGAGGTGTCGCCCATCAACTCAGGCCAGCGCGGCAACACGAAATAGAAGTAGAGGACGCCGGCGCCAATCGAAAACAACGCGTGCCACAGAATGGCCCACTTGCGCGCCATACCCCTCCTCGTGCTGGTGAGTTCACGCCAGCCTAAAGGCGGCCAACCCGATTACCAACCAAATATCGTGCATGTCCGCACGCGGACGGCACGACCGACTGCGGAGGATGCGGGATTTGAACCCGCGAGGGCTATTAACCCAACCCGCGTTCCAGGCGAGCGCCATAGGCCACTAGGCGAATCCTCCGTGGCAATGGTAGCGGCTGGTGCAGGCCGCCTGGCCCGCAGTCGCCGACGTTCGCTCAAACCCCAGGTATTACACTCGCGGTGGACCCCGCGCGGCGTCTATCCTATGAACTCCCCCAGGGCCGGAAGGCAGCAAGGGTCAATGGGCTCTGTCGGGTGCGCGGGGTCCCCCTACGTTTGGGGGTGTTAACGCCTCCGGCCTGTCATCCCACGGTGTTCTAAGGCGAAAGGGTCCATGGTGTCGTTCGATTCCGTTAGCCCCGACGAGCTGGCGGCTCTGCACACACGCCACCAGCAGGATTATGCCGAGCTGCAGGCCATGAAGCTTGCCTTGGATCTGACTCGCGGCAAACCGTGTGCCGAGCAGCTCGACCTGTCCAACCAGCTGCTGAGCCTGCCCGGAGACGATTACCGCGACGAGGAGGGCACCGACACCCGCAACTACAGCGGGCTGCACGGCCTGCCCGGATTGCGGGCCATCTTCGCCGAGCTGCTCGGCATGCCGGTGCAAAACCTGCTCGCGGGGAACAACTCCAGCCTGGAGATGATGCACGATCTCGTCGCCTTCTCGATGTTGTACGGCGGCGTGGACTCGCCGCGGCCGTGGAAAGACGAGCCGAACGTCAAGTTTCTTTGTCCCGTCCCCGGCTACGACCGGCACTTTGCCATCACCGAGACGATGGGCATCGAGATGATCCCGATCCCGATGCTGGAGGACGGTCCGGACGTCGATCTGATCGAGGAGCTGGTCGCCGTCGACCCGGCGATCAGGGGAATGTGGACGGTTCCGGTCTTCGGTAACCCCACCGGCGTCACCTACTCCTGGGAGACGGTTCGCCGGCTGGTCCAGATGCGGACGGCGGCACCCGACTTCCGTTTGTTCTGGGACAACGCGTATGCGGTGCACACGCTGACGCTAGATTTCGTCCGGCAGGTCGACGTGCTCGGGCTGGCGGCCAAGGCCGGCAACCCCAACCGGCCGTACGTCTTCGCGTCCACCTCGAAGATCACCTTCGCCGGCAGCGGTGTCAGCTTCCTGGGCGGATCGCTCGGCAACATCGCCTGGTACCTGCAGTACGTGGCGAAGAAGTCGATCGGCCCGGACAAGGTCAACCAGCTGCGGCATCTGCGGTTCCTCCGCGATGCCGACGGGGTCCGCCTGCAGATGCTGCGCCACCAGCAGATACTGGCGCCAAAGTTCGCGTTGGCGCTCGAAATTCTGGATCAGCGGCTGAGCGATTCCAAGATCGCCTCCTGGACCAAGCCGAAGGGCGGATATTTCATCAGCCTCGACGTGTTGCCCGGCACGGCGCGCCGGACCGTCGCCCTGGCCAAGGATGCCGGTATCGCCGTCACCGAGGCGGGCGCGTCGTTCCCATACCGGAAGGATCCGGACGACAAGAACATCCGGATCGCGCCCACCTTCCCGCCGGTCCCGGACCTGCGCAACGCGGTCGACGGGCTGGCGACTTGCGCGCTGCTGGCGGCTTCCGAATCCTTGCTCGCTTCGTCGGCACCGAGCCTGCGCTGAGGGCGGGAAATAGGGGACGAATCTCGGCATACGCGCAGACTCGACGCCGTGATTTCAGGCTCGACGCCCAGACCGACGATCGTCACCGGGCGCCGGTAGCCTGCTGACGTGGCTCTGTACCGCAAGTACCGACCGGCAACCTTCGCCGAAGTGGTGGGGCAGGAGCACGTCACCGAGCCGTTGTCCATTGCCTTGTCAGCCGGCCGGATCAACCACGCATACCTGTTCTCCGGGCCGCGCGGCTGCGGAAAGACGTCGTCGGCGCGCATCCTGGCCCGGTCGTTGAACTGTGCCCAGGGACCGACGGCTACCCCGTGTGGGGTTTGCGATTCGTGCGTGGCGTTGGCGCCCAACGCGCCGGGAAGCATCGACGTGGTGGAACTCGACGCCGCCAGCCATGGTGGGGTGGACGACACCCGCGAGCTGCGGGACCGTGCGTTCTACGGGCCGGCGCAGTCGCGCTACCGGGTGTTCATCGTCGACGAAGCCCACATGGTGACCACCGCGGGGTTCAATGCGCTGCTCAAGATCGTGGAGGAACCCCCCGAACACCTCATCTTCATCTTCGCCACCACGGAACCGGAGAAGGTGCTGCCGACGATCCGCTCGCGCACGCATCACTATCCATTCCGGCTGCTGCCGCCGCGCACCATGAGGGCGCTGATCGCGCGGATCTGTGAAGAAGAGGGCGTCGTGGTCGACGATGCGGTGTATCCGCTGGTGATCCGTGCCGGCGGTGGTTCGCCGCGTGACGCTCTTTCGGTGTTGGACCAGTTAGTGGCCGGCTCTGAAGACGGTCCGGACGGACCCCGGGTGACCTACCAGCGCGCGCTGGGGCTGTTGGGCGCCACCGACGTCGCGTTGATCGACGAGGCGGTCGACGCTCTCGCCGCAGGGGACGCTGCGACATTGTTCGTAGCGGTCGAATCGGTGATCGACGCCGGCCACGACCCCCGGCGCTTCGCCACCGATCTGCTGGAGCGATTCCGTGATCTCATCGTGTTGCAAGCGGTTCCCGATGCGGCATCCCGCGGTGTCGTGGACGCCCCGGAGGACGTGCTGGACCGGATGCGCGAGCAAGCGACCCGGATCGGCCCGGCGACCTTGACCCGGTACGCCGAGGTGGTACAGGCGGGGCTGGGTGAGATGCGGGGTGCGACGGCGCCACGTCTGCTGCTCGAAGTGGTCTGCGCACGACTGCTGCTGCCCTCGGCAAGTGACGCCGAGTCGGCGCTGCTAGAACGCGTCGAGCGGATCGAGACCCGGCTGGACATGTCGATCCCTGCGGCTGCGGCCGCGCCCGCCGAGCCGGCGGCTCAGCCGGTTGCCCAGCCCAGCCGGTCGCCACGGCGGGCTGTGGCCGCCGAGTCGAAGCCCAAAGCCGAACCGACTCCGGCGCCGGCCGCCGAACCGTCCCCTGCCCCGGGCGAACCCAACGCTGCCGCGGTGCGAACCATGTGGCCGACGGTGCGGGACAAGGTGCGCCAGCGCAGCCGCACGACCGAGGTGATGCTGGCGGGCGCCACCGTCCTGGCGATAGAGGACAACACACTGGTGTTGACCCATAGCTCGGCGCCACTGGCCAAGCGGCTGTCCGAA
>Ga0210396_10000849_pt1 | contig 35482 bp, 6 predicted proteins | sample IncBWH17OmetaG_FD_155466 | JGI IMG/M metagenome (GOLD analysis project Ga0210396, IMG submission 155466) | Forest soil microbial communities from Barre Woods Harvard Forest LTER site, Petersham, Massachusetts, United States - Inc-BW-H-17-O ...
GGCGACGCCACCCGCACCGGTTTTGACCAGAACGAAACGTTCCTCACTCCCACCAACGTCGCCTCCAGTTTCGGCCAGGCGTGGGAGTCGCCCGTGCTGGATGGGCACGTCTACGCGACGCCGCTCTATCAGGACAGCGTGACGATCCAGGGCCCGGGCAATGCCGCCAACCATGCCGGCGACGGCGTGCAAAGCCCGTCATTCCAGGGCCAAACGCTCGGCGTCGTCTTTGCCGCGACGAGCGGCGGTTCGCTCTACGCCATCGCCGCCCAGGACACCAACGGCCCCACCGGCATCGCCCCCGGCACCATCCTCTGGAAGACGCACCTTGGCAATCCCTACGGCAGCGTCGACGGCAACACCATGGGCGTCCTCAGCACGCCAATCATCAACGTCAAAAGCAACCGCATTTATGTGACGGCCCAAGTGACGGATTATTTGCTGCCGGCATCCGATCCGAATCACGGGTTAAACAACTGGGAAGTCTTCGCGCTGAACCTGAACGACGGGAGCGTCGTCCCCGGCTGGCCGGCGGCGTACACGCAGGCGCTGCTCAATTCCCTCAACCAAAACAAACTGGACGGCGGCAATACCGTCGTATTCTCCCCCACCGGCGCCGACCAGCGGGGCGCGCTCAATCTCAGCGCCGACGGCAGCACGCTGTACGTCGACTTCGCCTGCTATGGCGCAACCAATCCCGGCTGGATGACGACGGTGGCGACGGGGATCAGCAACGGCGCTCCTGATGGTCAGATTCCCGCGGTGATGAGCACCTTCTCCGGCGCCGATACCCCGGCCATCGAAGCCGACGGCGGCATGTGGGGGGCCGGCGGCCCCGCCATCGATGCCAACGGCAACGTTTTTGTCACCACCGGCGACTCGCCCGGCGGCACAGGCCAAACCCCCGGCGCGTTCGGCAACTCCGTCCTCGAATGGGCACCCGGCCAAACCCTCAAGCTGATCGGCGTCTACACGCCGTGGAACTACCAGAACCAGGACACCATCGACAGCGATCTGGGCGGCAGCTCGCCGATCCTGATCAACCTCCCGCCCGGCTCGTCTACCACCACCGAGTTGCTCGCCACCGGCGGCAAGCAGGGCAACGGCTACCTCGTTGACGCCGGCAATAATCTCAACGATCCAACGCCCAACCCCAACAATTCCCCTGCGCCGTACCCGGCGAGCCTGACCGTCCGCCCACCCGTCGTCGCGCCCGACCAGGACCCTTCGCTTTATGATCCCACTCTCAACGAGCCGTATTTCACCCCGCCGCAGCCAGGCCCGCTGGCCCTGTTCCAGCCGTACAACGAATCCAGCGCCTCCGGCAACACCGCCAAGGCGCGAGACACCCCCGCAACTTTCACTGGACCAGATGGGACACAATACGTCATCTGGGCCGGGGCGAGCAAATCCGCGGTCGGCTCGAGCACGCCCATCGCCCCGTCGCTTTACCTGACGAAAATCGTCGCCACGCCGGGCCAACCCGCGTATCTCAGCATCGTCACCCAGAACTCGCAGGTCATGAGCCTGCCCGGCGCCGGCCTGATCACCGGCGACGGCACCGCCAACGAGATCGACTGGGTCGTTGATGCCGGCGTGCAGCGCACCGACAATCTCACCAATTTCAACAGGGGCGATCCAACCCTCTACGCCTATAACGCCCTCACCATGCAGCCGCTCTGGAGCAGCGCCTACCAGCAACTCGACCTGGGCGGGAAGTACAACTCGATGGCCGTCGTACGCGGCGACGTTCTGCTCGGCACCGACCGCATCCAGGCCTTCGGACTCACCACCGACACCATCGTCGACGACGACGTGACCGGCACCGGCCCCAATCAGTTCAGCTACGTCGGCACCAGTTGGACCCACAGTGCAACGACACAACCGATGGGAACCTTCCTCGGCACCGTCAGCACCACCACCAACCCCGGCGACTATGCCACCCTCACCTTCACCGGCTCCGCCATCAGCGTCTACGCCAATGAAAGCCCCACCGCCGGCAGCGTCACCATCTCCGTCGACGGCGCAAATTCGCAGACCGTCTCGCTGGCCAACGTCGACGGCTCGCCGAATTTCGACGGCGAGGGAGACGCACTGGTTTACGGCATCAGCGGATTATCCTCCGGTTCCCACACGCTCAAGTTCCTCGATGCCTCCGGCACCGTGGCACTCGACCGCGTCGAGATCACACCGACATCGACCGCGCCCGCCCTGGGCATCTCGCTGACGGATGGAAACGTCACCGCCGAGCGGGGCGGCGTGCTTCCCTACACCATCAACTACAACAACGCCGGCAGCATCGTCGCCGGCACTGGGATCAACGCCACAGCCGTCGTCATCACCGAAACCGTCCCCGCCGGCGCCACTGCCGACCTGACGAGCAGCACACCGGGCTGGGTATTGACCTCGGGCGACGGGACCACGGGATCGACGTATCAATTCAGCATCGGAAGTCTCAACGCCGGCGTCACCGGATCGGTCGTCTTTTCCGTCGACGTGAGCCCAACCATCCCCGCCTCGCGGATGGGCTTCATCGACAACGTGAGTATTTCCGACGCCGCTTCCGACACCTCCAGCGCCTCGCGAACCACAAAGGTGGGCGGCATCGTCGGGCCGACCACCCTCACCGCGATGCCCGGCAACGACTCGTTCACTCTGAAGCAGGACCCCGATCACCAGCACATCGACTGGACCCTGGGCGCAACGTCCGGCAGCCTCCCCATCAACGACCCCGCCCAAGACCTCACGCTCATCGGCGATGGCGACAACGACACCGTTTTCTGCGACTACTCCAACGGCAGCCCGCTCCCCGGCACGTTGCACCTGAGCGGCACGTTCACCCTCACCAGCCTCCAGGGCACCAACCCGCTGGCGGGCAAAACCCTGGACATCGGCCGCAGCACCGTCTTCATCCGCTATGGTAGTTCCGATCCCATCGCCGCCATCCAGAGCTACCTCAAAAACGGCTACAACGCCGGCGCCTGGAGCGGCACGCCCACCGCCACGACCGGCGTCATCACGTCCGCCGCCGCTCAAACCAATCCCAATCACACCACCGCCGTTGGCTACTCAGACTCCTCCGACGGCCAGAGCGTGAACACGGCGCCGAACACCATCGAGCTCACCTACACCCTCTACGGCGACGCCAATCTCGATCATCAGGTCAATAGCGCCGATCTCCAGATCCTTCTGGCATTCCTCAACCGCGCGGGGTCCTGGGACGAGGGAGATTTCAACTATGATGGACAGATCAACAGCGCCGATCTCCAGTCGTTGCTATTCACACTGAACACCAGTCTGGGAAACCAGACGGCCTCGGCGACCAACGCGGCGGCAACCCCGACCGCCCTCCACCCCGTGGCACAAAATGGCCCAAAATGGCACAAAAAACGGGTGCGGTTTATCACGAAATTGCCAACAGAAGGCCGCCGTCGGTCGGACCTTTTGCTGGGCAAGGATCGCGCCAATTGATCTTGCAACGGCTCCCGCGCCCGGCGATGATCCCGCCGTCACATACATGGGGAGTCTTGGATGGGAGAAAAGACCAGGCGGACTCACCGCCGCAATCGAACCGGCGCGCTTTGGCAAAACCCACGGTTCATTGCCGAAGGCCTCGAGCGCCGCGTGCTGCTTTCCAGCGCCATCGCCGCGTTCGGAATGCAACAGACATTCGCCACCGGCACGCAACCCCGCGCCCTCGCGATTGCCGACGTCAACCTCGACGGCAAGCCCGACCTCTTGATCGCCAACGCGGTGGGCAACACCGTGAGCGTGCTGCTTGGAAATGGGAACGGAACTTTCCAGCCGCAAGTGACGTTTGCCGCCGGGTCTGGCCCCTTCGCGATCGCCGTCGCGGACGTCAATCTCGACGGCAAGCCGGACCTCGTCGTCGCTGACAGCGGCTCCAATTCAGTAAGCGTGCTCCTGGGCAACGGCAACGGAACCTTCCAGAACCCCCTCACCTTCGCCACGGGTTCTTCGCCGCGATCCGTCGCCATCGCAGATTTGAATGGCGACGGCAAACCCGACCTCGTCGCCACCAACTACTCCTCCAACAACGTCAGCGTCTTGCTCGGGAACGGCAACGGGACGTTTCAATCACAGCAAACCTACGCCACAGCGCCGCAGCCGCGATCCATCGCCATCGCCGACGTGAACCTCGACGCCAAGCCCGACCTCATCGTCGCCAACCACGGCTCCAACTCCGTCAGCGTCTTGCTTAACAGCGGCACCGGCACCTTCCCCACGCAAACGACCTTCGCCGTTGGCGCCACGCCCTTCTCGGTGACGACCGCCGACGTGAACCTTGACGGCAAACCTGACATCCTCGTCGCCAACAGCAGCAGCAACTCGATCAGCGTGCTTCTGAACACCGGCACCGGCAGCTTCCAGCCGCAACAAACCTTCGCCGCCGGCGCCGGCCCCATCGCCATCGCTTCCGCCGACATCAACGGCGATGGCAAACCTGACCTCGTTGTCGCCAACTACAACGCCAACACCGCCGGCGTCCTGCTGGGCAACGGAGATGGAAAGTTCCAGTCGCAGAAGACATTTGCGGTGGGTGCCGGACCACGGTCGGTCGTGGTCGCCGATCTCAATCGCGACGGCCGCCTGGACCTGCTTGCCGGCAATTCCGTCGCCAACAGCGCCAGCATGCTTCTGGGGGACGTGCCGCCGACGGTGTTGTCCATCAACCGTACAAACCCGACAGGACCAAGCATTGGTAACGCGACCAGTGTCACATACACGGTGACCTTTAGTGAACCGGTAACGGAAGTCGCTGCATCCGATTTCGCGGTGGTGACGACGGGCGGCGCGAGCGCCGCCACGCCGGTGGTTGTCGGCGGCAGTGGCGCGGTCTACACCGTCACCATCAACGGCATCTCAGGCGGCGGCACGCTGGGGTTGAATGTGATCGATAACGGAACGATCACGGATGCTGCCGGAAACCCGCTCCAACCCGGCGGGATCGTTTTCCAGGCGCCGCAGACGCTCGCCACGGGAGTTGCCCAGTCTATCGTGATCATCGCGGACGTGAACGGCGACGGTCGGCCCGATTTGATCTCCAACAACCTGTATTCGAAGGTCGTCGACGTGTACCTGGGAAACGGCAATGGCACCTTTCAGTCTGGTCGGACTTTTGCAGTGGCCCAGACGCCGACGGCCCTTGCCGTCGCCGACCTGAATGATGACGGCCGCCCGGATCTGATCGCGGCCGGTGGAAATGCAGTGAGCGTACTCCTTGGCAACGGTAACGGCACTTTTCAGACGCAGCAATCGTATGCCGTCGGCGCAGGTGCGGCCTCTTTGGCCGTGGCCGACCTAAACGGCGACGGGAAGCTCGATCTCATCGTGTCCGGCGTGGGACTTAGCGCGCTTAACGCGATGAGCATCCTCCTGGGCAATGGCAACGGCACCTTTCAGAATCAGATCGCATATTTCCTGGATGGCTCTCCGGTCTCAATTGTCGCGGCTGATCTGAACGGCGATGGACGCACCGACCTGGCGGTCGTCGATCAACTGGGCAACTCGCTTGGTATCCTGCTGGGCAACGGAAACGGAACCTTCGCGGCGGAGCAGACACTTGCGGTCGGCACCAAGCCGCTTGCCATTGCAGCATCTGACCTCAATGGTGACGGGAAAGTCGATCTGATCGTCGCCAACGCCCACAGCGATACCGTCGGTGTCCTGCTCGGCAACGGCGATGGTACTTTCAAGCCGCAGCAGACTTTCCCAACCGGAGTGTTTCCTCGATCGCTGGCGGTGGTTGATCTCGAGGGGGATGGCCGTCCCGATCTGGTTCTGGCCAACCAGAACAGCAACAACCTCAGTATCCTGCGCGGTAACGGCGACGGCACTTTCGCGCCGCAGCAATTCCTGTACGGGAGCGTTCCAGAATCCGTGTCCGCCGGAGATCTCAACGGAGATGGCCGGACCGAAATCGTGGCTGCCGAGAGCGGCGGCTCGACCACGGTTCTCAGCCTTTTCCCGCGCAACCGCGATGGAAGCTTTGTCGGGCAGACCTACACCATCAGTGCGACCGTCCTTTCCATCAATCGTTCGATCCCTACGACACCCGTCACAGGCGCCACGTCGGTGAGCTTTGCGGTTGCTTTAAGTGGTACGGTGACCGGCGTCGCCCCCTGGGATTTTGGAGCATTAACGAGCGGCGATGTTTCGGTCGGGGGACCGATCACCGTGTCAGGCAGCGGCTCATCCTACGCAGTGACGGTCAATGGAATCCGCGGCAGCGGGACGTTGCAGTTGGAACTGGTGGACAACGACACCATTACCGGAAGCGGTGCACCGCTCGGCGGCGCGGGGATCGGGAACGGAAGCTTCGTGGGCCAGAGCTACACCATCCTTCAAACGTATCCCGCGATCCCTTCCATCAACCGGCTCAGTCCGCCGCAGGGGAGCACCAGTGCTTCGACCGTACAGTTTGCCGTCAACTTCAGTGAGCCTGTCACCGGCGTCGCTGCCGCCGACTTTGCCGTCGCTGCCGGCGGCAACACCATTTATTCCGGCCCGGTTACCGTGAACGGCACTGGAGCCTCGTATACGGTCACCGTCAGCGGCGTCTCGGGCAGCGGCACGCTCGGACTGAACCTCGTTGACAACGAGAGCATCAGAGACAGCGTGGGGAACCCGCTTCAGAGCGGCGGCGCGATTTCCTTCTCGGAGCAGCCGTCGATTTCGATGGGCGCAAATCCCTATTCCCTGGCGTTTGCGGACGTGAACGGCGACGGCAAACCCGATCTCATCGCCGCGGATGCAGTCGACGGAATAATAAACGTCCGCCTGGGCAACGCCGACGGCACATTCCAGCCGGCCCAGACCTCGGCCGCGGGATTGAATCCAGGTCACATCGCCCTTGCGGATCTGAACGGCGACGGGCATGCAGACTTGATTGCTCTGGACTTCGGAAACGTGGGAACGTTGACCGTGCTGATGGGAAACGGCAACGGGACATTCCAGGCCCCACAGACTTATGCCGCCGGTCCCGTTCCCGTTGCCCTTGCCGTTGCCGACTTGAACGGCGATGGCCGTCCGGATGTGGTCGTTCTCAACACCGGCAACATGTTCTCATTCGTTAACTCCGTCAGCGTATTGCTGAACAACGGCGATGGAACATTTCATCCACGTCAGGCTTACGACACAGGCTATCAACCCGGCGCCATTGCAGTGGGAGACGTCAATGGGGACGGCATACCGGATGTAATCGTCGCCAACTCTGGGAATGGGCAAAAGCTCGGGAACACGATCAGCATTCTGACAGGGAATGGCGATGGGACGTTTCAGCTTCAGCGGACGATCGCAACCGTGAGCTTGCCCGACAGCGTGGTCTTTGCGGATGTTAACGGCGACGGGAGGCCGGACCTCATCGTCGGCAGCGATGTGAACGGCACCGGCACCGTCGGCATCATGCTCGGCAACGGAAACGGCTCCTTCGCCGCACAACAGACCCTCGGCAGCGGATCTGCTCCGGCATCGATCAGCATTGCTGATCTGAATGGCGACGGCCGGCCCGATTTGATTGTTTCAGGCTCTACGACGGCCGTGCTCCTGGGGAACGGCGACGGAACGTTCACCACCCCGCAAACGTTTACGTTTGGCAACAACGTCGGGAATGTCGCCGTTTTAGCAGACGTGAACGGCGATGGCCGGCCGGATTTGATCCTTGTGCCTTACGCCAGCAGCGCGGTGGCGGTGATGCTGAACACGTCGAATGGCAACTTGACGGGTCAGACTTACGCCATCGTGCCAGTCGCGGACACGATCAACGGCACGAGCGGCAGCGACACCATTACGCTCAAACGCGACACGGATGGAACCGACATCGACTGGACCCTGGGCGCTTCGAGTGGCCAATTTCCCGTCAACGATCCGAGCGGCCTGATCATCAACGGCAACGGCGGCAACGATACGATCACGCTCGACTACACCAACGGCAATCCGTTGCCCAACACGGTGCACCTGAACGGCATGTTCACGATCAACAACCTCCAGGGTACCAATCCGCTGGCGGGGACGACGCTGGATATTAACCGCAGCACCGTGTTCATCAGTTACAGCAGCGCGGATCCGATCGCGGCGATCCAGGGCTACCTGACAAATGGCTACAACTCGGGCGCGTGGAACGGGACGGCAAGCGCCGCCACCGGCGTCATCACGTCCGCCGCGGCTCAAACCAATCCCAATCACACCACCGCCGTTGGCTACTCAGACTCCTCCGATGGCCAGAGCATCAACATCGTCCCCAACACCATCGAGCTCACCTACACCCTTTACGGCGACGCCAACCTCGACCACCAAGTGAATAGCGCCGATCTCCAGATCCTGCTGGCGAGCCTCAACCGCGCCGGGTCTTGGGACCAAGCCGATTTTAATTATGACGGAATCGTCAACAGCGCCGACCTTCAGGCCGTGCTGTTCACGCTGAATACGAGCCTGGGCAGCCAGGCGGCGCCGGCGGCCGTTTACGCAACGGCGAATGCCGGCCCGCTGCAAGCCAAAGATCAGAAGCCACCTGCATTAAACGTGACATCAATAGACACCGCGACCCCGTCCCATCGCTCCTATCGCCGGGCTGCCCGCCCTTCACATCAGCACCGATGATCCTCATCTTAACGCCACAAAAACAGGCATTTTGCGGTGGCGATCTGTCAAGAAACAGCTAGGCTGGTGGCTGCGGGAAACAGGTGCCCCGCCTGAGTCATTTTCTCCGGCAATCGAATCGGCTCATTTTAGTTCACGAGTTCCCTTCTCCGGCAGGGAGGAGTTATGCCGCAACGTCGTAGGCAGGCACGCAGTGCACGACCGCGCTCTGGCGGTTATTTCACCGAACCCCTGGAAAAAAGGATTGTTCTCAGCGGCACGCACGATGCGGCGCTGCTGGCGGCGATCGACAGCGCGCTCCAGTCGTCCAGCACATCGGGCCTGGCCGCGTGGACCTCGAAGCTCAATGATCCCTCGGCCATGGGCCGCACCTTGCCGCTGGCCGGAACGGGAATCGGCGCCAACTACGACGCCGGCGCCGGGCTTAAATCGCTGCTCACCCGCCTCGCGCCCAGCTACCCGTCGCTGGCGGCACTTTCCTCCGGGTTGGAAGGCACTCCCGGCATCGGCGATGGCATCGCCGTCAGCGCCACCCGCGACAATCCCGACGACCTCGAGCTCGACGTCCAGTTTGCCACCACGACGAATTTCTCGGTGCCCGTCGCCGGCAGCTACGGCATCAACCTCGCGGTGAGTGGCAGTCTCTCCATGGCCGCCGCCCTCAACTTCCAGTTGACCATCGGTGCCTACTGGGATTCCGGCTCCTCGAGCGCGGTGTTCTACGTCGTGGATACGAACGACGTGCTCCAGGTGTCCACGAGCGTCAGCAGCGCCTTGCTGAACGGCACCGGCTCGCTGGGCGTGATCGACCTTGCCGTCACCAGCGGCTCGGCGTCCTTGTCGCCGAATTTCACCTTCAACCTCATCGACCAGAACACGCCCAGCGAGCCCGGACGCATCACGCTCAGCGAGCTGAATGCCACCGCGATTCCCTCGCTGGTCGCCACCACTGCCACTCAGGCCGGCCCCACGACGTTTACCATCAACTTCAACGCCGCCCTCGCCCCGACCGCTCACGCGCTCACCGTGAGCTGGGCCGATCTCACGAAACCAACCGTGGCGACGTCGACGCTCAACACCGATCCGACACTGTCGCAACTGGCCTCCTACCAGAACATCCTCCCCACTACCTACAGCCTCGGGCTGGACAACGTCGTTCAGATCATCACCGAGGCAACCACCTCGACGCTCACGCCGAGCAACCCGTTCCTGGCCACATTGCCGCTCCTGGGCCAGAGCTTCGGCAGCGTGCTGAACATCAACACGATGCTCACCAGCGCGCTGACCAGCCACACCGATTCGACCACCGACGCGATGAATAATCCGGTGCTGGCGTTCAACACCGTCGGCCAGTTGCTCACGCTCCTACAAAACCTGTCCGGCGTCGGCGTTGCCAATGCCAGCATGACCGCCAGCGCCTCCGACATCCGCTTCGCCCTCAGCCTGCCCGCCAGCGCCACGCAAAGTCTCCTGCTCACGCTGGGAATCTCGTCGCAACTGAACCTGCCCGTGACCGGCACGATGAGCGTGACGGCGTCGACCACCACGAACATCACCTTCGGCGTCAACACCGCCAACCAGTTCTTCCTGGTCGACACCGGAAGCCCGGTACTGAACGCCACGCTCGCCGCCACCGCCAGTCTCAGCGGCGCCACCAACCTGGGCTTTTTGGGCGTGACGATCACCAGCGGCACCGCCAGCATCGCCGGCAGCGCCACGCTCGCCCTCAAGGACCCGCAGACCGACACGCCGCCCACGCCCGGCATCATCTCCTCCACCGAGATGACCGGCGCCAATCTCAACGCCATGGCCGTGCCCAGCGTCTCCGGCACCGCTTCCGCATCGCTGCCATTGACGACCACGCTCGCGGCGCTGTCCGGCGTCAGCGGCACGCTGGGCGTCTCCTGGGCCAACATCACCCAGGCGCAAACCTTCACTCTCAGCGACGCCGCTCTCACGCAATATCTCGGCTTCAACAACATCACGCCGTCGGTGGCGATCAATGGCCTGGGTGCGCTTCCTGCGGTGCTGGCCCATGCCGGCGACACCGCTTTCCTGGGAGAAAATCTTGCGTTCGTGGGTTCCAGCGTCGGCGCAGGCGCCGCCCTCTCCACGCCCTTCCAGACCTTCGTCACTGCGCTCTCCAGCATCAACACCGCGCAGGACCTCCAGACACAGCTCAACGCCTATTTCGGCGCCACCAACGTCACCGTCAACGTCACCACCAACGACATCGAGTTCGGCCTGGTCGAATCGCAGACGCTTCCCGGCTCGCTCAAGTGGGCCTTCAACGTCACCGAGCCCAGTTCGGGAGACGGCTTCCAGAGCACCAGTACGATCGCCGCCACCGGCACCTACACGGCCAACGTCCTTTTCGGCCTGGGCTTTGGCGCCGCCCTCTCGGCCACCGACCGTTTCTACGTGATCCCCGGCGCTACGAGCAACGTCGCCGCCAGCTTCAAGGTCGCCGCAAGCGGATCGATCTTCGCCTCCGCGACGCTGGGTTATCTCAGCGTCAACATCAACGCTGGCAGTGCCTCGGTTACCAGCGCGCTCAACTCCGCCAACAACGCGACGCTCACGGTTCCACTGGTCGTTCCCGGCGGCTCAGGCACGCAGATCACGCTCACCAAGCTTCAGGCCAACCCGCCGACCTCCGCACTTGGGACCCCGACATCAGACGGCAAAGTCAGCCTGACGCTCCCGATCACCGGCCTCCCTTCGCCCGGGACCAATCCGCAGATCGCCATCTCCTGGGCCAACATCGCCCAGCCCGCGACCGTGGTTGTGACCCCATCCAATCTCGGCGACCTCTCGCCGGGCAGCAACTACAGCTCGACCAGCGCCACCACCGGCCTCCAGTCGGTGATCAACCTGATCAACGGTTGGTCGAATCTGCCGCTCTTGAACACCAACATTCCGCTGGTGGGCAGCCCGGTCAAATCGATCTTCAACTTCATTCTCAAGGGAACCAGTTTCTTCCAGGCGGTGATCAACGCCGGCGACTCGACGCCGGCCGCCTTCGACAGCGCCGTCCAGAACGCGATCACCAATGCCGGCCTCGCTCCCGGCTCGGTCACCCTGACCCCGCAGCCGGATAACAACCCCTCCACCGCGGTTTTCCATTACCTGCTGAATTTCCACTACAACGTGACGGGAATGTCGGAGCCGTTCAATTTCGGCTCCAATCTTTTCACGATCAACGGCAACGTCACGGTGGGCGTGCAGTTCAACGCCAACATCGAATTTGGCCTCGACAAAACCAACGGGTTCTACGTCGTCGACCGCAGCCCCGCCTCCAGCCCGGAAATCTCACTCGACACCGGCGTCACCGCCGCCTTCAACAAGGTCGGCGGCATGTTCGGCCCTATCGCCTACGGCATTTCCAACGGCACCGCCAACGTCACCTTCAACCTCGGCCTCGATCTGGTCAGCCCGCAGGGGGCCGGCGGAAAAATCGGCCCGGGCGACATGACCAACAACATCGCCGCTGTCGCCCAGCCCGAATTCCTTTCCGGCAGCGGCGGAACCCTCGATCTGCCCATCGGCGCCTACCTGGGCACCGGTGGACCCGGCATCGCCACCGAGTTCAAAGCAAATTGGAGCCCATCCAATCCCACCGCCTTCTACTTCGGCACCGGCAACTCCACCAACCCCGCTGACGGCTTCGGGCCCGTCGATTTCGAGCTGGGCGATTTCGTCAGTGGCATCATCGGCCCGCTCATCCAGAACATCGAGCAGTACAACCCGCTGCCGCAGAAGCTCATCGACCTGCTCAACTACCAGTTGCCGCTCATCAACGAAACCCCGGCGCAGATTCTCGGCGATGTCACCGGCATCCCCGGTTTCGCCCTGCTGTTCCAGATCGCCGACGTCATCAGCCAGTTGAATTCACTGACCGGCGGTGGCACGCTCAACCTCAGCAACTATTTCAGCACGGCCCCCAACACCGGCACACAGCCGAGCGTCGCCGGCCAGGGCGGCACACCCGGTGAGCAGTCCCCGTTCAGCAGCTTCCTCAACGACCTCGAGAACAACTACGGCATCTCCATCCCGGTCCTGCAAAACCCGACGACGTCGATCGTCGACATTCTCCTCGGCCAGGACGTCAAGCTCATCGAGTTCAAGCCCGGCGACAACGGTCACGTCGAGGTCTCCGCCTCCCTCACCAGCCCCCAGATCACCATCCCGATCTTCAGCATCGGCTTTGCCGACGCGTCGGTCTTTGCCCAGATCGGCGGTTCGATCGGGTTCTTCGCCAATATCGACCTGGGAATCGATTCCAGCGGACTGACGGGACACACCATTGACCATTCCGCCACGCTGCTCGACGGCTTCTTCATCGGCGACCAGGACCAGTTCCAGGTCGGCTTCGAAGGCCAGGTCTTCCTCAACCTCGGCGGGCAGATCGACATCTTCGGATTTCCGCTCGTCCAGGTGTACGGGCGGCTCGGGCTGCAACTGGATCTCGGCCTGCACGTGGATGATGTGAAGTATCAGGCGCCGACCGTTCCCGTCGCGCCGCCGGCCGGCGATGTCGAGTACGGCGACCCCGGTGGCGACGGCAGGGTCACCCTCGACGAGCTGAATTATCTCATCGGAACCTATGGGCTCGCGTGCACGCTCGAGCTCGGCGGCGCGCTCAGCCTCTTCGGCGGCATCGGCTTCAAAGGCCCCGACATCCCGTTCATCGGCAACATCCCCGACATCTACGACAACATCGGCACGATCCCGATCATCAACTTCAACATCCCCTGCACGCCGCCCCCGCCTCAGACGCTCGCGAACATCGTCGGAAATGCCCTGGTGATGGTCCCCGATTCCGGCACCGCCGGTAAACATATCGACGTCAACGTTTACTACAACGCCAAAGAACAGCCGCAGGGCATCACCTTCGTCAAATACGACGACAACGGCACACTCAACCAGAGCTTTGATTTTGCCACCCTCGCCGCCGACGGCGTCAACACGCTCGTCATCGAAGGAACCAACGGCCCTGACGTTATCCGCATCGATCCGATGCTCACGTCGGACTACAACTTCCAGTACATCACCGTCAACACTCACAACGGAGACGATTCGCTTCAGTGGGGCGGCATTAATCAGATGACCAGCCACCTGCTGGCCACCACCATCAACGCCGGCGACGGCAACGATTCCATCACCGGGACTTTCCGCCCCGATTCCATCACCACCGGCAATGGAAACGACGTTGTCCTTGGATTGGCGGGCAACGACACGATCACCGTCGGGAACGGCAATGACTCCGTCGAGGCCGGCACCGGCAATGACCTGATCACTACCGGCAGCGGACAAAGCCAGGTCGTCCTCGGAACCGGCAATAGCGTCGCGTTCGTCGGCAACGGCGGGAACATCATCAGCGCCAACGACGGGAACAATACCATTCACGGCGGGTCGGGCGGAGATAAGTACTATCTCGGCAACGGCGCCAATTCCATTCTCGCCGGCTCAGGTAATGACGTGATCTACGTCGGCCAAGGCGCCAACTACATCAGCACCGGCGCGGGCAATGACCAGGTCTTCGCCGGCGACGGCAACAACACCATCCAGGGCGGCATCGGCAACGACACGATCAACGCCGGCCAGGGAAACAACAACATTTACGGGCTGGGCAACAACACCATCAAGGCCGGCGACGGAAAGGACTACGTCTCCGCCGGCCCGGGCAACAACATCATCACCCTCGGCAACGGCGACAACAAAGTCATCGTCGGCAACGGCGCCAACTTCGTATCGACAGGCCACGGCCAGAACATCGTCATCACCGGCACCGGGCCTGATACCGTCCAAACCGGCGCCGGTGACGACTTCATCAGCGTCGGCGCGGGAAACGATCAGATCAATGGCGGCGGGGGGACCAACCTCCTCACCATCACTGCCGACGGAAATTTCGTTCTGAACAACTCCGCCGTCTCCGTCACTACCGGCGGCGGCGCCAATGTCGTCAATTTCTCCAACATCCAGCGCCTCACCGTCACCGGCGGACCGAGCAACAACACTTTCGACGTCAGCAACTGGACCGCCGGACCCGTCATCATCAATGGCAATGGCGGAACCGACACCCTCGTCTCCACCGACGACGCGAACTTTGTCCTGACTAACGGAAACCTGTCCCGCTCCGACAACACCAGCTTCCTGTTGAACGGCATCAGTCAGGCCCAACTCACCGGCGGGCCCAGCGACAACAGCTTCGACGTCAGCAACTTCACGGGCCCCGTCACCGTTGACGGCGGCGCCGGCAACGAAGACTACAACCGCATCATCTCCACCGTCCCCGGCACTTATACCCTGACCAATACTTCCCTCACCCGATCGACCGGTGCGACCGTTACGCTCAATCGCATCAACCGGGCGACGCTCCCCGGTGGCGCAAGCATCGTCAACTCGGCCGGTTTCACGGGTCTGGTCGATCTCACCGGCGGCACGCCGCCCCCGACCTCGATCAGCAATTCCACCGATTCCTTCGGCCGCTGGTCCGAGCTCGGGCAATCTGCCAGTAATGGCGGCGTCTCCAGCAGCCCGGGCCTGGCCATCAATCCCGCCATCGCCGCCTCCTCGACCGCGCAGTTCGTCGCCTGGGCCGACAACCGCAGCGGCACCTACGAAATCTATGTCGCCGAGCACACCGCTTCTGGCTGGACGCAACTGGCCGGTAGCGCCCAGGGCGGCGGCATCAGCAACACCGCCGGCAATTCGCTCCGGCCCGCCATCACCGTCGACGGCTCCGGCAACCCCTTTGTCGCCTGGACCGTTTTCAATGGCGCCTCCAGCGACATCGAAGTTGCCACCTATTCCTCCAGCGCCAACGGCGGCGCGGGCGGCTGGATCGCCCTGGGCACGTCGCTATCGGCCGGCGGCATCAGCGGAACCGGCCTGGCCGACAACGCCCAGATCGTCGAAACCTCCGCCGGTCCGGTCGTCGCCTGGCTCGACCGCTCCAGCGGCTCGGCCAACGTCTACGTCAAGCAGTTCACCGGCGGCATTTGGTCGTCTCTCGGAACCGGCGCGGCCAGTGGATCAGGAATCACCAACTCCGTTCCCGCGGTCCAGGACTTCGCGGTCAGCACGGATGGGACCAACGTCGCGGTCTCCTGGACGCAGGGTTCAGCCGGCGCATCGCAGATTGATTTGAAACAGTATTCCGGCGGAGCGTGGTCGGCGATCAGCGGCTCGGCCTCTGGCAACGGCATCAGCAACACATCCGGCTCGGCCGACCAATCCAGCGTCGCCTATTCGGGCGGCTTCCTCTACGTCGCCTATCAGGCGACCGTCAACGGCCAGGCCAACATTGCCGCCGTCACTGACAAAACCGGCCCCTGGACCAGCGTTTCCATCGACACGCCTCCCAGCGCCGGCAACGCCGTCGCCCGCGGCGCGGCCTCGACGCCGCAGCTTTTCCAGGCGGGCGGCACGCTCGAACTGGTCTGGCTTGAACGCCAGCTCGGCGGCCCGCTTTCGCAGGACACCGAGATCTACGCCAACCGTTTCAACGGCACGGTCTTCGCCCGCGTCCTGCCGGGAGATGCCAGCCTCAACGGCATCCACTTTACTTCCGCCGCCGTCTCCGCGCTGGCCCTCACCGTCGATTCCGCAGGCCGGCCTTTCGTCGCCTGGGGCGATGATTCCTCCGGCAGCCCGCAGATCTACACCCTGGGCGCCACCTTCGCCATTCACAACATCTATTACGTCAACGACGCCTTGACGCTCGATGATACCTTCACCACCGCGGCCGGATCTCTCTCAAACACCGGCACTTCCCCCAATTCGCCGCTCGATTCGATCCAGTCAGTGCTGAGCAAGTACACCCTTTCACCCGGCGACGTGATCCTCGTCGATAGCGGCGCCTACGGCGGCTTCTCACTCAGCAACACGCCCAGCGGAATCCTGATCCTCGGCTCCAGCGGCGTCCCCAGCACCATCGCCGGCGCTGTTACTCTCACCAACGCCCAGAGTGTCATTCTTCAGGGTCTGTCGATGCCCGCCGGCCTCACCGTAACCAACAGCACCAATGTCGAACTCGTGAACGATATTGTTTCCGGCTTGAACATCTCCGGCGGAAGCGGAAACCGCGCCGAACACGACGTCGCCGCTACGATCACTATCGGCGGAAGCTCGGCCGACGACAGCATCGTCAACAACACTGTCGCCGGCGCTGTCACGATCAACGGTACCACCGGCCTCATTCTCAGTGGCGATACCATCTCCGGTGGCGTGAGCGTCTCAAGCGCCTCCGCCGGTACCATCACCGCCAACAACATTTCCAACGCGGCTATCAACCTCAATCTGGCCACCACCTTCACCGGCTCCATCGATCACAACAGCATCCACGGCGGTGTAGTCGGCGTCGCCTACTCCACACCGGCCCTGCTCAATGCCAACAACATCTACTCCAACGGCACGGGCGTCGTCGATACCGTCAATTCCAACACCGGCGGCCTCGGTTTCGTCGCCGGCTCCATCGCCAACCAGATCTATTTCAACAGCATTGGCGTCAACCTCACCGGCCTGATGCAGCTCCAGGACATTCACAACAATATCACCGGCGTCGTCGGCTCCGGCACGCTGGGCGGCGCAACCCTCGATACCGCCAACCTCATCGAAATGAACACCACCGGTGTCAATTTCACCGGTACCATCCAGTTCAACCGTATCGACCGCAACAACGTCGGCATCCAGTCCACCAGCATCCAGACCATCATCCACAACCTGGTCTACCGCAACATTACCGCCGGCATCGACACCGGCGGCGCCGTCGACGTCCGCATCGTCAGCAACACCTTCTACACTACCCTCGGAAACAACATTCAGGTGGACGGAGGCTCGAGCAACGTCCAGATCCTCGACAGCATCCTCTGGAACACCACCGGCTACGATATCGACGTCGCCGACAACAGCCGCTCCGGCTTCTTCAGCGACTACAACGATCTTTTCACCACCGGGACCGGAAAGATCGTCCACTGGCTGCTCGATTTCACCGACATTCTCGACTGGCAGGTGACGCTCAACCGCTACGATTTGCATTCGATCGGCACCACCGTCGTCAACCCCAACTTCGCCCAGCCGCAGTTTGTCAACTTGGCCCGTGACAACTACCAGATTAACGGGCTGGTGGGTGCCCTGCGTTCGACGAGCCCCACGCTCGACACCGCCGACCCGATGACTGATGTGGGCCTGCCCGCTTCGTATGTAAACCTCCTGGCCAATCCCTCCTTCGAATCAGGCGTGAGCTCCTGGACCGTGAATGTCGGCGGTACCACACAGTCTTCCAGCCCTGCGGCCTTCGACGGCTCCAGGTATTTCTATTCCGGCGCGGTCGCCGCAGGATTTGCCCAGCAGACGATCAGCCTCACCGCCGCGGGCTTTACCACGGCGCAGCTCGACGGACAGGGGCTGGTTGCCGTCTTCGGCGGCCGCGTCCGCTCCGCCGCCGAAACTCCCGCCGATCAGGGGCAGATCGTCTTCACGTTCCTCGACGGATCGAATAATCCCATCGGAGCGGCCGACACTGTCGCCGCCTCCAACGCCTCCGACCGCTGGGAACTGATCGGCGATCGATTGCACATCCCCGTCGGTGCCCGCACCCTCACCTATCGCTTCCAATCCATTAGCGAGAGCGGCTCAACCGACGACAGCTACCTCGACAACGCCTTCGTCTACGTGCTTCCCAGCACCACCGCCCCCGACATGGGCGCGTACGGCAACACAGCAAGCGACGTCGATCTCTCCTCCGCGCACCTGCACATCATTTATCCCGATTTCTACGTGGACTGGGACCTGACTACGCCGCACAACATCCAGTGGTCGACTTTCGGCGGCGCCGGCTCACAGGTGAACATCGACCTGTACCAGGACAACGGCGGCACACCGCAATTCCTGCTTCATATTGCTTCAAACGTTTCCGACACAGGCTCGTACTCCTGGATACCGCAGAATTCCGGCCTCACCTACGGCACCTACGGCCTGCGCATCCAAGTTTCACTCGTGTCGAACTCGTCGGTCTTCGACCGCAGCCAGGAAACTTTCACCATCCCCGAGAATGGTCACAGCTATTATGTAAACGACTCTTCACAGACCGGCGACGTTTACACCACTGCCGTCGGCAACAACCGTAACGACGGCAAGCTTCCGAGCAAGCCCAAGCCGCTCCTGACCTCGCTGTTGCGAATCTATAACCTGGGCGGCGCGGACACTGTCTTCGTCGATACCGGCACCTATTACCATTTCGATCCGGTAGTGCTCAGCGGCAACCCGTTGATCGGCAAGAACCAGGGCGTCACCATCACCGGTCCGACCAATCCCGCCGACGTGGCCCAGATCAACACGCTCGCATTTGCCTCGGCATCGCCGGTTTTCGACATCAACAACGGCAACTTCGTCATCCTCAATCATCTGAGCATCAACGGCGGTCAGTACGGCGTCTGGGTCCACGGTAACAGTTCCAATTTCACGGGCACTTATCTCACTGTCACCAATAACATGCTCGACGGCATTCGCCTCGAATCCGATTCCACCACTGGCGCCGTGCTGGATCACCTCACTACATTCGGCAATGGCCGCGACGGCATCTCGATCGGCGGCGCCGGAGTGAATCTCACCAACAGCATCTCCCATAACAACCTCAACGCCGGAATCCGTTACGACAACTCCGGCGCTGTCCTGGTCACCGGAAATGTGAGCTATCTCAACAAGTACGGTCTGCTGATGACCAACTCCACTGGCATCGCCGCCTCGGTGGGAAATACCAATCTGGCCGCCGGCCAGGGGAATATTTTCCACGATAACTCCACCTACGGCATTTACGCCAACGGTGCGATCACCGTCGCGGGCAATACGGTCTACGACACGGCAAGTCTTGGCGGCGCCGGCCCGGCGCAGCTCTCGCTTTCGCCGACTGCGGGGCAATACCTCAGCGGCAACTCGACCTATTACTATCGCGTGACGGCGCTCACCGCCGCGGGCGAAACGCTTTCTTCGCCCGAGCAATCCATCACCCCCACCGGATTTACCGGAGTGTTACTCAACTGGACGGCCGTTCCCGGCGCTCTCAGCTACAATGTCTATCGCTCCGGCAGTCCCGGCTCCGAGTCGCTGGTTGCCAACATCGCCGGCCTGACCTACACCGATGCCGGCGCCAGCTACATCGGCACGCTCATCCCCGGCAACAACACGGCCGGTATCTATGCGATCAGCGGCGCCTCTGCCGCCGAGAATATCGTCTACGCGAATTATCTGGGGATTTACTCGAACGGCGGCGCGATCACGAACAACCGCGTTTTCGATACCGCCGGCACCGGCATCTATGCCTCCAACAGTGCCAATGCGACCGGCAACGTCAGCTACTCGAACATGGTCGGCATCGAGGGCGACACTTCGCCCAACTGGACCAACAACCTGATCTACGCCGACAGCGTCGCCGGAATCTGGCTGCACAGCGGATTCTCCGCGAACATCTTCAACAACACCATCTACCTACTCGCCGGCGACGGCATCCGCATCGAAAGCAGCGGAAACAACTTCAGCTTCCAGCACGTCAACATCCGCAACAACATCGTTTGGACCCAGAACGGATACGACCTCACCGTTACCCCACAGGCCGAGATCGGGTTTCAGAGCGATTACAACGATCTGTACGCAACCGGCACCGGACAGGTCGGCTTCTGGGAAGGAGTCGGTCGGGCGAACCTGCGAGCCTGGCAACTTGCCGGTTTCACCGACCCCAATAGCATCTCTGCCGACCCGCTCTTTGTGAACGCCGCGAGCGGAGACTTCCACGAGCAGAGCACCGCCGGCAGTTTCCACGGCGGAAGCCTATCACCAGTTCTCAACGGCGCCACCGGACTCCCCACCGCCGCCCCCGGCACGCTCACCGTCGACGCTTCCAATTCCCCCGCTATCGACCGCGGCGACCCCTCCTTCAGCTTCGCCAATGAGCCATCTCCCAACGGCGGGTACATCAACCTCGGCGCCTTCGGCAACACCGCCCAAGCTTCCGAAACGTTCATCCCCTACGTCCTGGTGCTCAGCCCCAACGGCGGCGAGTTCCTCGTCGAAGGCGAATCCTACACTATCACCTGGCGAAGCGAAGTCACCACCGGCACCGCCACGATCGATCTGATGAACGGCAACACGGTTGTCCAGAACATCGCGACCGGTCTGGCCAATATCGGCAGCTATTCGTGGAACATTCCCACGTCGATTGCACCGGGCAATTACTCCATCCGCGTAACGCGCAACAGCGTGCCGGTTTCCTCCGGCACCAGCGCCGCTCCGTTCACGCTCTCCGGCCCCGTTCACACGTTCTACGTCAACGACGCAACCGTCCAGGCCGGGGACTTCACCACCGCGCCAGGAAATGACGTCAGCAACTCCGGCCTGGACCCCGCGCACCCCAAGGCCTCCATCAGCGCCATCTTGCAGGCGTACAACCTCCTGCCGGGTGATGTCATTGACGTCGACGCCGGCACCTACACGCTCAGCAGCAACATCGTCATCCCCGCCAATCGCCCCGGCATCATCATCCGCGGTTTCTACAACGCCGCCAATCCCACCCACCTTGCCGTCATCAACCGCAACAGCAATGCCGTCGGCAGCTTCGGCTTCGACATCCAGGGCGCCGTCAACGTGACCCTCGATCACCTGAGCATCACCGGCGCCGACATTGGCATCAACGCTGCCACCGGCGCCGGCAGCACTGGCCTTACCGTCTCCAATTGCAACATCTACGGCAACTACGACGTCGGCATCTCCCTGGGCTCGGGCAACAGCGGCGCCACGATCACCGGAAACTCGGTTTACGGCCAGTTCAGCACCTACGGCCAAGACGCCGGCATCCTCACCGTCAGCGACCAGTCCACCATCACCAACAACCAGGTCTACAACAACCCCGTCTACGGAATCTACGTTCAGGGCGGGTCTAACAGCAGCATCAGCGGAAACGTCCTGTACAACAACGCGGCGGGTATCAACGCCGATACCTCGACGATTTCCGGCAACATCGCCCATAACAATACGAGCGCGGGGATCGTGGTCAGCGGCAATTCAACCGTCGGCGGCAATACCACCTACAGCAACACGGGCTCATTCCCGCAGGCAGGAATTGAGGTCTATGGCGGCACCATCCAGGGCAATATCTCCTATGGAAATGTTTATGGGATCTACGTCAGCGGCGCGGGCAGCATCCTCAACAACCTGCTCTATAGCAACATGACCGCCGGTGCAACGTTCGGCAATTCCTCCACGTTCATCGGCAACGTCGTTTACTCAAACGGCTGGGGCGCGACCATCAACTCGGCTCCCAACGCCGCGGCGCAGGGGCCGGCCGTGACAAACAATCTCTTTTACGGCAATACCAACGGCGGTATCAATCTCGCCGGCGGCGACGTTACGCCCATCGACAACAATACGGTCTACCAGACTGCCGGCGACGCCATCGACGTCACCGGAGCTCCCTACTCGACTCAAGTGGACATCCGAAACAATATTCTCTGGGTCACCGCCGGTTATGACCTTCACGTCGACCCCGGTGCCCAATCCGGCGTGACTGCCGACTTCAACGATCTCTACGCCACCGGCACGGGCAATATCGGCTCCTGGCAGAACGTCAGCTATGCCAATCTCACCACATGGCAACTGACCAGCCTGCTGGATGCCAACAGCATCAGCATCAATCCGCTGTTCGTGAACGCAGCCGGCGGCGACTTTCACGAACAGAGCCTCTACGGAAGCTTTCATGGTGGCTCGCTGGCCCCGGTCCTCAATGTCAACACCGGACTGCCGATGTCCGCAACCGCTACGCTCACCGCGGATGCCAACCAGTCCCCCACAATCGATCGCGGTGATGCCACCTTCGCGTACTCCAACGAGCCGGCCCCCAACGGCGGCTACATCAACCTCGGCGCCTACGGCAATACCAGCCAGGCCTCCGAGAGTCCCGCCGTCTATATGCTCGTCACGCAGCCCAGTGGGGGACAAAACTGGATCGAAGGACAGACCTTCAACATCACCTGGCGCGACAACAATCACGGCACCGGTCTGGTCGACATCGACCTCATGCTCGCAAACGGCGGCAGCCCCACCCTCCAGAGCAACATCGTGACCGGTGTTGCCAACAGCGGAACCTACGCCTGGACCCCTTCAACTTCCATCCCCCCCGGCAGCACCTATCTCATTCGAGTGACCGAAGAGGGCGGCGGCCCCTCCGCACTCAGTCCCGCCGTCTTCTCCCTCACCGCTCCCACGCACATTTACTACGTTAACGACGGCACCGTCCAGGCCGGCGATTGGACCACTGCCCCGGGCAACGACGCCAACAGCGGCACCGATCCTTCCCATCCCAAGGCATCCATCACCAGCGTCATCAGCAGCTACACCCTCAAGCCTGGCGATACCATCATGATCGACGAGGGGACCTACAACCTCACCGGCGACATCACGCTGCTGGCGGCCCAGTCAGGAATCACTATCGAGGGATACAACAACCCCAGCTTCCCCACACGGGTGGCTGTCCTGAATCGCGGGAACACGACCAGCGGCAACGTCTTCTACTTGAACGGCGCCCAGAACGTCACCCTCGACCACCTGAGCCTCACCGGCGCCTTATACGGCGTCAGTAACAACTACAACGTCGCCAACCCCAACGACACCGTTTCCAACTGCGTCATCTACGGCATCGCCTCGGTCGGCATTTACATGCCGCTGGGCGACGCCGGCTTCACCCTGACCGGTTGCACCTTCCACGACAATTACAACGCGATGGAGATCGACGGCTCGTCCAACGTCACCATCACCAACAATGTCTCCTACAACGCCTCGGCGCGCGGCATCTCCGTCTCCAGCACGGGCGGCACCATCAGCGGCAATACGGTCTACAACATCGGCGGCGTCGCGGGCATCGAAGCCTACGGCGGACAGGGCGCGACGCTGACGGTTTCGAACAACGTGTCTCACGATAACGGCGGGCCAGGCATCATCGTCGGGAACTATGTTCTGGCCACTGGTAACACCGCCTACAACCAGTCGGGAAGCAGCAACATCGGCATCGAAGTCGAAGGCGGCGAGGCCCGCGGAAACGTCTCCTACAACAACTACTACGGCATCTACGTCAGCGGCGGCCTGGCCGACCAGAACCGTGTCTACAATAATTCCAACTCCGGCATTTGCATCTTCAACGGCGCCACCGCGTCACAGAACCAGGTTTACTCAAACCCGATCGGATTACTCGTCGGCGGCGCCGCTACGCTCTCCAACAACCTCGTCTATGCCAACACCACTGCCGGCGTCTCGGTTTCCGGCGGCACGACCGATCAGATCATCAACAACACCGTCTACCAGCCCGCCGGCGACGCCATCGACCTGACCAGCAGCGAAAACAACTTGGCGTTCCAGCAGATGACTGTCAGCAACAATATCCTCTGGGCGCAGACGGGCTACGACCTCAATCTCACCGATGACGCCGCCATCGGCTTCGCCAGCGATTATAACGACCTGTATGTAACCGGTTCGGCCAGCGTGGCGCGGATCTCCAACCGCACCTACCCGGCCCTGTCCGACTGGGTTTACGAGTATGGCTTTGACTCCCACAGCATCTCGGCTGACCCACAGTTCGTGAACCCCGCCGGCCCCGACGGTATCCTCGGGTTCGGTGGCGGCGTCGATCACGGCGCCGACGACAACTTCCACCTCCAGCCCACCTCGCCCGCCATCGACGCCGGAAATCCCGCGTCGCCCTATTACAACGAGCCCACCCCCAATGGCGGCCGCATCAATCTCGGAAACTTCGGCAATACCACCCAGGCCGACGCCAGTCCGGCGCAGCTGGTGCAGGCGACCTCGCCCGCCTACCTTCAGAAGTTGCTCGACGGGCATCAATACACGCTTTCCTGGCAGACGGCGGGGGTAACCGCCAACCAGGCGGTCCTGCTCATGGACGCGGGCGGGCCGGCGGTCAGTTACTGGGCCGCCGACGCCTTCAGCACCGTCAGCAAGAACAGCAGGACCGTCACCAACACCATCGACACTTCGGGTGTTACCAATCCCGCGCCGCAGCAGGTGTATCAAAGCTACGCCTGGGCCAGCCCCGAGCTGGCCTACCAGCTCCCGGTGCCCAACGGCAACTACACCCTGCGATTGCACTTCATGGACGATGTCAGTTACGTGGGCCAGCAGGTGATGAACATCAAGGTCAACGGCGTGGTCGTGCAGTCCAATTACAATCTGTTTGCGACTGCCGGGGGCGGATACAAAGCGGCCGCACTCTCCTTCAACGTCACCGCCAGCGGCGGCACCGGACTGCTGGTCGAGGTGGTCGCGGTGTCAGGGTACGCGGTTCTCAGCGGAATCGAGCTGACGGCTGCCAATCCGACTCCGGTGGCCTCGCCGACGGCCAATCTACAGCTCTCTACCAACAACGGCGCCACCTGGACCACGATCGCCACCAACCAGCCGCTCGACGCCTGGGGCCGCGGCAGCTACCTGTGGACCCCCAGTGTCACCACCGCCGGCGCAACCGCACTGTTCCGCGTCTCCATCAACAACACATCCCTCACGGGGACGTCCCAGCCCTTTGCACTCTACAGCGGCTCGGGCAATTACTACGTCAACGACTCTTCGCAGGCCGGCGACGTCTTCACCACCGCCATCGGCAACAACGCCAACTCCGGCGTTTCCCCCTCCTCGCCGCTGGCCGATATCCAGGCCGTCCTCGCTCAGTACAACCCCGGCGCCGGCGCCATCATCTACGTCGACACCGGAACCTACACATTGGTCCACGATCTCGATCTCACCTCCGCCAACGCCGGCCTGACGATTCAAGGTCCATCCACTGCCGGCGCCGTCATCAATCGCGCCAATACCAGCGACTATGATTTCTACCTCAACAACGGCGCGTCGAACATCACGCTCGATCACCTCTCCATCACCGGCGGCCTCGCCGGCATCTACGGCGAATACAGCGGGAACTCAACCAACAACACGATCTCCAACGACTTGATCTACTCCAACGCCCAGTACGGAATCGAGCTGGGTGGCAACAACACCGGTTGGACTATTACCGGCAACACCATTCACGACAACAGCGGGACCTCCTTCGTCGCCCGGGGAATCGACGACGAAGGCAACCCCATTACCATCGCCAATAATACCATCTTCAACGAGCCGAACATCGGAATCTATATTTCCAGCGGTCCCGGCAGTACCATCAGCGGCAATCAGACCTACGCCGACGGCACCGGCATTCAGGCCGCTGGCGCCCTCACCATCAGCAACAACCTCGTCCACGACAACACCACCAACGGCATCTACGTGAGCGGTGGCGCGCTGGTGACCGCCAACATCGTCTACCGCCAGATCGCCACCAACGCCGTCGGCATTCTCCTTCAGGGCGCCGAGGCGCGAAGCAATACCGTCTATTACAACTACAACGGCGTCGTCGCCATCAGCTCCACTGACACGATCGACCGCAACGACGTCTACTCGAATACCAACTTCGGCGTTCTCATCAACGGCTCCAACGGCGCCGTCACCGAAAACCTGATCTACGCCGACAGCGCCGCCGGCATCGTCCTCACCTCTTCAAGCGGCGAGCAGATCGTCAACAACACCGTCTACCAGCTCGTCGGGGATGCCGTCCGTTTCACCAGCTCGCCGAATGCGATCGTCCGCAGCAACATCCTCTGGGTGGAAGCCGGCGACGATCTGGACCTGACCGATACCGCCAGCCAGGCCGGCATGGCGAGCGATTACAACGATCTCTATCGCGGCGCCGGGGCCTCGGCCCACGTCGGCTTCTGGGCCGGGGCGATCCAGGACCAGCTTTCCAACTGGCAGACCGCCTCCTCCCAGGACGCCCACAGCATCTCCGCCAACCCGCTGTTCACCAATGTCAAAGGCGCCGATCAGGTACTCGGCTACAACCCCGCCGGCGCCGGCTACAACGGCGGCGTCGACGACAACTTCTACCTGTCCCCCGGCTCCCCCGCGATCGACCGCGGCTACACGTGGTCGGGATACAACACCGACATTCTGAATCAGCCGCGATCCGACGATCCTGGTACGTCCAACGCCGGCTCGCCCAATTATGTCCCCGCCGTGCAAAGCTCCAGCCTCTACGCCCTCACCGGCACAGCCCAGGGCTGGCGCTCGTATGACACCTATTGGATCTACAACTTCACCGGCGGCTTCACCTTCCCCTTCTACGACGCCACTTACACCAGCGTCACGGTCTCCAGTTCCGGCTTCCTCCAGTTTGCCGGACCCGATTCTGCCGCGAGCATCACCAACTCCGACGCGGCGCTTTTGCCCGACCGGCGCATCGCCGCCCTCTGGGGCAACATCCGCACCGACCAGACCGGAAACGACATCTACGTCGACACCTCCGTGAGCGGGCAGGTCAAGTTCACCTGGAAGGCCACCAACGTCGCCAACAGCGCCGCCGTCAACTTCTCGATTGTTCTCTTCAGCAACGGTCAGATCCGTTTCGACTACGGCGCGGGCAACACCGGCCTGACGCCCACGATCGGCATCTCGATGGGCGATGGCCAGCACTTTGCGTTCCCCAGCTACGACAACGCGGCGACATTGACCAACGCCAACTCGATTCTCTGGACGCTCCCGCCGGGCTTTGTCGACATGGGCGCGTACGAGTTCGAGGGCTCCAGCACCGACACCACGCCGCCTTTGCTCACCGCGACCAACCCGACGGCAATTCAGAGCGGCGGCACCGCCGCTCCGCTCTCACAAATCGTGCTCACGTTCAGCAAGCCGCTCGACGTCATTGATGCATTGGCCCCCACGGACTACCAGTTGATCGGCGCCGGGCCGGACGGCGTGTTCGGCACCGCTGATGACGTGGCCTATACGCTGGTCCCGCAGTACACGCCGGGTTCGATACAAGTGACGCTTGTCGACCCGGCCGGCTATCTCCCGTCTGGACTCTATCAATTGACCGTGTTCGGCGCCGCCAGCGGTGGAATCCACGACCTCTCCGGCAATCTTCTCGATGGCGACGCCAATGGCACGCCCGGCGGAAACTACGTCCGCACCTTCACCCTCGGCCTGCCGCAACTCGACACCATCACCGGGACCAGCGGCGCCGACACGATTACCCTGATGTTCGACGCCGACCACATGCACGTCGACTGGACCCTGGGCGCTGCCGGCGGCCAGTTGCTGATCAACGATCCCAACGGGCTCACCATCAACGGCAACGGCGGCAACGACGTCATCGACCTGGTCTACTCCAGCGGAAACCCACTCCCCACTACGCTGCACCTCAACGGCACTTTCACGATTAACAATCTTCAGGGCACCAACCCGCTGGCCGGCACGTCGCTGGACATCGGCCGCAGCACCGTCTTTATCAGCTACAGCGCGTCTGACCCCATCGCCGCCATCAAGAACTATTTGAAGGCCGGCTATAATAACGGCGCCTGGAACGGGACGGCCAGCGCCTCGACCGGTGTGATCACCTCCTCGGCCGCCGCCGCCAACCACATCGCCGGCAAGAACACCACTGCCATCGGCTATGCCGATTCGGCCGACGGCCAGGGCGTGAACACCAATCTTAACACCATCGAGCTCACCTACACCCTCTATGGCGACGCCAATCTCGATCACCAGGTCAACAGCGCCGACCTCCAGATCCTGCTCGCGTTCCTCAACCGTACCGGCTCCTGGGACCAGGCCGACTTCAACTACGATGGGCAAGTGAACAGTGCGGATCTTCAGGACGAGTTGTTCACGCTCAACACGAACCTCGGGAACCAGGGCACCCCTGCGGTCGTGGCGCCCGTAGCGGTGGTCGAAACGCCCGCAACGATGGTCGCGGCGCCCGCAACGGTGACCACCCCGCAGGCGCCGGTCGCTTCCCAGTCGAAGCAGTTGTCCCAGCCGCTCGCGTTGCCCAAATCCCCCGCGCTCGCGGTCGTCACGGCGTCCCCCGTTCACCCCCATACGCCCCCGCGGCGGGCCAGGCGGCGCCGCTCCTGAACGTCGGGAGACGGACTGATTTAGTCCCGTGTGGGTCAGTCCGTTCAAACCAGTTCGCGCCTAAATCGTGAAAAACACGGCGGTAGCGGTCGCCGCAAACTTTTTGGCCCTTCGGGTTTCTTTCTGGTAGCAAGTTCTCAACTGAAAGCCGATGATTGGGCTTTGGGAGTCGTATGATCTGGATGGCTGTCATGCGATCGCGCCTTGGGCTTTTGCTGCAACGTGCGGGCAGGTTTTCGACGCGGCCGATCGGCGCGATGGCGCTGGCGGTCGTGGGGTTCTCCCTGATGGCGGGCGCCGGCGCGGCGCCGGTGGCGTTTTCGCGACGCCAAACCAAGCCGTGGTTTGACGCCCGTACCGTCTGCTTTTTCCGGCTGGGAGCAGCGGGGATGCCGCAGACACCCCAGGAGCTGGCGGGGGCGCTATCGCGCGGCTGCCGCCAGTCGATGATCCTGCCCGACGAAGACAACACCGTCGCGATCGACGGAGCGGCGTACCCTTCGATCAATTCCCTCACCATCGACCTGTCCGACGGTCGATTTCGCTCCTCAAAGAAGGACAAGATCAACGTCAATAACAAAATCGAGCAAGACCTTCGCGTCAGGCACCTCGAGGTCCGCGGTCAGCCGCTCCTGCTTCAGCACGCCAGACTCAATATGAATCTGGTGGCCGACGGCGCCGAGGTGGCGCTCGAGCGCGACCTGCACGGCCGCCCGGTCATGGTCCTGGCTGATGCGCGGTCGGGGCACCTGGACTTCGAGGTGAGCATCAGAGATGCCGAGGCGATCCTGCTGCGCACGGCACGCGAGGCGGCGTCGCGGTACGGCGTCACCATCGAGCAAATGGACATCAAGGTCATGCCTCAAACGCCGCGATCCGTGCAGGCGCAGGTGCACGTCATGACCCTCGTCGGATTCATCCCGGCGGGTATGATCTTCAAAGCGCATGTCACCGTCGACAACGCCATGAACGCCCGGCTCAGCGGGCTGACCGTCGACGGCGACGAGGCGCTCGGGCCGCTGATCGTCGGGTTCCTCAGGCCGGGGCTGGAAAAATACAACAACGAGACGCGACCGCTGGTGAGTTTCCCCGCCGGGAAGGTGCAACTCCGCGACGTCGCCGTGCGCGTCGACGACTCGCTCCATCTCACCGCGGCGTTTGGCAGTTGAGACGATCCTGCCAGAGTTGCCACATTACCCGTTGCCCAAATCGCGGCAGAGTTCGCATAATCCGCGCCATGAGGGCGGAACAGCGTTGGACGATTGTGCTACTGACGCTGTTTGGCGGGCTGGGAAGCGGCTGCATCCTGAATCGGCCGACCTATTACCAGGTCTCCTCGAAATATACGGTGCGCGATCCGCAATTCGCACAGACGATCGGAACGCTCCTGGGGCCTCCACTGCTGAGCGGAAACACCATCGAGACGCTCGTCAACGGCGACCAGATCTTCCCCGCTATGCTCGCCACGGTCCGCTCAGCCAAAAAAACGATCACGTTCGAAACTTATATCTTCTGGAAGGGCGACGTCGGAAAGCAGCTCACCGACGCCCTCAGCGAGCGGGCGCGGGCCGGCGTCAAGACCCACGTCCTGATCGACTGGGTCGGAAGCAACCTGATCGACCCCGACTACATCAAACAGATGGGCGCCGCCGGCGTCGACGTGCGCGACTATCACGCCTTCCACATCTACGACCCACAGACCTGGATGCAGGTCGATCACCGCACCCACCGCAAGATTCTCGTGATTGATGGCATCATCGGCTTCACCGGCGGCGCCGGAATCGCCGACGAGTGGCGCGGCAAGGCCGACAACGCCGAGCACTGGCGCGACAACCACTACCGCGTCGAGGGGCCGGTCGTCGGCCAGCTTCAGGCGGCGTTCTGCGACAACTGGATGCAGACCACCGGCCGCGTCCTCGAGGGGGACGATTATTTCCCCAAGATTCCTCCCAGGGGAAACCAATGGGGGCAGATGTTCCGCAGTTCCTCAAGCGGCGGCAGTGAAAACATGGAGCTGCTGTTCCTCCTCTCGATCGCCGGCGCCGGACAGAACATCCGGATGGAAAGCGCCTACTTCGATCCGGACTCGCTGACGCGGCATTCGCTGATAGAGGCGAAAAAACGCGGCGTTTCAATCCAGATCATCGTCCCCGGCGCCCGCATCGATCAGACTGTCGTCCGCGCCGCCTCGCGGGCCCATTGGGGCGAAATGCTTCAGAAAGGAATCGAAATCTACGAGTTCCAGCCCACCATGATCCACTGCAAGCTGTTGATCGTGGACGATTATTGGGTCTCCATTGGATCGTCGAACATGGACGACCGCTCGTTTCGCCTCAACGACGAGGCGAACCTCAACGTGATGGACGGCGGCTTTGCCGCCGAGCAGGTCCGACTGTTCGACCAGGACCTTCACCGCTGCCGGCAAATCACTTACAAGCTCTGGCAGAAACGATCTCTGGGCGAACGCATTGGCGACGCGTTCTCGACGCTGTTCGATTCGGAGATATGAAGATGATTCACGTGTTCACCCCCGACCGCCTTGTCGCGTCCGTCCTCGCCGTGCCCCCGCTGTGCCGCGGCAGCGATTTTTCGCTGAACGAACCCGAGAACGCAAAACTGATCCGCCACCTCGAATCCGGCGGCGTCCGAACGCTCCTCTACGGCGGCAACGCCAACTTCTACCACATCGCCCTCAGCGAATATGACACCGCCCTGTCGATGATCGCACAGCTTTCGGGTCACGACACGCTGGTGATTCCATCGGCCGGGCCGACGTTCGGGCTGATGATGGACCAGGCCAAGGTCCTCCGCCGGCATCGGTTTCCCACCGCGATGATCCTGCCGCAGCAGGGAATCACCACGTCGCCAGGCGTCGAGGCCGGGATCAGGCGCTTCGTCGACGCCGCCGGTATTCCGGCGCTGCTGTACATCAAGAGCGACGGCTACATCGATGTGAAACAAGCCGCCGCACTCGCCCGCGACGGAATCAGCAGCGGCATCAAATACGCGACGGTTCGCGCCGACCCCGCGAAAGACGATTATCTTCATCAGCTTGTCGAACAGGTGGATCGCCGGCTCATCATCAGCGGCATCGGCGAGCAGCCGGCGATTGTCCACTTGCGCGACTTTGGCCTCTTCGGCTTCACGTCCGGCTGCGTCTGCATCGCCCCGCGTCTATCCGTCGCGATGCTGGAAGCGATCCGCCGAAAGGAGTGGGAGTCGGCCGAGCGGATTCGGAGCATCTTTAAGCCGCTCGAAGACCTGCGCAACGCGATCAATCCGATCCGCGTGCTGCACGAGGCGGTTCGCCTCGCCGGCATCGCCGACACCGGGCCGTTGTTGCCGCTCTTGACGAATCTAGAGGGTGATTGCCATGCCGAGATTCGTCAGACTGCGACCGCTCTTTTCGCCGAAGGTCAAGGCTGATTGCGTTCTGCACCGACGTTCCTGGTCATCGATTCCACCGCATTGTGGTGCGGGCTTCCAGCCTGCGCCTGGTTAACTTCGCCGGGACGAAGGTGCAGGCTGGAAAGCCCGCACCGCAATGCGCCGCCAGAAGATGTCGCCCTGGGGGATGCGATGTGGCGTCACTTGCCCGCCCCGCTAGCCGATTTGCGTCGGCTCGTCCGGCCAAATGTACGTGACATCGCCTCGGCGACTTTCCGGCCCCACCCGAAGCATCACCGCGACCCCTCCGATCGCAGCGCAGTGCGCGCTCAATGCGGCCGTGAGGTACGGCCGCCGGCACCGCGGCGCGATGCGGACGATGGGCCTTCTCGGGTCGCCCTTGTTCGACCGCGGTAGTTGCAGCTCAGTGGCGCAAAACATCATGCGATTACGCAAACGTTCGACCTCGGCGGCGGATCAACGCGACCCCGGCCAGTGCGACAGCGGCAAGAGCGGACGACTCTGGAACCTGTATCCATTCAACAGCATGCATGACACCAGTAGTTGGCTCCACGGCCGTACCGAACACGTTGCCACTTGAGTCCACAAAGTAGGCGCGGGATTCGATCAGGCTCTGTGGCAATAGATTCTGAAGGTCCACGGTCGAATCCGCACTCCCATGCCACAGCAGCGCATGGTCGTCATCGCCGGTTCTACCAAATCCGACCTGCACGAGGCCGTTCGTGTCGTAGGCAGTCGAGTCTTCAAAACCAGAAAGGTTCGTTGGTTGGAGATCCACCACCGAGGCTGCCGTGCCGGTCCACATTAGCGCATGCGACGCGGCATCCGGAGTCAACCCGGTTCCGACCTGCTGATATCCGTCGGTCCCAAATGCGTATGAGTTTGTAAAGCCACTCGGATGAAGATCTATCACCGTGCTGGCATCGCCGGTCCACAGCAAGGCGTGATAGTAGTCGCCGAGTTTGCCGCCGTACCCGATTTGCTGATTTCCACTCGCACCCTCCGCATAAGATTCGTAAAAGCCGGAGGGATTGAGATCAACGGCAGAGCTGGCCGTCCCGTGCCAAAGCAGAGCGTGAGCTACACCCGTGACGGGGGCAGTGCCGTACCCCACCTGTTGCCGCATGTTGACGGCCATGGCAATCGATTCTGCAAAACCCCCTAGATTGGTTGGATGCAGATCGACCGCAGAGGCCGCGGTTCCGCTCCAGAGCAGCGCGTGGTTGGAGTTGTCGACCATCCCGTATCCGACCTGATGAAGGCCATCTGTTCCGATGGCATACGAATCTGCGAAGCCTGGGGGATTCAAGTTTATTGCCGTCGGAGCGCCGTTGCTCCAGACGAGAGCGTTTGCATTTCCACTTGCCACTGTGCCCGCGCCAACCATCTGTGTCGCACTCACAAAATGGAATGAGCCTGCATCGCTAATGCTGGTGAAACCCGGAGGGGAGGGAAGGCTGTAGAGGTCGATGCCCTTGTAATCGGCGAATGCCGCGCTGGTAAAGGTCAGAATGGATGCTGAGATCCAGAGCCGTGCTTGACGAGACGGGAATCGCAAAACGTATGTCGACATGAAGTTCCCCGATGGGTGGATCGGTCGCGTAAATCGTAAAGATAGGGCCCCAAATTAACAAGAGCCATGAGAATAATGGTGTCGCTGGCGGTAACTTTTGTAGCTTTCCGACTTCCCACTTAGCGCCGCAACGTTCTCATCCTCGTACGGGTGAATCTTCGCTCGTCTCGACAACGATCCTGGCGGCGAGGATGTGCTTGCAGGCGCTAAGCTGGCGCTCGTGCATGCTGAACCAGGGGCGGGTGCATGTCGCCGTGGCGAGCGTATCGCGGTTATTGCTGCAACCAGTTGTATGTAAGTAACTTACACGCATATATGATATAAATTTTGCCACAAGCGACATTTCTGACATCTTCCGCCCCCTACAAGGAGTGCAGTCACCAGCATGCCCGGGAAGACCGCGCACGACCGTTCTGGCAAAAATCTGATAAATGGCTCATTTTGGCTCACTTTGGCTCATATTTTTAGGGTGCGCATGAGCCACGATGAGCCATATGGGCATTAGCGGTGTTGACTGGGCGGGTTGGCGCGTTTCGACCATTGGATCGTGCAACGCTTGGAACGAAATGAAACATTTCCCCGATTTTCCCCCCGCAGGCACCGGGCACTCCCAGGCAACTGAACGTTTTGAACAAAACTGAACGTTTTTTGGCATGTGCCCGGGGCCGTTGCCCCCCGGAGACCAATGCGGGTCACGACTGTGGCTTGGCCGGTTCGTCGGTGCCGACGATATGGATGGTGTTTTTGCCCTGCTTCTTGGCGCCGAGCATGAGGCGCTTGTCGGCCTCGCGGACCAGGGAATCGGGATCGTTGGCATCCCAGGGGAAGACCGCGAGGCCCGCGCTGACGGTGAGGGAGCCTTTGCCGGTCTGGCCCAGGAGGGGGAATTCTTCGCTGGCGATGAGGCGTTTGAAGCGCTCGAAGACCTGGAGGGGCTGCTGGGGCGGGCGGGAGACGACGCCGGGCTTGGGATCACGCGGCTGGCGCGGGCCTTCCTTGTCCCAGAAGACGACGGCGAATTCGTCGCCGCCAATGCGGGCGACCAGGTCGTGCTGGCGGGTGCAGCGGCGCATGAGGGCCGCGGCCTGGCGGAGGATCTCGTCGCCGGTCCCGTGCCCGAACTGGTCGTTGTATTTCTTGAAATCGTCGATGTCGAACAAGAGCAGCGTCACCGGAAAGTGCATCTTCCGCGCCCGCTCGATGATCGAGGCCAGGGAATGGCGGAAGTAGCGGGCATTGTACGAGCCGGTCAGCTCGTCGGTGATCGCCAGCCGCTGAAGGCGGTTGTGCCGGTCCTGGAGAGAGGCGAGCTTGGCCAGGAGTTGCCCGATCTGGGAAAGGGCGTGGCGTGCGGGGGATGGGTCCTCGCTGGCGGGGACGAACAGGTGAAGCGTGCCGACCTCGCCCTCGGTCCCGCGAATCACATGGGATTCAATGTGATGGCCGTCTCGCGCTTCTGGCTGGGGCTGGTCGGGTTTGGAAAGCCGCAGTTCCAGCTCCGTCGCGATGCGAGCGTTGATCTGATTGACGGCGGCGGTCAGGGCATCGTGCGGGGTGGCCAGCATCGAATCGAGCAGGATTTCGGCCAGCGGGACCCGCGACAACGCCGCCACGGCCGGTGTCTCTGGCGGCTTCTCCTCGGTCGGTTCTCGCGGTTCGTCGGATTCGGCCGGTGAAATCCGCAACGGGGGCGAGCCGAAGATCTGCTCAAACTCTCCGGCGCTGGCCGGCGTCACGACGTAATCGTCACACCCGAATTCGAGCATTTTGCGGGAGAGGATCTCCAGCGTCGGATGCCCGAACAGGAGCAATCGCGCGTCGCCCGCGAGTTGGCGCAGGGTTTTGACGGCGACTTCGGGCCGGCGTTCCAGCGGCTCG
>Ga0210396_10000850_pt1 | contig 35458 bp, 33 predicted proteins | sample IncBWH17OmetaG_FD_155466 | JGI IMG/M metagenome (GOLD analysis project Ga0210396, IMG submission 155466) | Forest soil microbial communities from Barre Woods Harvard Forest LTER site, Petersham, Massachusetts, United States - Inc-BW-H-17-O ...
CTAGGATCACTTGATTACCTACGCGCGTATTGTGGCCAAGATGGGCGCCCACCATCAGCAAACACTGATTCCCGAGAACGGTTAAAGTGTCGGGTTTGGCTCCGCGATGGATCGTACAGAATTCTCGGAGGACGTTTTCATTCCCGATCTCTACCCCGCTGGGGCTGTCCGGCCGATACGACAGGTCTTGAGGGAATCCGCCGATGACGCATCCATAGCCAATCGTATTGCCGGAACCGATCTTCACCTGGCCCACAATGACAGCGTTCGCTTGGACTTTGGTTCCGGCCCCGATCGACACCGGCCCTTCAATCACAACGTTTGGTCCGATTTCCACGTCGGGCCCGAGTTCGGCGCGTGGGTCGATGACAGCGGTAGAATGAATCATGGTACGAGGATTAGAAATGACAGATGGCAGATGACAAATGACAGATTGCGATGGCTCATTTCATGAAGAGTCACGAGCAAGCTCTTTATTTGTCATTTGTCATCTGTCATCTGTCATTTCTTAATCCTGAATATCTCACGCCTTCCATAAGACTTCTGTGAACCTCTTGCGAGACAGTATGAGATATTCAGGCTAGGATCCGCCCGTGAAAATTCTTGTTACAGGAGGGGCTGGCTATATCGGCAGCGTTTGCGTTGAGGATCTGCTCAATCGGGGACACAACGTCACCGTGTTCGATAACTTGACGGAGGGTCACAAGAAGGCCATCGATCGCCGCGCGGACTTTGTCCAAGGCGATCTGGCAGACAAAGCGGCTCTTGCAGACCTGATGCGCACGGCACAGCCGGAAGCGGTGATGCACTTTGCTGCGAACGCGCTGGTCGGCGAATCGATGCAGAACCCTTACAAGTACTTTTACAATAATGTCTCCTGCGGCCTGAACCTGTTGCACGCGATGGTAGAGCATGGCGTAAAACGGTTCGTCTTCTCATCGACCTGTGCGACCTACGGTATGCCCGAAACCGTGCCGATCGATGAACTGGTTCCACAAAAGCCAGTTAACCCCTACGGAGAGTCAAAATTGATTTTCGAGAAGATCTTGCGCTGGTTCGACGAAATTCACGGTGTCACTTTCGCTTCGTTGCGCTACTTCAACGCGGCGGGCGCCACTGAAGCTTTCGGTGAAGACCACCGGATTGAGACCCACCTTATCCCCTGCGTGCTGCAAGTTCCCTTAGGGAAACGTGAACATGCCCAGATATTCGGGACGGATTATCCGACCCCGGACGGGAGCTGTATCCGGGATTACATCCACGTGACCGACCTAGCCCAAGCCCATGCGCTCGCTCTGGCGGTCAAAAAAAGCGATTTTTTCAACCTAGGTATCGGAGGCGGTGTCTCTGTACTCGAAGTGATTGACGCTTGTAAGAAAGTGACCGGAAAAGACATACCCGTGGTGAAGCAATCTCGGCGTCCCGGAGATCCTCCCCGGCTGATCGCGTCGGCTGGTAAGGCCCAAGAGGTTCTGGGCTGGCGTCCACAGTTCGATCGAATCGAGGACATCGTCAGCAGCGCTTGGAACTGGCATGTTCGTCATCCCGCCGGCTACGGTGATTGATTATCGGTCACCGATGTGTGCGAACGGACGTCTTTAACAAAAATGGGCAGGATTGATTCATCCCCTCTGCAGACCGTTCGAGCTGCCGAAGATTGCCGAAACCTGGATTATCCTTGCAATTCGCCGACTGAAGCGATTCGGTGTACGACGATCTTGCGCTCCCAAAACGGAAGATGATTTGCCGGCTCTTCGTCCTTTTATCGCTAGTATTTCTGCCGGTTTGTCTTTACGCCCAGGCAAATCCTTCGAATTCCGGGAATCCGCTGGCCGATCTCAACCCCACTGAGCCGGGGGGCAAGTTCAGCCAGTCCCCGGTTGAAATTACCGCGGAAGGCCAGACGCGCTATGAAGGCGGAGTCGCGATCGCGGAAAACCACGTCGTCATTCACTACGGCGACGTGGCGATCTATTGTGAGTACGCAGAGTATAGTCCCGAGACGCACGACATCCTGGTCAAAGAACGGGTCCGGATCTATCGCGGAGATTACGCCTTTGTTTGCGACCGGGCTGTCTACAATCTTGAGACGAAACGGTTGTACATGGCGGATTTCGCCGGGGCGAAGCTGCCTTTCGAGATGACCGGAAGCAATCTGACTTCGTTTAACGAAAACGAGTACAAGATCTATGACGGTACCTTTACCACGAGCGACTCGTCACAACCGGACTACTATGTCCGAGCTAAAGGGATCCGGATCTATCCGAATGACCGGATCATTTTCACTAACGCTACCGCGTTCGTGAAAGGTATTCCGGTTTTCTGGTTCCCTTACTTATACCAATCGTTGAACAACCAGAGCGTCCTGTTGTTCAGTCCGGGATACAACAGCAACTATGGATACTACTTGGTCAGCGATATTGGCTTTCCGGTTTTTGACCATTTTGATGCGATTATCCACCCAAACTATTACTCGCTTAGGGGGCCCGCCCTGGGGATTGACGTTAATTACGACCTTGGCGAGGTAGAGCAGCAAGACACCCTCAAGATTAAAAGCTTTTTTATCGAAGACAAAGGGTCAAACATCAACCAGACAAACCTCGGGCGGCCACCGATCGACGCGGGGCGATACCGGATTAGCTATGAATCGCGCACCTTTCTAGCAAGTGACACGTCGCTTGTCCTTGAGATCAACAAATTCAGCGATGCCTTTATGCTGGAGGACTTCTTTCCCTATGAATTTCAGGTCGACCCACAACCGCAGACCTATCTCGAGCTAATCAAGCAGGGTGACGCCTACGCCCTAAGCCTGTTCGCCCGATACCAGGTCAATGATTTCCTTCAGACAACTGAGAAACTACCAGAGCTTTCATGGGAGGTGGTGCGGACACCGCTGTTTAATTCTCCGATCTTCTACGAAGCAACCACGACCGCAGGCTGGAACCAGCTAGCTCAGCCAGTCGGCACTTTTTTCAACCCGACTTTAAATCCGGATTATTCCTCGTTCCGATTTGATACGTTTCACCAGCTAAGCTACCCGAAGATGTATTTCGGGTTTCTTTCCATCGTGCCTCGGGCCGGGTTCCGGGTCACTTACTATAGCCGGACCGGGATTGTGACTCCAGGAGATCCAACCTTGGGTATACCCTTTGGCTCGGTTGTTTATGAGCCTGAAGGGACGCGATACGTCTTCAATACGGGCTTCGATACGTCATTCAAGCTTTCCCATATCTACGAAGGCGTACAAGCACACTGGCTCGGACTCGACGGCCTCTTGCACGTGATCCAGCCCTATGTGGATTACTCCTGGGTCTCCACCCCGAATATCGGCCCGGGCAAGGTCCTTCCTTACGATCGCTATCTCACAAGTACCTATTTACCGCCCATCGATTTCCCTGAATTCACGGCTACTGACTCGATCGCCCATATGTCGGTTCTGAGGCTCGGCGTAATTAACAAATTCGAGACTCGACGCGACAACGCAACGTTTCAGTGGCTAACGGTGGACACGTTCTTGGATGTGAATTTCAACAATCCGTTCGAGCAGACTTATTATTCCGATATCCAGGAACAAGTCCGCTTCAATCCGGTGCCTTGGCTAAGTCTTGCCGAGTACGCCCAGATCCCGTGGATCGATAAGAAACAGTTTTGGGAGTTCAACACGACATTGACCTGGACCGTTACTCCAAACATCGATGTGACGCTCCTGCACTCTTACCTGAATCACAATCCGCTGGAGCCAAAGACCAACAGCATTTATCTGCAGACCTACTTCAGGATCAATTCCAACTGGGGCTTTAGTATCCTGGAGGAATATGACCAGACTACTGGCCGGTTGGGTGTTCAAAAGTATACGTTCCACCGGGATCTCAGCAGCTGGATCGCGTCCCTTGGGCTTTACGAAAACAATAATGGCGGAGGCAAAAATACTTACGGCGTGGAGTTGATTTTAACTCTCAAGGATCTGCCAAAATACGGCTTCCCGGTGAATCTCAGCCCTGGGCTGTAGCTGGTGGGCTCGAGAGCTTTCACTGGACAAGAGGCTAAAGCTTCCGTACTGGGGACGCTTGGAAGATTAGGATGTATGGAAATTGCCATTATTGGTTCGGGTTACGTGGGACTGGTGACGGGGACGTGTTTTGCCGAGGTAGGACACAACGTCATCTGTGTCGATAATGACGAGAGAAAAGTAAAAGCGCTGCAGAGCGGGATGATCCCGATTTATGAGCCAGGGCTCGAAGACCTGGTTCATCGGAATGTAGCTGCGCGCCGGCTCCGCTTCACGACAAGCATTGAGGAGGGCGTCGATAACTCTCAGGTCATCTTTATCGCCGTGCCCACTCCACCGCAAAGTGACGGAAGCGTCGATCTCACTTATATCGAAAGAGTTGCTCGCGAAATTGCGTCCGTGCTCAAGGGCTACCGCGTGATCGTCGACAAGAGCACCGTGCCGGTCAAAACAGGCGAAAAAGTTGCCGATACCATTCGGCGATACAATAAGGCCGACGCCGAGTTCGATGTAGTCAGCAATCCTGAGTTCCTCCGAGAAGGATGCGCAGTGGATGATCTGATGCACCCGGATCGGATCGTCATCGGAGCAAACAGCGACCGCGCGTTAGCGCTGATGCGGAAAATTTACGAGCCGTTCATGGCGCCGGTGATGGTGACCGACATCAACAGCGCTGAACTGATCAAACACGCAGCCAATTCGTTCCTGGCGCTTAAGATCTCGTACATAAACGCGGTTTCAGCCATCTGTGAAGCCAGCGGCGCCGACGTTCAGAAAGTCGCTGACGGTATCGGAGCTGACAAACGAATCGGACGGAGTTTCCTCAGCGCGGGCCTTGGTTACGGAGGCTCTTGTTTTCCGAAAGACATTGCCGCGTTTATCGCGATTAGCGAACAACTAGGTACACCTTTCAACCTTCTGAAGGAAGTTCAGCGAATCAATCAGAGTCAGCGAGAGCGTTTTGTAAAGAAACTACGCGATACGCTTTGGGTTCTGAAAGAGAAACGCCTGGCCGTTTGGGGCCTCACCTTCAAGCCGGATACCGATGATGTCCGCAGCTCGGTCGCAATCGAGTTGGTGAACGATCTGACCCGGGAAGGCGCGCGCGTAGTTGCGTACGATCCGAAGGGAATCGAAAAAGTGCGAGAGTCTAAACTCTGCCCAGACGCCGTTCTGGTCTCGTCTGCACTTGAGGCTGTCCGAGACGCGGAGGCGCTCATCATCGCCACCGAATGGAAAGAGTTCGAGAACGTTGACTTTGCCGAAGTGAGGCGTCTGATGCACACGCCACTGATCTTCGATGGCCGGAACCTGCTCGACCCAAACACAATGCGAGATCTCGACTTTCAGTATCACGGGATCGGCCGAGGCGCGGTGTAGTTGGCAGCGAAGCTGCCCACAGATCGAGTATTTGGCCAGGCAGTAGGGATGAGCTCCTGCTCATCCGTACAATCCGTGATAATCGGCCCTGAGCCTAAAACGAGAGCGGATGAGTGGGAGCTCATCCCTCCGTTTCTGCTAGCCGGTCGACCCATCACGTGGAACACTTCAGGAGTTCTCTCTGAGCACGCGGCTCAACCGTGAGAGCTGGAGTGAACGAACAGTACCGGTTATGGCAGTTGATAATCCTCGGCAAAGTTGCCTCAGAGCGTTGCAGCAATGGGAGTCATCCAGAGCATTTGCTGACGACGTGCTCCACCGCGCGTTGGATGGCTGCCGGCTAACCCCGGTTAACCGGGCTTTCGTCACCGAGGCATTCTATGGGGTCATCCGTAACCGCTCTTTGTTGGACTTTATTATTGAGCGCTTTCGGCCGTCAAAGCTTGATAGCCGGACCCGCTTGGTACTGCAGCTCGGGCTTTACCAGCTCTACAAGATGCGGGTTGCACCCCACGCCGCTGTTTATGAAACCGTTGACCTGGCTGGACCTGCCAGGTCCTTGGTGAATGCCATACTCAGGAAAGCGATCAACGAGAGGGAGGCCGTATTCTGTGACGTGGATAGCGCGCCCGCTTATATTCGCTGGTCTCACCCGGAATTTCTCTATTCGCGCTGGAGCGACGAGCTTGGTTCAGGCGGGGCAGAAGGGCTCTGCCGCTGGAACAACGAACCGGCGAAGATCTACGTTCGTCCTAACCAACTGCGCGCCACCAAAGAAACCCTGCTCCAGGAAGCAGATGGAGCGAAGCAGTCCCCGCTCCATACCGACTGTTTAGAGGTCGACCATTTGCCGGCAAGCTGGATCGCGTCCGGAGTAGTCTACGTTCAAGACCCGAGCACTCTGCTAGCCTGCGAAGTTCTCAACCCGCGTCCCGGAGAAAAAGTTTTAGATGCCTGTGCAGCTCCGGGCGGCAAAACCGGATATCTCGCTCAGTTAATGGCCAATTCCGGATCCGTCCTGGCCTGCGACTATGAACCGTCGCGATTAGCTCGGTTACGCGAGAACCTCACCAGGCTGGGCGTTTCCAATACCACCATTATGAGGATTGATTGGTTACAGGGCTCGCCTTCTCTACCAGGCAGGAGCTTCGACGCGATCCTGCTCGATGTTCCTTGCACTAACACCGGCGTGATCCGGCGTCGGACCGACGTCCGCTGGCGGCTTACCCCGGATGATTTCCGGCGGATGCCGAAGTTGCAAACTCGGATCATTGAAAACGTGGTTCCGTACCTTCGTAGCGGCGGCCGGTTGGTTTACAGCACTTGCAGCGTCGAACCGGAAGAGAATGACCAAGTCGTGGCTCAGATCGGCCAGTCAATCCCGTATCTGAGACTAGTGAGCAAGAAAAGCATCCTGCCAACCCGCGACGGTATGGACGGCGCGTTCGTTGCCTTATTTAGCCGGGATTAGTGCTGTTTAGTAACTACGTTTTTTTCGTCGAGGAAAATTACTTTCGGTTGGTGAATCGCCGCTTCCTCAGCGTCGTACAGGCCGAAACTCACTATCGTCAGGCGGTCACCTGGCTTTCCCAAGTGAGCGGTCGCGCCATTCAGTTGAATGGCACCTGCATTCCTAACCCCGTAAACGACATAACTTTCGAATCGTTCACCGTTCGCCAGGTTGCCCACCAAAATTCTTTCATACTCCTCGAGACCGACTAGCTCTGCCAGATCTGCAGAGACCGTTACGCTGCCTTCGTAATTCGCATCGGCGCCTGTCACACAGGCTCCGTGAATCTTCGATTTAAGAAGAGAAAGCTCCACGCCGCGAACCTAGCTGGAAAGGTTCCTGGTTCAAGGTTCAAGATAGTGCCGAGTCTGAAAGCGCAACTTAGAACTTTGACCATTGAAAGGTCGAACCATTAAGTGACCTTTTGATAGAACCGAAGCGCTTCGATTTTCTCAGTCAATTCATCGAGCGGATAGATTCCCTGTTCACCCCCGGATCCTGGATCCTGGATCAGATAGTGAAAACCGCGTTTGCCAACAATTACAACAAAATGGGTAACCCCTCCTGGCAGCCGTAACCGAATAATTACCGGGTTCCCCCGAAGAAGGTTACTGTCGATCAGAAAAAAGGAAGGAAGATCTTCATAAACCTTTTTTGCTTTACCGGGTGGAAAATCAGCCGCTTTTTCCCAGCGCAACCAACCTTCCTCCGTGTACCCATCGTGACTGATCAAGAATTGGTTCAATTGCCCGGGATCTAGTTCAAAACCATAAAACTGCAGAACCATCGCAGCGGAGCTCACTGCGCAACCTTCCGCAGCCATAGTTCCCTGCGTCCCTGCCAAAGAATCATTTCCCCATCTTTCATCGCCCTGCGCAAATCGGGGTACCGCCAGCTGCAGACGGTAAGGAATGTACAAGCCGCCGGATGAAGCGATTTGGCGAGGCCAGAAGTAGTACCAGCTTAACCCCGATAAGACGATCACTGCCCCCAAACCGATCAGCCACAACCAACCGCGTTTTTTGAACCCACGGTTTACGGTCGACTTGGAATAATCTTTTGCTATAACTTGCATTATCCGAGTTCTGTCGAGTTTAGCACGTTCGATCAACGCCCGGCGAATTTATTACATTGCCCAGACGCCGCGTCCATTTATCGTAACATTGTGAGCGGCAATGCCACCACGGCCGGGAAACCAATGAAAGGGAGTTCCCTCCAATACAATCGCCGCGTTTTGATATTCGTGGTGATTGCAATTCCTGTCCTCATCGCAGGGCTTTTTTTCTTCGTTTCCAGGCAACTCCGACGCGATCAAGGCCTTGGCCTGGAAATTGTGGGACGTATGCACGTGGCTCGCGAACAATTGTTCGTTATCCAAGACCTGCTTGACCAAGCAGACAATGCTCAGCGGGGCTATCTTCTAACCGGGGAAATGGCCAACCTCCTGCCGTTTTGGCTCGCAAAAGCCGAATTGCCGGCCCAGTTGTTAAATCTTCGCCAGGTTTTAGCTGCCGATCCTCACCAACTGGCTCAAGTCGGGCGACTAACCACCGCCGTCCAGAAGAAACTGGATGAGTTGAGCCAAAGTATCGCTCTCAAAGAGAGCGGACAGACGAACGAAGCAGTCGCTATGCTGCTTTCAGCGGGAAACGGATCATTGTTTAGCGAGATCCACGCCGCGATCTTCGCATTGCAAACTTACGAAAACACCGTTCTGGCTGAACGCAATGCAAACAACGATGCGCAGCTGAATCTGCGCGATGACATTTCAACGGTGCTTTTAGCAACTAGCACTTTGGTGGTTGTCGGAGCTGGCATCCTCTTTTTGCGGATACAACAACTCCAGAATATTATCACCGTCTGCGCTTGGACCCAACGGGTTAACTACCGCGGTAAATGGATGCGAATGGAGGAGTTTCTCTGGGAAAGGTTCCGAGTGAAGGTTTCCCACGGTATCTCGGAAGAGGCTTTTGATGGGGTGATGGGGCTCGTAGGAAAGAATCTGACCATTCCCGACAATCGCGGTGAGCGCACGCCCCTCGGCGGTACTGATGCACCAAAAACCAAGTAGCAAGTTCTTTCGATTCGTCGGGCTCGTTTCGCTCGCACTAAGCTCGACACTGCTTTTCAACGCGTGTTCCACCTGGCCGGGCTCCGGCAGCAAGAGCACGCTTTGGCAGGTCAAGGGTTCTCACAACTCAGTGTATCTATTGGGATCAATCCATGTACTGCCGGCAACCGCCTACCCTTTACACCCGGCACTGCAACAAGCTTTCAACAATTCGCAACGGGTCGTATTCGAGGTGGATTTGAATACCGTCTCTCAACAGGCAGTGTTACGTGAGTTCGAGGAAGTAGGTGTGTATCCACCCGGTGATAACCTGGAGCACCATGTTTCGCCCGCAACGATCAGGCTGGTAAAGCAAGTGTTGGCCAGGCTGGGCATATCCTACAAGAAAGCCATACGGTTTAAACCGGCGTTGCTCGGAGAGCTTATCACAAGCCGCTATACCGAATTATCCGGTTTCAGAGAGGATCTAGGTGTGGATCGATACTTTTTCTCGCAGGCTAAGAATACCCGCAAACCGGTATTGGGCTTAGAAACTGTCCGGGACCAAGCCAGGGTTCTTTCTTCAGACGACACCTCCGGCGAAGCCCGCCTGGTAGAAGCAATCGTCTCATTGCCGGCAGCAAAAGCCATCCTTGACGAGCTGGTGATTGCCTGGAAGGCCGGCCGGATCAATACCCTGGATCGCTTGTTGAATCAGGATGAATGGAACGACCCGAAGAGTTTCGAATCGATGTTCTTGCAGCGAAACCAGAAATGGTTGCCTCAGATAGAACGTTTCCTCGAGAGCGACGGCAATTACTTGGTAATCGTCGGCTCAGGCCACCTCGTTGGCGATCACGGCCTGGTCCGAGCCCTGCAGGGACGAGGCTATAAGGTGAAGCAGTTGTAGGGTAGGAGCCAGGAGCTAGAATCTAGGAGTTAGGAGGGGCACCGCTACGCAATCGTAATCGTACTCGTCGTCGTCCTCCTGCTCGAACGGTTTTTGGCGACCGAGAGAGCGTTGCCCACAGCGCGCGTCGTAACCAGCTGGCATCCCTCCTTGCTCCTAGATTCTAACTCCTGCTCCTATTCTCCGAATGTCTTCGCCTCTCCCTTAAGCGCGTCTTGCACTACCTCAATCTTAATCAGATTGGTCTTCCCCGAGACATTGTACGGCGTGCCTGCCACGATCGTCAGGACGTCGTCGGGTTGCGCCTGTAAAACTTTCACTGCGGCTTCTGCGCTCGACTTTACCAGGTGGGCAGTTCCGCTAATCGGAGGCACCAAAACCGGTTCGACACCCCAAAGCAGACTCATTCGGCGGCAGGTCTCCGGCGATGAACAGAGCGCAATGACAGGCATCTTCGGGCGATGGCAAGAGACTCGACGAACCGTTGTGCCAGAGGTGGTAGCCGCTACGATTGCCCGCGCTGAGACTGAGCCTGCGATCATCGCTGTCGCTTGACCCACCGCCCCGTCCAAATCGGCGACCGGCCGTAATTCTACGGAACTTGGCAACTCCCCGCGCATCCAGGCCAGTTCCGCTCTGGCCGCGATGGTGGCCATGGTTGCGACAACCTCCACCGGAAATTTGCCAACCGCCGACTCTCCGGAAAGCATCACAGCATCCGTGCCGTCCAGAATCGCGTTCGCCACATCGGCCGCCTCGGCTCGGGTCGGCTTGTGAAACGCTGTCATCGACTCGAGCATTTGTGTCGCGGTAATGACCGGAACCCCAGCTTGGCGGCAAACCGAAATAATCCGTTTCTGAGCGATCGGAACATCTTCGAAACTCATTTCCAAAGCCAGGTCGCCTCTGGCTACCATCACCCCAAAGCACTCTTTCACGATATTCTCGATGTCTTCGAGAGCATTCTGCCGCTCGATCTTGGCTATTACCGGAATGCTGGCTCCTCGTTCCGCCAGGGTTTGTTTCAGGAACCGGACATCAGCTGCGGATTGGACAAAGGACAGGGCCAGAAAATCCAGTTCCTGTGATACAGCAAAATCCAGGTCCTGATAATCCTTTGTGGTCAGAGAAGGTAAGGAGATGAGCCGGTTCTTTAGGTTTACACCTTTGTTGCTCTTCAACTCACCACCACGGAGAACCTCACAAAGGACTTCCCCACCGACGAGTCGATCCAACACCTGCAGTTCGATATTGCCATCATCCAGCAAAACGATCGTCCCGTGAGCAACGTCGTTCGCCAGACCTCGGAAACTGACTCCGATCTTTTCGGCCGTCCCGATTACCGAGTTCGGTGTCAGCACGATTTTTTGACCCTGCTCGAGCTGAACAGCTCCATCCTGCATCTCGCCTACCCGAATGCGCGGACCACGCAAATCTCCCAAAATCCCGACGAAGACGCCCATCTCGTCCGCCACTTTGCGAATCCGTCCTACCAGCGGTTTCGCTTGCTCGGCTGAGCGATGCGAAAAGTTAAGCCGAACGACGTCCATACCGGCGTCGATCAAGCGCCGGAGCATCTCTTCGCTTTCGCTTGCTGGACCGATCGTTGCGACAATCTTTGTTCGTTTTGCGGGTCGAGCCATGGCACGCACAGTGTTCCATGGTTCTCCGGCCCGTCAAACTCCAGGGTTGGCGGTTGGATGTGGCCGTACTCGCGCTTCGAAGGACCCACCGCTCGCCCGGAAATCCGGATGAGACGTATGGAACTTATGAGGCCTATAGATCTCATCAGTCCCATAAATCCCATCAGCGCCATGGCGCCCGAACTCGGAAACTACCAGTCCCCAACTCTTAGTGGCGCAAAGGCGGTCCCTCTGCAATGTTGTCGGTCCCATGGAAGCGCCAAGATTTCAATTATCGCTCCTGCCCGACGTGCTTGCCGTGTGCAGGTTAGAACCCTCTAACCCGATCCCGGAGTGGGCGACCCGTACCGGTTTCTTCTCGGTATCGCGAACCACCGATCAGCTTTCGATCGTTTGCGCGAATTCAGAGGTGAGCGACGACGTGCGTGCCAGCAGGGGTTGGCGTGCCATCAAGATTGAGGGACCACTCGACCTCGATCTGGTCGGTATCCTCGTTTCGGTTGCTGTCCCGTTGGCCCATGCTGGTATCGGTATCCTACCAATCGGCACATTTGACACCGATTACATCTTGGTGCGCGACCGGCAGCTGCCGCAAGCCATCAAAGCGCTTCGCACTACCGGATTCCATATTGTGGACTGAGTTTGCAGTTCACTGTTCACCGTTCGCGACAAAACAATGTCGCATTGGCCCGAAATGCCTCATTGAACCTGTCGCGTTGTAGTCCCGCGGCTGCGGGAAAAGGCGGATCCCATCCGTTCAACTGCCTAGTGATCACCATTCCTGTTCTCTCCCTGCCAACTGAGAACCGTGAAGTGAGAACGGCGAACCGGTTGCAAAACGGCCGAATAAATGCATGCTTGCCGTTCTTCAAATGGAACTGCAGCGTCTGCCGGGCTTTCGCGACTTTTATCCCGAGGATCGCGCTTGGCTTAATTATATAGTTGAGTGCTGGCGTACGACCGCCGCGAACTTTGGTTTCGCGGAGTACGACGGCCCTACTTTGGAGTCGACCGATCTCTACAAGAAAAAGAGCGGTGACGAGCTAAAATCGCAATTATTTCGTTTTGTGGATCAAGGCGGCCGTGACATCTGTCTGCGGCCTGAAATGACTCCAACCCTGGCGCGTCTGGTCGCAGCCCGGGAGCGCGATTTTAAGAAACCGATAAAGTGGTTTAGCATTTCCCCCTTTTTCCGATTCGAGAAGCCGCAGAAGGGACGGCTCCGCGAGTTTTATCAGATCAACTGCGATCTGATCGGAGATAATTCACCGGCGGCTGATGCCGAGTTGATCTCCCTCGCGATTCATTTGCTGCGCGGCTTCGGCTTAACCGAACGTGATTTTTCTGTCCGCCTCAGCAATCGCAATTTGTGGTCAGAATTTCTCAAACGCCATGATGTACCGCTCGATCGAACGGCGGAATTTCTCGGCGTTATCGACAAGCTTGGTCGCGAAGAAGAAAGCCGATTGGCCGAGAAGCTAGCCCCGCTCAAGCTGACTCTCGAGCAAATCCGTTCTTTCCTAGCCACGCCCACCGATCAGCTGCCTGGGTTTGAAGAACTGTTTCGTGAGTTTCGTTGGCGTGGAATCGAAGATTTCTGTGAGCTCGACCTAACGATCGTACGAGGCCTAGATTATTACTCGGGCCTTGTATTCGAACTTTTTGATCGCGGCCAGGAAAACCGCGCCATCGGCGGCGGCGGGCGTTATGACAAACTGATCGAGGTTATTAGCGACGGATCCGTCGATTTGCCTGCAGCCGGTTTTGCCATCGGCGATGTTGTGTTGCGCAACTTTCTGGAGGAATTGCCTCACACTCGGGCTCTGACAGCGGAACGGTTGGCTAAACGTTCTCTGCGAGGATACATCGTCATCGCAAGCGAGACTCGGAGACCAGAGGCAATCAAGCTGGCGACGCGGTTACGAGAAGCCGGCATATCTGTCGACTTTCCCCTTGAGGCGGCAAAGGTAGCTAAACAGTTTCAGACGGCTGAATCTCTGGGCGCCCAATACGCCTTAGTCGTTGGACAGGAGTGGCCGCAGATTCGACTCAAGAACCTGCGCACCCGAGGAGAATCCGTGGTTTTGGATACGGAGCTTGAGACTAACTTAAAACTGGAAAACTGACCATGTATCGGACGCACCATTGCAACCAACTGCGAGCCGCCGATGTAGGGCAAACAGTCGAATTGTCTGGCTGGGTGGCATCCCGCCGAGACCACGGAGGAGTGATCTTCATCGATCTGCGAGACCGGGAAGGTATTACTCAGATCGTCTTTCGGCCTGAGAATTATCCCGAGGTTGCTAAGGAAGCGCACTCGCTCCACGACGAAGATGTTATCAGGGTAAAGGGTAAAGTCGCACCTCGCCTGGAAGGAACAGCCAATCCGAAATTGCCTACCGGGGAAATTGAGATCGTGGTTTCAGAACTGACTATTTTGAACCAATGCGCCCCATTGCCGTTCCAGCTGGACGCCAACCTGAGCAATGAAGATCTCCGGTTAACTTACCGCTATCTCGATCTGAGGCGGCCAGCCATGGTTCGCCAACTAAAGGCCAGACACATTCTCAACCGGACAACAAGAAACTATTTGGATCGAGAAGGTTTCTTGGAAATTGAAACTCCGATTCTCTCCAAAAGCACACCCGAAGGCGCCAGAGAGTTCTTGGTGCCAAGCCGGGTCATGCCGAGCCTATTCTATGCCCTGGCGCAATCGCCTCAGCAATACAAGCAACTGTTGATGGTGGCCGGTGCAGAAAGGTATTTCCAGATCGCCAAATGCTTTCGCGATGAAGATCCGCGTGCTGACCGAATCACCGAACTTACCCAGATCGATATCGAGGCTTCGTTCATTACCCAAGAGGACATCTTCCGCCTGGTAGAAGGTCTGCTAAAAGAGATTTTCATTGCTACCCGAGAGGTAACCATTCCCAGGCCGTTCCCAACGCTAACTTATCAGGAAGCGATGGACCGTTTCGGCAGCGACAAACCCGACCTTCGATTTGGCACAGAGCTGATCGATCTCAGTGAGACTTTCCGAAACTCTCAATTCAAAGTATTCAGAGCGGCCCTGGATCAGAAAGGGGTTGTGAAGGCGATCAATGCGAAAGGGTTCGCCAACATTACAACCGGCCAGATAGAAGAGGTAACCAATCTGGCTAAGCAAGCCGGCGCCAAAGGATTGGCCTTTATCAAGGTCGAAAACGGAGAATGGAAGTCGCCCATCGTGAAGTTTTTCTCCGAGTCCGAACGACAGTCGCTTACCGAGAAAATGGGAATCGAAGAGGGCGATCTTATCCTTTTCGGCGCGGATAGTTGGGAAACCGTCTGTACCGTGCTGGGGCGACTTCGACTGAAGGTAGCTGAAGTCACCAAGCTGATCACGGATCCGGACGAGTTAAATTTTCTCTGGGTAACTGACTTCCCTTTGATGTCGTTTGATCCGGCCGAGAATAAATGGAATGCGATGCATCATCCGTTCACTCGTCCCAAAACAGAGGATATCTCGTTTCTCGAGCAAGGTGAGTTCAACAAAGTCCGAGCCGTTGCTTACGATGTGGTGTTAAACGGTGTGGAGATCGGTGGAGGTAGCCTGCGTATTCATGAATCGGACCTCCAGCAAAAGGTCTTTTCCGCTCTGGGTATCAGTGAAGCACAGCAAAAGAAGCTGTTTCAGCATCTGATGAGCGCCTTTTCCTTCGGCGCACCGCCCCACGGCGGGATCGCTCTCGGAATCGATCGCCTTTTGATGATAATCACAGGCACCGCGAACATTCGTGACGTGATCGCATTTCCCAAGAACAGCCGTGGTCAGGATTTGATGATGGACGCTCCCACTGAGGTCACCGAAAGGCAATTACGCGACCTGAGCTTAGCGGTCCGGAAAGCGTGATTTTCGGGAAGGAAAAGGCGCAAAAAGGCGCAAAGGACGCAAAAGAAAAAACCTAGTCCAGCAGCGGCCGGACTAGGCTAAATTCTTCGCAGCGATTAAACCCTATTGGGACTGGGACTTGGGACTCGCTTGAGCGGGAGCTTGGTTAGGAGCCTGGTTGTTGTCCTTCTTGATCCCTAACAGCTCTACTTCGAATACCAAGGTTGAACCCGGTGCAATATCGTCTCCCTCGCCCTCGTCGCCGTAGGCCAATTCAGGGGGCAGATAAAGTTGCCACTTCGAGCCAACCGGCATCAACTTCAAGGCTTCCGACCAACCCTTGATCACCTCATTTACTGGAAACGACACTGGACCGCCATTCTTCGCAGAACTATCAAACTCTTTGCCGTCGATGAGTGTGCCTCGATAATTTACCTCAACAACATCGGTGTCCTTCGGTTTGTCGCCGTTGCCGTTCTTAACTACCTTATACTGCAGTCCGTCGGCTAAAGTGGTGATCCCAGGCTGCTTGGAATTCGAATCCAGGAACTTCTTTCCTTCGGCCTTGTTCTTTTCAGCGGTTACCTTGTTGTCTTGTTGCTTCTGTACCATTTGCTCCTCACGCTGCTGAGCGAGCTTTTGCTGGAACGCCTGCATCACTTGTTGCAGTTCAGCATCGGTAAGGGCTTTAGGTTTATTTCCGAGCACATCCGTTATCCCCTGAGTCAAAGCGCTTTGGTTTAGCTCGGCCGGAATCCGCTGGAGGGTTTTACCAATGTCGACGCCGATCGTGTAGCTGAGTTTGTCCTTTTCGTCCTTGAACGCGCTACTCGGCGAGGCCTGACCGCCGGCTGGAGACGGGCTGGGCTTGGCGTCTTCTGCGTAGACTCCAGACGCCATCGCCAGGACGGCTATAAGTATAGGGGTCCGTTTCATAAACATCGGAGGAGACTCTACGCAAAGGCTTCAGCCCGCAAGGGGAAAAGGATGAAATGCCCGTAACGCATTTCAACGAAGGAGTTAGGAGCTAGAATCTTTGCCGTTCCTAATCGCTCTGATCAGAATCGTCGTCCTGATCATTGTGGTCGTTGTTCTCTTTCTCGGAGGATTTTTTCGGAACGTCTTTGAATAATTCTCGGAGCAGGTCACCAATCATCGGGGCAGCTTTGCTGCCTCCATGGGCTGGCTCACCCACCGCTCCCTCGTACACGGCGGCAAACGCGTATTGCGGATTATCGACTGGCGCGAACCCGGCAAACCAGGCAGCCGTTCGTTCGCGTTTTTTCGGCCCCCATTGAGCAGTGCCAGTTTTTCCGGCCACTTTGACGTTGTCCAAACTTGCCGCACCACCCGTTCCATTTCCGCTATTCACTGCTCCGAGCATCCCTTCTTTTAACTCTTCTCGAGTGACCTTGCCGAGATTTAAGAGGTCCTTCGCTCGCGGGCTATACGTATACACAACCTCGCCGCTCAAGGTTTGGACCTGTCTGACAATTCTGGATTGAAACAGAGTTCCACCATTGGCAACCGTGGCCATCGCTTGGGCCATTTGCAATGGCGTCACCAAGATGTCTCCCTGACCGATAGAGAAATTTGCCAGATCACCAGGCAGGAAGTGCCGCTTATACGTAACCTGCATGTATTGGTCGGTCGGGATTCGCCCTTCGGCTTCCCCATTCAGCAAGATCCCGGTGCGTTGTCCGAGCCCCATGCGTTGAGCCCACTGGACCATCGTGGATGCTCCTAACTTCATCCCCAACTGATAAAACCAAGTATCGCAAGATTGCGTTAAAGCTTCTCGAAAATCGAGGTCTCCTGCGTCGCCCTTCTTCCAGTTATGAAAGGTCAGGTTCCCAATGTCCAACGCTCCCGGGCAACCAAACTCGTCGTCTGGCGAAAGTTTGTGGCTCTCAAATGCCGCAATCCCGACAAACACCTTGAAGGTAGAACCTGCTGGATAAGCGGACCGGAATGCTCGAGGTAGAAGTGGAATGTTCGGGTCCGAGTTTAGTTTATCAAACTTCTCCTGCGAAATGATCGGAACAAAATCATTTGGATTGATCGTGGGCCAAGAGGCCAATGCCAGCACCTCACCGGTGTGCGGATCGATCACCACGATTGCTCCTCGCTTGCAGCGCTTTTGAAGAATTTTCTCGGCCAGCCGCTGCATGTCGATATCCAGAGTGGTGACTACGTTGTAACCGGGCTCTGGCGCCATCGCGATGTTCTGCCCGGTTACACGACCGCCCTTGTCGAAGATCAAATGCAGCTGCCCCATTTTTCCCCGGAGTTGATCGTCGAACGTTAACTCAAGGCCATCCCGGCCTTCGCTGTCTGGCCAAAGCAGATCGGCGTTTTGGAGTGCCTTGGTATTGCTACCGCTGGTTCTACCAGTATAGCCGACCACATGCCCGGCCAGCTGGCCCTGCGGATAGAAACGAACATAGGTTGCCCGTAGCGTAAGCCCTTCCGGCAACCTCCTTTTCAGGCTCTGTACTTCGGTATCTGGTAGATCGGTAGCGATATCGAACGGGATAACGCCCCGATTCCGATAATGTTGAATCGCCCCTTCCGTGGTCCAATTGATCGGACGAGAGGTCAATGTTTTCGCAGACGCAACCTGTTGGTTCACGTACTGGATAACTTGGTCGTCAGTGAAGTTCAGCGGCGTCGGGAAAACAATACTGAGATTGTAACTAACCCGATTCTGCGCCAGAGGCTGTCCATTGCGATCAGTGATCTGACCCCGGGGCGCCGGTATCGACAACGCGTACTCGGCCACTTGTTTTTGAGTCTCCCAACTCGGCTTAATATCCGGCGATTCCCCGGGAGTTGGCCGGATTTCCTGTGCTCGCGCTGAAGAAACTAAAACGATGCCGGTGAACAGGATCCACTGGCTGGGCAGCAACCTCATCGATCGATTAAGACCACTAGACCGGCACTTTCGCAATAGGTTTTCTCGTGTCCTGCCGGACCGGCGGCCCATTTTGATCGCAACGATAAGCCACGTTATTTATGGGACAGGACACTAGCGGTTCAAAAAACGCCAAATGGTTTCAGCCAGTTTGTTGCTGATCCCGTCGACCACTGCGATGTCTTCGATTGATGCCTTCCGGAGACGTTCCACCGATCCAAACTTCGCTAAGAGAGCTTGCTTCCGGCTATCACTCACACCAGGACATTCATCTAGAATGCTTTCAGCAATTCTCTTCTTCATTAACAGCTGGTGATAGCCGTTAGCAAACCGGTGAGCCTCGTCCCGTATCCGCTGCAAAAGCTGCAGCGCTCCTGAATCCTCAGGCAGTCGCAGTGGCAGGGGCCGGCTTGGTCGATAAATCTCTTCGAACTCTTTCGCTAAACCAATAATCGGCCGCTCGCTCAGGCCGAGTCGCTGCAGTTCGCGGCAAGCTGCATTCAATTGGCCTTTCCCTCCATCAACGATGATTAAGTCTGGGAGACGCACCAATCTTTCCGGGCCGCTCTTACGCTTCTCCGGCGTCCTAACCTCAAGCTCGTCCGGAGCACTTATCTCGAGCCTGTCGAGAGGACCTGTATCGACGCTCTCGAGAGGACCTGGCTCGAGCTCTTCGATAGCCTCAGTCTCGAGCTTGTCGGGAGAACCTGTCTCGAGCTCGGCGAGAGATTGCGCCCGCTTTACGGCGTCCTCTACCGGCTCTTGGTTGAATTCCAATAGATCCGAAGCGATCGCCTTGGTCTCCAACAAAATCCGGGAATAACGCCGGCGAACAACCTCGGCCATACTGGCAAAATCGTCTTGTCCCTCGACGGTTCGAATGCGGTATCGCCGATAGTTCGATTTGTCCGGCACGCCGTCTTTGAAACAGACCATCGAAGCCACCACGTGCGTGGTGGAAATGTTCGAGATATCGAAACATTCCATGATCCGCGGCGGTCCAGGAAGCAGCAAAGCATCGGCTAAAGCCTGCAAATCTGCCGCCGGGTCGACCGTGCTGGGAAGCGAGCCCCGAGTAAACCGGCGCGTCGGTTTCGTGGTGCGCCGCAGATCCTCCAGCATATTTCGAATCTGAGCCGCTCGCTCGAAATCGAGCTTTTCCGCCGCCGACTTCATCTCCGCTTCGAGTTGCTCCAAGAGTTCCCGGCTTTCGCCGTCTAAAAACTCGCAGGCCTCTAAGACCCGTTGATGATACTCCTCAAGGGAAACCTTCCGTATGCACGGCGCAGAACAGTTTTTGATGATGTGGTCTAAACAACGCCGATAGTCCTGCTCGCCAGGCTCAGGAGCTCGGCAGGACCGGATGCCAAATCGTTTCCGCATCCAGCTTAGGGTTGAGCGCAACGCTCCTGCGTGAGCAAAAGGGCCAAAGTAACGACAACCGTCGTCCTTCTTTAATCGCGTCAGTTGAAAACGCGGGATCGGATCAGACAGGTTCACTTTTACGAGCAGGAACCGTTTGTCGTCTCGGAAACTGATGTTGTACTTCGGGCGAAAATCCTTGATGAGCTTGCCCTCGAGCAGCAACGCCTCCGGTTCGTTGCGGACCAGATGGATTTCAACATCCCACACGCTGTCTAGCAAAGCCCGGGTCTTTAAGTCCGCATTCGCTCGCCGAGAAGGCATGAAATACTGCCCCAATCGTTTCCGGAGGTCTCGAGCCTTCCCTACGTAGATGATCCGATTGAGGCGGTCCTTCATCAGGTAAACGCCTGGCTTATGGGGAACATCCCTAAGCTTTTCAATCAGATCAGATTTTTTCTGTAAGACCGATGGTTGCATGCGCAATAAGCAAACCGCCGAATACCATATCGTCTTTCACCCGATTCGTCGAACGCACACCGAGTCTGGAGGGGCCGCTTTTGCGTGTTATGACGAGAAAAAATGTTGCCTGGAATTCTAACGCGATCCTGACGCACCTTGCGGTCCAGCAGGCGGCTCCCGCGAATAACCCAGCGCGCCTTTTCGCCAGCAACGACGAAACGGTTCGCGCCAAGGAGAAATATGTCAGGGGTCATTCGCGCGAGCCGCCTGCTGTCTCACGAGTCGGCATCATGCACGATGAGAGGTATAAGCGGGGCGTCTTGCAACAGGCCGAAGCGGCTCCCTTCCAGAGACGCGCCCGCCCGGGTCCTAGCGCCTTCCCTTGCGCTGAATCCGATCGTGCGGTTTAATAAAGCCCGATCGGCATGAACTCGTTTGTTTTTTTGGCACAGCCCATTCTCGCCCAGATCGCCCAAACTACCCCAACTGGAAACCGAACTCAGGAGACGCTCCTGAGATTATTGCAGGCAGGCGGTTGGGTCATGATTCCGCTAATCGGTGCATCGATTATCACGCTCACTTTGATTCTTGCTTGTTTGTTCACCCTCCGCCGTGGGGCAGTCGTAACCCGCCGGTACATGGAAACGGCGGAGACCTTGTTGCGTAAACGGGACTACGTCGCGTTGATCACGGTCTCAAACCGCCATTCCAGTGCGATCGCCCGGATCACCGCCCGAACCCTCGACTTCGCGACCAAGCACCCCTCGGCGCCACCGTCCGCGATTCGAGAAGTGGCGGAGACAGAAGGCACTCGCTTCGGCAGTAGCCTGCAGCAACGAATCGTTTATTTAGCCGACTTGGCGACCCTAGCTCCGATGCTTGGATTGCTCGGCACCGTGGTCGGTATTATCAACTCGTTCGGTTTGCTGGCGGGAAATACAACGCAACCGCGTCAAGTCCTTCTGGCTGGAGGAGTATCTCAAGCCTTGGTCGCAACCGCAGCCGGCCTCATCGTCGGTATAGCCGCGATGGCTTTCTACTCACTGTTTCGAGGAAAAGTTTCTTCGATGATTTCTGACCTGGAAGCCGCCACTACCCATATCGTCAACATCCTCGCCACTCAGCGCTCCCGCCGGATCGAACCTTCGGGAGTTCTGGAAAATGATGATGTCTAAAGAAAAATGAATTTCCGCAACCAGGAAGAGCCTCGGGTCCTAGGCTTCATGATCGCGCCGATGGTCGATATTCTATTGGTGATCCTCTGCTTCTTCATCGTCACGTGGAATTTCGCCCTCGCCGAGAACGAACTCGATGTGCGCGTGCCCAGCGCAGCCAAAGCAAACGAGCCCCAGCCGTATGTCGGTCAAGTGGTGATCAACGTCAAAGCCGACGGTACGGTCATTGTGAACCGTCAACCTAAATCGTCGGCTGAGCTGCTGGATCAGCTAAAAAAACTGTCACAATTGTATCCGGATCAGGCAGTGATCGTGCGAGGCGATGAGGCGGTAGACTACAAGCATATTGTCGAGGTACTGGATATCTGCCGCCAGGCGGATATCTGGAACGTGGCATTCGCCACGGGCAGACCCGAACAATGAACCAAGGGAGCCAATCCGGTGACCTGGGCTCAGGCTTTTGGATCACAAAAAGATCCGCTGGAAGCCTGAGGCGGGACAAGTCGCCGGGTATTACGTCAATTGGCAGGCCGCGGGAAGGAGATAAAATGTACGCCCGAATTTTTGGCCGGTTAGTCGCCGGTATAATCTGCGCAGGTTTAGTCGGACAGACTACCATCGGAATCGCTCAGGAAGTCCGCAGAGCGTTACCGGCAACTCCAACCCCTAGTGAAACCGCGGCGCCCAGGGCAGTGCCGGTAAATCCCGGTGAAACCACCGCGCCACGGGCAGTGCCGGTAAAGCCATTCATGACGCCGGCGCCGGGACAATCAATTTTAGATGAACGGATCGATAGCCGCGGCTCCGGATCTCAGAGCAACGCGACTTCGAACAATACCACTTCTCGCGGCAGTTCTGCCGAGCCAGACAACCGGACCCGCGATCAGATCGCAAATGATGAGATTCGCCTCGCACCCGAGGGCGGCACCGAAAACGCGTCAGACCCAGCTAAGGCCCAGCTTGCGATCGCAGACGGGCTATACGCCAGAAAACTTTACGATCTAGCGGCACCGGAGTACGAAAAATTTCTAGGCCGGTATCAAGGGGACTCCGGACGCGCCGCCGCGATGTATCGGCTAGCGGATTGCTATTCCAAGATGGGGCAGGATTCGCCGGCGCTGACTACTTATAAGATGTTGCTCAGCGAGGTCCAAACCGGCGAATTCGTCGGCAGTGCCGCCTTTCGTTTAGCATCCCGCGCTTTCGATCAGAAGGATTACGGCAGCGCCGCGAACTTGTACGACAAAGCGGTCGACAATAGCAAATCTTCCGAAGTCAGAATCACCGCTCTGTACTACCAAGCGAAGAGCCTGGAGCTAATGAACCGGAAGAGCGAGGCTCGCCCAATTTACGAAGAGGTGGCTAAGACGGCAGAGAATAACCCGTTTCGGGATGCCGCCCGTCTGTCCGTGGCTTATTTTGCATTGGAAAATGGGCAGAAAGATTCGGCCTACGATCTCTTTCGTAGCCTCGCAGCTGACGCAGCTAAGCCAGCCGTTCGAGTAGAAGCCCTGGTTCGCGCCGGTATTCTGGGGGAGGACCTAAGGAAACGAGACGAGTCAGAGCAATTGTTCAAAACGGCGATTAGCACGAGCGCTGAAGGAAAATGGAAGCAAATCGCTCAGCTTGAACTCATGAAACTCGAGTACGACGGCGACAAGTTCGCTCAAGTACTTGATACTTACGCCAAGAATTTAAATGCGTTAGGTGAAGAGACCAAACCGAGCGTTTTGTTAATCGTAGCAAACTCGTACCGGCAGCTTGGTAAGCAATCTAGAGCGCTCGATTTTTATAATCAATTAATCCGCCAATATCCAAGCACTCAAGAGGCGGCAGATGGCCGTTACCAACGACTGGTTGCATTGGATCAATCGAAGGATCCAAGCCTGTCCCGAGAAGTCGACGCCTATCTGGCCATGAATCCGCCAAAAGAGCGAGCCGACAAAGCCACCCTGTTGAAAGCTCAGGCTCTTCTCCAGCAAAATCAGTTCGCTTTAGCTGCGAAACTTTACCAGGAACTAACTCACTCCTCTCTGGCGGATAGCTATAAACCGGATTGTTATTACGCCGCCGGCTATGCCTTTAGTCAGGTCCACAATACCTCCGCGGCCATCGAGGCATTCTCCGGGCTACTGGTGGACTATCCGCAGTACAAATTGGCGGTGAAAGCGCTTTTGAAGCGGGCCTTACTGTATCAGGATCAAAAGAATTATTCTGCAGCGCTCACCGATCTTTCCAAGGTCATCGCGCAATATCCGAGCTCGCCGGAATGCGAGACGGCACTACTAGAAAAAGGGCTCACTTTGGGTCAACAGGGCGAGTATCAGCAAATGACGGATACATTCCGCGAATTGCTGCAAAAGTACCCTAATAGCTCCGGCGCTACCCAAGCCAATTTCTGGATAGGCTGGCAAGCCTTTAAGGACAAGCGTTATGAAGACGCCATCGAACCCCTATCCGCGGCTCGGCAAAAGAATCCCAACGAATATAACGATCGAGTCACCCCTCGTCTGATTTTTTGTTACCAAACGCTAAATCGTCTGGATGATGCCGCAACCGAGGTTTCTAACTACATACAGCCCGATACGAAGCGCGTCAGCACGGTAGGAGATGCCTGCTCTTGGCTTGGCCAGCGTTACTTCGAGGCGAAACAATATGACAAGTCAGAAAAATTCCTGTCGTTGCTAACCAAGAATGCGCCAGCTGACAAAATCGACAGAGTGGTTTGGATAACACTCGGCCGAGACCAAACCGAGCTCCAACATTACCCTGAGGCTACCGCATCGATAAGCACTTACCTTCAGTCCGCCACCGATCCCGCGGATCGCGCCAAGGCTTTTGTCACGTTGTCCGCCGCTCAATTGGGCGCAAAACAATACGATGACGCCACCAAATCCGCCGAACAGGCGATGACGCTCCAACCGGAAGGTCGCATCAATGCGGAAGCCCGGTTAGCCATTGGAGATGTCGAGTCCGGCCGCGGCAACTACGATAACGCCGCCAAATCTTACCTTAGCGTGGCAGTTCTCTACGAAGATCCGGAAGTGACTCCGCTAGCATTAGAGAAAGCGTATGTCGCCTTCCACCAATCCGGCAACGAAGCCGAAGCCAACAAGACATTGACCGAACTGAAAACCCGCTTCCCGAACTACCAGCTAAAGACCGCCAACGCCGGGTAGTATGGCGGTTCCACTTGGTGGGGCGAGGCTCCCGAACGCCCTAAACCGGCTCGCCAGGGCTGTCGACGTTGTTGCCAGATGTAACGCTATGTCCCGTTGCGCCCGCAGAGCCGTACTCCACAGCGCGTGACCCTGACGAAAGCCGCCGTAACTACCGAGCATGATCCGGTTATCGATTGTTCCCATCCGAATGACTACACGGTGCAACACAGTCGAACCGGCTCGGCAAGCTCTAATGACACAACACCCTGCGCTCCTCGTCAAAGCGGGCGGCCCCTGCGAACTGGTTTAGAACGTTCGGGAGCCTCGCCCCACCATATCTCCGACGTGTCCCATAGACATCCCCACCACCCCGCACTAGTGTCTCGGACGGCGATATTCCATGACATTTGCAGACGTTTTAAAATCCGGTTCGGCGCCAACCACTAAGACCTTGTTTGAGTTTGGCAAGTTGCTTGAACCGATCGATGATCGGGCGCTCACCAACCTGGCTGCGAACGCAAAAAAAATAACCCACCGATTCTTCGGCCGGACGATGCGGTTGTTCGCCCCGCTCTATTTTTCGAACGAATGCGTCAATAGCTGTTCGTATTGCGGTTTTTCTCGAGACAACCCGATCTTGCGAGTCACCCTGACTCTTGACCAAGTGGAACTCGAGGCGCGTTTTCTCGCCGGGCTGGGATTTCGTAGCCTACTCCTGGTATCAGGCGAACATCCCAAGTTCATTTCGAATCAGTACCTTGTAGACGTCGTCAGACGGGTTAGCCGAATCGTTCCTTCCGTGTCGCTGGAGGTAGCGCCGTTAGAAACCGATGAATACCGGATGACGATCGGGGCAGGAGCAGAAGGCCTCATCGTATACCAAGAGACCTATGATCGCGCGATCTACGAGACCTTGCACACGGCCGGCCCAAAGAAAGATTTCTTCTGGCGTCTGGAAACACCGGAACGCGCGTATGCGGCCGGATTTCGTCGTCTGGGCCTGGGCGCTCTTTTTGGGCTAGCTCCGTGGCGACAGGAAGCCATCGCTCTTGCCAGCCACATCGAATTTCTGCTCCGCCGATGTTGGCGTTCGCAGGTTACCGTTGCGTTCCCTCGGTTACGACCTGCCGCCGGCGGCTTTCAGCCTCATTACGCATTGAGTGACCGTGACCTGATCCAGCTCGTGTGCGCCTTCCGGGTGACATTTCCTCAAGTTGGCATCGTGCTCAGCACGCGAGAACCGATTTGGCTACGTGATACCCTGGTGCATTTGGGTGTAACTACCATGAGCGCCGGCAGCCGAACTTCTCCAGGCGGCTATACCGGCCAAGGAACTGAGTCGCTGCATTTAACGGTGCGCGGCCGCATCCAAAATGTGAGTAATGCTAACAGCGGTGCCGAACCGCAATTCGAGATTGAGGACCACCGGTCGCCGCAAGAAGTTGCCGAGGCATTGGCTAAGTCTGGGATTGATCCCGTTTGGAAAGATTGGGACGCCGCGATCTTAAACGTATGACGGCCAGAATAAATGGCGAAGCGCGGGTTCTGCCGGACGGATCAACTATCGCGGATCTCTTGGAAAGCTTCGGTCTGCCGGCAAAAACGGTTTTGGTGGAGCGAACGGCGAACCAGTTGGCTCGCGATACTTTTGGTCGGCAATCCATCCAAGAAGAAGATCGGATCGAGATCATCAACATGGTTGCCGGTGGGTGAGGTGGGAGCGAAGGCGTCGGCCGATTCTTTGGTGGGGCGAGGCTCCCGAAAGACCGCACGTTCCGCCGGATACCAATTCATGTAACAGGTTAGGCCTATGGACGCGCCGAGCCGTGGTCGAGCCCTTGGGACACGGCCTGGGCGCGTCTATCGACCCAACCCGTCAAGTCAATCGCGTCGACCGAGTCTCTCCGCTGCAACGTGCGATCCTTCGGGAGCCTCGCCCCACCAAAGAATAGATGGGCACCACCGAAAATCTCAGCGTGCGATTATTGACCCATTTCGGCTATCATTACCAACAACCACAAACAACGGTTGGTCAAAAACAGTTGCCAAAAGATGCCGCGAATTTCGCCGGAAACCATCGAGCAAGTCGCTGCCGCCCTAAACATCGTCGACGTTATAGGGAGCTATTTCCCTCTCAAAAGAGCGGGCGTCGAGTTTCGCGCGCTATGCCCGTTTCACCAGGAGAAGACGCCCTCTTTTTACGTAAACCCGGGTAAACAGACTTTTTATTGCTTTGGTTGTGGCCGGGGAGGCAGTGTCTTCCAGTTCGTTCAGGAATACGAGCACGTAGACTTCCCGGAAGCAGTTCGGCGATTAGCCCATCGCGCCGCGATTCCAATTATCGAAGCCGAGCCGAGTCCGGAAGAACAAGAAAAACAAAACCAGAGAAAACGCCTTCTTCGCCTCCATTTCGAGGCCGCTGACTGGTTTCATCGGAATCTGCTTCGCACCAAGGCAGGTGAGATCGCCCGCGACTACATGCGCGGGCGTCAACTCAATATCGAGATCGCCCGACAGTGGCGGATCGGATATGCGCCAAGTTCTTGGAATGCGTTTCGAACTTGGGCGGTACAAGCCGGCTTTAGTAAAGAAGAACTGGTAGTCAGCGGGTTAGTAAAGCTCCGCGATGAAGGTAATCCTCGCTCTGACGTGTACGATCGATTCCGAGATCGTTTGATGTTTCCCATCACGAATGAACTCGGCGAAGTGGTCGCCTTTAGCGGTCGAGTGCTGCAGCCAAAAGCGCCTGGTGGAAAGTATATCAACTCTCCGGAATCGCCGTTGTTCTCCAAGGGCAACCTGCTGTTCGGGTTAGAAAAATCGAAGCGAGGTATCGCTAAAAGTCGACAAGCCGTGGTTTTAGAAGGTCAGGTGGATCTGATTGTCGCGTTCGCCGCTGGGATCGACAACGTGGTCGCTCCTCTCGGGACAGCCCTAACTGAACGACACGCCTCACTCCTCAAACGATTTGCGACCGAGGTGATCCTTTTCTTCGACGCTGACGCCGCCGGTGAACGAGCCGGGGAACGCGCCATCGAGGTCTTATATGCTGCCGGTTTACAGGTTCGTCTCGGCAAGTTACCCGCCGGTGAGGATCCTGACTCATTGATTCGCAAAGAAGGCCCAGAGCAATTTCGGCTTCGGATCGGTCAGGCAAAAGATTTCCTCGAGCATGAATTGGAGCGAAGTGCAACCAGGGACCAGAGCGTAGCTCAACGCGTCGAATCAGCCCATCGCATCGCACGATTCATCGGTCTAATATCAGAACCGGTGTTGCGTGACACCACCATCAGTCGAGTAATGGCGCGGCTTTCGCTATCGCGCGAGGCTGTGGAACAATCCATTGCCAGCCACCGGAAAGGAACCGGCCGAAGCAGCCTGCTGGAGCCGATAGAAACGGGAATCGCCCACCCCGAACACAAAATATCAGCGCTTTGCAACATCTTCATGACAGATGTTACTACGCTCCGTTGGGTGCGTGGACAGCCTTGGAAAGAGATCCTCGGCAGCGTACCGGGAACGGAAATTCTGACAAAAATATTAGATTCTGATTTGCAATCAGATAACCCCGCTTCGGTATCCGCGTTTTTAGGAACTCTCGAAGCCGCCGATGCCGCCGTATTGTCGAATGCGCTCGCCCTCAAGCCGATCGAGCTCGCTCGACGCAGCTATTGGTGCGGCTTGGTTCAACAAGAGATCCGTCTCCGCAAGAGCCGCATCGAAGGCGCGTTGCGACTGAACTCTGACAAACCTGAAGCCTATGCGCAAGCCCAGGCCGAACTAAACCGAGTCATGGAGCTTGAATCCCGTTTCGCATCCGATTTTGAAAACGTCGAACAGAAGGCCTAGTTCCCTTGCAGCGGCGATCTAATACGCGATCAACTCCGTTGGGAGCGACATCGAGGAGGGTTTCTCGCGGCTTGCGAGCGCTTCTAAATGAGATGGCGCACCTATGGAGCTACGGCCGTCTTTTTACGCTATGAACTATAAAGGTCTGACTCCTACGGAGCGCGTTTTGAACAGCCCGTTCGGCCGCGACCAAGCGGAAACCGGTGAACGGGTGAAAGAAGTCCTTGACCTGCGAAGGGTGTTCACAGATATTTCGCGGCTTTCGGGTCGAGTGTCGTCAACCTGTGTCTTACCATCGCGCAACTACCCCGCTCCGGCCCGCTAAATTCTTCTGACGAGCGCAGGTGCATATGCCGAGAGTCACAACTTCTAATCCGGATAAGGTTCAACCTGTTGCTCTTAAGAGAGCCAAGCATGGTTCAGCAGAGCAGAAATCTGACGGCGAAGCGCCGGCCACTTCAAGCAAAAACGGCGGGTCGAAATCCAGCCGGAAAGCACCGAAAGGGCCGGCATTGCTTACCGCTGCAAACCCATCGTCGGAACCGCCAGCCAGCAACGGAGATCACTCCTCCACACCGCGCATCAGCCATACTGAGACGAGTTTCGATTTACAGGAACGGCTGCGTGAGCTGGTCAAACTGGCAAAAGAGCAGGGCTATCTCACTTACGACGATATCAATGAAGCGCTGCCGGAGGGCATGGCCGATCCGGACGAGATGGACCAGATCTTCGCTCAGCTTCGGTCCATGGAAGTCGATATCATCGAAGCCTCAGAGGTTGATAGCTACAAGGGCGGTAAAAAGGATCTCGATGATGAAGAGGAGGAGAAGGACCAAAAGCTAGATATTCTCGACGATCCGGTCCGGATGTATCTCAAACAAATGGGTCAGGTTCCGCTACTGACTCGCGAACAGGAAGTTGAGATCTCCAAGCGAATCGAAAATGCCGAGCTGATGGTTCAGAAGTTCATTAATCGATTCGGCTTTATTTCGACGGCGCACATCCAGCTCGCGCAGAAATTGATCGATGGCCGGGAACGCTTCGATCGCGTCATTTTAGACAAGAAAATTGAGAGCCGAGAACGGTACATGAAGGGCTTGGCCCGGCTTTGTGCCGTGGTTGAAAAAGCCAGCAAGGACACAGGGGAACTCTACCGCAAATGGTTGGCCGCGCGCGGAACTCCGAAAGAAAGCGGCGCTAAAGTCGAGTTCCAGAAATCGCACACGGCTCTGATGAAGCTCTATCCGCGGTTCTACTTTAAGCAGCGGGTTACCGAAGAGTTCGTCCAATTGGCCGACGAGAAACAGCGTTTAATTACAAATCTGCTGATCGAAATCACCCGCGTCGAGAATGCGACTGGAGCGGCTAAAGACAAACTGGCGCTGTGTAAGAACAGGTTACTCGAGGTCGAATACGTCATCTGGCAAAAAGCCGACGATTTTATTACCAGCCATCGAGAGCTCAAAGATTGGCTAAAAAGGGCGTTACGGGCAAAGACCGAGATGGTCGAGGCTAACTTGCGGTTAGTTATTTCGATCGCCAAGAAGTATACCAACCGCGGTCTGTCGTTCCTTGACCTGATTCAAGAAGGCAACATGGGCCTGATGAAAGCCGTGGAGAAGTTCGAGTACCGCCGCGGCTACAAATTCTCGACTTACGCTACTTGGTGGATCCGCCAAGCGATCACCCGGTCGATTGCGGATCAAGCGCGCACGATCCGCATCCCGGTGCACATGATCGAGACCATTAACAAGCTGATGCGCGTGCAGAAGCAACTCGTTCAGGAATACGGCCGGGAACCCAATCCAGAAGAGGTTGCGGAAGAGATCCAATTACCGGTGGAACGAGTGCGCGCCGTGCTGAAGATGGCGCAGCAGCCCATCTCTTTGCAATCGCCGGTAGGTGACAGTGAAGATACGAGTTTCGGCGATTTTATCGAAGACAAAGGCGCTGAGAATCCCAGCGATATGACAGCCGTGGTCCTGCTGCGCGAGAAGATTCGTGACGTGCTGGACACTCTGACCGAACGGGAACGGCAGGTGCTCGAACAACGATTTGGCCTCGTAGATGGTTACAGTCGGACCCTTGAAGAGGTCGGCCGGCAATTCAAAGTCACCCGGGAACGCATCCGGCAAATAGAAGCCAAGGCCCTCCGCAAAATGAGACATCCCACCCGGATTCGCCAGCTGGAAGGCTTTTTAGAGGCGGGTGACTAGTTTCAAAGTCCTCTTTGAACTAAGCTGGTCCTGAACGAAACTTTTTGGTGCGCCGAGAGTTTAATCAACAGCGATGAAGGACCAGGAACACGACGAACTATGGGCCCTATTGGGGCGGGCTAAGAGATCAGAGCCCTCTCCTTTCTTCGTCGCCAAGGTCATGACGGCTGTCCGGCATGGACACGAGAAACGAATCGCTGTCTGGCGAAACTGGTTGCGATACGGTCTACCGAGCGCCTTGGCCGGCGCGATGGCGGTGATTCTGGCTCACTTTTCCCTTCTTTCTCATCACGGTGCAGACCATAGGCCGATTGTGGTCGCGCAAACTGAGCCAGGTGACCTCGATGTTATCGCTGATCTCGATGTGGCGATATCGTCCGAAGAGTCCTCTGTATGGCTCGATTCTTCGGCGCACTGATTTTAGCGTTGATCGCTGTAGGAGCGTTCGCGGACACCCCTACTCCTCAACCTCAACCTTCTGCAACGGCTCAACCGGCTTCTTCTGCCCGAATAGAGGAGCTACGGAAATCGATCGAACAGTTGCCGCCGGAACAACAAGAAAAGGTGCTGCAAAATCTGCATCGCTGGCAAGCCTTGAGCCCGGAAGAACGCGATTACATTCGCCAGCAAGAGCATGTCCGCCACGTGAAACAGGAAGAGGCGGTTACCGAGGCCTACCAAAAGTCAGGGCTACATCTCACTGAAACCCAACGCGTCCAATTCCGGAAACGCTATGTAGAAGAGCGCAAAAAACTGGAAGAGGAGCTCGCTAAGGAAAGCCAGGAACGGCGAACCGCCGCTAATACGACTATCATCGAGCAGTTGAAGAAGGAATTCTCGACACCAAAACAATCCCCGTCGCCGACGCCCAGTGTGGCACTTCATTAAGGGTGAAACGGCGATAGGGCGAAGGGGCGACGCGGCGATTGGTCCGCGATCGGTAGGGCGAAAACTCGGCGCGCTCTGGATATCATTTCCTGAAGACGGCCATCCGCGCCGGTTTTGAGCCGTTCCCTGCGTTAGGTTCGCCGATTGCGTCCCGCACAAAGACGACGCGTTCCGGACGGTTCGGGATTCAGGGGGCAAGGCCACCCGCCCCTCGGCTCAAAACCGGCGCGGATAAATTACAGAGCGAATCGATATCATCGGCGCGCCGAGTTTTTCGCCCTACCGATCGTAAACCAATCGCCGTGTCGCCCCTCACCCCTGATCCGACACTTCCGTGCCCCCAAACGGCAGCGGCTGCACTTGCTCAGCCGTGGCGCGTTGAACCAGGTGTTTCGAGAGCACCTGGAAATAGCCGAATGTATCGCGGGCTGGACGGATCTTGCTTTGCTCTGCCCGGTAAATCGTTCGGATCGGAATAAAATCGATCGAGTACCCGTTGCGAGCAGCCAGCAGCAAACATTCGGTCTCAAAAGCGAACCCATCACTGGACTGTAGTAAAACCGAAAGTAAACGCCGGCTTGCCATTCGGTAACCGCACTGGCTGTCCGGGAGCTTGTGCCGGCACAAGTTTCCGATTTGCCAGGACATGAATCGATTCGTCAAACGTCGAACCCACGGCATTGTCGCCGGGTTATTCATCCGATTGCCCACAACCAGGTCAGTCTTCGATCGCGAGACTTTGTCTACAAAGCTGGGGATTTCGCTGGGGTCGTGCTGCCCATCTCCATCCAGAAAAAGGAAGTATTCATAGTTCTCCGCGGCCGCCCTTCGTAGGCCAGTCTTAATGGCGGCGCCTTTCCCCAAACGTTGTGGATGCCGGATCACGCTGGCTCCGGCTTTTGCCGCTGCCAAGCCGGTGTTATCCTGCGAGTGATCATCCACTACGATGACCTTTCCCACGTGCGCTCGGACAGCGTGGACTACTTCGGCGATAAATCGCTCCTCTTCGTGTGCCGGAATGATGGCGCACACGGTATCCGCAAGAGGCTCGATCATGAACTTGCGTTCGAGATTTTACCTACCCGACTGCCGCCGGGCCGTTGGATGATAGTCCGCTGCATGGTAGGAGCTTCTTACCAGCGGGCCCGAAGCCACGTATTCAAAACCTTTGGTCAACCCGATCTCTCGATATGTTTCAAAGGTTTCTGGAGAAATATATTCCACGACCGGTAGATGCTGCGGGGTCGGCCTGAGATACTGACCTAGGGTCAGCACTTGAACTCCGGATTCTCGGAGATCGTCCATTGCCTGGAAAAGTTCGGGCTCGTTCTCACCGAGACCCAGCATAATTCCGCTTTTCGTGACCACTTCAGGGTCGATCTCTTTGGCTCTTTTCAAAACCGACAAAGACAATCGATATTTTGCTCTCGAGCGGACAGAAGGGGTCAGTCTCTCTACGGTCTCCAGATTGTGATTAAAGATGTCAGGTTTCGCAGCCAAGACTTCTCTCAGCGATTCCTCTCTTCCATTGAAGTCTGGAACCAATACCTCAATCACGATGCTCGGATCTGCGCTTCGGATTCCGGTAATGGTCTGGGCAAAATGATTTGCTCCTCCATCCTTAAGATCGTCCCGAGCCACCGCGGTGATTACAACGTGTCTTAGCTTTAGCCGGAGCACGGCTTCAACCACGCGTTCAGGTTCGTCGGCCTCCAGAGCAAAAGGTTTAGCAGTCGACACCGCACAAAATCCGCAGGCGCGGGTACATCGTTCGCCAGCAATCATGAATGTCGCCGTACCCTGGCTCCAGCACTCCCAACGATTCGGGCACTGAGCGGACTCGCAGACCGTATGGAGCCGCAGATCCGAGATCAGTGCTTTTGTTGAGAAAAAAACCGGATTGGATGGCAACCTGACCTTTATCCAGCTCGGTTTCTTAGCTTGATGGAGAGCCGGATCAATTTTTGAACAAGACATCGCGTAATCGTGCAGATTAGCCTGCGCGGCCGACAAATGCATACGCATTTTTCGGCCGCGCAAGCTATTGCAGGAGCATGTCCCGGCTGCGCCGGACCATTCTCCTAATGGCTGTAGGAAATGAACTCGAATAGGCAGCCATGGAATCCACGGCACTCCATCAACAAGACGCCAACAGCGCCCATTGCGTTACCTAACTCCGCGAATAACACAAAAAAAGAGCCGCAGGATGTCCGGTCTAACCGGATATTCTGCGGCCATAGCGTGGATCGCAGATAAATGCTTGATGCATTTATCTGCGAGACAGGCTTAGCGTTTAGAAAACTGAAATCGCTTGCGCGCGCCAGGCTGGCCAGCCTTTTTCCGCTCTTTCATTCGCGGATCCCGCGTCAGTAAGCCTTCCTCTTTGAGGACCGGCCGCATCGCAGTATCAATCTCGAGTAACGCCCGGGCAATCCCTAGTCGAATCGCGCCAGCTTGCCCGACAGGTCCTCCACCATGAGTTTTGGCCCTGACGTCGAAATTGTTCATCGTCTTGGTCACCTCGAAAGGTTTCAGCACCGTGAGCTGCAGAGGCGCAGTTGGGAAATATTCCTCAAACGGCCGGCCATTAATCTCGATCACTCCGCTGCCTCGCAGGAGCCTGACTCGGGCAACAGAGGTTTTACGACGGCCGGTAGCAGTAAATGTATCGGACATGGATGGCTAGATAGAAATTGGTTCTTGCGCCGCGTGCGGATGCTGGTCACCGCGGTAAACCTTTAATTTGGTGAAAATCGAACGCCCAAGACGATTATGGGGAATCATGCCTTTTACCGCATGCTCGATTAATAATTCCGGCCGCCTAGCGCGCCGGCGTTCTACGGTCTCAGATTTGTGGCCTCCCACATAACCGGAGAAACTCATGTATTCCTTTTGCGTCTCTTTCTTGCCGGTTAACCTAACCTTCTCTGCATTGATGACGACCACGAAATCGCCAGTATCAACGTGCGGCGTAAAGATTGGCTTTTGCTTTCCTCGTAGCAAATTGGCGACCTTGACTGCCACCCGCCCCAAGGGCTGGTTATTAGCGTCAACGATGTACCACTTTCGCTCTATATCACTCGCTTTTGCTGAGAATGTCCTCATGCGGATTAACCGAAAAGAGCGGGCAAAATAGGTGAAACTAATCACAGTGTCAACCAACAGTTTAACGAAATCTCCGGAGAGAAAAACGTCGCTCGCCTTGTTGCGATGGTTTTTGATCCTGCTCGCAATCCCGTTCTACCCGGTAACGCGACTCTCCGCCGAGGCCGAAGATCTGTCCAGCCTACTCCAAAAGGCAGATCGTTTGGATGATACCGACCATTTTTTGGACGCGATCACCCTCTTGAAGGGCTTGGAAAAAGGCGATCCAAGGAATGTCGAGGTCCTTTACCGGATTTCGCGCGTGGAATCAGACTTCGTCGATGATCTCCCCGACGATGCCAAGAAGAAGGGTCACGACTACGCCGTTGAGTCAATGGCCTACGCTAAAAAAGCCATAGAAGCCGATCCACAAAGCTCAGAGGCGCATCTCGCAGCAGCGATCGCTTACGGCGTGATGACCGATTTTGTGGATGATCGAACGAAGATGGAATACTCCAAGTTCATCAAAGCTGAGGCCGAGAAGGCTATCGAGCTCGATCCGGAGAACGACTACGCCTATCTGGTGCTTGCTCGATGGAATTTCGAGATGACCCAGCTGAACCCTATTCTTAGAGGGATGGCTGAGCTGCTTTATGGACAAATGCCGCCGGCCTCCCAGGAGAAAGCGATCGAAGATTTCCAAAAAGCGATCGAACTCGCTCCCAATAAGATGATTCACCATTTTGACTACGCCGAAGCCTTGGCCAGACTCGGCCGAAAGGAAGAAGCCAGAGCTGAATATCAAAAAGTGCTTCGGTTGCCCCCCACTTGCAGAGAGGAGCGCGGCTATCAACGGAAGGCGGCGTCCGGTCTGAAAACGCTAGAGCGGTAGGTTGCGTAGGTTCTTTGGTGGGGCGAGGCTCCCGAATTACACAGGCTCCACCGTCAGCGCGATCGATGTTTCTCGGACTCAG
>Ga0210396_10000851_pt1 | contig 35449 bp, 33 predicted proteins | sample IncBWH17OmetaG_FD_155466 | JGI IMG/M metagenome (GOLD analysis project Ga0210396, IMG submission 155466) | Forest soil microbial communities from Barre Woods Harvard Forest LTER site, Petersham, Massachusetts, United States - Inc-BW-H-17-O ...
GAGCATCCACTTGCTGCCAGGATGCTCTACAGCCAATTGCCAGGCATGACAATCGAATCGCAGCAGCTGCGTGAAGAGCACGAAGGCCGGCACATCACGGCTGCCTACGATTATCTGCGCCGTGGCTCACGAAAGAAAAGTAAATCCTCGGTGGCCCAGGATGATCCGGCGGCCACGCTAGCGGCCCGCACACTAGTTCACCTAATGATTTCCGTAATGCCGCTCCGACTGGAGGGCGGCCCGCTGAGCAAGCGATCCCGGACGGCGCTGCGCGAGTCCATGCTGGATGTCGGTTCGGCAATCATTTTCGGTCTGTAGTCGAACCCGGCGTACGCGGCGGCGCGGTGGCGGGGGTGCGCTACCCGATCACTACCGGGATGTAGCACGGTTGTCGATGCTGCCGAGGAGCAGGTTCTTCAGGTGAACGTCCGCACTGCGGCGTCCATGGAGTGATGAATCGCGAAGCTGCTTGTCCTGTGGCTCGGATAATCGGCGGGTTGTCGATGAAGACCTAATAACAGCAGGTTGGCGAATCGGGTCGTCGGCATCGTCTTCGACGGGGTGCGGGCGGGGTAGAGGGCCTAGCCGTTCTTGCACTCGGAATAGGCGAGTGCTAAAAATGACATTGGCACTCGCGACCGGTGAGTGCTAGGTCGGGACGGTGAGAGCGCAGTCCGTACACAACTGTGGTCGTCCGTCGCGGGCACTGCGCCCGGCCCAAGAACGTGTCACCCCCTAATCGGAGGAATCACTTCGCAATGTCCAAGATAATTGCGTACGACGAAGAGGCCCGTCGCGGTCTCGAGCGGGGCCTGAACGCCCTCGCCGACGCGGTAAAGGTGACGTTGGGTCCCAAGGGCCGCAACGTCGTCCTGGAGAAGAAGTGGGGCGCCCCCACGATCACCAACGATGGTGTGTCCATCGCCAAGGAGATCGAGCTGGAGGACCCATACGAGAAGATCGGCGCCGAGCTGGTCAAAGAGGTCGCCAAGAAGACCGACGACGTTGCCGGTGACGGCACCACCACGGCCACCGTGCTGGCACAGGCGTTGGTGAAGGAGGGCCTGCGCAACGTCGCGGCGGGCGCCAACCCCTTGGGTCTCAAGCGCGGCATCGAAAAGGCCGTCGAGAAGATCACCGAAACCCTGCTGAAATCGGCCAAGGACGTCGAGACCAAGGAGCAGATCGCTGCCACCGCGGCCATCTCGGCCGGCGACCAGTCGATCGGCGACCTGATCGCCGAGGCGATGGACAAGGTCGGCAACGAGGGCGTCATCACCGTCGAGGAGTCCAACACCTTCGGCCTGCAGCTCGAGCTCACCGAGGGCATGCGGTTCGACAAGGGCTACATCTCGGGCTACTTCGTCACCGACGCCGAGCGTCAGGAAGCCGTCCTTGAGGACCCCTACATCCTGCTGGTCAGCTCCAAGGTGTCGACGGTCAAGGACCTGCTGCCGCTGCTGGAGAAGGTCATCCAGGGTGGTAAGCCGCTGCTGATCATCGCCGAGGACGTCGAGGGCGAGGCGCTGTCTACCCTGGTCGTCAACAAGATCCGCGGCACCTTCAAGTCGGTGGCAGTCAAGGCCCCCGGCTTCGGTGACCGCCGGAAGGCGATGCTGCAGGACATGGCCATCCTCACCGGTGGTCAGGTCGTCAGCGAAGAGGTCGGCCTCTCGCTCGAGACCGCTGACATCTCGCTGCTGGGCAAGGCCCGCAAGGTGGTCATCACCAAGGACGAGACCACGATCGTCGAGGGTGCCGGTGACACCGACGCCATCGCCGGACGGGTGTCCCAGATCCGCGCCGAGATCGAGAACAGCGACTCCGACTACGACCGCGAGAAGCTGCAGGAGCGCCTGGCCAAGCTGGCCGGCGGTGTTGCGGTGATCAAGGCCGGAGCTGCCACCGAGGTGGAGCTCAAGGAGCGCAAGCATCGCATCGAGGACGCAGTGCGCAACGCCAAGGCGGCCGTCGAGGAGGGCATCGTCGCCGGTGGCGGCGTGGCCCTGCTGCAGGCGGCACCGGCCCTGGACGAGCTCAAGCTCAAGGGCGACGAGGCCACCGGTGCCAACATCGTCAAGGTGGCGCTGGAGGCTCCGCTGAAGCAGATCGCCTTCAACTCCGGGCTGGAGCCTGGCGTTGTCGCCGAGAAGGTCCGCAACGCGAAGGCCGGCACCGGCCTGAACGCTGCGACCGGCGAGTACGAGGACCTGCTCAAGGCCGGCGTTGCCGACCCGGTCAAGGTGACCCGTTCGGCGCTGCAGAACGCAGCGTCCATCGCGGGCCTGTTCCTGACCACCGAGGCCGTCGTTGCCGACAAGCCGGAGAAGGCCGCCGCTCCCGTCGGCGACCCGACCGGTGGCATGGGTGGTATGGACTTCTAGTTCGGTGACGATGCGGGCCGCGCAGCGGGCCGAGGAGGAGCCGGACAATCAATTCAAGTCCGCAGTCAACGAAAAGCCCGGTCCCCATGTGGGGCCGGGTTTTTCGTTTCGCTGAACAACTGATCTACTGAAGGTTCCAATAGTCGGGTCTGAAGGGGTAGCAGCAATGAGAAAATCCGCAATTAGCTTACGGCGCAACGCGTTTAGCGTAGCCTCCGGCTGCGTTCTTGCCGCCGTGGCCGCGGTCATTGCCACCTCGCCGACGGCGGGTGCTGCGCCTGATCCCTGCTCGGCCAGCGGGCTGGCTGCCACCTCCAGCGGGGTGCTGAACGCGGCAAGCGGATACCTGGACAGCCACCCGGACGCCAACAATGTGCTGACCGCTGCGGTCAGCCAACCGCCGGCGGACGCACGGTCATCGGTGCGCGGCTATTTTCTTGGCCACCCCGGTGAGGCTCTCGATCTGCGGAACATCGCGAAACCGCTGCTCGACCTGCGCGGTCAGTGCAGTACTTCGGTGACGCCGGACCAGCTGGCCGCGCTTTTCGACGCGCTGTCCGGGTGACACGGCTGGTGCGCCGTCACGTTTGTCACACGCGTTTCTGCTGAGAAGGGTGCATCTTTTGCCCACCTCTGAGCGAAAACTCGTCCTATCGCGGCCAATTCGCTCGGAGGCGGGCACATCGTCACCCAGCCCACGCGGAGACGCCTGGGGCAGATGTGGCGACGAAACTGACCGGAGTTAGGCGGGGATCGGCTGACGGCCGCGGACCAGCTTGCCCGGCCGGGCGTCGGTGGGCACACCGTTCTCGGCGATCACCTCGCCGGAGACGATCGTCGCCACGTAGCCGTCGGCAGTCTGGTCGAGCCGGCGCCCACCGGCGGGTAAGTCGTGGGTGATCACCGGCTTGTGCACCTGCAGCGCCGCATGGTCGATCACGTTGAGATCGGCTTTGTAGCCCACAGCGATGCGGCCCCGGTCGCCCAACCCGGCGATGCGGGCCGGCACCGAGGTGAGCTCGCGCACGGCCGCCGGCACCGTGAACCGCCCGGACTTGCGGTCGCGCGCCCAATGCGCCAGGAAGTACGTCGAGTAGCTGGCGTCGCAGATCATCCCGTAGTGCGCGCCGCCGTCGCCGAGCCCGAGCACCACGTCGTCGCGGTGCAGCAGCTCGCCGACGGTGTCCAGCGAGTTGTTCTCCAGGTTGCTGGTGGCGACCAGCAGCATGGCGCGACCGTCGTCGTCGAGCAGCCGGTCGTAGGCCTCTTCCATCGGGTGCACCCCGCGGGCCCGGGCCCGGGCCCGGATGCTGGTCGACGGGTCGGGTTCGTAGTCGGGGGTGTCGCCCAGCGGGAAGATCCAGTCCCACATCTGCGTCACGATGAGGATCGGGTGTCCCACGCCGGGCTTGTCGGCCAGGATGCGGGCGCGGACGTCGGGTTTGCGCATCTCGGCCACCCGCTCGGCCAGCGGCAGCGCAGCGATCTCCTGGTAGCTGGGGTAAAGCACGAACGGGTTCGCGGAGAGTTGCAGCCCCATGACCAAGCCGATCGGACGTGGCAGCAGCTGCGCGGTGACCTCGCCGCCGGCGGCATTGGACTTCTCGATCATCGTCATGGCGTCCGGCCAGGTCGGGTCGCCCGCGTTAGCGACGACGAGGGTGAAGGTGACCGGCAGCCCGACGTCCTCGGCGACCTCGAACACCGTTTGCAGCACGGATTGGTAGCCGCCGGCCGGAATGTCGGGCACGAATTGCAGCAGGCCGCCGCCGCCGTCGACCACGCCTCTCGCGATCTCTTCGATCTCCTCGCGGGCGGCGTCGTAACTCGGTATCGGCGAACCGCTCTCAGTCTTGTGGATGGTGAACCGCGACGTCGCGAAGCCCAGCGCACCGGCCTGAATCGCCTCGGTGGCCAGCGCCCGCATCTTGGCCAGGTCGTCGGGGTTAGCGGGTTCGCGGTCGGCACCGCGCTGGCCCATCACGTAGACCCGCAGCGGGGAATGCGGAAGGTAGGCGGCCACGTCGATGTCACGCTTGCCGTAGTCCAGCGCGTCGAGGTATTCCGGGAAGGTTTCCCACGTCCATGGCAATCCGTCGGTCATCACGACACCGGGGATGTCCTCGACGCCGGCCATCACGTCGACCAGGACGTCGTGGTCCTCCTGGCGGCACGGCGCGAAGCCGACGCCGCAGTTGCCCATCACCACGGTGGTCACCCCGTGCGCCGACGACGGAGTCAGCCGCTCCGACCAGATCGACTGGCCGTCGTAGTGGGTGTGCAGATCGACAAAGCCCGGGGTGACCAGCAGCCCGGTCGCGTCGATCTCGCGCTTCGCGCCAGAGCCATTCACCGAACCAACGGCTTCGATGACGCCGCCGCGCACCGCGACGTCACCGACGTGGGGTTCGCCTCCGAGCCCGTCGATGATGGTGCCGTTGCGGATGATGAGGTCGTAGGTCATCTAAATAATCTACGACCGTGCCGCGTGATGATGCCAGGATCAATTAATGCGCGCCGACGACGATGCAGAGCGAAGCGATGAGGAGGAGCGGCGCTAGTGATCGACCATTTCGGAATCAACTGCGTCGACTATCCCAGGTCGCAGCAGTTCTACGACCGAGTGCTCGGCGTGCTGGGGTATTCGCGGCAGGCCGACTTCGGCGATGCCATCGGTTACGGCCGCGACGGCAAACCGGTGTTCTGGATCGCCGAAGGTGCCGGTATGGGGCCGAACAGGGAGACGCATTTCGCGTTCGACGCGGCCGACCACGACGCGGTGCGGGCGTTCTATGACGCCGCGATCGGGTTGGGCGCCGAGTCGCTGCACGCCCCGCGGCTGTGGCCGGAATACCACCCCGGCTACTTCGGCGCGTTCGTCCGTGACCCGGACGGCAACAACGTCGAAGCGGTCTGTCACGCGTAGGGTCGCCGAGTATGAGTAGTGATGCCGCCACTCGGGAGTTGTTGCGTGACGCGTTCACTCGCTTGATCGAGCACGTCGACGAGCTCACCGAGGGACTCACCGACGAACGGGCCAACTACCGGCCGACCCCGAACGCCAACAGCATCGCGTGGCTGATCTGGCACAGCGCGCGGGTGCAGGACATCCAGCTCGCCCCGATCGCCGGCATCGAGCAGGTATGGACCCACGACGGCTGGGTGGACCGCTTCGGGCTGGACCTGCCGCGCAACGACACCGGCTACGGCCACGGTCCCGACGAGGTGGCCGAAGTGCGCGCACCGGTGGATCTGCTGGCCGGCTATTACCACGCCGTGCACAAGGTGACGCTGGAATTCGTCGCCCGAGTCACCGCCGAGGACTTGGCGCGCATCGTGGACAAGAACTGGGACCCGCCGGTGACCGCCAGCGCCCGGCTGGTCAGCATCATCGACGACTGCGCCCAGCATCTCGGCCAGGCTGCGTACGTGCTGGGCATCGCCCCATAGCCGGGGCGAACTTGACACCTGTCGAGCCCCGTGCGATGCAGGTCACACGGCAGGATTAGCATGGCGGCTATGACCGCGACGAAACCCCCCGAAACGCCTGTCACCAGCGCTCCTGAGTTTTCCGGCACCGGCACCGTGCTGAACCCGGCCACCGGCGCAGTCGCCGGCGAGGTGCGTTGGACCGACCCCGCCGACGTCCCCGCGATCGCCGCCGGACTGCGCGCGGCTCAACGCGAATGGGAGCAGCGCGGCGCCACGGGGCGCGCCAAGGTGCTGGCCCGCTTCGCGGTGTGGCTGGCCGAGCACCGCGGCGAGATCGAAGAGCTGCTGATCAAGGAGACCGGGAAATCCGCCGTCGACGCGGCACAAGAGGTGCCGCTGCTGATCATGATCTTGTCGTACTACATCAAGACGATGGAGAAGGCGCTGGCGCCTGAGCGCCGCCCCGCGTCGTTGCCCATCCTGGCCATCAAGAAAGTCAGCGTTCATTACCGGCCGCGGCCCGTCGTCGGGATCATCGCGCCGTGGAACTACCCGGTGTCCAACGCGTTGATGGACGGCATCGGCGCCCTGGCGGCAGGCTGCTCGGTGCTGCTGAAGCCCTCCGAGCGCACCCCGCTGACCGCCGAGGTGCTGCGGCGCGGCTGGCTCGAGTCGGGTGCGCCCGACGTGCTGGCGCTGGCTCAGGGCGCACGCGAGGTCTCCGAAGCCGTCGTCGACAACGTGGATTTCGTCCAGTTCACCGGCTCCTGCGCCACCGGAAGCAAAGTGATGGAACGCGCCGCCCGCCGGTTGACGCCGGTCAGCCTGGAGCTCGGCGGCAAGGACCCGATGATCGTTCTCGAGGACGCCGACGTCGAAATGGCCGCGCATGCCGCGGTGTGGGGAGCGATGTTCAACGCCGGGCAGACGTGCGTATCGGTGGAGCGGGTCTACGTGCTCGAGCCGGTTTACGACCAGTTCGTCGCGGCCGTCGTGCGTGACGTGCAGGCGCTGCGGGTCGGCGCGGGCGAGGGACACGATTTCGGGGCGCTGATCGATGAGCAGCAGTTGGCCGTGACCGAGCGCCACGTCCGCGAGGCGGTGGCCGCCGGTGGACGGGTATTGACCGGCGGCAAGCGCGCCGACCAGCCGGGCAGCTTCTATCAGCCCACGGTGCTCGTCGACGTGGACCACTCGATGACCTGCATGACCGAGGAGACCTTCGGTCCCACCCTGCCGATCATGAAAGTCGGTTCGGTCGACGAAGCGATCCGACTGGCCAACGACAGCGAATACGGGCTGAGCGCCTCGGTGTTCTCCCGTGACTTCGACCGCGCGAAAGAGGTTGCGCTGCAGCTTGATTGCGGCGCGGTCAACATCAACGACGTGATCACCAACTTGATGTGCACGACAGCGCCGATGGGCGGCTGGAAGACGTCGGGCATCGGTGCGCGGTTCGGCGGTGCCGACGGGCTGCGCAAATTCTGTCGCGTCGAGACGGTTGTCGGACCCCGCACCAACGTCGGCGCGGGCGGAAATTACTACCACAACTCGCTGAAGGCGCTGAAGCGGATGAACCGGCTGCTGACCCGGGCCGCGCTGGCGCGTCCGCGTCGCCTCGCCAAATAGCCTCGTAGGCTTGACCGCGTGCGATTCGCGGTGACGGTGCTGATGTGGCTGGTCACCACAATGGCGCTGGCGGTTGCCGTGCCTACGGCGTGGGCGCAGACGCACGTCGTCGACGTCGACGGCTACACGGCGATGGCGAAAAGGGCGTCGAGTAATCCGGTGCTGCAAGCCGCGGTGGCGTCTGAACTCGCCACGCGGGCGATGGTGTTGATCAACCAGCAGGGCCACAGCGTCGACTCGTCAACCGTGCACGACGTCGCCGCCGGGTATACCGCCGGCCCGGATTTCCCGCCGCAGTTCGCCGACGCCAACCGCATGGCGCACGACTGGATGTTCACCGGCGCGAACGCGCAGTCCCAAGGCGACCAGTGGGTCGTCTACCTGTCCGGGATGCTGAAAGACGGCGCGTTTGCGCCGATGCTGTCGAAGTACAACGTGCGGGTGCCCGAGACGGTGCGGGTTCCGGTGACGGTGACGAACTCAAAGATATTGCAGCCGGGTGAATTACGGCCGCTGGCGACCTGGGGCCCATGGGTGAGCATCGCCGCGGCGGTGCTGACCGGCATCTGCGCGCTGCTCACACTCGCCGTCGCACGCAGCCGGGGCAGGGCGTTGGCCGGCCTGGGTATCTCGGCGCTGCTGGTCGGCGCCGCCGGTTGGGCGGCGATCGAACTCGGCCGCCGCCGTCTCAACGATGCGCTGAACCACACCACCGGCGACATCCGCCGGATCGCCGACGGCATGGTCGGCGACGCCGAAAGCAGCCTGCATCACTGGCTCGACCTGACCCTGGCCGCAGGCGGAGTACTGGTGGTACTCGGCGTCATCGCGGCGGCGCTAGGCAGTCTGCGGAAGACGGCGTAGCGCGTCCAGCTTCTGGTTAGCCGACTCCAGCCCGGCCTTGATCAACCCAAAGACTTTGTCGCGAACCTTCGGTTTGTCCATCAGCGGGGCATACATGTGTCGCATGAGATCCAGCCTTGCGGCGCAGAGCCATTCCATCAGGTCAGTGTCGTCGAGCCAGCGGATCTGATTGCGTTGCTCGGCCATCGTGGTGGGCAGCCAGTCGGTGTCGGTGTTGGGGTGGGGCACCGGCGCGCACAGATCATTGCGCTTCGCATCGTCGTGGTAGGTGGCTTCGACGTGGGCGATCAGGGCGGCGCTGAACACCTGCTGGCAGCCGCGCAAGCTCTGCAGCGTGATCCGGTTGCCATCGAAAACCGTTGTCGCCGAGCGCCGTTCCAATCCATCGGCGCTGCAGTCGATGTAAAGCGTCGAATCGTCGGCGGGTCTGGCACCGTCGGCCAGCACGATCTTGCCGGGGTCGATGCGCTCGACGCGTCCCATTCGCACGATGTCGCCGATGCGCTGCAGCTGTTGAAGTTCGGCCCGCGAGACGGTTGCGCAGCGATACATGCTTGGCCGCACCGACGAATCCAGCCGCAGCAGATTGCCGCAGGCCTCCAGGCGCTCGAACAAGTCCTCGATGCCGGTGGCGGCCTCGATCGCGGTCAGACGGGCGAGGAAACCAGCCTGAAACTGCTCCAGGAATTGCGGGCCGGGTTGGACGTTGGCCCGATCCATCAGCCAGGCGTCGCGCGGCATGATCCACGTCAGCCGCTCCGGTTGAATCCCGTTGCGTAGCAACCACAAACACGCGTCGATACCGGTCTTGCCCGCGCCGACGATGACGAACCGCTGGTGGCCCGCCGCCGAGGCCGGTAGGTCATTGGGCGCGACGCAGTCGACCCCTTCGCCGACGTGATAGGGCGGCGGTCGCATAGATGGCACCACGGTCTTCAAGTAGGTCGCGTCGACGATGCGTCTGCGCACGTCGACGGCGTAGTCGCCGCCCGCCAGCGTGTGAAATCGCCCCTCGCCCAGATACTCCGCCATCGGGAAGTAGGACACTCGCCCGCTGGGCAGCAGGTCCTGGTGCATGACCTGGTCGAAGTAGGCACAGACTTCACCGACGGTGGCCAGCTCGTAAAGGCCCTCGTTCCAACCGACCCGATCGATGGTGTCGCTGCCTAACGCACGGGAGTTGACGCCGTAATAGGCCGATGGCTGATGCAAGCGGACAAACGGGTAGGCCGATCGCCAATGCCCACCCGGCGCATGGCCACGGTCGACCAGCACCACGCGTGCGTCGGTCTCGGCTACCAGAGTGTCGGTGAACGCCATGCCCATCGCGCCCGCACCGACGACCAGGTAATCCGTCTCGATTCTTTCCACCCCGGTCCTCCCCGTACCCGCCAGGCTAGGTCTGATTGCCGGACTCGCCCCCTCGCCGCTTCGCGGCTGGGGGTACCCCCACCTCATCGCGCTCCGCGCTCTGCATCGTCGTCCGGCTAGGTCAACGACAGCTTGGCAAGGATCTTTCCGGTCGGCTGCGGTGACCCGTTGCCGGGTTCGACGGTGAACGCCAGTGCGCTGGAATGCCCGAGGTTGCTCAGCGTGTCAGTGGTTGACGGTGCGACGGCCGCGGTGTCCATCGTGCCCGCGGAGGTCGGGCCCTTGTCACCGATCAGCCACATTTGATAGACGGTGCCTTGTGAGGGCGGGGGCACGTTGTTCATGATTAACACTCCCGCGTTCATGCCCCGCGAGAACACCACCGTCGCGGTCCCGCTGGCCAGCTGGCCCGAGACCGTTCGCACATCCGGTGCCGCCATGATCTGCTGGGCCATACTCGGCGTGGGCGATGGTCGCAGCGCGATTCCGGCGCCAAAGGCTGCCAGCGCCACCACGATTGCCGCTGCCGCAGCCAATACCGCTGTGCGCCAGCGGGATCGGCCGCTAGCAGCATCCGGTTGCACCGCGGCCAGTACCGTCGCACGCAGATGTGTCGGTGGCTCGGCCGCAGTCGTCGCCGAAACGGCCGTCATCGTTTCGCGGATCGCACGCACCTCGTCGCGGAAAGCTTCGGCGACCGATGGCGGCGCCGCGGCGAGCTGCCGGTCGATGGCGGCGCGCTCGTCATCGGATACCGCGTGCAACGCGTACGGCGTGGCCAGCTCGAGCAGTTCGAAATCGGTCGGCCCGGTCATGTCGCACCCAGGCAATTACGGAGTCCGCGCAACGCGTCGCGCATCCGTGATTTGATCGTCGACAGGTTGGCCGACAATCGTTGTGACACTTCGGCATAAGTCAATCCGCCGTAATAGGCCATTTCGATGCACTGCCGCTGGGTGTCGGTCAGCCCATCAAGGCACTCGACCACCCGACGGCGTTCATCGGCCGCGAGCGCCGATTCGGCGACGACATCACGGGACGGCTCGACAGCCGACGCGCCGTAACGCGATTCTCGTTGTCTGGCTGCCTGCTCGGCACGCACCCGGTCGACGGCCCGCCGGTGCGCCATCGTCATCAGCCAGGACAGCGCGGAGCCCTTCGCCGAGTCGTACGCGTCGGCGGTCCGCCACGCCTCCAGGTAGACCTCTTGGGTGGTTTCTTCGCTGTAGCCGGAGTCCCGCAGCACCCGAGTCACCAGCCCGTACACCCGCGTCCTGGTGTGGTCGTAGAGCAGGGCGAACGCATCGGCGTCGCGACGAGCCACCCGGTGCAGCAGTGCGTCCAGGTCGTTGCTGTGCCGCGGTCCGGTCATTGACCAGTAGCTTAGCGATTCAGCGACGGCGGTCGTCATTTTGCGCCGATCGGGGTGTACGTCGGGGTGGCCGCGGCATGAAAAAGGATGTCCGTGCCTGGTATTCGGCGAAGCCTCGGCGGCCCGCCATGTACTTCTCGGTCAGCCGGGCGCCGGAGACGTGGACCAGGAAGTAGGTCATGAGCAGCGGCGATAGTGCCGTCGTCAGCGACCACCACGCGGTGATCGTGATCAGCCACAGCCCCCACCACACGCACGCATCGCCGAAGTAGTTGGGATGACGTGTCCACGCCCACAGGCCACGGTCCATCACCACACCCTTGTGCGCCGGGTCGGACTTGAAGACCCGCAGTTGACGGTCGCCGAGAGCCTCGAAGACGACACCGGTAACCCAGAGCAGTACGCCGGCCAGCGTCGCTGCCAGCCAGCGCCGCGGTGTGGGGCCGCTGACCGCCGAGAGTTGCAACGGCAACGAGATGAACCAGGTCGCGAAGGCTTGCAGCAGGAAAACTTTGCGGACGACCTGGCCCACTGTGGCGCCGCGCAGCAGGTCGGCGTAGCGCCGATCCTCACCCTGGCCCGCCGACCTTCGGTAGATGTACCAGCTCAGCCGCAAACCCCAGATCGCGACGAGAGCAAGCAGCAGCCACCGGCGGGCCGGGTCGCCGGTGCCGAGGATGGCGGCGATCGCGGCGACCGCGATGAAGCCCAGTCCCCAGGCCACGTCGACGACGTTGTAGCGGCCGATGCGGCGGCCGATCGTGAACGTGATCGCGTGCACGACGAGCAGCGCCGCAGCCGAGGCGCCCGAAACGATCGCGAAGTCGACGATCATTGCCCAGCCTTATTGACGAAAGTCCACTGAAAGACGTTGAGATAGCCCGACCGGAATCCGGCCTCGGCATGTGCCAGGTACAGCTCCCACATCCGTGCGAACACCTCATCGAAACCGATGTGCGCCAATGTCTTTCGGCGTTGCAAGAAACGCTCCCGCCACAGCCGCAGCGTTTCTGCGTAGTCGTCGCGCAGCGAGAACGTATCGGCGGGACGTAACCCGGTCTGGTTCTCGGTGATCTCGAGAATAGCCTTCGCCGACGGAAGCAGCCCGCCAGGAAAGATGTACTTCTGGATCCAGGTGTGGGTGTTGCGGGTCGCCAACATCCGGGCATGCGGCATGGTGATGGCCTGGATCACCAGCTTCCCGTTCGGCGTGAGCAGCCGCTCAAGGGTGCGGAAATAGTCCGGCCAGGCGGCAAATCCGATCGCTTCGATCATCTCGACCGATATCACCGCGTCGTAGTTTCCGCTCACGTCCCGGTAGTCGCGCAGGTCGATGTGGGCACGGTCGGACAGGCCGGCGGCCAGGTGATCGTCGAGGTGCACAACACCTATGGGCAACGTCACGCCTATCTGCTTCGAGCGTCCGAATAACTCGTGCACGCTCAGTATTCGGAGCCGACTCCCGCACGGACGACCGTGACGGATGTCTCATAACCGTCCGTCCGACTCACCGCTCCGAATACCGGGTGTCTGACCCGTAAGCGCGAATAAGTCAAAGGAGCCAAAGCGGAATGAAGAACATTCAGAGAAAGACCTTCGCTGTGAGCCTGGCGGCGGTTGCCGCCGTGGGGTTCTCAGCGTGTTCGAGCAACAAATCCGACTCGGCGCAGCAGACCAGCGCGAGTCCGACCACCAGCACGGCAGCGCCCGCAAGCCCCAGCGCCGCCATGGCCGGCCCCTCGTCCGACCTGATCGGTGGCGGGTGTGCGGATTACGCCGCGCTGCATCCCAACGGTCCGGCTTCGGTGACCGGAATGGCACAGGACCCGGTCGCCACCGCGGCGTCCAACAATCCGCTGCTGTCGACGTTGACCGCCGCGCTGTCGGGCAAGCTGAACCCGAACGTCAACCTGGTCGACACGCTGAACAGCGGCCAGTACACGGTCTTCGCGCCGACCAACGCCGCATTCGACAAGCTCCCGGCGAGCACGATCGACGAGCTCAAGACCAACGCCGACATGTTGAAGAGCATCCTGACCTACCACGTGGTGCAAGAGCAGCAAAGCCCGAGCACGGTTGACGGCACCCACAAGACCCTGCAGGGCGCCGATGTGAAGGTGGCCGGCCAGGGGAACGGCCTCAAAGTCAACGACGCGGGTCTGGTGTGCGGAGGGGTACACACCGCCAACGCGACGGTGTACATGATCGACACTGTGCTGATGCCGCCCAGCCAGTAACCGTCTACACCGTGCCCGCGACAAGGCAGCCCGGTGCGCCGGGCTGCCTTGTCGCATGTATCGGCCTCGCGGGTTGCACCCATCCACGCGAGATGTGGTAGCGAATAGTAATTATGTTGTCTCTAGCGCTGATCGGTCTGCTTGGCGGCCTCATCACCGGCATTTCGCCGTGCATCCTGCCCGTCCTGCCGGTGATCTTCTTCTCCGGCACCCAAAGTTCCGGCACGCAGAGTGCTGACGATGGTGCGGTCGCGGTCAAGACGAAACGTGAAGTCGGGCGACCCTATCGCGTGATCGGCGGACTGGTGCTGAGTTTCAGCCTGGTCACGCTGGTCGGCTCGGCGCTGCTGTCGTTGCTGCACCTGCCGCAAGACGCCATCCGCTGGATCGCGTTGGCCGCGCTGGTGGCGATCGGTCTCGGCTTGATTTTCCCGCGCTTCGAACAACTGCTGGAGCGACCGTTCGCCCGCATCCCGCAAAAGCAGATCACCACCCGCGCGGGCGGTTTTGGTCTCGGCCTGGCCTTGGGCGTGCTCTACGTTCCTTGCGCGGGCCCGGTGCTGGCCGCCATTGTGGTGGCCGGCGCCACCGCGAACATCGGTCTGCCCGTCGTCGTCCTCACAGTGGCGTTCGCGCTGGGGACCGCGGTGCCGCTGCTGTTCTTCGCGCTTGCGGGCCAACGAGTTACCCAGCGGATCAGTGCTTTTCGACGTCACCAGCGCCAGATCCGTGTCACGGCAGGGGTTGTGACCCTGTTGTTGGCGGTGGCGCTGGTGTTCAATCTTCCCGCCGCACTACAGCGGGCCATTCCGGACTACACCAGCTCATTGCAGAACAAGGTGGGCGGCGACGAGCAGCTACAGCAAAAGCTCGGCGGCATTGTCAACGACCAGAACAAAGAGTTGGCGAATTGCACCAGCGGCTCTACGCAGTTGCAGAACTGTGGCCCCGCGCCCGATCTCAGGGGCATCAACGCGTGGCTGAACACACCCGCCGCCTTGCCGATTGACCTCAAGGCGTTGCGGGGCAAGGTGGTGCTTATCGACTTCTGGGCCTATTCCTGCATCAACTGCCAAAGGGCGATCCCGCACGTCGAAGGCTGGTACAAGGCTTACCAGGACGACGGTTTCGAGGTCATCGGTGTGCACACCCCGGAGTATGCGTTCGAAAAGGTCACCGGCAACGTCGAAAAGGGCGCCGCCGATATCGGCATCACCTACCCGATCGCGCTGGACAACAGCTACTCGACGTGGACGAATTACCGCAACAAGTATTGGCCGGCCGAATATCTGATCGACGCCAGCGGCGTCGTGCGGCACGTCAGCTTCGGCGAAGGCGACTACGACGGCACTGAAAAGCTTATCCGCCAGCTTATTTCAACCGCCCGGCCCGGGGTCAGGCTGCCGCCGGCGGTGGACGCGCCCGATACCACTCCGGCCGGTGGCCTGACGCCGGAGACATATTTCGGTGTCGGCAAGATGGTCAACTACGCCCGAGGCGGCGTCTATGACAAGGGACAGGCCAACTTCACCTTCCCGGCGGCACTGCCGAACGACACCTTCGCACTGCAGGGCCCGTGGACACTCGACTACCAGGGCGCGACGGCCGACAGCGATTCCTCCAGCATCAAGCTGAACTACCACGCCAAAAACGTCTACCTCGTTGTCGGCGGAACCGGGAACCTGACGGTGACGCGCGACGGGAAGACGACGACGGTACCGGTCAGCGGGCCGCCGACCTCGCGTCAGATCGTCGGCGGCAAGGACGTGGCCCGCGGACTACTCGACGTGCGTTTAGATCAAGGGCTGCAGGTCTTTTCCTTCACCTACGGCTAATTGGCAATCCAGAACGCATCCGGCTCCGAATCACCGATGTCAACCATCGACACTGAGGAGCCGAAATCAATGAAGATTCACACCAATTCAATCCCGGCAACGGGTCTCGCGGCAGCCGCCGCGGTAGGTATCGCCGTCGCCACGTGTGCACCTGCGGCGGCCGCGCCGAATCTGGTCGGCCCGGGCTGCGCAGACTACGCGGCAATGCACTCAGACGGTCCGGCCTCCGTGACCGGGATGTCGCAGGTGCCAGTCGCGGTGGCGGCATCGAACAACCCTGAACTCACGACGTTGACCTCAGCGGTATCCGGCCGGCTCAACCCGCAGGTGAACCTCGTCGACACGCTCAACAATGGTCAATACACCGTGTTCGCACCGACCGACGCCGCATTCAACAAGCTGCCCGCCGGCACCATCGACCAGCTCAAAACCAACGCAAACATGTTGAAGAGCATCCTGACCTACCACGTCGTTCCCGGGCAGCTGAGCCCGGACCAGGTCGACGGTTCGCACAATTCCGTGCAGGGTGCCTCGGTGAACGTGACCGGCTCGGGCAACGGCCTCAAGGTCAACAACGCCGGCTTGGTCTGCGGCGGTGTGCCCACCGCCAACGCGCAGGTGTACATGATCGACACGGTGCTGATGCCACCCGGCCAGTGAGATCGGCCAACGACGCCGCCGCCGGTGCGGGAAGCGCGTAGCAGGTTTACGGCGTGATGACGTGTGATGGATCGGGCCGCAGCTCGGGCGGGGCCTGGCTGTAGTCACCGAACGGGCCGTCGCGGCGCTCGACCGCGGCCCGCACACCCTGAGTTTCGGCCGTCTTGATGAAGTCGAGCGCGTCGGGGGTGTTGCGCATCAGGCCGTCGAGGATGACGCCCAGCGTCTGGGTGGATGCCAGGCCCATGTTCTCGTAGGCCTGGTTGACGATCAGCTTCTGCGCCCGCAGCTGCGAGAGCGGGATTTGCGACAGCTCGGCGGCGATCTCGGCGACGCGGGCCTCGAGTCGCGCGAACGGCACCGCCTCGTTGATCAGCTCGACCTCGGCGGCCTGGACGCCGTTGAGCGGCCGGCCGGTCAGCGAGTGCCACTTGACCTTGGCCAGGCTCAGCCGATACAGCCACATCCCGGTCAGATACGCCCCCCACATCCGGCTGTACGGGGTGCCGATGACGGCGTCCTCGCTGGCGATGACGATGTCGGCGCACAGCGCGTAGTCGCTGGCCCCGCCGACGCACCAGCCGTGCAACTGGGCGATCACCGGTTTGGACGCCCGCCAGATCGACATGAACTTCTGCCCCGGTGCGATCTCGCGGGCGGTGACCATGGCGAAATCCTTGCCCGGGTCCCACTTCCCGTCGGTCATCATGTCTTCGCCCCAGTGCTGGAATCCGGCCCCGAAGTCGTACCCGGCCGAGAACGCCCGCCCTGCACCGCGTAGCACGATGACCTTGATGTCCCAGTCCCGCTCTGCCAGGCCGATGGCGGCCTCGATCTCGTCGGGCATGGGCGGAACGATGGTGTTGAGGTGGTCGGGGCGGTTCAGCGTGATGGTGGCAACCGGCCCGGCCGTCGTGTACAGGAGTGTCTCAAAGTAGTCAGCTGGCATAGCTGAATGCTGACAGCCCAGCTGACGTGCCGTGGCTACGGGGTGTCTGCACTAATCGTCAGCGTGGCGTCGCTGATCCCATCGCTCAAGACGCGCCTGTAACTCGAGCAGGCCAAGCCCGGCGACCGGAGCGGCGATGAAGAAACACGCCATCGTAAGTGGATTCATGTCGACCTCCTCCGCTGGTCGCTCATGGGACGCCGGGTGGCCCCTCGCCCCCTAAGTCTCCCCATATAGCTTTCTTAGGTGACTTTAAGGTACGCCTTAGCCGGCCGTCAGGAAAGCCGAAACGCGGGTTTTTTTCAAGATGTTCTAGAAAAGTTATTGAACGCTGACAGCCGACTACCCTGCGTCCGGGGGCAACATCTGGAACCCGGTCAGGATGGCCTGGGTATCGCGGCGATATGTGGGGTCATCGGGGTCGGCTGCCTGGACTGTGACCGTCACGGCGTAGGTGTTGCCGGAAAACGCAGCGACCACGATGAGCGTCTTGGCCTTGCGTGGCGGAATTTGGTCCATGGCCGGGGCGTCGTAGCTGACGACCTGAGCCCTCTGGCCGCACAGGGTGGTGTCGGTCCTGCGCAAATTGGTGACACCGAGGCGATCGACCAACGTGGTGCGTTCCTGATCGATGATCTCCCGCTGATCTTGGTTCGTACCTGATGCAGATTCGAGGGTGACGACGGCGGTGGGCATGAAGTCGTTGCCGGCCAGCCCCGCATTGCTCATCGCGAAGCGGATGAGTTCTGAATCGAGCATCGACGTGTGCTGCCACCCGGACGGCTGCGGGATCCGCAGCACTGGCTCGGTGGGGCTGCGCGACTCGATCGAGGAAAGCGGCGGTGAAACCTGCTTACACACGCTGATTTTGGGGGCTGCAGCACCGCGTTTCGGGGCGGCGGCAGCCGCGGGGTGGGCGCCGGCAACGGGAGTACCGGTTACCGCCCTCGTGCAGCCCGGCGCTGCGAACAGTGTCACTGCCGCGATGGTCGCCGCCAAAATGTAGGGCAACCGCATTGGGCTACACCTCACCTTCGTCAGTGGTGCTGTCAAGTGTCCAACATCTGCCACAGAAACGAGAAGCTCAGCGCGGACTTGAACGCGGTCTGCGCGTTGTCGGCCGCACCGGCGTGGCCGCCCTCGATGTTCTCGTAATACCAGACCCGATGGCCCGCGGCTTCCAGTGCCGCCGTCATTTTGCGCGCATGTCCGGGGTGTACCCGATCGTCTCGGGTCGACGTAGTGATCAGCACCGGCGGGTAATCGGTCTGAGCCGAAATATTTTGGTAGGGCGAGTATTCGGCGATGAACCTCCAGTCATCCGGATTGTCCGGATCGCCGTATTCGGCGACCCAGGACGCGCCGGCCAGCAGCAGATGGAAGCGGCGCATGTCCAGCAACGGTACCTGGCAGACCAGCGCGCCGAACAACTCGGGGTATTTGGTCAGCATGATGCCCATCAGCAGCCCGCCGTTACTGCCGCCCTGCGCCCCGAGTTGCTGGACGGTGGCGATGCCGCGGTCCACTAAATCGGTTGCCACCGAAGCGAAATCCTCGGCGACCAAGTGGCGGCCCGCGCGCATCGCCTGCGTGTGCCAGCTGGGGCCGTACTCGCCACCGCCGCGGATGTTGGCAAGCACAAAGGTGCCGCCGCGCGCCAGCCACAGGCGGCCCAAGACGCCGTCGTATCCGGGGGTGCGGGCCACCTCGAATCCCCCGTAGCCGCCCAGCAGTGTCGGGCCGGGGCCAGTCGCATCACGCGGGCGCACAACGAAATACGGGATCAAGGTGCCGTCCTTCGACGTCGCGAAATGCTGCGCGACTGTCATGCCGTCGGCGTCGAAGAAGGCCGGCGCGGATTTGATCTGTTCCAGTGGTCCCTCGACCGCCCCGTGCAGTAGTCGCGACGGCGCAGTGAATCCGCTGGAGTCCAGGAAGATTTCGTCCCCGGTGTCGTCGGCGGCGACGATAACGGTGTTGGTGTTGGGCGGCACGTCGGTCACCGGCCGACGCTGCCAGGTGCCGGGTGTGACGATCTCGACCCGACTGGCCACGTCGGCCAGCGTCACGACGACCAGACGGTCGCGGGTCCACGCGTAGTGCAGCAGACTCGTGTGCGCGTCGGGCTCGAACACCACCCGCAACTGTGCTGTGCCGGAGAGGAATTCGTCATAGTCGGCGGCCAGCAGCGAGCCCGCCGTATAGCTGGCGCTACCGGTGATCCAGTCGGTGCGCAACTCGATCAGCAACCACTGCCGGTGCACCGATATCGACGCGTCGGTAGGCGCGTCGATGCGGATCAGCTCGTCACCGCGCAGCTCGTAGACCTGGTCGTTGAAGAAGTCGATGGCCCGCCGCAGCATCGTCCGCTCGAAGCCCGGTGTGCGGTCGACCCCGCCGACCACGATGACGTCGGCTGGCGAGCCTTCGAACACTGTCTCCGCAGCTTCGACAGGCTGTCCGCGGCGCCAGCGCTTGACGATCCGTGGATAGCCGGATTCGGTGAGCGAGCCTTCGCCGAAGTCGGTGCCGATCAGAAGGGTGTCCGGGTCAACCCAGCTGGTTTGAGACTTGGCCTCCGCCAACGCAAACCCATCGTCGATGAATTCACGTGTGGCCATGTCGAATTCGCGCACTATGGCTGCGTCCGAGCCGCCGCGCGACAGGCTGACGACGGCTCGGGTGTGCTCGGGGTAGATGACGTTGGCGCCGGCCCACACCCAGTTCTCCTCGTCGGCGCGAGCCAGTTCGTCGACGTCGATCAGCACATCCCAGGCCGGGTTGTCGCTGCGGTAGCTGTCCAACGTGGTCCGTCGCCACAGCCCCCGCGGGTTGGCGGCGTCGCGCCAGAAGTTGTACAGGTAGTCGCCGCGACGGCGCACGTACGGGATGCGGGCATCGGTGTCCAGCACCTCGAGCGCCTGGGTGCGCATGCGCTCGAACTCGTCGCCGGAAAACTCGGCCACCGTCGGCTCATTGCGGGCGCGGACCCAGTCCAGCGCCTCTTCGCCGAGGATGTCCTCCAGCCACAGATACGGGTCGTCAGGCAAGTGCGCGGCTCCTCCTCATCGCGCTACGCGCTCTGCATCGTCGCCGCGCGGGGCATATGCGCGGCCATGGGACTCATTCTGACGGCGGCGGTACTGTGACCTGTATAACACCGTCAAACGAGGAGCTGATCCCATGACCGTCTACGCACGTCCGGGTTCCGCTGAGGCGCTGATGTCGTATGAATCGCGCTACGGCAACTTCATCGGGGGCGAGTGGGTCGCGCCGGTAGGTGGCCGCTATTTCGAGAATCCGACGCCCATCACCGGTCAGACGTTCTGCGAGATACCGCGCTCGGAGGCGGCCGACGTCGATAAGGCGCTCGACGCTGCGCACGCGGCGGCGCCGAATTGGGGTAAGACCGCCCCGGCCGAGCGGGCCGCGATTTTGAACAAGATCGCCGACCGTATCGAGGCGAACCGGGAGTCGCTGGCGCTCGCCGAAGCGTGGGACAACGGCAAACCGATCCGCGAGGCGCTGGCCGCCGACATCCCGCTGGCCGCAGACCACTTCCGCTACTTCGCCTCGGCGATCCGCGCCCAGGAGGGTTCGCTGTCGCAGATCGACGAGGACACCGTCGCCTATCACTTCCACGAACCGCTGGGCGTGGTCGGACAGATCATCCCGTGGAACTTCCCGATCCTGATGGCCACCTGGAAGCTGGCGCCGGCGCTGGCGGCCGGCAATGCCGCGGTGCTCAAGCCCGCCGAGCAGACCCCGGCGTCGGTGCTGTACCTGATGTCGCTGATCGGCGATCTGCTGCCGCCGGGTGTGGTCAACGTCGTCAACGGGTTCGGCGTCGAGGCCGGTAAGCCGCTGGCGTCGAGCAACCGGATCGCCAAGATCGCGTTCACCGGGGAGACCACGACCGGGCGGCTGATCATGCAGTACGCGTCGCAGAACCTGATCCCGGTCACCCTGGAACTAGGTGGCAAGAGCCCCAACATCTTCTTCTCCGACGTGATGGCGAAGGGCGACGACTTCCAGGACAAGGCGCTGGAGGGGTTCACCATGTTCGCCCTTAACCAGGGCGAGGTGTGCACCTGCCCGTCGCGCAGCCTGGTCCAGGCCGACATCTACGACGAGTTCCTGGAATTGGCGGCCATCCGCACCAAGGCGGTGCGCCAGGGCGACCCGTTGGACACCGAGACGATGATCGGTTCGCAGGCGTCCAACGACCAGCTGGAAAAGGTGTTGTCCTACATCGAAATCGGCAAGGACGAGGGCGCCAAGATCATCACCGGCGGGGAGCGCGCGGAGCTGGGCGGTGACCTCTCCGGCGGCTACTACGTGCAGCCCACCATCTTCGCCGGCAACAACAAGATGCGGATCTTTCAGGAGGAGATTTTCGGGCCGGTGGTGTCGGTGGCGTCGTTCAAGGACTACGACGACGCGATCTCGATCGCCAACGACACCCTCTACGGCCTGGGCGCCGGCGTGTGGAGCCGCGACGGCAACACCGCCTACCGGGCCGGTCGTGACATCCAGGCCGGCCGGGTGTGGGTCAACTGCTACCACGTCTATCCCGCGCATGCGGCGTTCGGCGGCTACAAGCAGTCCGGTATCGGCCGGGAGAACCACAAGATGATGCTCGACCACTACCAGCAGACCAAGAACCTGATGGTGTCGTACTCGCAGAAGGCGCAAGGATTCTTCTGATGACGCCGCGGGTGGTGGTCACCGCCGCTGCCGCCAAGCTGCTCGGTGAGCTGGCCGACCGGCACGGCCCGGTGATGTTCCATCAGTCCGGCGGCTGCTGCGACGGGTCGTCGCCGATGTGCTACCCGGACGGAGACTTCATCGTGGGTGACCGCGACGTGCTGCTCGGTGTCTTGGACGTGGATGGCGGGGTGCCGGTGTGGATCTCCGGGCCCCAGTTTCAGGCCTGGAAGCACACCCAGCTCGTCATCGACCTGGTGCCCGGCCGCGGCGGCGGATTCAGTCTGGAAGCACCCGAGGGGATGCGGTTTTTATCCCGCGGGCGCGCTTTCAGCGACGCCGAGAACGCACAGCTCACGGCCACCCCGGTGATCACCGGGGCCGATTACGAGCGGGGCGAGCGCCCGCCGACACGTTCACCGGTGGTAGCTGAGGCCGCGGACGCTTGCTCAGTACCTACGCGCCGCGCCGCGCCGGTAAAGCGGTAGCGGGCAGCCGCGGCAGTATCGTCAAAGCGTGATACCGCTGCCGCGCACCTGGCTGCTGACCAGCGCAATGCTGCTCGGCGTCGCGGTCGGGGTGCTGGGCGCAACCGCCGCGTTGACCGTGGATCACGCTCACATGCGCCCGGACGTCGCGATCGCGTTGGTCGTCGGGTTTCCCAGCGCCGTCGGGCTGCTGGTGATCCTGTTGTCCCGGCGCCGCTGGTTGACCGCACTCGGCGCATTCATCCTGGCGGTGGCGCCGGGATGGTTCGGTGTGCTGGCGGTGATCGAGGTGACTACCCGTGGCTGACGAGAACGGCGTGGATACCGCATCGATGCCGAAGACCGAGGCGTACACGCCGATCTTCGACACCGGCGCACACCAGCGGGCCGAACCGGAGGTTATCGAACCGAAACAACCGGCTCCGCGACGCCGGTGGTGGCGTCGGCGGTCGGATGAGTCGGCGATCCAGACGGTCGATGAGCCGGCGAGCAGCCCCGCGCCGGTGGCTGAGGTCGAGACGGACGATGCGCCGTCGGGTTCGCTGCCCGCGCCGGCGCCGCCGATCACCGTGCCGGGCCGATACTTCTCGCTGAAGTGGTGGCAGTTCATTCTGACGCTGCTGGCGGTCTGGGTTCCGGCGGCGGCGATCGGCGCCGGCCTGTTCTACTGGTGGACCCACGACCCTTCCAGACACAAAACCGCGGTTGTCTTCGTGGTTTTGGTCTACGTCGTCGTGTGCACGGTCACCGGCTTGATGCTGGCGATGGTGCCCGACCGGCCGCTGGTGTCAGCGTTGGCGATCGCGATGATCTCGGCGGTGTTCGCGTCCGTCGTTGCGGCGGCCCCGTTCTACGGCGCGTTCTACTGCGATCACAGCCAGCGTCCTTGCCTGATGGGCGTCATCCCGCACTGAGCCAGCCGGCGACGGCTATGCAAGGCTGGCGGGGTGAGCGACACCTCGGCCTCATACCCGCCGGCCGATCGGGACCTCACCTCCATCGCCGTCTTGATCGAAGATCCTGCGCGGGCGGCGATGCTCGCCGCACTGGCCGGCGGTCGCGCGCTGCCGGCGGGGGAGCTGGCTCGCCGGGCCGGGGTGCATCCCGCCACCGCCTCCACGCATCTGCGTCGGCTGACCGAAGGCGGGTTGATCCGGGTCCGGGTGCAAGGGCGGCATCGATACCACGAGATCGTCAACCCGGAGGTGGCCACGGTGTTGGAGGCCATTGCCCAGATTGCGCCGCCGGCGCCGGTTCGCTCGCTGAAGCACCAGCGCATCGCCCGTGGCTTGTTCGAGGCGAGGACGTGCTACGACCACCTAGCCGGACGCCGCGGCGTGCAACTTCGCGACCGTGTGCTGGCGGTGGGGGCCATTCGCACCCTCGACGACCGGGACCACGAGCTCACCGACCGCGGACAGTATTTGCTCGACGAGCTGGGCATCGACCTGGCCACCTTGCGGGCAAGCCGACGAGTGTTCGCCCGCTCGTGCGTCGACTGGACCGATCGCCGCGTCCACCTTGCCGGGGCGTTGCCCGCTGCGATCACCAGCGTGTTCCTCGCCCGCAGATGGCTCACCCGCGGGCCGGGGCGCAGCCTGCGCGTCGCCGACGGTTACGACGACAACGTCGAAAAATGGCTGGCCAGCTGACGGCGCGGCCGAGCCATTAGGGTAGGGGCCGTGACACACTTTGACGTTGTCGTCCTCGGAGCCGGACCCGGCGGGTATGTGGCGGCCATCCGCGCCGCGCAGCTGGGATTGAACACGGCCGTCGTCGAACCAAAATACTGGGGCGGAGTCTGCCTCAATGTCGGGTGCATCCCGTCGAAGGCGTTGCTGCGCAACGCCGAACTCGCGCACATCTTCAACAAGGAAGCCAAGACCTTTGGCATCAACGGCGAGGTGACGTTCGACTACGGCGTCGCCTATGACCGAAGCCGCAAGGTGGCCGAGGGCCGGGTCGCCGGTGTGCATTTTCTGATGAAGAAGAACCAGATCACCGAGATCCACGGATACGGCAAGTTCACCGACTCCCACACGCTGTCGGTTGAGCTCAACGACGGCGGTACCGAGACCGTCACGTTCGACAGCGTCATCATCGCGACCGGAAGCAGCACCCGACTGGTCCCCGGTACCTCGCTGTCGGACAACGTGGTCACCTACGAGGAACTCATCCTGTCCCGAGAGCTTCCGCAGTCGATCGTTATCGCCGGAGCCGGGGCCATCGGCATCGAGTTCGGTTACGTGCTGAAGAACTACGGCGTCGACGTGACCATCGTCGAGTTCCTGCCGCGCGCGCTGCCCAACGAAGACGCCGAGGTCTCCAAGGAGATCGAGAAGCAGTTCAAGAAACTCGGCGTCAACATCCGCACCGGCACCAAAGTCGAGTCGATCGCAGACGACGGATCCGTCGTCACCGTGACCGTCAGCAAGGACGGCAAGACCGAAGAGATCAAGACCGAGAAAGTGTTGCAGGCCATCGGGTTTGCGCCCAACGTCGAAGGCTTCGGCCTGGACAAGGCGGGCGTCGCCCTGACCGATCGCAAGGCCATCGGAATCACCGACTACATGCAGACCAATGTCTCACACATCTATGCGATTGGCGATGTCACCGGCTTGCTGCAGCTGGCGCATGTCGCCGAAGCGCAGGGTGTGGTGGCGGCCGAAACCATTGCCGGCGCAGAGACTTTGGCTCTGGGGGACTACCGCATGCTGCCCCGTGCGACGTTCTGCCAGCCGAATGTGGCCAGCTTCGGGCTCACCGAGGAGGAGGCCCGCGACGAGGGCTACGACGTCCAGGTCGCCAAGTTCCCATTTACCGCCAACGCCAAGGCGCACGGCGTGGGCGACCCGAGTGGTTTCGTCAAGCTTGTCGCCGACGCCAAACACGGCGAACTACTGGGCGGCCATCTGGTTGGCCACGACGTCTCCGAGTTGTTGCCGGAGCTGACGCTGGCGCAGAAGTGGGATCTGACCGCAAACGAGTTGGCCCGCAACGTCCATACCCACCCGACGATGTCTGAGGCGCTGCAAGAGTGCTTCCACGGACTGACCGGGCACATGATCAACTTCTGATGCCGATGCGTATCGAATCGATTTGGACCGGCATCGGCGGCGTGATCGTCGGCTATCTGCTTTGGCTGGTGGCGATCTCGATCGGTGACGCCATCACCACGGTGAGCCTGTGGAGTCTGATCGTGCTGTCCGTCTCGGCGGTGTTCGCATTGTGGGCGGTGCTACGGGGACGGCGGCTTCGGCGGCAGCGAAACTATCCATTGGCATCGTTCGTATTCGCGTTGCCGGTTCTGCCGGTGCTGCTGTCGTTGGGTGTACTTGTCCGCACCTACATCTGACGTACCGCTATCGAGGGTTGTCCAGCGGAATGTCGAGGGCCGACATGGTGGCGGCCAGACTGTCGTATTGCCCTGCGAGCATGCAGAATTCGATGAGTTGACGCCGATCGAGGTGGCTGGACAGCTGCTGCCAGACCTCGGCGCTGATCGAGCGGTCGTTGATGAACTCGTCGGTGGCGCTCAGCAGCGCCTGCTGCCGATGCGTAAGCCCCCCGGTCGTGTCTGGCCAGGCGAAGATCGTGGCCTGAGTCTGATCGTCGAGTCCGCGCCGGCGCCCCATCTTGCGGTGATGCTGCAGCTCGTATTCGGACTTGCGCAGATGCGCCACTCGCAAGATCACCAGCTCAGTGTCGGCGCGTGCCAATCGGCCCCGCAGCAGCAAGGCGGACAACGGCATCATCGACAAGAACAGCCGCTTGTGCTGACCCAACGTGGCGAACAGGTGCATCTGGGGCGCGCCGACCGTGCGCGCGGCGGACTTCGTCAAAATCCAATTGATCAGCCCCAGCTCGCGAAACCGCCCCGCCGGGATACGACCGAGCTGCCCGGTCTCGGCGGTGTCACTCATGCTTGCTTCACCAGGTAGGGCGAGACCGTGCTGCGGTGCTCGTCGAGGTCGAGTGCCCGGCCCAACGCAGGGAAGGCCCGCTGCGGGCAGTTATCGCGTTCGCAGACCCGGCAACCCGCGCCGATCGGTGTCGCGATGTCGCCAGACAAGTCGAGTCCTTCCGAGTAGACGAGCCGGTGGGCGTGCCGGAGTTCGCAGCCCAGCCCGATCGCGAAGGTTTTACCGGGCTGACCATACCGTGATGCCCGCCGCTCCACGGTCCGAGCCACCCACATGTAATTGCGGCCGTCGGGCATCTGGGCGATCTGGACCAGGATCTTGCCCGGGTTGGCGAAGGTCTCGTAGACGTTCCACAGTGGGCAGGTGCCGCCGCTGGACGAGAAGTGAAAACCGGTGGCCGACTGACGTTTTGACATGTTTCCGGCCCGGTCTACCCGAATGAAGGAGAACGGCACGCCCCGCATGGTCGGCCGCTGCAGCGTGGAGAGCCGGTGCCCGATCGTCTCGTAACTGACCGAGTAGAAGGCCGAGAGCCGCTCGACGTCGTAGCGGAAGTTCTCTGCGACGTCGTGAAACTGGCGGTACGGCAGGACTGCAGCCGCGGCGAAGTAGTTGGCCAGCCCGAGCCGGGCCAGGGTGCGCGACTCGTCGCTGGTGAACTTGCCTTCGGTCACCATGCTGTCGATCAGGTCGCCGAACTCCAGATACGCCAGCTCGGCGGCCAGCTTGAACACCTGTTGGCCCGACGAGAGGTGGTTGCTGATCTCCAGCGTCTTGGTCGCCGGATCGTAGCGGTGCAATACGGTGTCGCCGAGGTCGATGCGCTTATTGATGTGCACGCCGTGCACCTCGGTCAGCCGGCGGGACAACTCGCCGGCCAGATCGCCGTGGTGCAATCGCATCCGGGTGGTCAGGTCCTCGGCCGCGGTGTCCAGCTCGTGCAGATAGTTCTGCCGCTGATAGAAGTAATCGCGCACCTCTTCGTGCGGCATCGTGATCGACCCGCTGCCGCTGCCGTCGGAGAACCGCTCCTCGGTGGCGGCGGCCAGCTGCGCGGTGGTGATCCGGTAGCGGCGATGCAGGTTGACCATGGCCCGCGCAAAACCCGGGTGCCCGTTGACCATGTCGGCGACTTCGGACAGGTCGACGTCGATGTCCAGATCGCGGTCCATGGTCACCTCGCGCAGCTCGGCGACCAGCCGGGTGTCGTCTTGGGACGCGAAGAACGTGGCGTCGACCCCGAAGACCTCGGTGATCCGCAGCAGCACGGCCACCGTCAGAGGCCGGACGTCATGCTCGATCTGGTTGAGATAGCTCGGCGAGATGTCCAGCATCTGCGCCAGCGCAGCCTGGCTGAATCCCCGCTCGCCGCGCAGCTGCCGAACCCGCGAGCCAACGAAGGTTTTGGACACCTGACCAGCCTACCTGCGTTGTTAAGACATGATTTGCAGAGTTGGCACGACACTCTGGATTGGCGCCGCAGCAGCGACGTTTGGCATGATCCGGGTTGGGGCAAGCTAGCTAGGTCGTCTAGCAACGCGACGGATCGGGCCAGCATGAGCAGACGCGGGGAGTGAAGCCGTGACCCTGGACAAAGTGATGATGCCGGTACCGGACGGCCATCCTGACGTGTTCGACCTGGAATGGCCGCTTCGCGTTGCCGACATCGACCGCGACGGGCGGCTGCGCTTCGATTCCGCGGCCCGCCATATCGTGGACATTGGCCAGGATCAGTTGCGCGAGATGGGGTTTGAGGAAACCCATCCGCTCTGGATTGTCCGCCGGACAATGATCGATTTGATCCGTCCGATTGAGTTCGGCGACATGTTGCGGATGCGCCGGTGGTGTTCGGGAACATCGAATCGGTGGTGTGAGATGCGGGTCCGTATCGATGGGCGCAAGGGCGGCTTGTTGGAGTCGGAGGGGTTTTGGATCAACTTCAACCGGGATACCCAGACGCCGGCACGCATCGCCGACGACTTTCTTGAGGGCCTACGGAAAACTACCGATGTCGACCGGCTGCGGTGGAAGGCCTATCTGAAAGCGGGCAGTCGAGAGGACGCCGCGGAGATCCACGAATTTCCGGTCCGATTCACCGACATCGACTTCTTCGACCACATGAACAACTCCGTGTATTGGAGCGTCGTCGAGGACTACCTCTCGTCATACCCCGATCTGCTCAAAGCGCCGTTGCGGGTGACCATCGAGCACGATGCTGCGGTGGCGCTGGGTGACAAGTTGGAGATCATCTCGCACGTGCACCCGCCCGGCTCGACCGATCGCTTCGGCGCCGAGCTGGCCGATCGCACTGTTAGAACGCTCACATATGCCGTCGGCGACGAGACCAAAGCGGTCGCATCGATCTTCGCGCTTTAACAGTACGGGCGTTATGTAAAAGCCCAGCTGACCTGCGCATTCACGTTACTGGCTGGTAACAACTGAACCGGTTCAGTTGTTAGCCATCTTCGCAAGCTTTGCAAAAAGCATCGGAGTCCTAGCCAAAGTTGGCAGGAAAATGGGTGGACCTGCGGAGCTAACCTGTGCCATCTTCGTCTAAGCAGATCAGTAAAGACACTGAGGGCCTTAGCAAGCATGGAAATCGGGATCCTCAGATCTACAACTTTGAGGAGCAGTGCAATGTCTAGCGTTGGCACGCCGAAGGGCGCCGAACAGATCCAGCACGACTGGGACACCAACCCGCGCTGGAAGGACGTCACCCGTACCTACAAAGCCGCCGACGTCGTGGCCCTGCAGGGCAGCGTGGTCGAGGAGCACACCCTGGCCCGCCGCGGCGCCGAGGTGCTGTGGAACCAGCTGCACGACTTGGAGTTCGTCAACGCGCTGGGCGCACTGACCGGCAACATGGCGGTGCAGCAGGTGCGCGCGGGCCTGAAGGCCATCTACCTGTCCGGTTGGCAGGTCGCCGGCGACGCGAACCTGTCCGGCCACACTTACCCCGACCAGAGCCTGTACCCGGCCAACTCGGTGCCGCAGGTGGTGCGCCGGATCAACAACGCGCTGCTGCGCGCCGACGAGATCGCCAAGGTCGAGGGCGACACGTCGGTGGAGAACTGGCTCGCCCCGATCGTCGCCGACGGTGAGGCCGGCTTCGGTGGCGCGCTCAACGTCTACGAGCTGCAGAAGGCCATGATCGGCGCCGGTGTCGCCGGTTCGCACTGGGAGGACCAGCTGGCCTCGGAGAAGAAGTGCGGTCACCTCGGCGGCAAGGTGCTGATCCCGACCCAGCAGCACATCCGCACGCTGACCTCCGCCCGCCTGGCGGCCGACGTCGCCGGCGTGCCGACGGTCGTCATCGCCCGCACCGACGCCGAGGCGGCCACACTGATCACCTCCGACGTCGACGAGCGCGACCGTCCGTTCATCACCGGTGAGCGCACCGCCGAGGGCTTCTACCGCGTGAAGAACGGCCTGGAGCCGTGTATCGCTCGCGCCAAGGCCTACGCGCCCTACTCCGACCTGATCTGGATGGAGACCGGCACGCCGGACCTGGAGCTGGCCCGTAAGTTCGCTGAGGGCGTCAAGAGCGAGTTCCCCGACCAGCTGCTGGCCTACAACTGCTCGCCGTCGTTCAACTGGCGCAAGCACCTGGACGACTCGACCATCGCTCGGTTCCAAAAAGAGCTCGGCGCAATGGGGTTCAAGTTCCAGTTCATCACGCTGGCCGGCTTCCACGCGCTCAACTACTCGATGTTCGACCTGGCCTACGGCTACGCCCGCAACCAGATGAGCGCCTACGTCGAGCTGCAGGAGCGCGAGTTCGCCGCCGAGGAGCGCGGTTACACCGCGACCAAGCACCAGCGTGAGGTCGGTGCCGGTTACTTCGACCGCATCGCCACCACAGTGGACCCGACCTCGTCGACGACTGCTCTCGCCGGCTCGACCGAAGAGGGTCAGTTCCACTGAGGACGAGCGGGCGTGCCCGTGAGGACGAAGTGGAACCGAGGCGATTTTTCAGCCCACTTTTCGCCGCGGATTCGCGTTCGGCGCATTCACGAGAAGTTGACAGCGCAGGCCCTGCCCAGCCATGTTGGGCGGGGCCTGTTGCTGTAGCGGCCGAAAAGCCTGAAGGAGAGAAGTGCCGATCGAACGAGTGGGAGTCATCGGGGCCGGTCAGATGGGTGCCGGCATTGCCGAAGTATCGGCCCGCGCAGGGGTCGATGTGCTTGTCTACGAGCCGACGGAAGCCCTCACCACCGCAGGGCGCAATCGGATCGTCAAATCCGTCGAGCGCGGTGTCAGCTCCGGAAAAATCACCGAGCGCGAGCGCGACGCCGCGGTCGCCAAGCTGAAGTTCACCAACGATCTCGCCGACCTGGCCGACCGACAGCTGGTCATCGAGGCCGTGGTGGAGGACGAGGACGTCAAAACCGCCATCTTCGCCGACTTGGATCGCGTGATCACCAACCCGGACGCCGTGCTGGCGTCCAACACGTCGAGCATTCCGATCATGAAGGTGGCTGCTGCCACGAAGAATCCGGGCCGGGTGCTTGGCCTGCACTTCTTCAACCCCGTTCCGGTGCTGCCCCTGGTGGAGTTGGTCAGCACGCTGGTCACCGACGAGGCCGCGGCCGCGCGCACCGAGGAGTTCGCCAGCGCTGTACTGAAGAAGCAGGTCGTGCGGTGCTCGGACCGATCCGGCTTCGTGGTGAATGCGTTGCTGGTGCCCTACCTGCTTTCGGCGATCCGGATGGTCGAGGGCGGTTTTGCCACCGTCGAAGACGTCGACAAGGCGGTTGTTGCCGGCCTGTCGCATCCGATGGGGCCGCTGCGATTGTCCGATCTGATCGGCCTTGACACCCTCAAGCTGATCGCCGACAAGCTGTACCAGGAATTCAAGGAGCCGCTTTACGGCCCGCCGCCCCTATTGCTGCGGATGGTGGAGGCCGGTCTGCTGGGAAAGAAATCCGGCAAGGGCTTCTACTCCTACTGATACTCCTACTGAGGTGGGACTAACGTCGGCCGATCCCGTCCGGCTTCTCCTGTCGTCGCGCTCGAAATAGGCGCAACTGGAAGTCATCGACGGGTCAAGCCACAGCTTGAAGAATTCGTTGGACCGGTCGTAATGCGACTGGATGTTGTTCGCTGTGGGTTCGCTTCCGCGCGCCACCATGGCGCAGATGTACCAGCGGTCCAGCTGCTGTGATTGCAGCGAGTTGCTCGGGACGCATCTACGCTTGATACGTATTTGCACTGCGGTATCGGGGTATTGCGAAGGGGCTTCGAGGCCGGGAAAGGAGCGTCGAGGCCGGGAAGGAGAGAGCGGGGCAACGCTATGGCGCGGCTCTCAACCGGAAATGGTTTGCCCGATGTGGTTGTCACCGGCATCGCGATGACGACTGCGTTGGCTACGGACGCCGACAGCACCTGGAAGAAGGTGCTGGACAAACAGAGCGGGATCCGCAAGCTCGATGATGCCTTTGTCGAGGAGTTCGACCTACCGGTTCGCATCGGGGGACATCTGCTCGAGGATTTCGACCAGGAACTGACGCGGGTGGAACTGCGCCGGCTTCTGCATCTGCAGAAGATGTCGACGGTGGTCGGCCGGCGAGTGTGGGCCCATGCCGGCTCGCCCGAGGTTGACACCAACCGGTTGATGGTTTCCATCGGTACCGGGATGGGCTCGACCGAAGAGTTTGTCCGGGTCAACGACGAGATCCGGGAACGGGGCATCCGAGCCATTTCCGCGTTTGGCGTGCAAAAGGCCATGCCCAACGCGGCGGCTGCGGCGGTCGGGTTGGAACGCGGCGCCAAAGCCGGGATCGTCATGCCAGTGTCTGCCTGCGCCTCCGGTGCCGAGGCCATCGCCCTGGCGTGGCGCAACATCGTGTTCGGCGAAGCCGACATCGCGATTTGCGGCGGTGTCGAAACCAAGATCGAAGCGGTTCCCATTGCGGCCTTCGCCAACCAGAACCTGTTGTCGACGAACAACGACGATCCGGCCGGCGCGTGCCGCCCATTCGATAAAGATCGCGACGGTTTTGTGTTCGGCGAAGCGGGCGCGCTAATGGTGATCGAAACGGACGAGCACGCAAAAGCCCGCGGGGCCAACATTATTGGCCGCCTGATGGGCGCCGGCATCACCTCAGACGGCAACCATATCGTGGCGCCCGATCCCAGTGGCGAACGGGCCGGCCACGCGATCACCCGGGCGATCGAGCTTGCCGGGCTGACTCCGGGCGACGTCGATCACGTCAATGCGCACGCGACGGGCACCATCGCCGGCGACCGGGCCGAGGCGAAGGCAATCAATCGAGCAATGGGCGCTCACGCGCCGGCGGTCTACGCGCCGAAGGCAGCGCTCGGCCATTCGGTCGGCGCGGTCGGCGCGGTGGAGTCGATTCTGACGGTGTTGGCGTTGCGGGACGGCGTCATCCCGCCTACCTTGAACCTGCAAAAGCTCGATCCGGAGATCGAACTGGATGTGGTGGCCGGCGAGCCGCGAACTGGCGACTACCAATACGCGGTCAACAACTCGTTCGCCTTCGGTGGCTACAACGTGGCGCTGGCCTTCGGAAAATATTGACGCCGACCCGCCGAGCTGATTCCGGCGGGCTCGCCGCCTACCGCTACCATGGCGTTCCAAGGGCGGGGCGTAATCACACGCCCGTGTCAAGAATCGGCACAGTCCCCATTCACAATTCCTATTCTCGAGGACAAGCGGTGACAGATACCTCAAACGCAACACCCAGTGCTCAGTCCAAGTGGTTGTCGAGCTCCGCGGCGCAGACCCGCGGGTCGAATGCCAAGGAAGTCCAGTTTCACTACGACATCTCCAACGACTTCTTCAGGCTGTGGCAAGACCCGAGCCAGACCTACAGCTGCGCGTATTTCGAGCGCGACGACATGACGCTGGAAGAGGCGCAGCGGGCCAAAGTCGACCTGTCCCTCGGCAAGCTGGGCCTTCAGCCGGGGATGACGTTGCTCGACATCGGATGCGGGTGGGGCTCGACGATCATGCGTGCGGTCGAAAAGTACGACGTCAACGTCATCGGACTGACGCTGTCCGAAAACCAGAAGCAGCACATCGAGGACCATTGGTTCGCGAACTCGACCAGCAAGCGTCACATGGAGGTGCGTCTACAGCCATGGGAGGACTTCGACGAGCCGGTCGACAGGGTGGTGTCAATCGGCGCCTTCGAGCACTTCGGCTTCAACAAGTACGACGACTACTTCAAGAAGACGTACAACTTGATGCCCGACGACGGCGTGATGATGCTGCACACCATCGTCATCCCGAGCGACGAGGAGATCAAAGAGCTTCAGCTACCCCTCAAGATGTCGACGGTGCGATTCATCAAGTTCATCATGGATGAGATCTATCCCGGTGGTCGTCTGCCGCTGGCCGCGCAGATCGAGGAGCACGCGGGCAATGCGGGCTACACGGTGACCCGCAAGCAGCGGCTGCGTCCGCATTACGCCCGCACGCTGGACACTTGGGCAGCCAATCTCGAATCGAAGAAGGACGAGGCCATCGCCATTACGTCCGAAGACGTCTACGAGCGCTTCATGAGATACCTGACCGGCTGCGCCGACCTGTTCCGCGGGGGCTACACCGACGTCTGTCAATTCACCTGCGAAAAAGCGCCCGCTTAGCCGAATCCGACCGAATACGTTATAAAGTTCGTGTGCAACAGGCAATCAGCCGACCTGAACAGATTCACCGAAGGGTCGATCTCATGACGGACAGCGGGTCAGCTGGCTCGCAGAAATTGCGGCCGGCGTACGAGGACGTTCAAGCCCACTACGACCTGTCCAACGATTTCTTCGGGCTGTTCCAGGACCCGACGCGCACCTACAGCTGTGCGTTCTACGAACGCGACGACATGACGCTGGAAGAGGCTCAGATCGCCAAGATCGACCTCGCGCTGGGCAAGCTTGGCCTAGAGCCCGGGATGACGCTGCTCGACGTCGGCTGTGGCTGGGGCTCGGTAATGAGGCGCGCAGTCGAACGGTATGACGTCAACGTCGTCGGGCTGACCCTGAGCAAAAACCAACGCGCTCTGGGCCAAGAGCTGCTCGATCAGATCGACACCGACCGCTCGCGGCGAATGCTGCTGCGCGGCTGGGAGGAGTTCGACGAGCCCGTCGACCGCATTGTCAGCATCGAAGCATTCGAGGCTTTCCCCAAATCGCGCTACAAGGCCTTCTTCGATTTGTGCTACCGCATCATGCCCAGCGACGGTCGAATGGTCCTGCAGACGATCATGGGGCACCCGCTCAAGCGCTGGCCGGAGATGGGTATCCCAATCACCATGACCGATCTCCGGTTCATGAGGTTCATCGCCGCAGAGATTTTTCCCGGCGGGGCAGTGCCGTGCGACGAAGACGTCGTCGAATACTCAACAGGCGCAGGGTTTTCGGTAGAAAATTTGCAAAAGATGACCGCCCATTACGTTCGGACACTCGATACCTGGTCGACGAAGCTAGAAGCCGCCCACGACGAGGCCGTAGCGGTGACCTCCACTGAGGTGTACGACCGCTATATGCACTATCTGACCGGATGTTCCGATTTCTTCCAGCGGAACATCTCTGAGGTCGGACAGTTCACCCTGATCAAATAGCGGCCGCCTGTCGGCTGTCTCAGACGGCCTGAAGCACCGCGCCGATCGCCAGGCCCACCACGAGCAATGCACCCGCTTGCCGCACATGCACCCAGGCCAGTGCGGCGTACCACAGCGGCCACACCGGGAATTTGGCCGGCGGCTCTTCGGGCGGCGGGCGGCGAAAATACGGCCATACCTTGATAAGCCGGGGCAGTGCCGCCACGACGAGCAGTGCCGGCCACGGCATCGCCTTGGCCAGCACCGCCGCCACGACCAGCAGGTAGAAGCCGACCATCATCCCGAGCGTCACCGCGCGAGCGCGAGCCTCCCCGAAGATCACCGGCAACGTGCGGATGCCCAGGGGTTCGTCGTACGGGATCTTGTCGATGTGCTTGCCCATCAGCACCGTCGTGCACAGCAGCCCGTAGGGCAGCGATGCGAGGAGGACGTCCCAGCCGACGCTGCCGACCGCCGAGTAGTACGTCCCGCACACCATCAGCGGACCCCAGACCACCAGCACATCGGGCTCGCCGAGGCCGCGCTTCTTGAGTCGTACCGGCGGCGCGGTGTAGGCGACGCTCAGCACGAAACCCGACAGCGCGAAAGCCACCACGGGCCAGCCGCGCGCCCACGTGAGCACGATCAGGATCACCAGGTCGGCCAGGTTCAACACGGCGATCGCGGTGAGCAGGGTGCGCCGGCTGACCAGCCCCGAAAGGACCGGGTGCGGGGCGTAGAGGGCGCGCGGGTAACTGGCGCTGTCGAGGCCGGTCTGGGTGTCGAAAAGGTCGTTCATCAAGTTATTGACGGTGTGCGCCAGCAGAATTCCCGCGATCGCGAGAACGAGCCAGCGCCAATCGAAGCCGGGCCGGCCGATCGCCAGCAGCGCTGCGACCAGGCCGGCGAACAGGGTCATCGGCAGCACCGCGGCACGGGTGACGACGATCCAGCGGGTCACGAAATCGACCGGCCCGTCCGGGGGTGGGTTGGTGGTACGCAGGGCGTACGCCCAGGAGCTGAGCCGGGAACGGACC
>Ga0210396_10000852_pt1 | contig 35446 bp, 24 predicted proteins | sample IncBWH17OmetaG_FD_155466 | JGI IMG/M metagenome (GOLD analysis project Ga0210396, IMG submission 155466) | Forest soil microbial communities from Barre Woods Harvard Forest LTER site, Petersham, Massachusetts, United States - Inc-BW-H-17-O ...
GCTGCTGGCTGCAGAACCACGGCCCGGGCCAACCCAAACGCCTAATTTTTTTGCTGCCGCTATAAAATCCTGCACAATAAGGAAGTAACCTGCAAAGCCCATTTTCTTTATCACACCCAACTCAAACTCTATGCGCGTGCGTACTTCATCGGTCATCTCTTTATACAAGCGCTGTGCTCCGTTGTAAGTAAGGTAACTTAAATAAGCATCGGCATCGGTAAAGCCTTCCGGTAACTTATATATAGGAAGCAATACATCGCGCTTTAATTTAATGGGTTCTATTTTCGATACTATTTCACCCGTGTTATCAAGCGCTTCAGGCATGTCAGCAAAGATCTTGGTCATCTCATCCTGTGTCTTCAAAAAGAACTGGTCATTATCAAAACGCATACGGCGCGGGTCATCAAAGTCCTTACCTGTTTGTATGCAAAGCAAAATATCCTGGGCCTCGGCATCCTGCACATCTACATAATGCACATCGTTGGTGGCAATTATCTTAACGTTGTATTTCTTGCTCCATTTTACCAATACCTCGTTACAAATGTTCTGTTCTTTAATACCGTGTCGTTGCAACTCTATATAGTAGTCTTCGCCAAACATATCCAGGTATTCTTTGAATACCTTTTCAGCTTCTTCTTCACCTTTATTAATAATGGTGCGACTTATTTCACTGGCAAGGCACGATGTGGTTGCTATCAGCCCTTCTTTATACTGACGTAATAATTCTTTATCAATACGTGGCTTGTAGTAATAACCTTCAATAAAGCCTAATGAGCATAATCTTGATAAGTTCTTATATCCAATAGGGTTCTTGGCAAGCAATAGCTGGTGGTAGTAATTCTTTTCATCATCGCTCTCACTTTTGGCTTTATCAAAGCGGCTGCGCGGGGCCATGTAAAATTCACAACCTACAATAGGTATAATACCTGCTTTATCAGCTTCAGCAACAAATTCAGGTACGCCAAGCATGTTTCCGTGGTCGGTAATAGCAACCGATTTCATGCCGTTGGCTTTCACCTTCTTCATAAGGCCCGAAACCTGCGATGCCCCATCGAGCAGAGAGTATTTGGTATGTACGTGTAAGTGCGAGAATTCCATAAATATTGCTTTTCCTACCCCTGAATTTTTTTTCGGAATGCGAAGTTATACCAACAGAATTACTTTAAGAAGATGTACAAGAAGAAATTATAAAGGGATATTAACAAATGAGTGTTTATGGGCTTTTTAGAGGTGTTTGAGTATAAGCATGTGTTTATCAGTTTGTTGGCATTTGTTAATTAATGATAACAAGATTTTTCTTGGTATTAAATATTATAAGTATAATTTTGAATGTGATTTATATCACATGATAAATCCGACTCCCTGCTCGGTTCATGGCAGATATTATAGAAATTATTTTAATGTTTTTGGAATCTAAAACCATGTAGATTGATCAATGTTTGATTTTTTAACAGTATTAATAAGTAAACAAATAACACCCCACATGAAGAAAATTACGCTTATTGCATCGTTCATCGTTCTGGCATTTTCTGTATCAAAAGCTCAGTTGGTTACAACTTTAGCAGGTTCTACAACTGCAGGTTCGGCTAATGGTACCGGAACCGCGGCCAGCTTTTCATTACCTATTGGTGTCGCAACTGATGGCACAAATATTTACGTGGCAGATGCTGCCAACAACCGTATACGCCAAATTAATATTAGCTCTGGTGTTGTTACAACTCTTGCCGGTTCAGGTTCACCTGGTAATGCAAACGGTACAGGTGTAGGTGCAAGTTTCAATAGTCCTTTTGGTATTGTGTATGATCCTGCTGCAACTGCTCTTTATGTAGCCGACTATAATAATAACCAAATAAGAAGAGTTTCAGTATCTACGGGTGTTGTAGGCACACTTTCCGGTAGCGGTTCACAAGGCTTTGCTGATGGCCCTGCCACTAGCGCCACTTTCCATAATCCTACAGCTTTGACGATTGATGGAGCTGGTAATTTATATGTGGCTGATGTAGGTAATAATGAAATACGCCAGGTAGTTATATCTAATGGTGCTGTTACAACTATTGCAGGGTCTACTACTTCCGGTTCTGCCGATGGAACAGGCGCTGCAGCACAATTTTCAAGCCCATCGGGAATTGTATTTGCTAATGGTAATTTATATGTGGCCGATATGTCGAATAATGAAATACGCCAGGTGGTTCCTTCAACTGGTGTAACAACTACTGTTGCAGGTGCAATAACTGCCGGTTCTGCGGACGGATTTGGGACTAACTCTGCTTTTTTTCAACCTTATGGAATCGCTTATGATGGCAATGGTAATTTGTATGTAACCGATATGGGTAATAATTCCATACGTAAAATATTTCTTACCACAATGGATGTGTATACTTATACAGGTGGTGGTAGTTCGGGTTCAACTAATGGTTCTACTCTTAATGCAAAATTCTATGCCCCACACGGTTTAGTGACAGATGCAACCGGTGACGTGTTTATTGCAGATGCTAATAATAATGAGGTACGTGAAATTGGTATTTGCGCTACTGCTATAAGCGCAACAATATCAGGCTCGGGTGCAACTACAGTCTGTTATGGTCTAAATGATACCGTAATTGGTATAGAAAATGGGAGCACAAACGCTCCTTTTACATTCTATTGGAATGGAACCGCTGCTACCGATACGGTTGTTGCAAATCTACCAACTTCAACTACATATAGTCTTGTTGTAGTTGATGGAATTGGTTGCCATTCAGATACAGTGACTACTACAGTTACCGTTGATAACCCCGGAACCTTTAGCATAACAAATGACGGGCCTGCAATTTGCCAGGGAAGCGGGGGAAGTTCTTTTTTACAAGCAGCCGGCGGAAACGCTAACCAGTTTACATGGACTCCTTCAAATAGTATAAGTTCAGGCAGCCCTACTTTAAATAATGTAAATGCTAACCCTACTATAACTACTACATATACTGTTACAGGTACCGATCCTGGTGGTTGTGTTACTCCTGCTGTAACTATAACTGTTCCTGTATTTGCATTGCCGGCTGTAAGTATGGTAGGTAATGTTTTAAGCGGATTGAATATATGTTCGGGTAATGCTGATACGCTTCGTGCTGTAGTGATAGGTAACGGCCCTTTTATGTATAATTGGAGTAATGACGGCACTACTGATACGGTTATTGCGTATAGTTCGAGCGAATATAATGTGAATGTAACGGATGTAAACGGTTGTCAAAGTAATGCTGATTCTGTTATAGGAAGTAAGAAAACCCCGTCTCTTTTAGTTAACGGAAATACAGTGATCTGTTCAGGCAGTACAGCAAATTTGCAGGTCAGTGGCGCTGAGTCCTATTCATGGGCACCCAATGGAGATTTTGGTAACCCAACTGATTCTGTCCAGAATGTAAGTCCGGGTGGTTTAATTACCTATACTGTAACAGGAAATACGGGTGGATGTAAAACAACTCAGTTAGTTACTGTCAATGTAGCTTCAATACCTCCGGTTACAATTAGTGGCCCTAACACCACTTGCGCCGGAACAAGTATTACTTTGTTTGGTACCGGGGCAGATGTTTACTCATGGGCAGGTGGACCTAATGCTGCAGGATATCAGGTAGTGCCTGTAAATAATTCTACTTATACAGTTACAGGTACTGACCTTTCAACAGGCTGTTCAAATACAGCAACTACAACTATAACTGTAAATCCTTTACCGGTTATAAGCATAACAGGTTCTTCATCAGTTTGCCAGGGTTCTGGCACTACACTTACCGCTAATGGTGCCGATTCGTATCAATGGAGTGGCGGGCCTAACACACAAACGTATAATGTAAGCCCGCAAAATACAACAACATTCGAAGTTATGGGAACGAGTACAGTTACCGGTTGCAGTGATACTGCCACGCAGGTAGTTGTTGTAAACATGTTGCCTTCAGTAACTATAAATGGTAATAACTCAGTATGCAGTGGTTCAAGTATTACCCTTACAGCTAATGGTGCCGATACTTACCAATGGAGTGGCGGGCCTGCAACATCAGTATATACTTTTACCCCGGGTGTTAATGCCACATACACGGTTACCGGAACCAATACCACTACTACTTGTAGTAATAGTGCAACACTTTCCGTTAGTGTAAATACCCCATCGGCTATAACTGCAAATGCATATCCATCAACCATCGTATGCCAGGGTGGGCAAATAACTCTTTTTGGTGGTGGAGGTAGTACATATTCCTGGAGCTCGGGAGTAAGCGATGGTGTGTCTTTCCGACCGGCAAGTTCAGCTACCTTTACTGTTACATCAATATCTAACGGTTGCCTGGTAAGCAGTACAGTGTCAATTACCGTTAACCCATTGCCGGTTATTACAATAACAGCTACTCCCAAGGATAGTATATGTCAGGGTGGTAACGTTACTTTAACAGCTTCAGGGGCTACAAGTTACTCATGGAGCAACGGAATAACCAATGCAGTAGCATTTAGCCCTGCAACATCAAATGTGTATCAAGTTACAGGTACCGACGCTAATGGATGTTCGAATTCATCGCAAGTACCAATTGTGGTAAATAACCTTCCTGCTATTACCGGTGCTGTTTCTCCACAAACGGTCTGCAAGGGCGGAAGCGTAACACTGAATGGTTATGGCGGTACTACGTATACATGGAGTGGTGGTGTTACCAATGGTGTTTCTTTTGTTCCTGCAACATCAGGAACCTATACATTAACGGGTACCAATGCAGCTGGTTGCAGTAATACAGCAGTTGTGGGAGTAACCATCAATCCCGTTCCTGTAATAAGTGATTCGGCAATACCATCAGCTTCTGTTTGCCAGGGTAATTCAGTGGCTCTTTTAGGTAAAGGCGCTTCTTCATATAGTTGGAGTGGAGGAATATCAGATGGCATATCTTTTGTTCCGGTAGCCAGTGGTACTTATACTGTAACTGGTTTTGGAGCCAATGGTTGCAGCAGCAAGGATAGCATTACTATAAAAGTAAACAACAAAGTTATTTTAAGCCCGCTTGCAATTAATACTACATGTGCTTTAAACAACGGTTCTATAAAAGTAACAGCAAGTAGCGGTACGCCTCCTTATGTGTATTCATGGAGTACAGTTCCGGTAAATACTACCGATAGTATTGGTTCATTGTCACCGGGCACTTATATTATTACGGTGAACGACGTCAACAAATGTTCAAGCTATTCTTCTATTGATATATCATCATCTACTGCACCAATACTGAGTATCTCAACCAGTTCCAGCTCATGCGGTAATGCATCAGGTTCAGCTGCGGTGGGTGTTGTAGGCGGAACGGCACCATACCGCTACGCATGGAGCAATGGCGACACAACCAATACTGCCAATGGTTTAACACTTGGCACTTATATAGTAACAGTAACCGACGAGAACCATTGTTCTTCATTTGCATCGGCTGATATAAGTAATTTGAATGGCCCGTCTATAACTGCAAATGCAGTAACCAATGTGGCTTGTAACAGCCTGGCTACAGGAGCAATAAACATTGGTGTTAGCGGAGGTGCATTGCCATACAGTTTTGTATGGTCGAACGGAGCTACAACACAAAATATAAGCGGCCTTGCTGCAGGGCCATACCAGGTAACAGTAACCGATGGTAATAACTGTTCGGCGCTTGGTAATTTTAGTATAAGTCAGCCATCTGCATTAAAACTAACCAAATCTATCGTGAAAGCCAATTGTGGTGTGTCTGATGGGGGCGCTACTGTAAAAGTTAGCGGAGGAGTTCAACCTTATAGTTACTTATGGAATAACGGGCGTACTTCAGATAGTATTGCCACAGTTAATGCCGGAGCTTATTATGTAACTGTTATAGATCATAACGGTTGCGAAATAGATTCTGCCCAGGTTAGTGTGAGTAACATAAACGGCCCTGTTGTTAGTATTGGTATTTCTGGTAGTGCTAGTTGTGGAAGTGGCGGTGTTACACTTACAGCCAATGTTACAGGTGGCACAAGTCCATATGCGTATTTGTGGTCAACTTCAAGCACCAAAAATTCTATCAGCCAGATACCTGCAGGAAATTATAATATAGTGGTTACTGATAAGTTATCATGCATAGGTGCTGCTGATACTTCAGTTTATGAGGTGCCACCACCTGTTGCTCCAATTTGTATGGTGACAGTGGACAGCGCAACAAATAAGAACATGATAATATGGGATAAGATAACGACTAAAAATATTGCTTATTATAATATTTATAAAGAGAGCACCCAGGCAGGTGTTTATCTTAAAATAGCTAAAAGGCCTTATGATAGTAATAGTGTTTATATTGATACTTTGTCTAACCCACAAGTACGTAGCTGGCGCTATGAGTTATCGGAGGTTGATTCATGTGGTAATGAATCTGCATTGAGCCCTGACCATAAAACAATGCACCTGACAGTGAATCAAGGTTTGTCGAATACAGTTAACTTAATATGGGATAATTACGAAGGATTAAATTTCTCGACTTACTATGTTTACAGGGATACAATGCCAACCGGGTTGACTCGTATAGATAGTATACCTAACAATATATTTACTTATACTGACGCTCATCCGCCAAAGGCTGCACATTTGTATTACCGTATGGAGGTTGTGAATCCTAACCCATGCAACCCGCATACAGACAAGCCAATGAGTATTAACTATAATGCATCTAAATCGAACACAGGGAACTTTACGTTCACCAATACAGGTATAGCAAGCGCGGGGTCAACTCCTGACCAGCTTTCGATATTCCCTAATCCTTCAACAGGTGTATTTACTTTGTCATTGAACACAGCAAATGGCTCAAAACACCTTACTGTTTCGGTGGTAAATACATTGGGCCAGGTGGTAAGTATGGACCATTATACACAAATACCTGCTGCATATACAAAGCAATTGGACTTATCTGCTCTTGCTAAGGGAGTTTATTTTATAAAAATGTCAACAGATAATACAACCCTTTATAACAAGGTTGTTATTCAGTAGAGTAGGACTGAATGAAAATAAAAGAGGAGCATATAAATATGCTCCTCTTTTATTTTATAAGAATTCGAATGTGTTTACTCTATTAATCCTCTGCCAACTTTTACTACTTTATTTTGGCTGCGAAGGTCTTTTACAATAGCATCAAGTATACCATTGATAAAGGTATTGCTCTTAGGTGAGCTGAAAAGCTTCGATATTTCGATATATTCGTTAAGTGTAACCTTAACAGGTATACCCGGGAAGTTCATTACTTCAGTAATGGCCATTTTCATAAGCAATAGGTCCATGGAGGCAATACGTTCAGGTTCCCAGTTGGCAATCTTCTCGCCAATAAGCGCAAGGTTCGAACTGTCATCTAATATGGTCTTCCTGAAAAGCTCCAGCATAAAGTCCCTGTCTTCTTCGGCCTTGTATAAAGGCATCAATTCAAGCTCTTCGTCTTCTTTAATGCTTTCAATGGTCTTTATAATGCAAATATTGGCCAGCATATAATCACTTGCCCAATGCATGTTTTTTTCGGTGAGATGCTGCTTTAAAAGGTCATTCTCTGAAATGTATTTTTTGTAAATGGAAATGATCAGTTGTTTATCCGAATCAAAAGTGCTTTCTTCATTGGCCATGTAGGCAATATATTCAGGAGAGGCAACAATGATCTGATAAAACTTCTTAAGTGTAGAATCTTCGTCGGCAGCCCAGCCAATTTTGCGGGTACCTTTTTCTTTGGCAAGCGCCGCAGAGTTTTCTATCTTTAATAAAATACGGTTATTTAAAAACTTAAGATTAGGATTGATATCTTCCGAAGTGGGAAGCCTTTTCTTCCTTCTCTCTTCAATAAGTTTTTCATTATTGGTCTTTATTTCCTTGAGAAGCAGGAATAGGTAAACATACAATTCATATATCTTATCTATGCTGGTAAGCAACTCCCGCTCACGTATATTTATATTCTTCTCATCATCCTGGAAGAATGAATAGAGAGTTTGCAGTACCTTGATGCGCAAGTAGCGTCTGTTAAGCATAAATAAAGAACGTTTTAAAACTATGCCTGGTTAAATTGTATGTATTAGTGATTAAGCTTTACCCTGCCAATAGCCTCAATGCGCTTTTCAGCAACTTTGTTAGCAGCAAGGTAAGTTGGTATGTTTTCGGTTTTAGCTAAAGTAAAAATTGATTTGGTAATGTCGTAGATCTTATCGGCATGTTGCATAGCACGTTGCTTGTTGTAAGCGCCACCTAATTCAGCATATACGTTAATAAGCCCGCCCGAATTAATTACAAAATCAGGCGCATATATAATACCTTTCTTTACTAATTCTTCGCCTTGCACTTTTTCGTCAGCTAACTGGTTATTAGCGGAACCTGCGATGATAGAACATTTAAGCTTGCCCAGTGTATCATTATTAACGGTTGCGCCTAAAGCACAAGGAGCATAAATATCCACATCTAAATCATATATAGCATCTAAAGCAACTACTTCTGCTTTGTACTTTGCAGCTACTTCTTTAAGTTTTTCCTGGTTAATATCAGTAATATAAACCTTAGCTCCTTCATCTGTTAAATGTTTCACCAAATGCTCACCAACGTTTCCAATACCCTGTACCGATACTTTTTTGCCTTTCAGGCTGTCGCTACCCCAACGCTCGTTGGCTGCGGCTTTCATGCCAAGTAGTACACCATAAGCTGTAACCGGCGAAGGATCTCCGCTGCCACCCATGGTTTCAGGTATACCGGTAACGTGTTTGGTTTCCATGTGAATGTATTCCATATCGCGGCTGGTAGAACCGACATCTTCTGCAGTAATATACTTACCACCCAGGTCATCTACAAAACGGCCAAAACGTCTCATTAAGGCTTCTGACTTAATGGTCTTGGCATCACCAATAATAACTGATTTGCCACCACCCAGGTTTAAGCCTGCAACAGAAGCTTTGTAGGTCATGCCACGCGAAAGGCGCAATACGTCATGAATGGCTTCCTGTTCATTATTGTATTTCCATATACGGCAACCGCCAAGGCTGGGACCTAAGACGGTATTATGTATGGCTATTATAGCTTTTAAGCCGGTAGCATTATCGTTACAAAAAAGGACCTCTTCGTGGTCATACTTAAACATTTGTGTGGTAACACCTCCGTCGTTTGATGGAGCCGATTTCTTGATCTCTTTAGTTTCTATCATGGCAAATAATTTTATTCGGTGGAATATCGTTAATTTTGCGTTCTGTACTAATACAATAAGCGTTAAGAGCGGGACAAAGTTATACTAATTTTTATACCCGCCCAAAAAAACAAAAAAGCAGCGTTTGAAGCCAACTTAAGGCGATAAATGCTGATAAATAACAGACAAAAAATTGAAATCTCTTCTATACTTAAATAAATATCTCTTCAAATACCGCATACGGTTAATAGCTGGCTTACTGTTTGTTATACTGTATGCGTGGTTTAAGGTGTACTCTCTCCCTTACGTAGGTAGAGGAATTGACTATGCTGTTAAGATCGTTATAAATAATACTCCCGGCTCTGCTAATAACCCAGTTCCTGCCGATGTGGTTTTACAACGACTTGGATACTATGTATTGGTAATACTTGGTATGACATTAATAAGCGGTATCTTCTTGTTCCTGACCCGCCAAACTATAATTGTTACCTCTCGTCTTATAGAATATGATCTAAAGAATGAGGTGTTTGAGCACTACCAAAAACTCGATACTGCTTTTTACAGGCGTAATAATACCGGTGACCTGATGAACCGCATTAGTGAAGATGTGAGCAGGGTGCGTATGTATCTTGGCCCGGCTATTATGTATACAACTAATACAGTGTCGCTTATAACGTTCACGCTGGTCGTAATGCTTCAGACCAATATAAAGCTTACACTTTGGGTTCTGGCTCCAATGCCATTGCTCTACTTTTCAATATACTACATAAGTAGCCTTATCAATAAAAAGAGCACCAATGTGCAAAAGCAGCTTTCAATTTTATTCAGCAAGGCGCAGGAAACATTCTCAGGTATTCGCGTCATTAAATCATACAGGCTCGAAAAAATGCTTGTAGAAGAATACGATAAAGAGTGCGAGACATATAAAGAACGCAATATGAATCTGGCAAAAGTAGATTCACTCTTTCAGCCTGCTATGTTTGTGTTGGTGGGGCTTAGCACTATTATAGTATTGTATGTAGGCGGACGTGATATTTTAAAAGGCTCACTGACCATTGGTGAAATTGCTACCTATATGCTATATGTATCGAACTTAACTATGCCAATAGCAAGTTTGGGCTGGATAACTTCTCTTACCCAACGTGCCGCAGCATCACAAACCCGTATCAATGAGTTTATGAATACTAAGCCATCTATCTCGAGTCCTGCGAACAAAGAAGTAGCTATTAAAGGCGATATAGAATTCGACCATGTAACATTTGTTTATCCCGATTCTGGAATAAGAGCATTGGATGATGTTTCGTTTTCTATTAAGCACGAACAATCGTTAGGTATAGTTGGTAAAACAGGTAGCGGCAAATCGACCATTACCCAGCTTATTTGCCGAATGTATGATGTTACGGGTGGTGCTATTAAAATAGATGGAAAAGATCTTCGTGAGCTTCCATTATCATCGCTTCGCAGGCAAATAGGTTATGTTCCGCAAGAAGTGTTTTTGTTCTCTGATACTATTGCCAACAACGTTTCTTTCTCAGTAACCGAAAAAGCAATCGATCGTGATAAAATAAAAGAACGGGTAGAGAAGGCATCCAAGGATGCTGCTATTTATGATAACATAATGGAGTTTTCGGAAGGATTTGAAACCATGGTAGGTGAGAGGGGTATAACCCTTTCGGGCGGGCAAAAGCAGCGTATTTCAATTGCACGTGCCATGCTTAAAGCTCCTAATATTATAATGTTCGATGAATGCCTTTCGGCCGTTGATACAAATACTGAGCAGGAGATATTGTTGAACATTCACAGACTCATGCTGGGCAGGACTACCGTTATTGTTAGCCATCGTATCTCTTCAGTGAAGATGTGTGATAACATACTTGTGCTAGATAAGGGCAGGGTCATTGAATATGGAACCCATGACCAGCTTATTAAACTTAAGGGACATTATTACGAGATGTACGAAATGCAACTCACTGAAGAAATTATAGGTTGAGGAAAATCCTTTTGCTTTCAGATACACATGGGTATATAGATGATTCTATATGCAAGCACGCTGAAAAAGCCGATGAAATATGGCATGCTGGCGATATTGGTACTATAGAAGTTTACGATAAGCTTGCATCTATAAGGCCTATACGGGCAGTTTATGGAAATATTGACGGAGAAAAGATTAGGAAAGTTTGCCCCAAGAACCAGCGATTTTTGTGTGAAAGAAAGGATGTATGGATAACACATATTGGTGGATATCCTCCCAATTATACAGCCTCCTTAAAGATTGCATTACTTCAAAAGCCGCCGCATATATTTATTTGCGGGCACTCACATATTTTAAAAGTTATTTACGATAAAAACTTAAATATTCTTCACCTTAACCCTGGTGCGGCAGGTAGGGAGGGGTTCCATAAGGTGCGTACTATGTTGCGCTTTGTTATCGATGGAGATGATATAAAGGATATGGATATCATTGAGTTAGGTGCAAGAGGTGCCTGATATTCACTTTTAGTCACTTATAAAATAGTTTGTTAAAAATTTGAAAAGCAACTAAAGTTTTTTAGGTTTGCCCCGTTTTCCCTGGTAAATATGAAAAGAGTATCCCTGGCTCTGATCTTATTTGTATTCTCTGTAGCGCGCGCGCAAACAACTTATAAAGATGTGGCGCCAATATTCTATTCTGCCTGTACAAAATGTCATAACCCTATTGGAGTCGGGCCTATGTCATTAATGAACTATACGGAAACTTATGTGTATAAAAATCTGATAAGCTCTTATGTTTCTGCAGGCCTTATGCCACCCTGGCCACCCGATACAACGTATCATCGCTTTTTTAATGAACGCATTTTAACCGTTTACCAGAAAAATCAAATTATTAATTGGATTGATTCCGGTGCGGCAAAAGGCGATACAACCTTGGCTCCAATTGCACCAACGTATGTGAATAAATATAAATTACATGGCACCCCCGACCTTATCATTAAAATGCCTGCATTCGCAAGTAATGCAACAACGGCAGATGCATATAATTGTTTTGTTTTGCCATCGGGGCTGACTCAAGATAGGATAATCAGGGCATATGAAGTAGTCCCCGGAAACTCGGCTATTGTTCACCATGCAACAATTGCCATGGATACAATGGGTGTACTTACAAACAACACTTCAGGGGCATGTTATGTTATGCCCGATAGTGTTGTACCTATTGGGGTATACGCCCCGGGGGCAGCACCAGTTATATATCCCGGTAAGGCGCCATTAAAAATGGGGTTTAGGCTTAAAGCAAATTGTAAAATACTCTTACAATTGCATTATCCTGCCGGTTCAGCCGGAAAAATAGACAGTACTGAGGTTCGGTTTTTCTTTTATCCTTTAAATACAAAAGGAATACGAGAGGTGCAGAATGTTGTATTGAAGAAAACAGAGTTTAATATTCCTTCAGATACTATTGAAACATTAACCGTTTCCGGCACTGTTCCAAGGGCAATTTCTTTATATTCTCTGTTTCCGCACCAGCACAAAGTTGGTGTGAGTTTATATGATTGTGCTTATAATGGTATTGATACCATTCCGCTTATACGCATCAATAAATGGAACTTTAGGTGGCAGGGATATTACACTTACCCTAAACTTGTAAAGATTCCTGCAGGCTATACTATACGTGCGTTACATAAATACAATAATACAGCAAATAACCCCAATAATCCTTTTAGCCCGCCGCAAGTAATACATGGTGGATATAATACATATAATGAAATGTTAACGAATACGTATCAATATGTATCATACCAACCCGGAGATGATACTATAAATATTACGAATTTGCTGGCTGGTGATACATTGCTTTCGGTTGCTAATATTGATATGCCTGCAATGTCAACTAAGGCATTTCCTAATCCATTTGATAAACTGGTGCATATAGGTTATACTATTAACACTCCATCCGAACAGGTTTCCGTTGTTGTTTATAATATTTATGGGAATAAAGTAAAGGAGTTTGTCCGTCAAAAGGTTTATGCCGAAGGTTATTATGAAACAACCTGGGATGGCAGAGATGATAATGGCAACCAGTTGCCGATAGGCGTGTACATTTATACCATATCTGCTAACAAAGTAAGCTGTAGTGGCAAATTAGTCATCGCCAGGTAGTTAGGGTTTGCTTTTCCTATGTATAAAAAGTTGCTGTTTAATTTGAAAAGCAACAAAAAAATTGTATGTTTGTTTAAAATACTTCATCAATGAAAAAACTATACATGGTTATTGCTCTTGTTGGGGCGTCGTTTTTAAGTTCAACAGCGCAAACCACTTATAAGGATGTAGCTCCTATATTTTATGCCAATTGTACCAAATGCCATAACCCTATTGGTGTGGGGCCTATGCCATTGCTTAATTATACTGAGACATATGCTTATAAAAACCTTATACGTACCTATGTAAATGCTAATCTTATGCCACCGTGGCCACCCGATACTGCTTACCATCATTTTTTTGATGAAAGGGTTTTAACGGCCTACGCTAAAAGCGAAATTATAAATTGGATAGATTCTGGCGCTGTGGCCGGCGATACTGCTCTTGCACCTATGGCTCCAAGCTATAATAACGACTACCAGTTAGCCGGTAAGCCTGACCTTATTGTTAAGATACCAACCTTCACCAGTAACGCATCATCATCAGATGCATATGATTGCTTTGTTGTTCCAACAGGCTTAACACAAGATCGTTTTATACGTGCGTATGAAATTGTTCCGGGTAACCCTGCCATTGTTCACCATGCTTTAATAAGTATGGATACAAGCGGTACTGCTACCAGTGACTTATCGGGCGGATGTTATACAATGCCCGGCAGCGATGTGGGTATTGGTGGCTATGCACCCGGTGCTGGCCCTGTACTGTTCCCTGGTAAGGCTCCTCTTAAAATTGGCTATCGCTTGAAGAAAGGCTGCAATATTGTATTCCAAATACACTACCCTGCAGGTACTGCCGGAAAAGTCGATAGTACACAGGTCCGCATATATTTTTACCCGGTTGGTTCAACAGGTATAAGAGAAATATATGACAAGACCATTTTACAAAACTGGAAATTAGTTATACCTGCAAATACTGTAACTCCTTTTACTGCTACTTATGGAGTTCCTGTTGCAGTATCATTATATGCAACATTCCCGCATAACCATAAAGTTGGGGTGAATTTGGTTAACTACGCATACAAAGGAATTGATACTATTCCACTTATACGCGTTAATAACTGGAACTTTAGCTGGCAGGGTTATTATACATATCCTAAATTAGTAAAGGTTCCTGCAGGTTATACTATATTTTCTTCGCATACCTACGATAATACAACCAATAACCCGAACAACCCGAATAACCCTCCGCAACTTGTTGTGGCTGGTACTTCTACCTCTAACGAAATGTTGTTCGATTCGTATCAATACCTGTATTACCAACCTGGTGACGACACTATTAATATCACGAGCTTATTAACTGGCGATACCTTGCTTGCTGTAAAAGAAGTAACTACTCCAACTATATCTACCAAGGCTTATCCTAACCCATTCGATAAGCAGGTGCATATTGGTTATACCTTAAATGCACCATCGAATAATGTATCGATCGTTATATACAATATGTATGGTGCAAAGGTTAAAACACTTATGGTACGCCAAAGAACAACAGCCCCGGGTTATTATGAATCTACCTGGGATGGTAAAGGCGATAACGGAAATTCATTGCCTACAGGTGTTTACATTTATACTATATCAGCTAACAAGTTAAGTTGCAGCGGCCGATTAGTTATAGCCAGGTAATTGTAACATTTTGCATTAAAGAGTCCCGTCCCGTAATATAGCGGGACGGGACTCTTTTATTTTGCAGTATATTTACCATTAATAAAATAATGAGAATTGTGAAGTATAGACGTATCAAGACAGTGGCCTTAATTTCTAGCGTGGTTTTATTGATGCAATGCAGAAAAAGAGAGATTCGTTATTTACCTGTTATTGGAATAAGCAGAGTTGATTCAGTTACTAAAGACACCATTTACCATACTATTGCTGCATTTAAGCTTACTGATCAGTTCGGGCAGACCATAACTGCCGATACTTTTCACAATAAAGTATATGTGGCTAATTTCTTTTTTGTTACCTGTCCTGGTATTTGCCGGCAAATGAATAACGAGCTGGAAAGAGTGCAAAAAGCATTTATGGGAAATAATAAAGTGAAGTTTATATCGCATACTGTTACACCCGACCAGGATTCTGTACCTGTTTTATTGCAATATGCCAAACTGCACGATGCTGTGCCCTATCAATGGTATTTTTTAACCGGAGATAAAAAACAGATACTCGACCTGGCCGTACATTCGTACCTGGCAGAAACAGATGGTTATTTAGTACATTCACAAAACCTTACCCTTGTTGACATGGAAGGGCGTATAAGAGGCGTATATAGTGGCACCGTCCCCAGTGATGTAGATAAGTTAATTAAGGATATTAATGTGCTCTTGAAAGAAGAAAGTGAGAACGGACACGTAAATAATCAATAAGGTAAAGTTTCATAATTGGCGTCTTAAGATCAAATACTATTTAATGAGCTTTCTTTGTTTAGCAGTATTGTTAGTTGGTGCGTGGGCCATAGTCAATGGTATTCTTCATGACATATTTGTGTTGCGTTCAGAGTATGGTAAAGTATATGACCGTAACCTATTGCGCCTGCTCATGGATGGACATATATTGATTACCTGTGGGGCGGTTCAAATGCTTACATATAGCGGTATTGAACAGCATGCCAATTGGGCTTATTGTATGGCTGGTATCGCGAGCATAAGTTTACTTATTTATTGTGCCATGATTTGGCCATTCCTGAAATCGCTAGCCACAATAACTATCAATACTGTTCTTCTTGTATTGCTGGTAGTAGGCTACCTCAATTAAATTATTGTTTCAGCATAATTTCCGGCACTATTTATCGTTGCTATAAATAGGGGTTATTTCACATTTCTATTATTAACATTTACTCTGTTAATTACTTGCTCAGAATAATATTTTTAGAGCATATTCATAAACTAACTTTGCTTGATTAATAAAAAGAAAGTGCAAAACCACATTAAAGAACCATATAAAATTGTCTTGCTGGTAGCGGTAATGCTCACTTTTTTGTCGTTTGTGCCAACTACGTTTACCATTTTCGGAATTACCTCAAAGCCCATTACTATGTTCTCTGACCTGGCAACAGGTGAGGAGGTAAAGACCTCAAATGAGGTGTTTGAAAAACCTAAACCAAAGCCGGCACCTGTTGGTTTTAAAGATAAAGATTCACTGAGCTTTAAAAAGGGTTACTGGCCCATAGAAGAATATTCTGCAGCAAAGCAAGATAACCTGGCCGTATTCTATAGTGCACTGATGAATGCAAAAAAGAAAAAGGTTCACCTTGCTTTCTTTGGTGATTCAATGATTGAAGGTGATATAGTGACACAAGACCTGCGTGCTATGTTGCAAAAAAAATTCGGTGGTAAGGGTGTAGGCTTTGTTCCAATTATAAATTTTGTTCCGGGCTTCCGCCAATCTATACACCAAACATTTGCCGATAACTGGACCGCATACACCGTTATTGAGAACAGGCAGGCTTCAATACCTTACGGACTGAATGGCGAAGCATTTGTCCCTAATATTACTGGCGACGGTAAGAGTGCAGCAAGCTGGGCATCTTTCCAGGGTGTAAAGCAACAACCCGGGCTTGATAGCTTTCATGTAGTGAAACTTTATTATAGCAACCCGGGTAATGTAAGTGCTAAGGTTTATGTGAAAAAGGATGATGCAAACACTTCTACATTAACTCTTGCTAATGGCGGAGGGTTGAAAATGCTTACACTAAATAGTGGTAGGTCAATTCATTCCATTCAAATGTCATTTACAGCTTCAGATAAGATATATATATATGGTGCAAGTTTTGAAGATACCACCGGGGTATATGTTGATGATTTAGATATGAGAGGCTCATCGGGTCAGCAGTTATCGGTAATTGATGATGGGATAATGCAGCAATTCGAAAACGATTTGAATATTAAGTGTGCGGTGTTGCAATATGGTATTAATGTGGTGCACAATGGTACGAGCAAATACGATTACTATGTAAAAGGGTTTGGATCAACTATAACTGCGTTAAAGAACAAACTGCCTAAATGCGGTATGCTGGTAAACTCGGTAAGCGACAGGGCTATTAAGAAGCATGGCGGTTATGAGACCATGCCAGAGATACATGATTTTGTGGGAGTGCAGCAAACTATTGCAAAACAAACCAATACAGCCTTCTGGAACCTGTTTGAAGCAATGGGTGCCGACAGCAGCATGATAAATATGGTGGAATCTGATCTGCCATTAGCCAATAAAGATTACACACATTTTAAACCAATGGGCGGTAGCTATATAGCAAGTTACTTCTACTATTCAATGCTATATGATTACGAAAAATATGAATGGGAATTTAAGCATAATGGGAATGAGCGCTCGTAGGGTTTTAGCATTGCTTTTGTTTGTGGTTATTGCATCTCTGGCCAGGTCTCAAAGTGCCGATTACGATAAGTATCCTTTTATAAATGCTGATATAGATACTATCAGTTATGATACTGTTGCACTAAGATCCTTCTTTATAAAAATGAAGGAATTGAAAGAGGGCAAGCGTAAAAATGTGGTAATAGTTCATATCGGAGATTCGCATTTGCAAGCCGATTTTTTTACAAGCTTTATACGAGAGCACTTGCAGCAAGATTATGGCAATGGAGGTAGAGGGCTTATATTCCCCTATCATGTAGCAGGATCAAACGAGCCGAACAATTACCGTTCAACCGGAACGGGAGAATGGAAGGGGAGGAGGTGCGTAATGATCAATCCTTCTTATATACCTGTTGGTGTGGCTGGGTTTGGCCTTCGCACAGATGATTCAACTTCAAGTTTAAAGGTAAATATTAAGAGTACTGAAAATCTCGATTATTCGTTCAATAAAATGACCCTGTTACACGATAAAGGCCGTGGATGTTATGATTGGGTTGTATATACCTCTAATGATTTTAAAGATTCAGTAATTATAAGAGATACAGGTATGCATTATGGCACTGCGGCAGATACAATAGTGTTCAAAGATACTATGAGCTCGTTCACTATGTGCACATTACAAAGCGATACAGGGCAGTATGAAGCTATGATATTTGGAATGGTTATAAGTAATGGCAAACCGGGAATTATTTATCATACCATTGGCTCTAATGGTGCAAGGTATACCGACTATAATCATTCGCAGTTCTTTATTCAACAACTCGCAGGCTTAAACCCCGACCTGGTTATTGTATCGCTGGGTACTAACGAGGTATATTCGAAGCGTTTCAACCCCGATTATTTTGAAAGTGATATGGATACTATGCTTACGAGTATAAAACATGTGGCGCCTGAAACGGATATTTTGCTAACTACCCCTAATGATTCTTTCAGGGGCCGCAGGTATAAAAATGCCGATATAGCTGATGCAGTTGTAACCATAAAAAGGGTAGCCCGGAAATACCATGCTGCTTACTGGGATTTTTACCATATAATGGGTGGTTATGGTTCTATGCAAAAATGGTATGTGAAGCATCTTTGCCAGAAAGACCATGTACATTTTACCGGGGGGGGGTATACTATACAGGCAGAATTATTTTATGATGCATTCAATAAAGCAATAAAAGATGGATTGGAAAAGCTTGCTCCATAGCATATTGCATTTGCTTCAGTATGATCCTAAAGAGCCCATGCTCTTTAATACTGCTTTGTTTGTCTATTTGTTCCTTGTCCTGTTATTCTTTTATCAGTTCGTTTATCATCGTCAACGTCCTCGAGTTCTCTACCTTACGTTATTCTCTTTATTTTTTTACTATAAGTCAGGCGGAATGTTCTTTCTGCTCCTTATCAGTTCCACAGTTGTGGATTTTAATCTTGCTAAATGGATATATAATGCCAGCAGTAAACCGAAGAAAACAGCCTTGTTGGTCGTCAGCTTAGTGGTTAATCTGGGCTTGCTCTTTTATTTCAAATACACCAACTTCTTTATTCAAACTATCAACGACCTTAACCTGGGACATTTAAACCCGGTAAATGTTATTCTGCCGGTAGGTATATCGTTCTATACTTTTCAGGTACTTAGTTATACTATTGATATATATAGGGGGCAACTAAAACCTTCCGATAGTATTCTCGATTTCGGTTTCTACATATGTTTCTTTCCTCACCTGGTAGCAGGCCCAATAGTCAGAGCTGTTAATTTTTTACCGCAGATACATAAGGATATTGTATTAAGTAAAGAAGAAGTAGGGCAGGCCTTGTTTTTGATCATAACTGGCTTAATAAAGAAGGCCATAATATCAGACTATATAAGCGTGAATTTTGTAGACAGGGTATTTGAAAATCCTGCACTTTATTCCGGTTTCGAAAACCTCATGGGTGTTTATGGATATGCCATGCAGATATATTGTGATTTTTCAGGTTATTCTGATATGGCTATAGGCATAGCCCTGTTGTTAGGTTATAGGCTTGGTATCAACTTCGACCTGCCATATCAATCAGCAAGTATTACAGAGTTTTGGAGGCGCTGGCACATTTCTCTTTCAAGCTGGTTGAGAGATTATTTATATATACCACTTGGCGGTAACCGCAAAGGAAAGGTACGTCAATATGGAAACCTGATGATAACTATGCTGCTGGGCGGTTTATGGCACGGTGCTTCGTGGAACTTTATTTTCTGGGGCTTTTTGCACGGCCTTGCATTAGCCTTTGAAAAGTTCAGAGATAGTATTATTAAAATACCCAAAAACATTTCCACCAGAACTATAGGTGTAATACTAACTTTTCACTTTGTTTGCCTGTGCTGGATATATTTCAGGGCTAAGACCTTTACTATTGCCAACCAGGTAATATCGCAGATATATACCCAGTTCCATATATCGGTAGCCATGCAATGGATAAACGGGTATAAATACGTATTTATTTTAATGCTCGCCGGATACATTTCGCACTTCATCCCTAAAAGTGCACATTCATTAACCGAACGCGCATTAACCAATTCACCGGTTTTTGTAAAGTCACTTATAATAGTGGTAGCCATTTGGTTAGTTATCCAGGTTAAGTCGTCCGATATTCAGCCATTCATTTACTTCCAGTTCTAGTTTGCTGAGTACCCAATAAAGGGTTTTTTTTTAGCAATAAATACTTAATCGATTTAGATTTTTAAAATATTGAAATAGAAAGATTTGGAAATAATAAAAAAGGTTCATATGTTTGTTATATAAACTTAATTTCCCGTATGAAAAAAATTACTTCATTCGTTTTAGCAGTAACAGGTTTTAGTGCTGTAATGGCTCAAACAGCCAAAACAATTTCTAATGGCTCAATTACCATTCCTTGTTCTGAGTTTCATGTGACCATTCCACTCAGAGATATGCCTGCACAAACAGATGAGCAAAGGATAGCCGCCGCTGCTAATAGGGAAAAAGTGGAGGCTATACGTGAGGCAATGAGGCCAAAATTTCCGAATTTCAAGAAACAGGCCGTGCCGCCTGATCCAATAGTTCAAACTGCTGCAGGTACAAAAGCTGTAAGTGTAATAACCACTAATTTTGACGGGCAGGTTGATAATGGTTCTTGCCCTCCAGATCCGGATGGCGCTGTAGGCCTTACCCAGTATGTACAAGCCATTAATTCCTCTTACCAGGTATTTGATAAAACAGGCAAAGCACTTACCAAGGTGCTTGATCTGGCTTCGCTTTTTCCGGGAAGTAGTGATGACGGTGACCCGATAGTGCTGTACGATAAATTTGCTGACCGCTGGTTTGTATCAGAATTTGAGGTGTCATCGAGCCCTGTAGAGTTACTTGTTGCTATTTCTCAAACCGGTGATGCTACCGGTGCATATTACACCTATAAGTTTAAAAATGCTTTGTGGACAACAAATAATTTCCCCGATTACCCTAAGTATTCAATATGGACAGATGGATATTACGAAACCAGTCAGTATTCACCTGAAGGTATAGTGTGGCTTGACAGGGCGCGTATGCTTGCCGGTAAGTCATCGGCCAGTATGGTGTTAACGCCTACACCTGCATCTCCTGCATATTTTGGCGGTAATAACAGCTTGTATAGCTCAGCAAAAACACTCGATTGCGATGCATCAGCACTTCCACCTTATGGTACACCTGAGTATATGACCTTTTTCCAGAATGTTGCTTCAGGCGGTTACAGCGATATAATTTATTTTTACCAGATAGCTACTGATACTGCAGCAAAAACAGTTGCGGTTAGTGTATGGGATTCTTTAACTCCGGCTACATTCAATGCATATTTTGATGGCGGAAGCGAGCAGGAGATTTCGCAACCCGGCGCTGCCAATAGCCTGGATGATCTGGATGGAACATTTAATTTCAGGGTTCCTTTCTTAGTATTTACGGGTTATAATTCTGTTGTATTAAGCACTACTGTAAATACTGGAGGCATGATAGCCGGTATAAGATGGTACGAAATAAGACAAGATCAAACAACCAAACATTTTTCCATATACCAGCAAGGTACCTATGCTCCTGCAGATGGAGTGAGTCGCTGGAATGGAAGTATTGGCATGGACCAGAATGGAAATATAGGGTTGGAATATTCAGTATCCAGTTCTACTATATATCCAAGTATAATGTTTACAGGTAGGCTATCAAGCGACCCTTTAGGAACAATGACATGGTTTGAAACTACTGCTGTAAAAGGCGTTGCACCGGCTGTTAGTTGTGGCAACCGTTGGGGCGATTATTCTGAACTAACCTTAGACCCGACCGACAACACTACTTTTTGGGTGACTAACGAATATGATAAAGGTAACCACGAGGCTACCCGTATATTCTCTTTCAAGATCGATAGTACTTCAGGGTTTTCTGCTCCGATCAATAATGCACAGTTTAAAGTTTACCAAACCGATAATTACCTGAACGTTATTGCAAATACATTGCCGTCGAATGACAATGTTCAGGTTGATTTATTTGATATAATAGGAAAACAAATTTCAACAAGTGTTGTTAAGCCATCTGCAAACTTAATACAAACCAAAATACCGGTTAATGGCCTTGCAAAAGGTACTTACCTTGTTCGGATTGGTAATGTGAATTACCAGAAGGTAGTTAAGGTAATTGTTAATTAACAACGGTCTTTATCTGGAGCCCTTTGCGTTGATTTGCAGAAGGGTTCTTTTATTTGTACAGGAAACATTCTTAATCGATTCAGATTGTTAATAAAAGAGCCTTTGGGAATTTGGAAATTTTGCCTGTAATTCATACCTTTGTATTATAAAAACATCCCTGAACTATGAAAAAACTTACAATGTTGGTATTTGCTGTGGCAGGAGCAGGCTCCTTAGTTGCGCAAACCAATCAACAACAATCAACTTACATTCCGTGTAGCGCATTTTATGAAACGATCCCTTTAAGGGATATGCCTCTTCAAACAGAGAAACAAAGAGATGCTGCAGCACTACACCACGAGCAACTTGAAGAAAGGAGAGAATCTGCTCGTCCGAAATTCGATCATTTTAAAAAACAAGAAGTAGAAACAGACCCTGTTTTGCAAAGTACTGACGGTATAAGGGCACTTACTGCGCCGATTGTTAATGTGGCTGGAGGTAATGACGCGGGCTCTTGCCCCAATGACCCGGATGGCGCTGTGGGATTAACCCAATTTGTTCAAGCCTACAATTCTTCTTATTCAGTTTATGATAAAACAGGTAAATTATTAAAAGGCCCTGTTGATCTTGCAACTATTTTCCCTAAAATACCTTCAGATGATGGTGATCCTGTAGTATTGTATGATAAGTTCGCTGACAGGTGGTTTATTTCTGAATTCCAGGTTAGTTCAGATCCTTGCGGCTTTTGTGTTGCTATTTCTCAAACCGGTGATGCTACCGGAGCGTATTATGTATATTATTTTACAAATTCTACCTGGACAACTGCTGGTACCTATCCTGATTACCTTAAGTTTTCAATATGGTCAGATGGTTATTACATGACCGCTAACTTAGGTTGGAACGGAAGTGGAACTTATGTACAACCTCAGCAAATAATGGTGCTCGACAGAGCAAGAATGCTGGCAGGTAAACAATCGGCAGGAATGATATGCCAGAACTATACATTTACCCCTGCAGCTTTTGGTGGTAATAATAGTTTATGGAATGATGCTAAAATATTAGATTGCGATGCTTCCGCACTTCCTCCATTTGGTACACCTAATTTTCTGGTGTTTTTTCAAACTACCGCAGCGGGTGGATCAGCCAATGAAATTATTATAGATAAACTGGTTACCGACACAACCAAAAAAACAGTCACCATCAGCAAATGGGACTCATTGACCACGGCTACTTTTAGCAGTTATTTTACAGGTGGTACCGAAAAGGATATTACCCAACCAGGTTCGGCATCCAGCCTTGATGCATTAGATGGTAGCTTTAATTTCAGGGTACCATATATGGTATTTAGCGGATACAACTCTGTAGTACTTTCATGTAGCGCTAATACTGGTAGTAACGTGTCTGGTATCAGGTGGTATGAACTAAGGCAAAATACGTCTACTTTGCATTTCTCTATTTATCAGCAAAGCACATATGCCCCTAGCGATGGCGCAAGCCGTTGGAATGGTAGTATTGGCATGGATGAAGATGGTGACATAGCTATAGAATATGCCGTGTCAAGCAGTAGCATTTATCCAAGCATTCGTTACAACGGAAGATTGGCGACTGATCCCATCAATACTATTACCGGTACTGAGCAAACAGCTATAGCTGGCTCTACAAAAGCTATAAATTGTGCGAACAGGTTTGGTGATTACTCTGAAACTACGCTTGACCCTACTGATAACCTCACCTTCTGGAATACTAATGAATATGATGGTGGTGGAACTGAAAGCAATAGAATATTTTCGTTCAAGCTTGGCACTACAACCGGTTTTGCAAACCCTATAGATAATGCCCAGTTTAAAGTTTATCAAAACGGCAATTATTTAAATGTAATTGGTAATACACTTCCGTCAAATGATGATGTGCAGGTAGACTTATTTGATGTGATCGGTAAGCAAATCAGTACCTCAACAGTTAAGCCTTCAGGTAATGCAATTCAAACACAAATTGGGGTTTCGGGATTGGCAAGAGGAGCTTATTTTGTAAGGGTTGGTAATGTTAACTACCAACGTGTGTTTAAAGTAATTGTTAATTAAGTTTGTTAGATAATAAATAATTGATAACCCTTCTGTATATCTTTGCAGAAGGGTTATTTTATTTAATATATGAAGAAAATACTTAGTGCTTTTTTGCTGTTAGTTGCAACAACTTGTTTTGCCCAGGAAAATGCTGATACAGCTATTCATGAAAAAAAGACGACTAGTTTGGGCGGGCCAACCGTAATGGGCACAGTAATTCATAATAGTAATCAGAACTGCAGTACACTTGTGCGGATGATAGATAAAGTAAGAAAGGATACTGTTTACTTTATACCTTTAGGTAATGCTATTAAGCCATATGACAAAGTAGGCAATGTAGTTTCTTTCAAGTTCCGCAGAACAATGATAAAGCAGCCAAAAGGTTGTACTGGTGTTTTGGTAATGATGTCTGATGTGAAACTGATCAGTACTTCACACCATAAGAAAAAGAGCTTGAAATCATCTAAGCCGGCTACTTCTAATTAAAGGGCTTTAAGGGATTCAACCAATACCTGTCTTTCATTTTCCCAGCAGAGCTCAGCACTTGCCTTAATTGAATTTTCTTTAAATAAAGCCATAGTAGTTTTATCCGCCAGCATTGATTTTACTTTATTGGCAATCTCACGTGGGTCGTGCGAATCAATACAAAGGCCAATATTGTATTGCTCCACAATTTTTCTCACTTCTATTAAAGGTGAAGCCAAAACAGGTAGTCCTGCATGTATATAATCAAATAGCTTATTAGGAAGGCTATAACGGTAATTTACATTTGTGTCTTTATCCAACGTTAGTCCAATATCCGCCAATACGGTGTATTGCATTAGTTCTTCAAAAGGCAGCTTGGCAATAAATCGTACCTTATCATTCATCTGTAATTTGTCTGTCATGGCTTTAAGGTCATCTATTGCATCACCACCGCCAATAATAAGCAGTAATGCTTTGTCAATATATTGCATTGCCTGTATTGCTTCCTCTGAACCACGTTCTATATTTATTCCGGCCCCCTGCATAAGCAAAATACTTTTATCCTCAGGAAGGTTTAATGCCTTGCGTGATATGTTCCTGGGAAGGTCTCTTTTCACAGGCAGGTTACGCATTACCTTTACATCTATGCCAAATTCCTCTTTGTAAAGCCCTGCAATAGATTCATTCACAGTGAACATATACTTAAGCTTTGGAATGAACATCTTTTCGACACGTTTCCAGATGAGTTGTTTACTGGGGTGGTTTTGCAATTCCGGAACTCCTGTGAAATATTCATGGCTATCGTAAATAAGAGGTGTTCCTTTTAACTTAGCAATAATATAATTAGGCATTAACGTATCCAGGTCGTTAGCGAAGAACAGATCTGCTTTTTGAAATAACAGGAACCAAAATAGCCTGAAATGAAATTCGATATAAAAATGTATGCCTGTTTCAAAGAGCAGGCTCATGCGTTTAGTCTTGTATGGACGTTGGGGCAGGGGCAGGCTCTTACGCATCTTTCTGCCAACCAGTAAAACATCGTAGCCGTTTTCAATAAGAGTAAGGCAGGTGCGGTGTACACGCTGGTCGGTAACCAGGTCGTTTATTACAGAAACAATGGCTTTCTTTTTCAAGATCGTTTACTTTTCCATTTCACCTTTTCTACTGGTAGAGAGGGGCAGGGGTGAGCATTTACTTAAGTAGTTTGTTAACTATATCGTCAACGGTGATGCCTTCAGCCTCAGCTTTGTAATTACGTACTATACGGTGGCGTAAAATAGGCCTTGCCACAGCGTTAATATCTTCAATGTCGGGTGAGTACTTACCATGCAATACAGCATGACATTTAGCTCCAATTACTAGGAATTGAGATGCACGAGGCCCGGCGCCCCAAATAATATAATCTTTAACTATTTGCGGGGCATCGGTATTTTGAGGGCGTGTTTTAGATGCCAGCTTAACGGCATACTCCAAAACATTATCAGCTATAGGTATCTTCCTTATTATGTTCTGAAAAAATTGTATCTCTTCGGCGCTAAGTATTTTGTTCAATTGCACGGTCTTATCAATTGTGGTGCTTTTTACTACCTCAACCTCGTCGTTGTAGGTCGGATAATCAACCCAAATATTGAACATAAACCTGTCTAATTGTGCTTCTGGCAAAGGATATGTTCCTTCCTGTTCAATAGGGTTTTGGGTTGCCAATACAAAAAAAGGGCTGCCCAGTTCATACCTTTTTCCACCAACAGTTGCAGCTTTTTCCTGCATGGCCTCAAGCAAAGCCGATTGTGTTTTAGGAGGGGTACGGTTTATTTCATCGGCCAATATAATATTGGCGAATAAAGGGCCTTTAATGAATTTAAAGTTGCGGTTCTCGTCCAATATGTCGGTGCCAATTATATCTGATGGCATAAGATCGGGTGTGAACTGTATGCGGTTATAGCTAAGGCCAAGACTTTGCGCAATAGTATTTACAAGCAGTGTTTTGGCAAGCCCGGGTACACCAATGAGCAGGCAATGACCACGGCTAAAAATGCAGTTAAGCACATCTTCCACAATCTCCTCCTGTCCAACAATTACCTTTCCTATTTCTTTGGTAAGTTCACGGTATTTACTGCCAAGGGCATCAACTGCTTCTACGTCCGATTTATATGTCATATATTACTATGGTTCTAAACATCAAAGTTAAAAACTTTATTGAGGGAACAGGGTCTGCTAAACCACGGATAAAGAAAGAATTTGTTAATATTTGTTATTTCACAGGTTTTTTTATTTTTGTAGGATAACATTAAACTTAAAAACCCAATGAAAAAAACTCTCGTAACAGCTAGTATCGTATTAGCGTTTGCAGCAGGTGTATTTGCTACCACCGCAATTGAAAAGCAAAAAGAAGCAAAGAAGCACCCAAGAATTGAAAAAGCTATTGATGCTATGAAGGATGCTATTGAGTATATGGACAAAGCACCGGATGATTTTGGTGGCCATAAAGCAGCAGCTATTGCTGACACTAAAGCAGCTATCAAGTCTTTACATGAAGCACTTGGTTACCGTTACAAACAAGACGAGAAATAGTCTGGTTTTGTTAAACTTAAAAAGGCCCGATTTAATATCGGGCTTTTTTATGCCCTTTATTAAATGCCTATTAAAGTCCGTATAAACGAATAGTTGCTTGCCAGGAATACCAGGAACAAGAGTATAGCGGTTAATCCAAACAACCATTCAATAAGTACCATGGCAAAGAACCCCGACCTGAGGTTAAAAAAGCTTATAGGCAGGCGAGGATCAACAAATACCATTGCGCTGAACCACAAGCAGCGGGCAAAATCGCGGTAAACATTATGAGCACCATATATTTTAAGTGTGCTGTAATTTTCTATTTTATCAAGTTCTTTGTTGAATTTAGAATTCAGGTAATCAATAACTGCTTCTTTATGCCGGAAATAATAAAAGAAGGTGAAGGTTATAATAATGGTCAGAACCCATATGGCAAACTTCCATTCGCCTTTATAGCCCGATGAAACTGTTGCCTCAAGAAATTCTCCGCCCACCATCGGGAAGAAATTCAACCACCTGTCACCAAATGTTGCCCCATGCTTAAAATGCGCTGCATGATATTGCAATAACCAAAGGCTTTTTTCACGATCGTAACGCGCCTTAATACCTGTAACCATATCCTGATTAGTAAAATGCTTTACACTATAGTCTTTAATAGTGTTGTAAAAGTTCTCATTGTCTTCTACAAAATTGGCTGTACTATCAAAGAAATTATGGACCAGTGGATGTATGGCAATTTTCTCAAGATAGTTGCTGAGCTTAAAAGCATCAGGCGAAAATGATTTGTAATTAGCGTATATAATGCAATTGTTATTGGGGAAGTTTATATCTTCAAGCCCTTGTTTGCCTGTATAGTCGGCAGTATATTGCATGTTACAACCTGTAATGTCAATGCATGCACTTATACCCAGATCTTCGATCCAGCAGTTAACTAAATTAGTATTTGCAATATCAACGTATTTGCTCTGGCAATGACGTATGGCCAGGTTATATAATTTACGGTCGTTGTGGGTAAATTGCTCTATAGTATCATCAGTGCCATAATATTCGGTTTTATATTTCTTGTCTAAGAATCCTGCATAATAACTACTATAGTTATATATACGCTCAATATAATGTTTGCCTTTTGATGCTTCATGGAACCGTTCGAAAATATTAGGTGGAATACTTTTACCTAATGAGAATACATCAGCAAATTTGCATCGCTCCAAAGTAACTTTTGATTTGTCATTATCAATTATTGATAGTATTAAAGGGGCATAGAACTTACATAGATTAATATCTAAACTGGCTAACTGTTTATATCCATCGGGAGGGGAGGCAAACAAGTAGGTTTGCCCATGAAATTCGCTGGTTTCAATTATTGCAGGATGAAAGCCCATTAATTGACCTGTCATGAAGAATTTTTTATCGAAAATGCAATTGCTTAATTCCATCCCTTTCAAGAAGTTACAATTGATAAATAGCACATCTTCTTTAAACTCTATTTTCTTTTTTTGTTTTGTGTCTTCGGCATAAAGATCTTCAGTAGTATCGGCAGTTACATGGCCAAACACGCAATTATAAAAAAGTATGCGGTGGCTGAAAATATTTGATTTGGCTTTTTTCTTTTGAACAGAGTCAGTAAAATCAGTGAATGAGAGCTTTATATTTCCAAAAAAATAGTTCTGTATAGTATCGCCGGCACGCATCATTTTTACAAGCTGGCTTTTCGAATCAAGGCATTTAAGCACAATGGTTCCCGTATCAGTTATTCTTACAGGGTTAAAAGTTATTTGCCCATTGTATATAGGCGGTTGCCCGTTAACTTTAATAGCATAATAAGGCTTGCCGTTCAGGCGTACCATCAGTGTATCTGCAACGGTTAGTTTAGGTGTAGTGGGCGTATTGCCTGCTTTTAAAACTAAGCTTGAAATAAATAGTACTGCAAAAGTAAAAAGCTTAAAAGTTCTCATAACGAATTGATTTGAGCAATAAAAGTATTCCATTTTTTTGAATGAGTTAAGGAATTTATTCTTGAAATTGTTTTAATATTGCGCTCCCTAACCAATAAAAAATCATGAAGAAAACATTAATTTCCCTGGCAATTCTAAGTATTGCATTATTCAGTATATCATTTAAAACCGGCGATGGCAGCTGCAGCCCTTATTTTCCTGTAAAACAAGGTACAACAATTGAACGTAAAAGTTATAACGATAAAGACAAGCAAACCGGCCGCTCGGTGCAAACTATTTTAACCAGTACTTCAACTGGCAGTTCTCTTACACTTAGTGTTAAAGGAACCACTTACAACGACAAGGATGAAAAAACCAGCGAAACCACTTTTGATGCTAAATGCCAAAATGGTACCTTTTATTTGAATATGGCCGCGAATGCACAGCCCAGGAAAGGACCAAGCAATATGACAGCTACTGTTACCGGTGATTTTATGGAGTTCCCAAGCACACTTACCCCCGGGATGACCTTAAATGGTGGTACTATGACAATAAAGATGGTAAGTAACGATCCCAATATGGCTCAAATGGGTATGAGTAATATGACTGTTACTAATACAACTTCAAATCGTAAAGTAATATGCGATACAACTGTTACTACAAGTGCAGGTACTTTTAAGTGTGTTAAAATTTCGAGCGATCAAACCACAAAATCGTCTATGTTCACAAATACTTTTCATGTGGTGGAATGTTACTCGAAAAATGTAGGGCAGGTGCGGTCCGAAACCTATAATGATAAAGGAAAGCTAATGGGCTATAGCCTTATTACAAGTATTAGTGGTAACTAACCAGATAACAGATTATAAAACAAAAGCCCTGCATCTTGCAGGGCTTTTACTTTTATAAAAAGACTCACCTTACCTCCTCTAATTGAGTGATTAATTATGTTGGTTTGGTGAGTATTACTACAGAGTTTTGGTGGGAAGTTATGAAGCCTCTGTAGTGTAAGATTGAATCCTGAGAAAATGTTATAATACTATCGCACTACAAACATATAAAATGAGTTTCACCCCGAAAGAGGGTATGTAATCAAATGCACTATATGTGTAACAAGATGCACTTTTCATGTAATGAAATGCAGTTTTGTTCTTTTGAAATGAATCAATTATGTGGCCTAGGATACTTTACCGGGTTAAAAAACATAAAATAGGGCCTAAATAGTGAAAAAGTGTCGTTTTTCGTTAATAACTTCTGAAAAACAAGTTTTGAGAGAAAAATATATGGTGTAAATTTGCAATCGGAAAAACGAAAAATAACCTTTTTAGCTTAAAAAATAGATGTCAGACAGCCTTTTTCAACCCGCAGTATTGTTATTACAGGATGGAAAAGTTTTTAACGGCCGTGCTGCCGGTGCACTTGGTGCTACTACCGGAGAGCTTTGTTTTAATACCGGTATGACCGGTTACCAGGAGATCTTTACTGACCCTTCCTATTTTGGCCAGATTTTAGTGGCTACCCACGTGCATATTGGTAATTATGGGGTAGAGGAGCATGAAAGCGAATCGAAGGGTATTAAAATATCAGGCTTGGTTTGCCGCACCTTTAATGAGTTCCCTTCACGCAAAAGGGCCCAAATGTCATTAAAAGAGTATTTTTTGCAGAATAAAATTGTTGCTATTTCAGATATCGATACGCGAGCCTTGGTGCGTTACCTGCGCAATAAAGGAGCTATGAATGGCATTATTTCATCTGAAACAACTGATATAGAGGTTCTGAAGAAAAAACTCGAGAAAGTACCTTCCATGCAGGGGCTTGAGCTTTCTTCAAAAGTATCTACTAAAACTGCATATGATGAAGGTAACCCTGATTCAAAGCAACGTGTTGCTTTGCTTGATATGGGTGTGAAGGGCAATATTATCCGCTGCCTTACCGATCGGGACTGTTATGTGAGGGTTTTCCCAATGAGTACTTCATTTGATGAATTGATGAAATGGAAGCCTTCAGGCTTTATGATATCTAATGGTCCCGGCGACCCTTCTGCTATGAAAGATGAAGTGAAGGTTGTTGCACAAGTAGTAAAATCAGGGATACCGGTAATGGGTATTTGCCTGGGGCACCAATTAATAGCTGAAGCCAGTGGAATATCAACCTATAAAATGCATGCCGGACATAGAGGAATTAACCATCCGGTTAAGAACCTAATTACCGGTAAATGTGAGGTTACATCACAAAACCATGGCTTTGCAGTTAAAGAAGATGAAATAAAGAAGAACCCCAATATAGAGGTTACACATATTAACCTTAACGACGATACTATTGAAGGTATTAGGCTTACTAATCTGCCAGTATTTGCAGTACAGTATCACCCTGAGGCATCACCGGGCCCGCATGATTCACGTTACCTGTTCGATGACTTTGTGGCTATGATAAAAAAGCACCTTAGCCCGGTTAAGGGAAAGGTGCTTGCTTAAATTCTTCGGAACAATAAGTTTTACTTACTCTTCGGTTTTCTTTGGTGCTGCTTTCTTTTTAGGTGCAGCCGCTTTTTTAGCAGGAGCCTTCTTTGCCTTTGCTTCCGCTTCTACTTCTTCAGCAACAGCCGCTTTAGGTGCAGCTTTCTTTACTTTAGGTACATAAGCAGCCTTCGATTTTTTTCTCTTGCGGCTATTACCATAAGAGCCTGCCCATATTTTCCCTTTGCGGGACCTTCTGTCTCCTTTTCCCATATTATTACTTAGTTAAATTTTTTTAAGAATGTCAAAGTTAAAAAAAAATGTTTTGCATGGTCTTCTTACCCAATTAAATATCAATAACGGTTTAAGAAGCCTCAAATTTTTTTAGATTTATGGCATGAATAGAATAATACTTGTGGCAGTATTTACACTTGGTAGTTTTGCTTGTTATGGGCAGAAGGACAGTACTAAGCATATGGTTACATACGAACAATCAATATCTAAGGCCGATATGGCCTTTGCAGGTAAAGATTACCTGGTTGCTAAAAGGTTTTATAAGCTTGCACTTATAGCCAAACCTGCCGAGACTTACCCGCAAAACCAGGTAGATGTTTGTGATAAGAAAATGGCAAGCGATAGCTGGATGGCCACTGACCTTAACTGTCCGTGTAACAAAGGCAAAGAAGCCCCTCTCAAAAATTTCGGCGATATATATACTATAACATCCGATGATAGTATTGCACATGCTGTACTTCCGGGTAGCGTTGCAAGTTATACGAGAGATAGTGTTGCCAATAACACAACCATTGTAGTTAAGCACGGCAAGTATATGGCTACGTATTCAAACCTTAAAAGTGCCAATGTTAAATTGGGCGACGACGTTAAGGAAGGCCAGGCTTTGGGCGTAATTCGTAAGCAGGGCTCAGACTATGTGCTCAACTTCAGTTTGTGGCATGGCAAAGAAAAAGAAGATGCCATTAAAAACGTACACTGCAAGTAGCCTTTTGTTTTCAATTAGGTTGATTTCTTTCCGCTGGAATCATTCAAGCCAATTGAATCAATAAATTTGCGCACTTAATCTTTGGCATAGCCAAATCTAAGATTTTTTATATGCAACAGGATAATCACATATGGAGCTTTTCTACCGTAGGTGGAGTAAAGCGTGTTAATTTAGAATCGGGCTCCGACCTTCTCAATCTTTCATCGCTCGATCCTAAGTTGTGGACTGCTTTAAGCTGCCCTGTTAATGGCCTTGAGATTGATAAGAAGACCCTGGCGATAATAGATACAGATAAAGACGGACAGATAAGGGTACCGGAAGTAATAGAGGCTGTAAGGTGGATAACTTCTGTTATAAAGAACCCAGACGATCTATTAAGGCAAGAAGCTATATTTCAGTTGTCACTTATTAATGAACAAACGGAGTTGGGTAAGGCTTTGCTGAGTTCGGCAAAGATGATGCTTAATAATTTGGGTAAAACTGATGCAATATCATTGACCGTAGAGGAAACTTCTGATACCGAAAAATTCTTTGCATCAACCCGCTTTAACGGAGATGGCGTTATAACTGAAGATACAGTAATTACCTCCGAACTTATACAATTGGTCAATGAAATAATACTCCTAACAGGTTCTTCACCTGACAGGGGAGGGAAACAGGGCATATCGCTTGAATTGCTAACCGCATTTTTTGAGAATTGTGAAAAGTACGCCGCCTGGTATGCTAAAAAAGATGCCGATGTAAAAGGTGTTCTTACTTTTGGTGATAATACTGAAGCTGCGTATCAAAACTTCGTGGCAATAAAAGCCAAAGTAGATGATTACTTCATACGTTGCCGTCTGGCAGCTTTTGATGCTCAATCTGCCGAAGTACTTAACCTGCAGGTAGCACGTGTTGAAACCATAACTGCAAAAGATCTTTCGGCTTGCATGGATGAAATTGCCGCTTATCCTTTGGCAAAAATTGCTGCCGGTAAAGCGCTTCCTGTTTCATCGGGTATAAACCCTGCTTGGGAAAAGGCAATGGCAGATTTTAAGATGTTGACGTTGAATTCTCTTTTAGGGAATAAAGAAAATATAACTGAAGCAGAGTGGAGTACGGTTAGTGATTCATTTGCTTTGTATGCAAAATGGAAGTCTGAGAAAGAAGGCGCCATGGTCGAATCACTTGGGCTTGAAAGAATAAATGAAATATTGAAAAGCTCTTATAAAGAACAACTAATATTATTGATCGAGCAGGATAAAGCTGCTGAAGCCGAGGCCAACAATATAATTCTGGTTGATAAGCTTGTAAGGTACTACCGCGATATTTTCACCCTGCTTAAGAATTTTGTAACGTTCTATGATTTCTATACACCTGGCTCCAAAGCAATTTTCCAGGCAGGTACATTATATATCGATCAGCGCAGCTGTGATCTTTGCATAAAAGTAAATAACATGCCAAAGCATGCCACTATGGTTTCGTTTAGTGGTATGTATCTGATCTATTGCGACTGCATTTCCAGAACTACTAATGAGAAGATAACAATTGTTGCTGCTTTAACTAATGGTGATATTGATAACCTTGTGGTTGGTAAAAATGCTTTGTTCTATGACCGTAATGGCTTAGACTGGGATGCAACCGTAGTGAAAATTGTAGATAACCCGATAAGTATTCGCCAGGCTTTCTTTTCGCCTTACCGTAAAGTGTCAAGGTTTATAGAAAATCAGGTAAATAAGTTCGCTACAACCCAAGATGAGAAAGTGACAACTGATATGAATAAAAGCGTTGAGGGCGTGCCTGCCAAGGTGCAAGAAGCAAAAGCTAAAAAAGAACCACCGGCGCCATTTGATGTAGGTAAGTTTGTAGGGATATTTGCTGCCATTGGTTTAGCTGTTGGTGCCATTGGTACTGCATTGGCAGCTGTTATAACCGGGTTTATGGGCCTGGTTTGGTGGAAAATGCCTATTGCATTGGCAGGGCTTGTACTTTTAATATCGGGGCCATCTATGATTATGGCTTATTTGAAGTTACGCAAGCGCAACCTGGCACCAATTTTAGATGCTAATGGTTGGGCTATTAATGCACGCGCCGTTGTAAATATTCATTTTGGTAATACACTTACCCATTTGGCTGAACTTCCTAAAGGCTCAAAGTTAAATTTGAATGACCCATTCACTAAAAAGAAAAGACTCTTACTTCCTGCTTTAATAATATTAGTGGTTGCGGCCGTCTTAGTGGCTTACCTGTTATGGAAAAATGGATTTATCCATATTCCACGTTTGCCTGCTTCTATGTAGATGAGGAGGTAAGAAAAATTGAACTTTTTGTGAAAGAATAGGCATATACTAAGTGATACTATTCATAAAGTGCAGCCATTTCTTTTTAAAGTCTTTCATCTGCATGTTATCATCAAATATTTTTCTTGCGTTAATGCCAATATCTTTAATACGCGCAGTATTCTTTATAATATAAGATATTTTTTTTGCCAGTTCTTGTGGCTCATCACTTTTAAAAATAAAACCATTTTCCCCATCATTTATTAATTCTGCAGTACCTGTGTTTGTTGAAACAATGCAGGGTTTTCCTTTGCAAAAGCTGTCGATTAGCACTAATGGAAACGCATCATCTCTCGATGGGCAAACAATTATGTCCGCTTCATCCACCATTTTTATGTATTGCTGATAGTTTTGTTCTCCTGTAAATA
>Ga0210396_10000853_pt1 | contig 35445 bp, 32 predicted proteins | sample IncBWH17OmetaG_FD_155466 | JGI IMG/M metagenome (GOLD analysis project Ga0210396, IMG submission 155466) | Forest soil microbial communities from Barre Woods Harvard Forest LTER site, Petersham, Massachusetts, United States - Inc-BW-H-17-O ...
GAGTGCGTGCAAAAGGCAGGCGTGACCGAAGACGAGGTTGCTTATATGGGCGATGACCTGCCGGACATTCCTCTGGCGCAGCGAGCCGGACTGGCAGTTTGCGTAGCCGGCGGGGCACCTGAGTTAGCGGCTGTATGCCACTTCACCACCCGCCGGCTTGCGGGGCGGGGTACCGCGCGCGAGGTGGTGGAACTAATCCTAAAGGCGCAGGGACGTTGGGAGGAGGCGGTGCCCCAGGCGCTTGCGTAACAAAACTGCCGATTAAGAATTTAGAACGAAACCGACGAAGTTCACCCAACGAATTGAGAGGATTTTTCATGAGCGTAGCAATCGAATCTCCCGTTACCCGAGTCCAGCAAGATGCGGATCAGTCGAATATGGACCGGCTCAGCATCAACACCATCCGCACGCTTTCCATGGACGGAGTGCAGGCCGCCAATTCGGGGCATCCCGGAACGCCGATGGCGATGGCACCGGTGGCATATTGCCTGTGGCAGCAATTTCTCCGATTTGATCCGCAGGATCCGGTGTGGCCGAACCGCGATCGATTTGTGCTGTCGATTGGGCACGCGTCCATGCTGCTTTATTCGCTGCTGCACTTGACCGAAGTCCGGGCCGTCAGCAAAGACTACGAAACTCTTGGCGAAGTATCGGTGCCGCTCGATGCGATAAAAACCTTCCGCCAGTTGGATAGCCGATGTCCGGGACACCCCGAATACCGCTGGACATCGGGTGTGGAGACCACCACGGGACCGCTCGGCCAAGGTGTCGCCACCAGCGTCGGCATGGCCATTGCCCGTCAGTGGTTGGCTTCGCGCTACAACCGGCCGGGCTTTGAGAATCTGTTTGATTTCAATGTCTACGCGTTGTGTGGCGATGGATGCATGATGGAAGGCATCTCACACGAGGCGGCCTCCCTCGCCGGACACCTGCGGCTCTCCAATCTCTGCTGGATTTATGACAACAACCACATCACGATCGAAGGCAATACCCACTTGGCCTTTACTGAAGATGTGGCCACGCGCTTCATCGGCTACGGCTGGAACGTGACGCGGGTGGGCGATGCCAACGACCTCGACATGCTGGCTCGAGCGTTTCGCACATTTCAGAACTGCAAAGACCGTCCCACACTGATCATCGTGGACAGCCACATTGGATACGGCGCTCCCCACAAACAGGATACCAGCGGCGCTCACGGCGAACCGCTGGGTGAGGAGGAGATTCGTCTTGCTAAGCGCAACTATGGCTGGCCGGAAGATGCAAAGTTCTACGTACCGGACGGAGTCTACGACCACTTTCGTCAAGGCATCGGGAAGCGGGGCAAGGAACTGCGGGATGCTTGGTTTGGCCAAATTAATGAGTATCGCAAGCAATACCCAGAGTTAGCCGAAGAATTATTCCGCATGCAACACCGCCAACTCCCAGAAGGCTGGGACCGAGACCTGCCAATTTTTCCTGCGGACTCGAAAGGTCTTGCGACCCGTGAGTCCTCCGCCAAGGTTTTGAATGCGGCCGCCAAGAACATTCCCTGGTTGATCGGAGGAGCGGCCGACCTCGCTCCTTCCACCAAGACCCGGCTCACGTTCGACGGAGCCGGAGATTTCGAGGCTGACAATTACGCCGGACGTAATTTCCACTTCGGCATCCGTGAGCACTCCATGGGAGCGATACTCAACGGGATGAGCCTAGTAAAAGTTCGCCCATTCGGCTCCGGATTTTTCATTTTCGTCGATTACATGCGGGGATCGCTGCGCTTGAGCGCCTTGATGGAGCTTCCCGTGATTTATGTGTTCACGCACGATTCGATCGGCGTCGGCGAGGATGGCCCGACGCATCAGCCGATCGAACAACTGGCTCACATGCGCTCCATGCCGGGCTTGATTCTAATCCGGCCTGGGGACGCGAATGAAGTGACCGAGGCCTGGAAGGTCATCCTGCAACTGCATCACGCCCCAGCGGTGCTCGCGCTGACTCGGCAGGCAGTACCCACAATCGACAGGACGAAGTACGCTCCCGCAGCTGGCCTGGCTCGCGGCGCCTACATTCTGGCGGACGCACCCGGCGGTGACCCCGAAGTTATTCTTATCGGCACAGGCAGCGAAGTGTCACTCTGCCTGGATGCGTACGAGCAGCTAACGAAAGAGGGTGTGCGGGCACGAGTAGTCAGCATGCCGTCCTGGGAGTTGTTTGACGATCAGGATAAAAGCTACCGGGAATCGGTTCTGCCTCCGAGCGTCAAGGCGCGTGTGTCGGTGGAACAGGCATCCGATTTTGGGTGGAGCAAATACACCGGCTCTGAAGGGCAGCACGTCGGTATCGACACGTTCGGAGCCTCGGCGCCCCTAAAGCAATTGTTGAAAAAGTTCGGTATTAACGCAGAACACGTTGTAGCTGCGGCGAAGAACCAGATCGCGCGGCACAGGAGCATAAAATGAAAGTAGGTGTCGGCGCGGATCACGGTGGATTCGAAATGAAGCAGCAACTCGCAAAGTTGCTGATCACAGAAGGTCACGAGGTGGTTGATTTCGGCAACAAACTCTACGACAACAATGATGATTACCCCGATTTCGCCATCCCACTCGCTCGGGCGGTAGCCAATGGAGCGATAGATCGGGGTATTCTCGTATGTGGCAGCGGTGTTGGAGCTTCCGTAGCTGCCAACAAGATCGTGGGTGTCCGCGCCGCGCTTTGTCATGATCATTTTTCTGCACGGCAAGGCGTGGAGGACGACAACCTGAATGTACTTTGCTTTGGAGGCCGAACCACTGGTATCGCGATCGCGTGGGAGTGCACGCAAAACTTCCTCAGCGCAAAGTTCAGCGGTGCGGACCGGCATCGCCGTCGGCTGGCCAAGGTCACTCAACTCGAAACAGCGCGGCCGCAGCCGGTAATGCCGGCGACTGTTCCAGCTAATTAGTTTCATTTACAGGAGAAAACCATGACGTTGTTGGAATCTTTGAAGAAATATACGACTGTTGTAGCCGACACTGGCGACATCGACGCGATCCGTCAACATCGGCCACAAGACGCCACTACCAACCCCTCTCTCCTTTATCACGCTGCCCAGATGCCGGCGTACCAGCATTTGGTAGAACAGGCCGCTGAACAAGCCCTGAAGATTGGCGGCAGCCATGACGACATGGCAGCAGAGTTCATTGATCAGATGTTCGTTCTGTTCGGATCTGAGATTCTCAAAGTGGTTCCGGGCAGGGTTTCCACGGAGGTCGCGGCTAGCCTAAGCTTCGATACCCCTGGCACGCTGGCCAAGGCCCGAAAGCTCATTTCGTTGTATGAAAAAAAAGACGTGTCGCGGGAGCGCATTCTGATCAAAATCGCCAGCACCTGGGAAGGTATTCGGGCGGCGAACGAGTTGGAGCAAGAAGGCATTCACTGCAATCTGACGCTTCTCTTCAGCTTCGCGCAGGCAGTCGCGTGCGCCGAAGCCGGAGTCACCCTGATCTCGCCTTTCGTTGGCCGTATTTACGACTGGTATAAGAAGGAGGGAGGCGGCAAAGAAATTCCTCCGGACCAGGATCCGGGAGTTGCGTCGGTAACGCGCATCTACAACTACTACAAAAAATACGGCTACAAGACGCAAGTGATGGGTGCAAGTTTCCGCAATTTGAATCAGATTGTTCGCTTGGCCGGATGCGATCTACTGACCATCAGCCCCGAGCTTCTTGAGCAACTGGAGCAGACGGAGGGTACGCTAGAGCGGAGGCTTGACCCTGCTACAGCCAAGGCAAGCAAGGATAAACAACTGCACCTCACAGAGAAAGCTTTCCGCTGGATGCACAACGAGGACGCCATGGCAACGGAGAAGCTGGCTGAAGGCATCCGCAAATTTAACAGCGACGCTTATCACCTGGAAGAATATGCGCTCTCCCAGGTTGCCCAAAAGGTCGGGTGAGTCGAGTCCCCAGCGAAGCGTGCGGCTCGCCTAGGTCGAGCCGCACCGCATCGTTACCTATGTCCTCTGCATTTGGTTCTTAGCGGCACTGTCAGATGGAGCTTTATTGATGAACGATATTCGAGCAGTGCTTTGGGACGTGGATGGAACGCTTATCGACTCAGAGGAGTTCCACTGGATTTCCTGGCGGGACACGCTCGCCGCCGAGGACATTACCATTACCCACCAACAATTTCTTTCCTCTTTCGGCCAGCGCAACGATTCCATCCTTCCTCAATGGTTGGGTACTGCTGCTACACCTGAGCGCATCGAGAAAATTGGGAATGCCAAAGAAGAGTTATACCGCCAACTGATTCGCCAGCACGGCATCTCGGCCCTGCCCGGGGTTGCGCATTGGGTGCGTCAGCTTCACAAAGATGGATGGCTTCAGGTCATCGCTTCGGCCGCGCCGAGAGCGAACATCGACGCCGTCCTGAAAGCTCTGTCGGCTACTCATATTTTCCAAGGCATCGTCTCCGCCGACGATGTACATCGGGGCAAACCGGATCCTGAAGTGTATCTCGCCGCCGCTGCTCGCGTCGGAGCGTCGCCCGACCGGTGCATCGTCGTCGAAGACGCCGTGGCCGGCGTAGAAGGAGCACGTCGGGCCGGGATGAGAAGTATCGGAGTGAGCCGCGGCGGCAAGCATCTACCTGCTGATGTCGTTGTTCAGTCTCTTGAGTCACTGGATCCAGACACATTCGAAAAGTTGTTGGAGAGCTTTCCTGCAGTGACGCGATAGTAATCCGCTGTTTACGAATCGATGTGCGGCAGAGACTATGCCTGAAATTCGTATCCTTCCCCTCGTTGGCGCAAATCGTCTCTAGCGGACTGTCTCAGCGACAGAATCTTTGGTTAATGCGGCTTCAGGTCCGGCTGCGCGCCCCTGGCGGGCCATCTCCTGAGTGAAGTTGAAATCAGTTGGCGCTACGCCAGTGATGAGTCGCGCTCCACGACTGAAAGTTAGATCCTGAATGGCCCACTGAATGAAAACCAGAATCCGGCTCTGAAACTCTTCGATGTACGCGAGGTGGATAAACGCCCATACCGTCCAAGCGGGCAGACCCCAAAGATGCACACCGAAGACATCGGCCACGGCAGCCGCACGTCCGATGACCGCGAGGCTGCCCTTATCAAAATACTTGAAAGGCTTCTGGTTGGATTGTCCCTTTACCTTTCTCACGATCGCCTTCGCCGCGTAGACCCCTCCCTGCATCGCTACCTGCGCCACACCGGGCAAAGGTTTTCCTTTCGAGTCTATGGAGAGAGCGAGATCTCCAATGATATAGATGTCTGGAAAATTAGCGATTGTAAGGTCGGGGCCGACCTTGATTCTTCCGCCGTGGTCAGTTTCAGCGCCTGTGTTTTTTGCCAGCATCTTGGCCAATGGCGCCACTGTGACGCCGCCAGCCCATATGACGGTTTTTGTGGAAAGGCGCTGGCCGGAACCGTTGACTTCGATGCTTACCCCGTCTCGGTCAACTGTCGTGACTCTCGCCCCCATCTTCGTTTGCACGCCCAGCTTGGCGAGCGATCGCTCGGCCTTCTGCGCCAAATCCTCGGGGACGGTCATGAGCAGGCGGGGGGACGCATCCAACAGAGTGATCTGCGCGTCTTGCGGGTGTATGGAACGAAAATCATTTTTGAGTGTCTGCCGCGCGATCTCGCCAATCGCCCCCGCCAATTCAACGCCCGTGGGGCCTGCTCCCACGATCACGAAATTCAGCCAGGCGCGCCGCTCAGCAGGATCAGAAAGTCGTTCTGCGACTTCAAATGCGTAGAGAATCTTATGCCGAAGGGTGATCGCTTCTTCCACACTCTTGAGCCCCGGAGCCCATTTCTGCCATTCGTCGTGTCCATAGTAAGAGGTTTGCGAACCGGCAGCCACGATCAAAGAGTCATACTCGAAACTCGCACCGTCGGTGAGCAGCACGCGTTTCGCTACTGGGTCAATGTCCTCTACGTCGCCTAGCAACACGCGGGTATTTTTCTGGCGGCTCAAGACGCCGCGCAGCGGGGCAGCGACCTCGCCGGGGGAAAGCGACCCGGTGGCAACCTGATATAACAAGGGTTGAAAGAGGTGATAGTTGCGGCGGTCGATCACGGTTACGTCAACCGGCGCCGATTTCAGAGCCTGAGCCGCGGACAGCCCCCCGAATCCGCCGCCTATAATAATGACCTTCGATCGCCCACTCATAATGCTTGTGCACTCCATTCCTTCTAGATTTCCGATCGACTATTCCTCGTTCGCAGTAAAACCACAACCGATCTCGGCGCCACCGAATAACTCAGCGCTTGCAAAGGTTCGCCGCGGTCTGCGAAATCGTCAGGACTCGCCAAGGCAGTGTCCACAATTCGCGTCCACTCTTGTGCCGTTCCTTCTTGAATCTGGAACTCCAGTCTTACCCAGTACGCGTTGATCATGACGTAAATGTCATCGTCGTTTTGAGAAGCACCGTGCAGGCAGAACGCCAAACTGCGGGACTCGTATGACAAGTCAGCTCTCCCGCCAGTTCCATACCAGGCGATATCTTCGCGCCAGAACCGGCTGCGGCTCAGCGAGGGATGGCTTTTGCGAAACGCAATCATGTTCTTGAAGAAACGAAAGATATTCTGATTGGTGCGAAGCTGGCTCCAGTCCAGCCATCCTGTGATGTTGTCCTGGTTGTAGGGATTGTTGTTGCCAAACTGCGTATTCAGGAACTCATCCCCGGCTCGGAACATTGGGGTTCCGTTCGACAACATGAGCAGGCAAAAGAAGTTCTTCACCTGTTTACGGCGCAGCGCCAGAACATCACTGGACACACCTTCATCACCTTCGTGCCCACAATTCCAGCTGTAGTTGTCGTTCATGCCATCCTGATTGTTGTTGCTATTGGCCCAGTTGTGCTTCTCGTTGTATGAGACGAGATCGTACAGCGTGAAGCCATCGTGCGAAGTCACGAAGTTCACGCTCTGATAGGCGTGATAAGCTTCGGCTCGGTCATCGGGAAAAAGATCGTCGCTGCCATAGATACGCCGCATCAGGTCAGGAACCATTCCGGGATCGCTTTTGACAAAACGGCGCACGTCGTCGCGGAACTTCCCATTCCACTGGAGCCAAGTGATGCCAGGAAACCCGCGGCCAAGTTGATAAGCGCCTGTATCCCAGGGTTCCGCGATCAACCGCAGCTTGCCCAGTTCCGGATCCCCCGCAATATCAGCGAAGATGGGAGCATGCCCCCAGTTGAGAGATCCGTCGGCATTGCGGCTGAACACCGATGCCAGATCGAACCGGAATCCGTCGATATGCGTCTCGTGTTTCCAGTAGCGCAGGCTGTCCATCACCATCTTGCGCACGTGCCCCCTGCTGAAATTCAGGGTGTTACCGGTGCCAGAGTAATTTGCATAGGGATTTACCGGGTCAGACGACATCATGTAGTAGCTGGCGCTATCGAAGCCCTTATAGCTGTAGATGGGGCCTCGGTGGTCTCCTTCGCAGGTATGGTTGTAAACCACGTCAAGCACGACTCCGATGCCTGCCTGATGAAACGCTTTCACCATGCTTTTGAATTCGAGGTGCTGGCAGTCCGCACCGGTGCTCGCATACTGCGCATGTGGCGCAAAGAAGTTCAAAGGCATGTAGCCCCAGTAGTCACCTTCTTGAGGATCGCGCTGAAAAACGGGCATCAGCTCGACAACTGTAACCCCAAGCTCTTTTAGATATGGAATTTTTTCGACAAGTCCGGCATACGTCCCGGCACGCGCTGGATCCACACCGGAGTTAGGATTTTTCGTGAAGCCCTTTACATGAAGTTCGTAAATGATAGCCTCCGACTCGTGATGCGGCGGTTTGGTGTCACCCCAGTCAAAGATCGGACGGCCGGCGCTCAACACGCCCATGGGCGCATGCCCGGCATTCGATCCTTCTCTCATCGCCAATTGGCGGTCAAAATTGTTGGGGAAAAAGACACACTTAGCGTAAGGATCGAGCAGAACTTTTTGCGGATCAAAGCTGTGGATGTAGTAAGAAGCCTGCCCCGAGACCGAGTAACCGTAATAGCGTGCATCAGCGATTTTATTGATCGGTATCCGGCAATGCCAAATCCGGCCAGACTTGTTGCGCAAGAAGTCGAGACGGTAGGCCAGCAGAGGGTTTACCAAATCGGGGGCAGCGTAGAGCAATAGTGTGACACTTTCGGCACGCTCCGCATGGACCGCGAAGTTGAATGCCTGCTCCTCTTCAATCCAGGTAACACCAAGTGGGAGCGGGCTGCCTTCGACCTGCTCCCATGTCGGACGCTTCGACGGGTAAGACGCGGTGGTGCCGGTTTCGCGGGGCAAGTCCGCCTCAGCAAACATTACTCGATTTGAATCGCTCATTCTGCTTCGCTCGCTGAGATTTTAGGCTTTCGGATCGCCGGCGGCCGCGCGATCCGCAAAGATCGCCGCCCGAAGCCGGCAAATGCTTCCTGCCGGAATCATCAGGTCGCCTTGGCGTAAGCGAAGGAGTGCGTCCGCCTTTTCGCTGCCGGTCGCCAACCACAAAATCTTGCGAGCGCGATTGAGGATGGGATACGTCAGCGTCATTCGGCGCCTTCCCTGGTAGACACCGGTTAGAGCTACGTCCACGGCAGTCACATTAAGGACTGGATCCCCAGGCACCAACGAAGCAGTATGACCGTCGGGTCCGAGGCCCAGATGGACCAAGTCAAGCGTCGGCGGCGAGGCCGCGATCTCCGCGAGAAGCGAGGCATACTGCCTAGCCGCGGCGTCCAGATCTGGCGATTCCACCGGCATGGCATGGAGCTGCTGCGGGGGAATCGGCGAGTGATCGCGCAGACTTTCTTGAAGATGGGTCAGATTTCTATCCTTGTCGCCTGGTGGTGCAACCCGCTCGTCTACTTGCACCACGTGAATGTTCTCCCACGGAAGATCTTCTTCCGCCAGAGTGCGTAGCATGATCCAGGGCGTTCGACCGCCGCTGACAGCCATCACGAACCGGCCCCGGTCGGCAACGGCGGAACGGGCCTCTGCCGCAATCGCTTTCGCCGCCGCCTGCGCAGCACATGTTTCGTCGGCAAATACTTCAGTCTTCATCCTAAGCCTTTTCGCTGCCTACCCTCTCAAGCCGCATGAGTGGCAAGAGACGGAGCTTCGTGCACGACAATTGGGTCTTGCCAGCCTCCCGGTGGAGTTACGCGTTCGACTTCACTCGGGCCCCACGAATTAGGAGCATACTGAAACACTGGCGTTTTCTTTTTTAATACCGGTTCCACAATGCGCCACGCTTCTTCGACGTAGTCCTCACGCGCAAACAACGTGCTGTCTCCAGCCATTGCTGCCCCGAGCACACGCTCGTAAGCATCCATCTCCTCCGCGCGGGGAGAATGGCTGGCCACCATTTCCCCGTCTCGGAGAGACATCCCTTCGGCCTCCGGAGCCAGCGCCATCATTCCCATTGCGATCGTGACTTCTGGACTAAGGCGCATTCGCAGATGATTCTCAACCAGAGCGGAATCGGGGACGAGCGATGGAGGCTTGCGAAACTTGGCGACAATTTCCGTGCAGGTCGTGGGCAGACATTTGCCCGCCCGGATGTAGAAAGGAACTCCTTTCCAACGCCAGGAGTTAATTTCCAACTTCAAGGCTGCGAAGGTTTCTGTCTGCGAATTGTTGGCAACGCCTTTTTCATCGAGGTAGCCCTCGAACTGGCCACGCACCAGATTCTTTTCCTCAATTGCCGGAATCCCCTTCAATACCTTCACCTTCTCGTCGCGCAAAGACTCGCTATCAAGTCGGACGGTCGGCTCCATCACCAGATTGGACAACACTTGGAACAGGTGGTTCTGCACCACATCACGGACGGTGCCTGTTTGATCGTAAAAACCCCCTCGGCCCTGTACGCCGAAATCCTCAGCCATTGTGATCTGCACGCTTTCGATGTAGGTGCGGTTCCAGAAGGCTTCCACGAAGGTGTTGGCGAAGCGGAAAGCGAGCAGGTTGTTTACCGGCCGCTTGCCAAGGTAGTGGTCAATTCGGAAGATGTCTGCTTCGTCGAAAACGCTGAGCAGAACTCTGTTCAGCTCCCGCGCACTCGCGAGGTCATGCCCGAACGGCTTTTCAACGATGACGCGCGCCCCATTTGAGGAATTCGATTTCGCCAGCTGTTCGACGACAGTTTCAAACAGAACCGGCGGAATTGCCAGGTAATGCGCTGGGTTATGCGCGTCTTTTAGCTCTCGGCGAAGCGCCTTGAATGTTTCTGGGTCCTGATAGTCGCCGTCGACGTAACGAAGCAAGCTGGCGAGCTTCTCAAACGCGGCGGGATCGACCCCGCCATGCTTCTCGAGGCTATCGTGCGCACGCGCCTTGAGCTGCTCGAGCGTCCAGCCAGCTTTGGCGACACCAACGACCGGAACATTAAGGTGACCGCGCTTCAGCATCGCCTGTAGCGCAGGGAATATCTTTTTGTAAGCCAGGTCTCCGGTTGCACCAAAGAACACTAGCGCGTCGGAATGAGGATTCGTCACATTCATCTCCTTAAGCCACTCTTGGCTTATCTTCAGATTTTTCCAGATGTCCGCCGAATTCAAAACGCATTGCGGACAGCAACTTGTCTGCGAAGTCAGCCTCGCCCCGGGAGCTGAACCTCTCGTAGAGGGCTGAGGTTAGAACCGGCGCGGGTACCGCTTCGTCGATCGCCGCTTTGATCGTCCATCGACCTTCGCCCGAGTCAGAGACGCGACCGGCAAACTTCGAGAGATTCGCATCCTGCACGAGTGCGTTAGCTGTCAGATCCAGCAACCAAGAGGCAATCACGCTTCCGCGCCGCCATACTTCGGCAACGTCCGGCAGGTTCAGATCGTACTGATACTCCTCCGGATTCCGTAACGGCGTGGTTTCGGCATCGACGGCAGCTTTTCCGCGTTTGCCGACGTTGGCAGAGCGGAGGATTCCTAAGCCCTCGGCGTATGCCGCCATGATTCCGTATTCGATGCCGTTGTGAACCATCTTGACGAAATGACCAGCACCGTTTGGACCACAATGCAGATAACCCTGCTCGGCGGTGCCGCCGATCTTTTCTCGGCCAGACGTGCGCGGTATGTCGCCAATACCCGGCGCGAGTGCCGAAAAAATCGGATCCAGACGCTGGACGACATCCTTTTCTCCCCCAATCATCATGCAGTAGCCGCGGTCCAGGCCCCAGACGCCTCCGCTGGTCCCGACATCGACATAATGGAATTTGGGGCTGAGTTCCTTCGCCCGGCGAATGTCATCGATGTAATAGGAATTGCCACCGTCGATGAGGATGTCGCCTGCGTCAAGATGAGGCAGTAACTCAGCGATCGTTTGGTCGACAACTGCGGCCGGAACCATGAGCCAGATCGCCCGCGGTTTCTCAAGCTTTTTCACAAATTCCGCCAGGGACGCAGAGCCGATCGCCCGCTCCTTGGCCAACTCGCTGACCGCCTGTGGGGACCTGTCGAACACAACACAGTTGTGTCCTTTATTAATAAGGCGCCGCACCATGTTGGCGCCCATTCTTCCAAGACCTATCATTCCAAGTTGCATCTCTATCTCCTCGTAAAAATTGTTTGTTAAGTCTGTAAGACGCCGGGGTGATGGGCAATACTGGCGAACAGCTGGCCCATGGCAGAGGCCACTCCTGCTTTGTTACCGAAGATCGACGACCCGGCGACAAATACATCAGCCCCGGCTTCGGCAGCCAATGGTCCAGTCTGTTCGTCGACGCCTCCGTCCACCTCGACTTCGCAGTTGAGTTTCAGTCGTCCGATCATCTGACGAACGCGCTGAATTTTGGGCAACGTACTATGGAGGAAATGCTGATGGCCAAACCCAGGATTGACAGTCATGACCAGCACCAAATCAAGGTCGGGTAGTATTTCTTCCAGCACCGCGGCTGGGGTTGCGGGATTGATGGCCACGCCCGCTCGCTTTCCCAGCTCTTTGATCCGATGGACGGTGCGATGCAAGTTGTTGTTGCCTTCCCAGTGAACAAGAAACGAATCGGAGCCAGCCGCGACAAATTCGTCGAAGAAAAAGTCCGGATCCGAAATCATCAGGTGTGTCTCGAGCGGAAGCCGGGTGACACGCCTTAAGGATTGAACGATTGGAGCTCCCATCGAGAGGTTGGGCACAAAGTGGCCGTCCATCACGTCAACATGAATTCTGTCAGCGCCGGCCTTCTCTGCCTCCGCGACCTGTTCACCCAGGCGAGCGAAGTCTGCCGCCAAGATGGAGGGAGCAAGTTTGACTGCATCGTTTTGCATCGTGCCGAGTGCTCTCTTTCTATGACACTGCCGCCGGCGTCTGAGTTCGGGCCTTTTCGAAAATGTCCACAAACTCGCGATACAGAGCGGCGATCTGCCCAGCGGCGGCAGCGCGCGTGATCTTATTGGCGCGCATATTAACCAGGGGATTCCAGAAACTGGTCCGGCCCACCGCGAAGCCAATGAAACCATCCACGGCTGCTGCGGTGCTGAGCCACTCTCGGACTTTCTGGTCGTTCTCGCCGCGGCCCAGAATGATGCAACCAACGTTCTTGCGTCCGCCACGACGCGCGGAGGCGACAACTTTCTCGCAGTCTCCTCGGCGGTCGAGTCCCTCGATCTTCCATACGTCCGGCTCGACTTGCGCATCCTGGAGTTGCTCAATGGTCTCCACCATGAGGTGTGGGCGAACTTCCAGATCGTAGGCCTTCTTGTCGCCTTTGACCTGCTCGAGCTGCGACTTCTCCGCTGGCACCAGCAACTCGAACATCAACTTGCTGCGACCTGCTGTGTGCAGGTAATCGGAGAGCCTTTTCAGGCGGGCTGCCTGCCGCCGGTTTAGAGCGCGGTCTCCCTCCGGGTTGTAGCGCACGAGCACCTTGCAGAAAGTAGGGTGAAAGGACTCGATGTGTTTGGCGAAGTTCTCACCGTACTCGAAATCGAACTCTTCCTGTCCGCTTTTCTCGGCTGGGCAGGCTGTGGTGTAGCCGTTCGCCGCTGCGTGGTGGAGAATGGCTGCACCGAACTGCTCATCAACCAGGATTCCAGTTTTTTTCTTGGGCACGCCCGCTTGCAGCGCGGACTTGAAGCCGTCGTAGATGACTTGCTTTGTGGAGGCGATCTCTGCCGTTTGACTCGCGCTAAGCGTGCCGGTCCAGCCGAACATCTTGGTCTGGAACGATCCCCGGTGGTCGAAAGGCAGGATATATAAAGGTTCATTAAAGCCGATCATTGTTTCTGTCTCTCCTTAAGTTTTCGGTAACGACGAATTAAGGTGTTGGTTGAACTGTCGTGGTTGAGCACAGCTTCAGCGCTGTTCTCGAGTTCTGGGATAATTCGCTGCGCCAGTACCTTACCAAGCTCAACGCCCCACTGGTCGAACGAATCGATGTTCCAGATTGTGCCCTGTGTGAAGACGGAGTGTTCATACAGCGCCACAAGTTTGCCCAGAGTTTCCGGCGTGAGTCGATCTGCGAGAATCGTGTTTGACGGGCGGTTGCCTTCGAAAACCCGATGCGGAACCAGCCAATCCGGTGTTCCTTCGGCCTTCACTTGTTCGGGGGGCTTGCCGAATGCAAGCGCTTCCGTCTGAGCGAAAACGTTGGCCAGCAGCATGTCATGGTGCCGGCCAACCGGGTTGAGCGGCTGCGCGAAAGCAATGAAGTCACAGGGGATCAGCCGGGTTCCCTGGTGAATCAATTGGTAGAACGAATGCTGGCCGTTGGTCCCAGGTTCTCCCCAGTAAATCGGGCCGGTGTCGTGAGCCACCTTTTTTCCCGCGAGAGTGACGTGTTTCCCATTGCTCTCCATCGTCAACTGCTGCAGATATGCGGGGAACCGCTTCAGATATTGCTCATACGGCAACACCGCCACGGTTTGCGCACCGAAGAAATCGTTGTACCAAATTGCCAGCAGGCCCATGAGCACCGGCAGGTTCTGCTCGAATGGCGCGGTGCGGAAGTGTTCATCCATCTGATGAAAACCATCCAGCATGGCGCGGAAGTTTTGTGGGCCGATGGCAATCATGGTCGAAAGGCCGATTGCCGAATCCATGGAATAGCGCCCGCCAACCCAGTCCCAGAAACCAAACATGTTGGCGGTATCGATTCCGAACTTCGCCACTTCTGCAGCATTGGTGGAGACCGCAACAAAATGCTTTGCAACCGAACTTTCATCTCCTCCCAATCCCGCAACCGACCAGGCGCGAGCTGAATGGGCGTTGGTCATGGTCTCAAGCGTGGTGAAAGTCTTGGAAGACACGATGAACAACGTCTCTGCCGGATCGAGATCCCTCACCAATTCCGTGAAATCGGTGCCGTCGACATTGGAAACGAAGCGGAAGGTCATGGAACGCTCGCTGTAATAGCGGAGTGCTTCGTAGGCCATGACCGGCCCGAGATCGGAGCCGCCAATTCCGATGTTGATGACGTTGCGAATGCGTTTTCCAGTGTGGCCCTTCCATTCGCCATTGCGCACGCGATCTGAGAAGCCTGCCATTTCGTCGAGCACTGCATGGACTTCGGGCACGACGTTCTTCCCGTCCACAAGAATGGAAGCACTCTTCGGAGCGCGCAGGGCCGTATGCAGAACCGCCCGCTTCTCAGTGATATTGATCTTTTCCCCGCGGAACATCGCATCGATTCGTGCCCGCAACCCAGACTCATCGGCCAGCTGAAGCAGCAGCTCGATGGTCTCGTCGGTAATGCGATTCTTGGAATAGTCGAGGTACAACCCCACGGCCTCCGCCGTCAGACGCGTGCCTCGCTTGGGATCATCCGCAAACAGCTGTCGGAGGTGTAAATCGCGGACTTCCTTATTATGAGAACTGAGATCCTTCCATGCCCGGCGCTTCAACGCTGGGCGCTTTGTTATTGCTTCTGCTCGTGCTGCCATATTCGCTTTCCTTTCCGGACTTCTGAGTATTTAGAGTCAAACTAACGGGAATAGGAGTCATCGATTGCGGCTCATTCACCTTCTCCCACAAACGAAAGCCCCCTACGAATGCATTGCGGTTGTCGCCAACCCGGCATTTTGGAGGCAAGTCTTCAAGTTCCTTGGCATTGCCACCTCCCAGAACCACTTCGTCGGGTTCGAGCGCGGCCGTGAGCCGGATGACCACATCCGCGACATGCTGGCGCCACCTCTTCTTTCCTTGCCTTAGTAAAGCCTCGTTGCCCACGTAGCTTTCATAAGTCCCTTTTTTGTAAGGGAGATGACCGAGTTCCATCGGCTCCACGATGCCGTCGACTACCAAGGCCGAACCGAGGCCGGTTCCTAATCCCAGAAACAGCATCTTTCCTGTTCGGTAGCTGCCGACGGCTTGCATGGCCGCGTCATTCACCATCTTTACGGGACAGCCGAAAGCGGATCCGAAGTTAAAGCCAACCCAACCCGCTCCCAGATTGCGCGGTTCCGCCACCGGATGGTTTCGCAGCACCGGACCGGGAAAACCAATCGAGACGGCCTCGTACCGCCAATCACCGGCAACCTGCTTCACTCCTGCGACCATTTGTCTTGCCCTTAGCGTAGGCCCGGATACAAATTTCCGTGGCTCCCTCTCGCCGCTGACGAGCACCTTTACATGTGTCCCGCCCACATCAATGACCAACACATTCATGAGACTTCCATAGCGAACAAGTGTCCTGGCAACGAAGTTTTCTTTTAGCTGAAGGCATGCTCCGGAATCGAATTCTCCAGCCCGCATACAGCGGCACCCGCCAGGCCGGCTGGAGTGACGATGACATGGACTGGGATGCGCTCCATCAGATCTGCAAAACGTCCTTTGCGGTTGAAACACCGCATGAAGGCTGGGAGCTCAATCGCGCGCAGGGTGTGCGTCGCTACGCCCCCCGATACGTAAACCCCGCCTGTTGCCAGAAACTTCACCGCGACATTGCCCGCCTCGCTTGCCAAGATCGAAACAAAGAGTTCGATGGTTGCCGCACACAACTTGCTGCGGCTGGCCGGATCAACTCCCCGCTCGATGATCACGAACGAGGGATCGCTTGCGGCTGCGACGAGCGCCGCAACTTCGGGATCTTCTGGCATTTTTTCCACGTCACGAAGGTATCGGTAGATATTTGGAATTCCAATTCCCGAACAGACATGCTCGAAGCTCACGTGATCGAACTTCTCGAGCATGTGTTGAAGCAAGCGGATTTGCCTCGCGTCCGTAGGTGCAAAGTCCGAATGACCTCCTTCAGAACTGTGTGCCAAATACCGTGATCCATCCCACGTAAGGAATGACTCACCCAACCCGGTACCGGGCGCAATGACGGCAATGGCTCCCTTGGAAACAGGTACGCCGGCATTAATTGTGTGGACGTCGCTTGGCCTGAGGATTGGAACTGCACGGGCAATCGCTTCGAGGTCATTGATGAGACGAACTGACTGAAGGTTAATATTCAGTTCTTGGGCGAGAGACGTGTCTTGAACCACCCAAGGCAAGTTCGTGGTCTTCACTCGCCCGCCAATCACTGGTCCAGCTACAGCAAAACAGGCTCGGTCGACCGGCTTTTTCGCCTTTGCCAGAAACTCCTTCACGATGTTTTGCAAGCTGGGGTAGTCGGCACTATGAAACGTTCCTTCTGCCAGTGGCGCATGAGGCCCGCGTTCGTTCGAGAAGATCGCCAACGCCGTCTTTGTACCGCCTATGTCTCCTGCAATCAGCATTGCTATGCTCCCAGTAGTTTTCTTAACCCGTTACGTACCGTTCACTGTTTGGTTTCGAACCACTTAGCCCGTAGAACAAGATGTACAGGTAACACATCACAGGCAGGACAAACGCATGGTGAAGCCCGACGCGATCCGCAATACCCCCTTGGATCACGGGCAATATTGCGCCGCCCACAATCGCCATGTTTAGCAGACCGGACCCGCTGCCAGTTAGCGGCCCAAGTTCTGCGACACCCAAGCTGAAGATGGTGGGAAACATAATCGAGTTGAATAATCCAACTGCGAGGATCGTCCACATTGCCGTGTGTCCGCCGAGTACCATGGAAGCGGCGACCAGAGTTGCGGCACAAATGGCGAAGACGGCAAGTAACCTTCCTGGTTTGAACCGACGCAGGAGTCCCGCACCAAGGAAACGTCCGACCATGGAGCCTCCCCAGTAGAAGGAAACGTACCCTGCCGCGGCCTTGGCTGAAAGACTTGCTATATCAGGCAAGCCGAAATAGTTGACGAGGAAGCTTCCAATCGAAACTTCCGCACCTACATAAGTGAAGATGCCAATCGCGCCTAAAAGGAGATTGGGATGCTTCCAAATTGAATCGCTAACTTTGTCGCGCAAGCGGTATTCCCCAGCCTCTACTTTGGGCAGATTGAAGCTTCCGATCATGATTGCCAGCAGCACCAACAGCACGCCGATGACGGCATATGGTATCTTGACGCTGGCTGCCTCTTGCACGCGGTAAGCGTGAAGAGCCGCCGGCGAGAGTTTCCTCAACTGCTCCATCGCCAATGGCGCCGCGGCCAGAATCAGCAGCCCTCCGACTTTTGGAGCCAAGGTCGTGCCGAGTGAGTTGAACGCCTGTGTCAAATCCAGTCGACTTGAGGCCGTTTCAGGTGTGCCCAGCAGATCCACATAAGGATTGGCAGACACCTGGAGGCCCGTGATCCCCGCAGCGAGAACAAGAAGCGCGGTTAAGAACAGGGGGTACGAAGCAGCGGATGCCGCGGGCAAGAAAAGGAATGAACCAAATGCCATGGTAAATAGTCCGATAACCATCGTTCTTTGGTAACCCACCGTGTTCACAACCTTCGACCACGGCACTGAAAACAAGAAGTACGCAGAGAAAAAGGCAAACTGCACCAGCATCACACGCGCATAGCTGAGATCGAAGATTGCCTTCAGGTGCGGCACCAAAATGTCATTCAGGCAGGTCAGAAATCCCCACATGAAGAAGAGCGTCGTGACCACAGCCAGCGGCCGCGAGTAATTCGGGGCCGCGGCCGCTGCTGGAACACCCTGCGGCCCCGGACGACTAGGCATTTCTCGAGTTGCCATGTTTCTCTCCACGAACTTCGCTTGCAGCGCTGCTGCTAGAACCCTGTTGGTACTCGTTATAAGTTTGTCGGCTCAAGAGGGGAGACCGGCAGATCACCACCAATGCTCCGCTTGTAATCCGTAGGTGAAACCATTAGTCTTATTAGCATACGGAACGCCTCCAACAAAACCACGCAGGCCGTCTGACCAATCTCCATAGGTCAGGAAGGCGCGCAGCGCCGGCCGGCTGAAGAACTTGTCCCCAGACTTGAGCTCCGGCGAAATAGTAAATTTGCGCAACCATCCGTCATACCCGAGGCTGCGGCTGTGCGTGTGATCAAACCCTCCTTCGAATGCCAAAGCAACATGCTTAGTAAAGAAAATCTCCGGCCTGGCGCCGAATGAAACCCACTGATCCCATCCGTGTAGCGGGTTCCCATCTTTGGTCCGCTGGTAGACAAAGATGGGCATGATAGCAAACCTGTCGCTGATCTGAATGAGGACTTGTTCGGTCGCCAACAGTTGAGCAGAGCTGTTCAGATAAAGATTCGGGTTGGCAACGACGGTGCCGCTCCCATTAGAGCTGAAATTGCTGGCCGCTCCCGTACCGTATTGAATAGAAAATGCGTGGAAACCGCTGTGCCATTCAAGACGCTGATGTCGCAGCCCGAATGCGAATCCATTGCTAGTGGGGAGGACGGTCTGCGTAGATTGCACGATCCCACCCTTTTCTCTGGCAAAATCAAACCACCCGGCCCACAGTCCTAGAGGACCCTTGAGATCGTAGAAACGTACATCGATGTTGCTCTTGGCGAGATTGCCGTTCTGGGTCACGAGATCCGGTCGGGCGCCGGCCAAGAAGGCGACAGCCAATTTGCCGATGCCGAGGTCCCAATCCTCCACCCCGCCGCCGTAGCCGCTCAGGTCTAGCGGGTAGAAATCGTTGATGTCGATATGCTGTCGGCGATAGTATCTTTCTCCCGCCCAGAACTTCGCATTCGGCTGGCTATCCAGCAAGTTTCCCATCTGGACGAAGGCTTCACGGAATCGAAACTCATCGTTGCCTACACCGTTCGGAAAGTTTGTGTAACTTTGCGAGTTTGCTGTATTGGCCTCGATCATGAACTCGGTTCTCATCCACGCCTTGTCGGAGTCGTGTTCCGGGTTGATCCAGTTGTTGACGAAGATCAATTCGCCGTAAGTCTCGGCTTCGTTGCCGAGGCGGTACTTGGCTTCTGCGCCCGGCGCTTGAAATGCAACTTGTTCTCCACCTTCGCTGTTCAGACCGTAACCGGAACGGAAGTAGCCGTGAAATTCAAAGGCGCCTACTTGTTGCTGCAGCTGAGCGATTTTTTGGTCTGCTTCCTGCAGTTGGTCATAGGTCGGCTCCGAGGACACGTCGCCCTGAAACTTCGCTCCAACCTGATCAGACTGTCCCACAAAAGACTTTCCCGTCTGCTCCGCCGCTAGCTGTACGGCGGAAACCGTTCCGTCTTTCCCCTTGCTTTCCTTCTCCTCCTTGATCTGCTGTTCAAGGGCGGCAATGCGTTGTTCGAGGTCATGAGTGGTCGTGTCGTACTGTTGTTTCAATTGTTGTAGCTGTTGCTCCAGGTTATCCGGCTGCTGGCCTTTAGCGGGCAGGGTGCAGACAGCAGTCGCCGCCATACAGCCGATGGCCCACCCAAGAAGCCGTTTTCGATGAGCATGAAGTCCGATGACCAATAACTTGATCTCTGCTCCCGCCTGCCACACGTTCTTGCTTGCGAACGCAAAATGGTGAGCCATACTCAGCCACCCTTACCCAAGCATTCGCGATTCCATCCGTACGGCACCACGCGCCAGGGCATCCGCGTCGGTAGCACATGCACTTACAGACTCGTCATCGATAGCGCCCTACGCGGCAATCAAAATAAACCCGAGATAACTGTCAAGGATTTGGCAAATGACAGTCGCGAGTCTGATCTTGAAAGATCACGCAAGGTGCAGCTTGTGAGTTGCCAAGGGGGCGTTCCGAACAAACGGTGCTCGAAATGCTGGAGTCTTTTGCGTCACGCGAAGATAACTTCACGTACTTTTGTCGACAGGGGTAGACACTTGCAAATTGGTGAAGGTGCTCGCGTAACGCTGCCCGTCGCAAGCATTCTGCTCGGATTCTTGTTCGCCGGAGTTTGGTGGACCCTTAAGCGGGAACTTACCTTCAAGGTGGGAGAGCGCAATTCTATTCTGGTTCCTTCATGGTTTGCGATGGCGTCGTCTTACTGACAACTGCGCCAAGGAGCGAGCCAACGCCGCATTCACCGATGCGACCTCCTGTGAAGATAGCCTTTCGCGAAGCCGTGCTGCAGCGCGTTGGCGGGCTTCTTCCGTTTTTGCTTCGTCAATGTTCTCGGCAGGAACCGCCATGTCCGTAACTATAGCCACGCGGTCATTGGTGATTTCAACCAAACCTTCCCCAACCGCCAGGAAAGTGTCGTGCCCGCCCTTTTGCACAATTAATTCCCCAGGCACTAATTGTGTCATCAGCCGGACATGTTGAGGATAAATCCCCATCTGCCCTTCCATCGCAGGCAGCGTAACCATCTCCACGTCTTCGGAATAAACCGTGGCATCCGGCGTCACAATTTCAAGTTTTAGTATGTTAGCCAAGTTCGACTCTCCGACTGATTGGGTCTTCGGACCTCCAGGTTCAACCCCGTTTCACTTCTTCAATTGCACCTTTCATGTAGAAGTTCCCTTCCGGCACATCGTCGTGTTTTCCATCCAGGATCTCCTTAAAACCGCGAACCGTTTCAGCCACAGGCACCTGTTTCCCCTCGCGTCCGGTGAATACCTGTGCAACGCTGAACGGCTGGCTCAGAAAACGCTGAATCTTGCGCGCACGTAGCACGGTTAACTTGTCTTCCGGGGAGAGCTCATCCATGCCCAGAATCGCGATGATGTCCTGTAGGTCTTTGTAGCGCTGGAGAACTTTCTGCACTCCGCGTGCCGTATCGTAGTGTTCCTCACCCACGATTTCCGGGGCCAGGGCGCGAGACGTCGAAGCCAGTGGATCCACAGCAGGATAGATTCCGAGCTCCGCAATGGCACGATCCAGCACGATGGTCGCGTCGAGGTGTGCGAAGGTTGTGGCTGGCGCGGGGTCGGTCAGGTCGTCGGCGGGAACATAAACAGCCTGAAATGATGTGATCGATCCTTTCTTCGTCGAAGTGATCCGCTCCTGTAACGCTCCCATCTCAGCCGCGAGGGTAGGCTGGTAACCCACGGCGCTGGCTGTGCGGCCGAGCAAAGCCGAAACCTCGGAACCTGCCTGGGAGAATCGAAAGATATTGTCAATGAAGAGCAGCACATCCTGATTCTTTTCATCTCGAAAGTATTCCGTAATGGCGAGGCCGGAAAGAACCACGCGGAGGCGTGCGCCCGGCGGTTCGTTCATCTGGCCGTACACCAGCGCGATTTTGGACTCACTAAGATTCTCCTGATTAATGACTCCGGCCTCGGACATATCGTGGTAAAGATCGTTCCCTTCGCGGGTGCGCTCGCCGACTCCGGCGAAAACTGAGACGCCGCCATGGAGTTTCGCGACGTTGTGAATCAACTCCATGATCACGACCGTCTTGCCCACTCCGGCGCCGCCGAACGCGCCCACCTTGCCCCCTTTCAAGAACGGACAGATTAAATCGATGACTTTGATCCCGGTGGGGAGCACTTGGGGAGAAGTCGATTGATCTACCAGCGGTGGTGGCGTGCGGTGGATGGGATAGCGCTTCTCCGTCTTTACTGGTCCGCGTTCATCCACCGGGTTTCCCGTGACATCGAATATCCGGCCCATCACACCTTCACCCACTGGCACAGTTATCGGCTCACCGCTGTCGGTAACCTCGAAGCCGCGTTTAAGTCCCTCCGTCGCGGCCATGGAGATTGCTCTGACCAATTTATCCCCGAGATGTTGCTGCACTTCCAGGATGACCTTAGCGGGCTGGTTCTGAACCTTGTATTCCACGGTCAACGCGTGATAGATCCCGGGGAGTTCTTCCGGAAACTCAACATCTACTACCGGGCCGGTAACCTTTACGATCTTGCCTTTGTTCATATTCATATCCATCCGCAACAGCGGTGAGTTTTTCTCATTCAGACTGGCCGCCGGCGATTTCCAGCAACTCCCTCGTGATATTGCCCTGCCGCTGCTTGTTGTATTCGAGAGACAAGTCTTTGATCAGGCGCTCGGCACTATCGGTGGCGTTCTTCATCGACACCATGCGCGCACTTTGCTCGCTGGCTTTGGCGTTTAGCAAGACCTGATAGATATAGAAATTGAGATAGTGCGAGAGCAGATATCCGACAACCGTCTCCGGATTCGGCTCAAACAGGGACTCGTTGTCGTCTATTTTGAGCTCCTTTTCGGATTCCATCCCCGGAATTTTCAACTCCCTGATTTCGCCCACCGGAAGAAAGTCGACGGCCAGCTGCTGCTGCGTAAGGGTGTTGACGAATCGTGTGAAGACGATCTGGACCTGGTCCACTTCCGCTCTTAAGAAGAGGTCGCGAGCGAAGGACGCAATCGCAGAAGCTTCAGAAAAATGAGGCGTGTCTGCATATCCAAATTCGGCGGCAAGCCTCCGGCCACCGTGAGCTACGAACTGTGCGGCTTTGCGTCCGGCTGTAATGAAGACCGTTGATCGAGGGTCGAACTGGGCGGCCACGCGGAACAGGTTGGTGTTCAGTGCCCCGCACAAGCCCTTATCGGCGCTGATCAGGATGACCGCGCGGTTGCGGACGGGACGGACTTCCAACAAGGGATGGCTGAACTCGCCCATCCGAGTCGTGGCTTCACGCTGGATGCGGTATAACAAATAGCCAAAGGGCCGGCCAGCGCGGGCGGCTTCCTGAGCCTTGCGCATTTTTGACGCCGCCACCATCTGCATCGCTTTTGTAATCTGCGCCGTGCTGCTGATGGAGCGGATCCGGCGGCGTAAGTCGCGAGTACTATGCATGATTGGGAGTCCGAATGTTCATTTCCATGTCTCTTTGAACTCGTCGGCCACAGCTTTCAACTCCGCCACTAGCGCGGTGCTGAGCCCTTTTTCATCGTCGATTTTCCGGAGCAGCTCAGGCTTGCGCGTGCTCAGATACTCAGTCAGCTTATTCTGGAACTCCTTAACCCGGTTGATCGGTACATCATCCACGTAGCCGTTTTGAACCGTCCAAATCACGGCAACCTGAATCTCGACGGGAATCGGGCTGTGCTGGGGCTGCTTGAAGATCTCGATGATGCGCTTGCCGCCGTCGATCTTCGCCTGCGTTTTGGCGTCAAGCTCCGAGCCAAACTGCGCGAAGGCTGCCAGTTCGCGAAATTGAGCGAGGTCCCCCTTGAGCTGTCCAGCAACCTGCTTCATGGCCTTGAGCTGGGCCTCGGAACCAACCCGAGAAACCGACAAGCCTACCGAGATCGCCGGCCGAACGCCCTGATAGAACAGATCCGTTTCCAGGTAGATCTGGCCATCGGTAATCGAGATGACGTTGGTAGGGATATAAGCGGATACGTCGCCAGCCTGCGTTTCAATAATAGGCAAGGCGGTTAACGATCCGTTGCCATACTTTTCGCCGACGCGCGCCGCCCGTTCCAGCAAGCGGCTGTGGAGGTAGAACACGTCGCCCGGATACGCTTCGCGGCCCGACGGCCGCTTCAATATCAGCGATACCTGCCTGTAAGCCACCGCATGCTTGGACAAGTCGTCAAAGACGATCAGCGCGTCCATGCCGTTGTCCATGAACCACTCGCCAATCGCGGCTCCAGCGAATGGAGCCATGTACTGATTCGTAGCCGAATCGGCGGCGGGAGATGCAACGATGATGGTGTAAGGCATCGCTCCGGCTTCCTCGAGTACGGCGATGCTGCGGGCAATACTCGACTGCTTCTGCCCAATCGCTACGTAAATGGAATACAGCGGTCGGAATGTCTTGTCGCAAGCTGCTTCAGCCGCTTTGTTGAGACGGGCCTGGTTGATGATGGTGTCTACACAGATGGTGGTCTTGCCGGTTGACCGGTCGCCGATGATCAATTCGCGTTGCCCGCGGCCAATCGGAATCATTGAGTCGATCGCCATGATGCCGGTTTGTACCGGTTGGCTGACGGGGCGGCGGCGGATAATTCCCGGAGCCATTTTCTCGACTGGATAGGCAACATCGCTGTTGATAGGCCCCTTTCCATCGACCGGCTCTCCTAACATATTCACGACCCGCCCCAACAGGCCCTTGCCGACGGGCACCTGCAGCAGCTTGCCCGTGGTGCGCACCTCGTCCCCTTCCTGGAGCCGGGTGTAGTCTCCCAGAATCACGACCCCAACTTCGGTCTCATCGAGATCCAACGCCAAGCCAGTGATGCCGTGGCCGAGGTCAAGCATTTCGTTGAGCATCGCGTCACTGAGACCTTCAACTCGGGCAACACCGTCCCCAATTTCGCGAATGACACCCACGTTCTGCTTTGCAGCCGCGGCCTTAGCTCCCGTGATTTGAGCTTCAATTTCCTGTAAGAGGTCAGCCATAATTGCTTTCGCCCCGATCAAAGCGATCTCAAGCTTGCAAGAGCGTCAAATTCCGTTCAAAAACCCTCTCCCCACAGCGGCCAATCCGGATCGCACGCTTCCGTCATAGACATCGCTACCTGCCTGGATGCGCATTCCTCCGATCAATCGCGGATTGAGAACAAACGAAGTGTTCAACCCCGGCCCATACAGGCGCTCGAGATTCGCCAGGACACTCGCCTGCAACTTTGCCGGCAACGCAGTGGCGCTCGCGACCTCAGCCGTGTGTCGAGAGCATTCCAGTCTCACCAAACGCCGAAAGTAAGAGAGCAAAGTAAAACCGCCACGGCGCTTGGCTTCGAGAACTTTTTCCACCGCCCGGCGAACCCTGCCGTCGTCCAGCAATCCTTCAACCAAGCACAAGCGAAATAGCTGCTTGGCTTCACGGCGGAGTTGTTTCCTGCTTTGCATTCTGGTTTTCTTCTGTGCGTTTTGCTTTGCGAATCAAGACGTCAATTGGTTCGCTGTTTCCTCGGCCAAGCGCTGTTGGTCTTCTGCCGTCAGAATTTTTCCCGTAACGATGGCCGACGTTTCCACGACCAGCCGACCGAACTGCGATTTGAGTTCCACGAACATGCGCGTCCGTTCCTGTACCGCGGCCTCCTGCGCCTTGACAATAATCTGCCCGGCCGCAGCGATGGCCTTTTGTGTTTCCTGCTCCTGCACACGGGCAGCGGCTGCCCGTCCTTCTTCGATCAGCTTGCTAGCTTGAACGTTGGCCTGGTCGAGTATTTCCTTGCGCCGCTCCTCGGTGCGGGCCAGCTCGGCCTTGATCTGTTCAGCGTTTGCCTGCCCTTGCGCAATTTGCTGCCTGCGCTGCTCCAGCATTTTGAGAACGGGTTTGTAGGCGAATCGTTGAAGAAGAATACAAACAATGCTGAAGCTGATAATTTGAGCGATCAAATGAGACCAGTCCACACCGAAGGTCCTGGCTATGTCTTCGATCTGCCCACCACCACCCGTTGCCAACCGCAATGCCAACATGTGCATAATCAAACTCTCTTATCGGCGGGCGCCAAACGCTTGCGTTCTGCGTCCGGAATGTCCCCTTACTTCACGAGAAACAGCGCGTAGAACACGATTGCTTCCGCGAAGGCAATGGCCAGAATCGACTGGACAAGAATCTTCGTAGACGCCACGGGGTTACGCCCCACGGCATCCGAAGCTTTCGCGCCAATTAATCCCACGCCAATCGCTGCTCCGAGAGCGGCCAGACCTACGTGTATACTTCCATTCATTTGATTTTCCCTTTCCTTCTAGCCGGCTCTTATGATTGACTATGCGAGCGGCCGAGAATTTACTCATCAGCTTTGTGCTGCCGCGGGTTCTTCATCGCGCTGGCAAATCAGCAGCGTGAAAACGGCAGTCAGGAGCATGAACACCAGGGCCTGAACCACCCCTACCAGCAACTCCATAAAGTAAAACGGTACCGGCAACAACCAGCTCAGCCTCGGGACCAGTGTTGACATGGCATCCAGCATGTTCTCGCCTGCGAAAATGTTGCCGTAGAGACGAAAGCTCAGTGAAACAGGTCGAAACAGAATGGATACAATCTCCAAACATCCTGAGGCGAAGAACACAATCACCATGACAACTTTCATCAACCCGTCAGTTTGACCTTTGGGCGCAAATAGTTCTTTCAAAAATCCGACCGGACCATCTTCCCGAATTGCCCAAGTAATCCAGCAGGCAAAAAAGACCAGGGCCATGGCAAGCGTCAGGTTCACATCCGCGTTGGCACCGCGGAACGCGGGTTGATCGATCCTGAAACCACGCGCACTCTGATGCCCCCAACCGATGGTACCCACTCCAGGAATCAGGCCAAGCCAATTGGAGGTGAGAATGAAAATGAAGACGCTGGCAAAAAACCAGAATGTTTGCTCCACCAAATGCGAGCCGATGATGTCTTCTAGAAACGTGTACAAGCCCTCCACCAACCACTCCCAGAAATTCTGGGCGCCGTCAGGAACCGGCTTCATTTGCCGCGTGGCAACCTGAGCAAAAACAATGAGTCCCACGGCAACAATCCAGCTAAAAACCATGGAATTGGTGATGGAAAATCCAAACATCCTGGCGATTTCTGCTGGCTTTTGCGAAGGCCCGTGTTCGGCTTCCTCCGGGGTAACTGACACAGCTTTGGCATATACGGTCGCGTCGGCAGATGTTGCCGAATTGAGCCCTGCGTGGGCTGCCATGGCACAGTCGGCTCCAAGGCAGATCACCGCGGCAGCAAAGAGTGATATCAGCTTAGTTTTCAAGTCGAGCACCTGGCCCAATCAATGGGCGCATTTCGAAACGTTCCATAGTCCACTCCTGACGTGCGACCCAGCTAAGCTTTACGTCCGGCGACAAACTGGGCAGCCAATTCCGCCACGCGCTTGCCTTGGAAGCGCGCTGCCGCCAGCGCAATCTCGTCCGGTTTGACGGCGCCGTTGTTGTTGGTGAATGACGCGCCGTAGGGATTGCCAGCCTTGAACTGAATCGGGTCGGCGTAACCTGGCCCTACAATGATCGCGCCCCAGTGGTAAAGGGTCGTGTTGAGGTTGACGATCGTAGTCTCCTGGCCGCCGTGTGCAGTGGCAGAACTGGAGAACGATGAGCAGACTTTGTTGACCAGCGCACCTTTTGCCCAGAGCGGCCCCGTCGTGTCGAGGAACTGCTGCAGTTGTGCAGTTGGCAGGCCGTACCGCGTGGGTGTACCGAAAATGATCGCGTCAGCCCAAAGCTGATCGTCATTGGTCGCTTCCTTCACATGTTGTGACTCCAGTCGATGTGCGGCCCATCCTTGATTCGAAGCGATGGCTTCCTCGGGTGCGAGTTCGAGCACTTTTCGCAAACGCACTTCAGCACCGGTTTCGCTTGCACCCTGCTCCACGGCACGAGCCAAGTGATACGTCGTACCGGTGGCGCTGGAATAAATGATTGCAAGCTTTACGGCCATTTCGATTTCCTCCTATCGAAAAGTGATAACCACTGATTCGAGTGTTTTCACAGATATAAGTCTGTTGAACATCTCTACAAGCCAGCCATTGAACGGCGACGCTAGCGTCTCATAGTCATGTTTTCCAGGCAATAATCGAACTGCGCTCCGCAGTCGCAACACACGCGATAAGTTCGTCTGTCGATAGTGAAAACACGGCTCAGCTGTCCGTGGCGGCAGCCAAGAAACCACTTGAACACAACTAGCAATTTCCCCATAGCGAATCCCGCATTGCCCTCCTGTTATGCGTGTGAGCCTTACCTCTAAGGGTCAATGAGTGGAGCTTGAGCCAACTGTAGGTTGATCAACAGGTCGAGCCGCCATTCGATCTGAAAAAACAAAGCCGTTTGTCGGCCCGGCAGCACTCTGCGAAATTCCGGCACGTACTTCAGCCTCAGCTGCATGATGTCGCTGTCTGCAGCGGCCCGCTGGCGGATGTAGCTCTCCGCCTCATCGCCGTTCATCGTCTTGTAGCGGTCGAGATATTCTTCAACTAGTGCGATTTTGGTGTCGTAGATCTTCGCCAGATCCGCGGCATATCGGTCATAGACGGGCCAGAACTTTTCCGCCTCGGTGTCTGTCAGGTCCATGTTGGCTGCGATGATCTGCTTCTTTTGCGACCTCAGGTCTTTCCTCAACATTTCCACGTCTTGATCAGGAGCCCATTGCGAGTCCTGGTAAATTACGGGTCCGTCGGAAGCCTTAGGTTGCTTGGCCGATTGCGCGGCTGATTCTTGCGCAAGTGACAAATAACCTACCGAGAAAATCACGGCGACAATTGTAGGGCCAAATAGCTTTAACCTTGTTCTCTCCACTCATCCTCCTAAACGGATGGGTTCCTTTTAGACAGTTTTCTGAGACCCCGTCTACCTACACTCTGCATCCAGGTTGCCACTGAGGGCGGCACGGCAACGCGGGTTGGACATCGTGATGGGACAAACGGTTAGGAGGAGCCTCCGTCAATAGGCCTCTGAAGGTATCTGCAAGTTCGTGACAACACTCTGGCAGGTGACAGGCCAGCGTGATCGAGGTCGGCGGGCAAGCGGCTTCGGAGGACCCGACAATCGATGCAGGTGCGAGGGTTGCGCGGGATCCGAGCGCTGGGGAGCGGTTCGTCTTTGGAAGCGGGAGTGCTTCTCAAAGACCGTTGCTGTGAGGAAATCGAATGCTTTCTGGAAAACAAGCTCCATGAGGATCGTTTGGCGGAATTCGAACAAAATTGCCCAAAATCCGGTCTCGGTCGTATGTACCGGAAGCTCGGACGAACCCGGCCAGTTGCGACGCTTTTATCAAAGCCGGGCGGGATTGGGCATTCTTGGAACTAACTTCGAACTTTGGGTGAACTGCGAAAAGATCTTCGTGGGCTGCGTAAAACGAAGAGCCTCGTAGAACAACCCGAAACGACTGAAACCTCCATGGTCTTCGCGCGAGAGGCCGGATTTGCAACGATTCTCGTGTCCATCACGCTTTGGGTGCAGTGCGCAGGGATGGCCGTTCTCATCCGCTTGGCAAGAGCTGATATTGCCCGAAGCAAGAATGAGCTAAGCCCATGGCGTGCAGGCGTACTTATTGTGCGGTTTTCTGCTGCCATGATCGTTTTGCACATTGTGCAGATTCTGCTGTGGACAGGCTTTTATCACTGGCGTTGTCTTCCAACCTGGGAATCTTGCTTTTATTTTTCCGCCAGTAGCTATTCGACCGTCGGCTACGGGGACGTCGTTCTCCCGCGAGTTTGGCGGGCTTTGGGTCCGGTAGAGAGTGTAACAGGAGTGCTGATGTGTGGCATGTCCGTGAGCGGTCTGTTCGCTATCGCCAGTCGACTGGTCGCTGCTGAGGCCAATGAAGGCACAGAGCTCTCCCGTTTGTTGTAGAGTTCGAAATCGGCGGTAGTAGTCTCAAGATGAGCTTGGTGACAGTGTCAGCGTAAAAGATATTGGGTAGTGGTCCGACGCCTTTACTTGCTTATGAACCCGGCCGAGGCTGGCACTTATCGGCCCGCGAACAAAAGCCCAATCAATCGAGCGCCCCGATTCAAACAGGTGGCGGGACGGAGTCGTAGGGGTGCCTGGGCTCGCGATCGCATCCTGAAATCCCGCGGAGGTGAATGTGGCAGCCGCCCTATTTTTCGAAGCATCCAGATTGAGGTCTCCAGCAATCACCAGCGGCCACCCCGGCTCTTGGCGGACGGCATCAGATAAAACTTCTTGTACTTGTGAAAGGCGCAATTGATCGTTAGCGCGACTCTCCAGATGAAGGTTGTAGGTCAACAATTTGTTTCCCGAGATGTTGATGTCGGCCACCAAAGCGATTCTGCCACCGAGTCTCTCTTGAAAAGGTTCCATCCTTGGCAGAAACCAGCGGGGCTGCCAAAAGTGCGACTGGCGTGCGAAGCGGATCAGGCGTGGATTAGAAATCGGCCATCTCGCGAGTGTCGCCTGTCCATGGTACGCGGGAGACCCTTCGGATCCCTGTACGAGCTCCTGAAACTCGCGCCCAAAGACGTAATTCATCCGTAGATTCCGGGCAATCTCCTCCGCAATATTGAGGCGACGCGTGCGACGTGCATTGAGATCCACTTCTTGCAGGACGAGGATGTCTGCATTTGCACCGGCAAGAAAATCTATGACCCCTTGGAGTTGCAGGCCGCGATCGATGTTCCAGTCGACAATGCGCACTGAAGTCGGCGGCCAAGCCACCCAACGGAACGGTGCGAAGTTGCCTGTAACAATTTCTTGCATTGCCACGTTTGTACCCGTAGCCCATGTCTCTTCGAAACGGCTACATTTAGGAAACACTGTTTGGCACTGCCGAGGGTCGTGCTGGAACAAATGTCAGGTAGGAATAAAGAGCAATCATCCAAACCAGATTTGCGCCCAACGCCCCCGCAATCAACAGCCAGTTCATAATGTGGAAGAGAGCAAAAAATAGGAACACGTAAGGCAGAAAGCAGCGCCGGATGATGAATTCAGTGTGTCGTCCCAGAAACAAGAAAGGATTCGAACTCCGGCTTTCAGCTTGTGCTTGCCACGCTCCCAAGTATTGTTCCGGACGCCCACTAGTCAAATGATGACGCTGCAGTCCGGTCGTGAGAATACTGGCAATGGCGCCGAACACCAGGAGACCACCCCAGACTAGAAATGTATGATTCCCTGAGCTTCTGACCAGCCCTATCGTCATGCCCGCGAAAATGAACAGATAATAAAGATAGTCGCAAACTGTTTCTAGCCAGCAGCCGAAATCGGATTCCTGAAGCTTCAAGCGAGCGACCTCCCCGTCGCTTCCGTCCAGAACACTCGCCAACCATGACAGGATCGCGCCCGTCAACATATTCCAGTAGCCGCCCAGGGCCAGAAAGGTCCCAGCCGCGAAGCTCACACCCAAGGTGAACAGGCTCACCATGTTGGGCGTGATCGGGAATGGGATGATCTGGCGGCTGATGGGTATAGATAGTTTGCGGTTCATTCTGGCAAAGATGCCGTCTGTGGGCTTCACAAGCCACCTGTCCAATTTCCGCTCAGCCGACAAACGTTCTTGCTCCGTGCGAACGCGTTGCCAATTTTCTTCCTCCACTGGTTCGATCGCCACGGAATGAGTCAGGGCAAGCCAGGCAAGCACATCGGCAATAGAGCTGGCGACTGCAGGGCAGCGGCGGGCAAGGTCGATCACTGCGTCTCGTGAGAGCGTGCAGATGCCCACCAACTCCTCACCGGTCTTGAGCGCCAAAGCGTCACGTTCTCGACTCCATTCGGCTGCGCGCCGATGAAGCGAAGGATGATAGATATTGTCGCCGGCGATTAGTACCAGATGTTCTTCCGATTCTGAAGCTAGCCGCCCCAAAAAGGAAGGTAGAGACGCTTGCCCTGAGTTGAACTCACACCACTCGACGCTGCCGGGAATACGTCCGGTTTGAAGCAACTCGTCCCGCATGCAGCGGCCTTTGGCCACGTCGATAATAACAACGATTCGTGAGGCACCGGCTTTGTGCGCTCCCAGGATGCTTCGCAGCACAACGGGGAGAGCACCAACCTCGGGCATTGGTGTACCGAACCTGAAAGTACCGAGGTTGTTTGCAAGAATAACGGCAGTGTGAGAGCTCGACTTGCTATTTGTTAGCTGCTGGTTTTGTAAGGCTGGTTCAGGCCCAATTCGCATAAATGTCCTCATCGCGTTCGATGGCACTGCTTTGTTCTTTCGGTTTCGCCAACACTACCAGGCATAGGCCGCCGACCACGGCCCAGAATATAGCGCGCAAACGTCGAGTGAATGCCAGAGCCAATCCGATGGCTCCGCTGAGGCCAAACATCTTCACGATAAGCATGTTCCCGCCCTCATAGGTTCCGATGTTCCCTGGATTGAACGTGCCAACGATGTTCACCAGCTTGGTCAAAGCCTCAATTGCAAGCGCGCCGAACAAAGTGACCTTCGCCGCCATGAGCCACAAGATCAAATAGACCTCGAACACTGCGGCGCCGTGGCACGCCAAGTTAAGAAGGAAGCTCTCCCAAAACGCACCAGGTGTTCTGTGATAAAAGTCGTGCAGATTGCTTTCGACGGAATGAATCAGCAAACGCTCACGTTCGATCCAGGTGCGGAAATACCGGACTCCGCACAGGATCTCTGCCGTCCCTGAAAGCACGGGCCAGCGTTTTCTAACTGCAACTGCGGCTACTATGACGACACCCAGAAGAATGCAGACGAACACGCCCGCGTACAGTGCCAGCGCGTGCGGCAGTGGTAAGACGATCAGCACTGCCAGCAGACCGACGATGGTCACTATTGCCGCGCTGATGACGAAGAATGCGCGGTCGATGGTTACGGACGAGATCCCGCTAGCGAGAGGCACTCGCGGACCTAGTAGCGATACTCGCAGCCCTTCACCGAACATCTGCCCCAGTCCACCGAGCTGACCAACTGCTTCGGAGGCGAGCCGCAGCCCGAGCATACGCGCGAACGAGACCTGCCGCTTTTCGTCGAGCAGTGTGATCCGCCAAGCCCAAGTCTTTAAGATGTGTGCGACTGCACCCCAAGCCATCACCAGGACCAATCCCCATCCCAGCGTCTCCATGCTTGCAAGGAGCTTGGCAGGGCCAGCTCGGTGGACCAAATAGGCGAACAGCAACGCACCAAACGCGCCCGCGAGCAGCCTCAAGGGCATCCGAGCTTTCGCTACAGCGTTAGACACGGGCTACACTCTCGATCATCTGTTCGTGATAGACATACCCATCAAATACGCCTTCAGCGTGCGCCAGTGCTTCGGGTGTATCCAGGTCTTGCCATTGGCCTTCGCCGATCTCCAAAGCGCGCAGCCGCCGCTCTGCAATCAACTGCCGCATACCATCGGAGAGCGAACAGTTTCCATCTTTTTTCGCTGATTCGAGCCGGTCAAACAGGGCCGGGCTGCACAGAAACATTCCAGTGTCCAACGCATCGTAATGCGCAATGTCCTTGCCGATATCCACAATATGCTCTCCGTCGCGCCGAACCTTGGTTGCATCGTCAAGGTCAAAAATGCGATCAATGTTGGGATCGACCGCGAGAATGACCTCATCCGATACGAGGGGCCGTTGCAGGAGCGCCCTGGCAGTTTCCGGTTCAAAGATGTGGTCTGCCATCAGCAACAAGAAATTGTCTTGGATTTCATTTCTGGCCTTCAATGCCGAGATGCCATTGGCTTTGTGATAATCCGGATTTTCCACGAAGGTCACAGACACTCCGAGGGAGCGACCTTCAAACCAGCTCCGAATTAGGTCGGAGCGATATCCTACGACAATCACAAACTTGTCGACCCCGGCTTCGTGCGCTCTGCGAACGACGTGCTCGAGAATAGGTTTGCCGCGAAAATCGACAAGCGGCTTTGGAAGGCCACCCGACACCGCCCTGATGCGTGTCCCGTTACCAGCGGCGAGAATGAGGCATTGATTTACCGTTTTCATAACTTAGAATCCGAAAACAAACTTTCCTCTGAACGTGCGAACCGCGCTGTTGAAGAACTGGCCGTAGCGGTAGCTGTCCAAGTCATTTTGTACGTCGCGATAATTGGCATGATTGAACAGGTTGAACACTCCAAGCCCAACTTTTATCCTGTGTTCCTTGCCGCGAATCGGCACATTGAATCCCTTAAGCACCTGTACATCAACCGAATCAAAACGCGGAAACCGTTCATCATTCCGCGGGCCGACAAAGTCGCGCATTTCATTCACAACGGAGTAAGGAAATCCAGTGTGAAGGTCGAAGACTGGCATCACGGTCATCTTCCACGGGGCGCGAAACTCGCCCCAAGCCAGAAAACGATTGGGAGCGTCAAAGGACAACGGTCCGCGAGCGTCCGCTTGAATCACAGCCTGGGGATCATTTCCGAAAAACTGATTGAAGTCATTGAGATCGCCTGTGGCCTTTGACCGCACGTATGAGGCATTCAGCGTATGCCTCCTGAACTGGTACCTTCCGGTAATTTGGAACTCGCGGTAGAAATTCCGCCCGCTGTTGGCCAAAGACAAGAAGCTGCCATTCGCAGTGGTGATGGGGTTAAGCACCAGATCCTGGACAGTGCTGCGTTGTTGATAGGCGATCCGCAGCTGCAGGTGCTCGATGACCTGCCGGTCAATTTCGACGTTCCAGGCTTCGCTCTTCGGATTTTGAATTCCTCCCGTGATGACGTTGGAATATGGAGTCGACGAAACCAACTGCCCCGCGGGATCGAAAGTCAGGATGGTGCGGTCCGGGAAGCGCGGGAAGACTGGGACGTTCAAAGCCACGCGATCGTAGAAAATTCCGGCGCCCGCCTTCAATAGCGTTTTGCGATCGCTCGTCAACGCGAGGGTCAAGCCGGCACGAGGCGCGGGGTGGGTGGCATCGGTGACCGAGTCGGTGTCGAACCGCAGGCCGAGGTCAAATGTGAGGCGCGGTGAGATTGCCCACTGGTCACCTACAAACCACGCAAACTCGTTTTGCCGAACAGAAAATCGGGCGGGAGCAGTGAATTCAATTCGCTCCAATGTCGTGCCGGCAACCCCCACAATGTCAACTGGCGAGAACTGCTGATAGCCGCCATAGTAGCTGTGCGAGAGGTCGAAACCGGCCTTCCACTGATGCATGCCGAGGAAGTGTTTGGCGCTCGATTGGTAGATCTCCTGCCATTCAACTCGGTCCGTGTTTCGATTTTGCCGATCGAAAAATCCACCTTCTGTTGTTTCGACGAGCAACCGATAAGGATTTTCACTGTTGGGGAACAGGTTCGCATCGAAGCGCTCGTAGGCAAACTGTGAAGTCAACAGGCCACCCGAATCCGATGCGTAATGATGTTGTGCAGAGACCTGATATCCACGCTGGTGTAGATCTGGAGTCGAGGGTTGTGGAGTGAACGTATTCAGTCCCAGGTAATCGAACTTCTGCGGGAACACGGCAAGGGATAGAGTCGCCGTTTGTTTCTCATTGATCTTCATATCCAGTTGGCTGAACGAATCAAAGCTCTCGAGGGTCGTGTCGCGTTGAAGGGGCGGTAGACTCTCAACCGGCGTACGAACGAAACGGTATTCAAAGGACTGAGTAAACGCGACTCTATCTTTAATAAGCGGCCCAGTAATGGTGGTCCGCGGAGTGAAAGCTCCGATTCCAACTATGTGCCCATCCCGGTCTCTCGCTCGCGGTACGAGGTTTTGTATAGAGAAGTGAAACTTATCGAGGTCGCTGGTGCGGGTTTCAACACTCGAAACTGCTCCGGTGAACTTGCCGTATTCGGGATCATAAGGGTTGGAAATCACCTGGACGGAAGAGACGACATCAATCGGCAGGTTGATAGCTTGTCCGCCGGTCGCGGGATCGGTTACATTGGCGGAATTCACCAGCCAGCCAGCTTGCGTCGCCTGGGCCCCTTTCATGTTGATTCGTCCGTCCGGTCCCCGAACAACCCCCGGGACGAGGGGAAGCAGGTCTTCGATTTTCTCGTTTTGATTAGG
>Ga0210396_10000855_pt1 | contig 35418 bp, 49 predicted proteins | sample IncBWH17OmetaG_FD_155466 | JGI IMG/M metagenome (GOLD analysis project Ga0210396, IMG submission 155466) | Forest soil microbial communities from Barre Woods Harvard Forest LTER site, Petersham, Massachusetts, United States - Inc-BW-H-17-O ...
TTGTGAGAACACTTTTAAATAATAATACTTATACAATTCTTGATAACATAGAAGGCGAAGACAAGTTCGGAACAGCCCCTGTACGCGATGCTTTTTTCGCTTTATGCAGCACTCAATTAACAGGAAATTTGGACAACGTTGCAGGCTTCATCCAAAAGAACCAATACCCAGCTCCAATGAACGCACTTAGATCAGAATGGGGCGCAATTGGCAATTTGAGATTTTTAGTTAGCTCAATTGGCTCATTTTTCGCTAACGCATCAGCACTCGGAAACAATGTGTATAACATTTTTTGCGTAGGAATGGAGGCGTATGCCTGTGTACAGCAAGACGGTTATTCAGCGAGCTTTATTTACAGGCCGCCAATTTACGATGGTCCTTTGGCGCTAAATGCTTCAGTTGGATATAAATTTGCAGAGGTCCCACGAATCACAAACGATCAGTGGGTCATCAATCTCCGCGCAACTCTAGCTGTTTAAGGAGAAACAATGGACGGAACAATACTTTCACAAGGTACATTCACTGTTGGTGCAACAGTAGTACCTCAAATCGTACAGATACCTTCAAACGCCGACTTTATGTGGGTGAAGAACTTCACGCAATACGGCAATATCGGTACGCCAGCAACAGCAACAGGGCTTAATTACTATTGGCAGCGTGGCATGCCAGTTGGCTCTGCTTTTGTGGAGTATGGAGCAAACGGTGTTAAAACACTGAGTGCCGATACAATTCCAAGCGGTGGATTCACACTATATGACCCATCAGGACAATCTGGAGCAGCAGCAGCGCCTCTTGTGGGTCCAGCGGTCGCGACAACAGCAACTACAGACGCTACTCGTCCAGTCGTAACAACTGCAAGTACTGCAGGGATTGCGGTAGGTACCGTCGTTCGCGTTACCAACAATGCGGGAGCGGCATCATCTATTTATGGTATTGATATGGTAGTAAGCGCAGTGACTCTTAACACTAACTTCACATTACTTACTGCAAATAATGCACTTGCCACGACACCAGGCCAAGCAGGAACTAATGGATTCTATCGTATTATCAATGTTGATAGCCCGTTCTATCCAAGAGATCGTGTTATCACTAATATTACGCTTGCGACTTCAACAGTTGCCACGTCGATTGCTCATGGATTGACTCCTGGTCAGGCGATTAGATTTAGCATCCCTAATATCTGTGGAACAACACAGCTTAATCCGACATCTGCTAATAATTATCTCTACGCAACGATTCTTACGGTAGTGGATGATTATACCTTCACGGTAGACACAAACATGACCTCGTTCACTGCATTTAGATTCCCAACAATTGTTCCAAACAACTTCCCTACCTCGTTGCCGCAGATCATCCCTATAGGTGAAAACACGGCATCAGCATTAACGCTTCCGGGAAACCAAGTTCCTTCTATTGGTGGAGTGCAAATTCCAAATACCAACACAGGGATTCTTGCTGACTCGACCGTTAACACTCAGTTCCTTGGAATGATTCTTGGAACGGGTGGCACGGGTGCTTCGTTGACTGCAGCAATTTCAGGACCTGCGGGCTCCATCGCAGGAGACGTAATGTACTGGGTAGCCGGTAAATCAACGTACGGCGGATTGTAAGAATAATTAAACGGGGAGGAATAACATCCTCCCCACAACCTTCGTGGAGACGAGATGGCTAGAAAACAAAGTACTACATCACAATCAAGCAATCCTACATTTGCTAAAGAACAGAAGCCAAAGCCAAACTTACAATATATGCGCGATAAAGACCGAGAAATGGTCCGCGGAATATTCAGATTTCATGAAGTGCAAGGCGGAGTGATGTCATTCAGCTTTAAGGCTTATAAACAGGATCCAGTTGAAGATTTTACCCTAAAAGATGGCGAAATTTACACCATTCCCCTCGGAGTGGCAAAGCATCTAAACAAAAACCTCTGCTATCCAGTTCATGAATATATCAGAGACGAAAATGGAACGGCCGTTCAAAAAATAGGCCGCGTCGTACGAAGAGCAAGCTTTCAAAGCTTAGAATTCGTAGACATCGATGATTTAACGCCACGCGGAGTTCCAGAGAATGAACTGGTAACCGTAGAAAATGTTATTCACGAGCCGCAGTTTTAAGGGTCACTATGTCGACTTGTTACGCGAACCCAAATCCCCCGTTCCAGCCAGCAATGCGCATTATCGCTGCTATCACAAATTCTAATCCAGCAACGGTGACGACGACATTTGCTCATCAGTACATATCAGGCACCATTGTGCGCCTCGATATACCCCCAGCAGATGGCATGCAGCAGCTTTCTGGATCGATCCCTGGCTCTTCAACCAAGAGATCAACGACATTTGCGATAACCGTAACAAGTCCGACAACCTTCACAATACCGGTAGATACAACAAATTTTGATGCATTCTCTATCCCAGGGATGCCTAACCCGCCATACGCAGATACGTGCGCCATGGTCGTACCCGTAGGAGAAATAACCCCCATTCTGACGGCAGCTACCGTTAACGTCTTAAACCCACAGATGTAGGAGTATTCATGCCAATCATCCCACCAACAAACTCACTCCAGGCCATCGAGACAAAGGTTAGACGGATTACGCGCTCACCCTCAGAAGCTCAGCTCACCGAAATAGACTTACAGAACTATATCAACACCTTTGTGGTGTACGATTTCCCAGAACAAATTAGAACATTCAATTTGCATCAGCAGTTCACTTTCATATGTAATCCATATCAGGATACGTACGCTACTGATACATCATTAAATACAAATAATGATCTCTATAATTTCCAAAATTTATATATTAGCGTGAACCCGCCGGTGTTTATCGGAGGATTTCCTGCATGGTATACACAATCGAGAGAACAATTCTACGGCGTGTATCCGATAGTTAATAATATTCTATCCATCGGGCAAGCCGGCGATGGCGCAACTACCACTTTCACCGGAGTCATCACCAATAATACTGGCCCTAATTTTGTGCCAAATCCCGTGCAAGGCGGCTCAGTTACGACGCTTTTACAAAATAATGTCCTGTTCAGCTCAATTGATATATTCGGAGCGGGATTGGCCCTTGTTGACGTTCCAGTAGCAGAACCTTCTGGAAATCCAAGCATAACAGGCAATCTATACCCTCCCGGACAACAGCCAACGCAACTACCACTCTTCGTAGATCCAAGCAATAATATAAACTATGTCACAGGTGCATTTACTATCACCTTTCCCGGCGCTCCAGCCGCAGGTCAAGCGATTAATAGCCAAACGGTACCGGTCCAAACTGCGATTCCTAATGCACTGCTGTTTTATGAAAACCAATTTACTTTGCGACCGGTACCAGACCAACCTTACCGAATCAATTTCGAGGTATTCGCACGGCCAACAGCCCTATTGCAGCTCAACCAGGCTCCACAGCTCGAAGAATGGTGGCAATATATCGCTTACGGCGCCGCTAAAAAGATATTCGAAGACCGCATGGACATGGAAAGCGTGCAACTCATCATGCCCGAATTCAAAACACAAGAGCGCCTCTGCCTGAGAAGAACAATTGTACAAAATACCGTAGAACGAACAGCTACTATCTACACTGAACAGACTGCCAATAGCGCAGGATTCAATGGATGGGGCTATGGTGGAGGGAATTTCTAATGCCTTATTTACCTAATATACCCATTGGAACTGACCAACTTTCAGTCTCGCAACCACAAATACAGTCCAATTTCACCATTCTACAAACCGCATTCGATATCAACCATATCGACTTTGATGCAGCAAATGCTGGAAAGCATATGTATGTTGAGTTGCCCGTAGCCGCAGGAAACCCAATACCGCCCATAGTATTCGCCGCAGGAGAAGTTGCGCTCTACTCTGCGCTCAATCCAACGACTAATCAAAATGAGCTGTATATAAATAAGTCAAATAATGGACCAGTAGTAACTCAAATACCCGCAACTGCATCTACGCTCAGCGGAACACCTTTGCCTAATGCAAGCACAGGATTCTGGACATATCTCCCTTCGGGTCTCATAGCTTACTCAGGAAATGCCTCAGGGACAGGAGCAGGATTTTCAGGATTTGTTACCGTAAGCCCAACTATAGCAATAGCGGGAGGACCAGGATTGCAGCGCATTCTTAGTGTTATCGTATGCCCATTTAATGGAACACTTACCGATCTCGATTTTGCCGTACGACTCGTATCAATGGCAAATGCCACATTCATCATCTACATATCTCGTCGCACTAATACTGGTGTTGCCGCCGGACAAGCTGGATACTCCTATTTAGCCGTAGGCGTATAACATGGCCATGGATCGTTTCATCATCGCACCCTTCAAGACAGGTCTTCAAACCAATACGAAGCCATGGCTCATCATGGATGATGCCTTCGAGCGTTTGAATAATGCCTATGTCTTTAGAGGACGAATAAGAAAGCGATTCGGCGGACGACTTATGGGGACTGGATGGAGTAGCTTACTCACCGCTCCTCTCTTCTCCCGCTTTAGAATAAACCTCGGCCCGCTTATGGGGGGCGCGCTCGCTGGGACAGTTCCCGGCGGAACTGCGGTTGCAGCAGTAGGACAGATGTTCTCAATAGGCAATGAGATATTCACCGTGCCATCAGCAGGCAATCCCGTTGTCATGCTCGATACCGGAGCGGCAGCGACAAAAACATATGATACCACTACCGGCGCGTATGTATTCGCAGGCGTCGCTTCGCCCGACAATACGCCCGTCTGGTTCTATCCAGCGCTACCAGTCATGGGGCTTACGGTCTACGAATCAGGCGCAATCAATAATCAGCCAACCTACGGATTCGATACAAGATTCGCATATGTATTCGCAGGCGGATTCTGGCAGCAATCAGTCGGACCATCCACGGTGACACCACTCTTCCACGGATCAAATATAAACTTCTTCTGGACCACAAACTGGCGCGGCGCAACACCAGATATAAAAGTACTCTTCATCACCAATTTCTACGTGGTTAACTATAACGGACTCGGAAATACTACTGACGACCCCATCTGGTGGTTCGATGGCACAAACTGGGTAGCAGCAACGGGCGCTAACGCCTTCTACTTCATGCCCCAAAATAACACTACAACGCCTCCCACTCCACTCGCCGTACAAACAGGACAATATGTTAAAACGGCACGGATCATCGTTGCTTTCAAAAATAGATTACTACTCCTTAATACCGTAGAAAATAACGGCGCCAATACAGGCGGAACTCCCAATACTAATACGAACTATGTTAATAGGGTCCGGTACTCATTCAATGGATCACCCTTTGCGGTAAACGCATGGTACGAGCCCAATACGCAAGATGCCGCAGTCCCTTCCAATAAAGGCGCGGGCGCTGGATTCATCGATGCTACTACAGAAGAAGCAATCATATCAGCTGAGTTCATCAAAGATCGCTTGATTGTATACTTCGAACGCTCAACATGGGAACTCGCCTACACCGGCAACGCCGTTCTCCCCTTTGTGTGGCAAAAAATTAATACCGAACTCGGATCAGAAGCTCAACAGTCAACGGTACCATTCGATAAGCAAATTCTCACTATCGGAAACACCGGCGTACATGCTTGTAACGGCTCAAACGTCGAGCGAATCGATACGTTAATCCCTGACGAAGTATTCGAAATTTATAATAAGAATATCGGAGTACAACGAGTCGCAGGAATTAGAGACTACTTCACGGAGCTCGTCTATTGGAACTTCCCTTCAGTCGATCAAAGCCCCGCCGAGGCCTACCCTGCACGAGTACTCGTCTATAACTACCGCAACGGATCGTGGGCCATTAACGACGACTGTATCACTGCATGGGGATACTTCGAACAGCAACCAGGACTTACATGGGCAAGCTCAACTACAACATGGGAACAATCAAACTTCGCATGGCAATCAGGAACAGTCGCCGCGCAGTTTAGACAAGTAATTGCCGGAAACCAACAGGGATTCGTCTTTATTGTAGACGCAGAGACAGATAGAAATGCCCCCGTCATGCAAATATCACAGATGGTAAATGATGCCTCAGGAAACACCATGACGCTCACCATCATCGATCATACCCTTAATGACGATGAAGATGATCTGAGCGACAACTCAGATTTCATTCTTATAGAGAACGCCCAAGGCGTCGTACTCAGCGGAACGGGAATATATGAAGTCGTTAATGTAGTAAGCACGAGTAAAGTACAAGTACTCGGAACCTTCACCGGAACATATACGGGCGGCGGAACCGCAACACGCGTCTCCAATATCAGAATCCTGAGTAAACAGTGGAATCCCTACGTCGAAAAAGGACAGAATGTTTATCTGAGTAAAATAGACTTCGGCGTCGAACGAACCGTAACCGGAGCAATCACGGTAGACTACTATCCTTCGTCAACGCAGCTATCAATGCTCCAAGAAGGAACCGACACACAAACAATACAAGGAACAGGTGTATTAGAAACATTTCCCTATGATCCACTATTTTACCCCTTGGAACAAGTGCAAGACCGACTATGGCATGCAATATACTTCCAAACAGAGGGAGAGTGTATACAAATATTTCTCTATATGACGACTGCCCAAATAGTAGACCCGAAAATATCACTCGAAGCATTCGAATTAGAAGGCATGGTACTGCACACAATGGCCGTCAGCACGAGGCTTGAATAGTATGCAAAAACTTATCAGTATACCAAAAAAGCTGTCGTGCCTAGTTTTACTCACTTTCCACTCTCGGGGAGTAAATTATGGCTGCGTCAGGCGTAAACGTAATATTACTTCGCAGCCCCAACCCATGGAGGTGAAGCGTGGCTGACAACCTAATACAGCAAAATACCGGCGCCTTCGTCCCCACAAATTATATCTGGGACATCCAGCAACTCTACCAAATAGAGAACATTGACCCAGAACTACGAGAACTCTTGGTGCGCCTTTACCAGAACGTAAATAGCATCGCACTCGTCCTTAATGTAAAAGATAGCGCAATCTATGATACACAGCAGTTCGTAAATGGGCAGTTATATTTCCCAAATCCCGCATTAAACTCTACAACCGCACAAACACCAGAGCTGAGACAAGTTTATCGCGTGGTGGTCAATTTTGGGGCACTTCCCAATTCAGGAGTTAAATCTCTTCCCCATGGGATCACCTGCACCAGCTTAACGACCGCAACGAGAATCTATGGAGCTGCTACCAATCCCGTATCACCATTCTCCTATATCCCATTGCCTTATAGCTCGGTAACAGCAGTGGCAGATAATATAGAGCTCTATGTGGATGGAACAAATGTGAATGTGGCAACGGCGGCTAATTACAGCGCATATACCATTTCATATATCATTTTCGAGTTCTTGCAAAATTAGTGCTTGCACATGCGAGCACCACTAATAATTCCCCCGCGCAGGGGGGCCACGCAGGGGAGGGAGATACCATAAGACTCAGACTCATCTCACAGCAGCCCTACATTACTACGCAAAGCCTCGAATAGCAATTTACCACGTTACCAGATAGGATCGTGTCGAGCAGGTAAGCCAAAATTAGGAGTCACAAGATGGCATTCTTACAAGGATTAAGCGATTTCTTCTTCGGATCTCAGCCAAGATTACAACAAGCACCACTGTATAATCAGCAACAACAAGGAGTACAAAATCAGGGACTACAAATGCTCATGCAGTTATTGCAGGGAGGACAGAATCAGTCCTTCCAGCCAATAGCCAATAAAGCTATCTCTGACTTCAATACACAAACGGTGCCAGGATTGGCAGAGCGATTCACCGCCTTGGGTGGCCAAAACTCATCAGCTTTCCAGGGAGCACTCGGATCAGCAGGAGCTGGATTACAAGAAAGCCTAGCGGCACAGGGATCGCAACAAAATAACCAACTAATACAACTCTTATCGCAACTCGGCCTCCAGCCGCGCAATGAGAACTTAGTATTCCAAGGCCAACCAGGACTATTCCACGGAGCGGCAGAAGGATTCGGAAAAGGTCTCGGCATATGGGCTGGCGGAAAAATAGGAGGATAACATGGCACAATTTATACCTACCGTTCCAGGAATCGGAGCGGCACTCGGATCAGGATTCAGCTCAGGGATCGATAAGATAGCGAGCCTTAAAATAGACCAGATGCTCAAACAACAACAAAGCAAAGAGTTCACGGACGCCCTTAATGCGCTCGCACAACAGAATCAGCCGCAACAGCAAGAACAACAAGTTACACCAGAAGGGCAACTACAGGCAGGACAGGTTCCCACGCAAGCAGCTGCGGGAACAACAGCGCAAGCTCCAGCTCAACAAAAGCAGGACTTCAACCCACTTCTTAAGGCTATAGCCTCGGGCAAAAACCTTACGCCACAACAAATACAAACACTCTTGGGAATACAACAAGCCCAGCAACAGCAGCAAGAAAAAAGGGGAATACAAGAGCGAAAAGAAGCTCATCAAACCCAAAAAGAAATAGATCAAAGGACCCAGCCCTTTTATGACAAAATTATAGAAGGAGGAAAGTCGGCGAAGCAAATAAAACATCGACTCACCAAGTTGAAAGAGCTGGACGCAAAAGGAAAACTTCCCCCCGCTGCCCTCTATAATATTCTTACATCTTTAGAATCAATTGGAACTAAGGAGGGAGCAGCAATCGGAGGCGCCATTGGCGGCGCTTTAGGAACGGGAACAGGAGCCCTTCTTGGAGGACCACTTGGAGCAACTTTCGGCCTCACCGAAGGCAGTGCACAGGGAGCGGCACTAGGAGCAGGACTCGGCGCAGCCATTAAACCAGTTACTTCTATTCTGAGATCAGCGCTTATAGGCGCATACCCAGATACGGAAGAATACGAAAAAACTTCGCTCGAATTTATAAAAGATGTTCGTCCACTCATCGGAGGCCATGTAACCGAGAACCAGTTGGATCTGTTCCTGAGGTCAATACCAACACTCGCGACGACAGCTGAAGGTAGAAAAACTATTATTAATAACATAGGAATACTCGCCGAAGCCGCGACCGCAGAATATGACGCACTCGAAGAAATAATCGAAAAGAACGGCGGAAAGCGGCCTGATGGCGTTGAGTTTAAAGTCTCCAAGATCGCCGACGAAAAACGAAAAGAATACGCAAAAAGGTGGCAAGATTAATATCTAAGTATGAGCGCTGCGAGAATCAGAATTCCGATAGCACAATTCGCTTGCCTTGAACGACAAGCTATACGATCGTGATGGAGCTCATCTGCGTGATCACAATGTATTTTTTCCGGAACCCTGTGATTCAACGTCCTCTTTATAATCCTCCATAGTAGATAGAAAATTACTGCCAAGACCCCTAGGTTTATTACTATATTCCATGCATTATCGCTCATCGCTCCCCCTTGCTTAAAATCATCCATATAATGGTAATTATCACGATAATAAGCTTGATTATCGTGATATACTTGTATAAATTAGCTCCTAGAGCCCAATCCTCAGGAAAAGGCATATCATCAAACATGTGCATTAAGTCCTTGTCGAGGTCGTATAAATCTTCTTCAACTGCTTTATACGGCCCTGGGCGTCACTATACTCTATTTAATCGCTTCCCCTTCTTGTTGCGCCTCGAATTTCATTTCGCGACGCATCCTTTCGAGAACAGCGTCCACAATATACTTAGATGCTGAAACATATCGTTCCGCAGCTCGCCTACGAATCTCTTCATAGAGCTGCTCATCAAAATATACACTTTTGAGCTTTTTCTTAAGCTCCAATTTAGGTCTAATCATCATCGTCCTCCCGTCTGTATTTTAGATTCCCCTTATTAGTATACCATTATTATAAATTAATAATATCATTAATGTAGCAAAATACGCAACTTATTGATTTTTACCACATAGTAAATCCAGAGTTGGGGTAACAGATCCTCTCCCTCGAAGTTGTACAAGCTTCTCGGGCCAGACTACCTCAACTCAAGGAGTTACCGTGTCACGACAATTTAACCAAGTCTCTTATGGGCTCACCCAAGCGCTTATTAATGAAAATCCACCCTACATATTAGCAAAAAGAGCGCCGCTTACTTCAGATTTCGCTCAGCCATCAACCATCTGGATCAACTCCTTGACTAATGCTGTTTGGATATTGGCAACCGTTGCTAATAATACTGCAACGTGGGTATCTACCGCAGGTGGCGCTGGCGTATTCTCAAGCCTTACGGTTACTCCAGGCCCTATTTCTCTTACCGGAACAACGACGATTAACACAGCTGGTGCAGCAACAACAACAATCGCAACTGGCGGCACAGGCGCAGTTAATATCGGTAACGCAACCGGAAACACCTCAATAACCGGAACGCTTACCACAAGCGCAGGCATTACAGCAACAACCGGCCAGATTAATACCACTAATGGTGCAATCGGCGCAGGAAACACCGCAGCTTCAACGGCCGCCCCACAATTCCAAACACTCAAAAGCAGAGGTGGTGCAACAATCGTCACCGGCGATGGAATCGGAAACCTTGTCTTTGCAGGCTTTGATGGAACGCAATACACAACAGGCGCTGCAATAACCTCAACCTCTTCAGGAACAATCGCTAATACGCGGGTCGCAGCAAACCTTAATTTCCTTACTCATCCAGATGCCCCTGCTGGTGGCCCAACTTCACGCATGACCATCAATAGCGCAGGAAATGTAGTAGTGAACGCTCCAGACTCTGGAACGGCATTGACAGTAACGGCTGGTGGTTTAACAGTAACGGCAGGAAACATCGTCGCCACGGCAGGAAATATTACCGCAACAGCGGGAAATGTAACGCTTGGTGCTGCAGCTGCCGCATTTGTGTTTGCTAATGGTATACAAATCGTGGCGGGAACAGGGGATCCTAATGGCTCAGTAACAGCTCCTGAGGGTTCACTTTATCTCAACACTAACGGAACGGGAACTGCAAATCGTGCCTATATAAACACGAATAGTGGTACCGTGTGGACTGCCATAACAACCGCATCGTAATCCCTGGAAATATTTCATGTTCCCGTGTTAGGACTCTATCTAATCATATGAGAGGGTCCTAACAAAGGAAAAAAGGAGACATTATGAATATCCGAAGCGAATTCGTTCTCGAACTTATCAAAGACGCAAAAGTATTCCGAGCACACATGCCTGTTGGTGCAACATACCAAGAATGCTACGACGTCATCGCTGAATTTGCCAAACAGATCGTAACCCTTTCTGAACAGGCAGCAGCAACAGCAACAAAAGTTGATCAAGAAAATAGCGCCGCAATCCCATCAGCCCCTGAAGTAACCGATTAGGAGCCCTATGGCAGTAAGAAATTCAGTATCCGCTATTCCATTGGGAGCAATCGCGGCGGATACGTTCACGGGAGCCTATCAACTCATCGGTGGATTGCCTCACGCATGTTTCATGCTTCGCTTCATCAACAACAGCACAGAAGATGTGCTCATCTCGTATGATGGTGTCACCGATAATGACGTCATCATTCACGATACCACGGTTCAGCTGGATCCCCAGGCTAATTCGCAGCCCAATAACTTTATATGCGTCTTCCCCAAAGGAATGAACATCTATGTTAAAGCGGCAAATGGGACGGGCGAGTTTTATATAGCCGGCTATTACCAACAGAACGCTAACTAGGAGATTCGATGGCAGGACAAGAGATACGTTTACAAATTGAACCGGTCAGAACTCTGGCTTTTGGCTCTATATCGGGAACATATATGGGGGTCGGTTCTGCCATCAGCAATCCAGCCCGCATCTTTTGGATCAATAATCTGACGAATGCCGACCTTATGTGTTCATTCGACGGAGTTAATGACCACTTTCCACTTCCGTCTGATTCTTTCCTCATCGTGGACGCGACGAGCAATAAAACATTTTCCCCAGGATTCTATCTCGCCGAAGGTACGCGGCTCTACGTCAAGGAATTGGATGCAACCATTCCCTCACAGGGAGCTGTTTACTTCACGGTGTTTTACGGGTCAGCAATTTAAGGAGACAAATCATGAGTTCAGCTGGTTCATATGGCAGCGGAGGAGGAGGTGGTGGCGTGGGTAACGTAAAATTTTTAACAGGTAATACCGGTGGACCAGTTCCGCCAGATTTAGTCGGCAATATAAACGTTGTCGGTTCAGGAGATATCACGGTTGCCGGAAATGCGGGAACCAATACTTTAACGATTGAGCTCAGCGGAGCTATCGCGAATGTCTATGATGCAGATACGGGCTCAGCAACCCCTGCTCTAGGAATTCTTAATATCAATGGTCTCGGTGGAATAGCAACCTCAGCTTCAGGTCACACCGTCGATATCGGTACCGATGGAACAATAGCGACTAATTATTCAACCGATAGCGGCATAGCAATACCATCAGCAGATACGATTAATATCGTGGGAGGAACGGGAATAACAACCTCCGGTTCAGGTAACACGGTAACTATCGATCTTAGTGGAACGGGAATCGTTGAAAGCATTCAAGGCGATACGGGAAGTGCCATATCAGGTGCTCTTACTATCACCGGCGGAACTTCGGGTGCATCGTTCAATACTTCAGGCACTACTATCACTGAATCGTTCAACTATCTTAATATGCCTTACACCAATGCGGGCGGAACACAAGGTGTTATCAAATTCGCAGGATCTCCCATCTTCGGATTCTATGGCGGATCAGGTCAGTTCAACATGTTTCTTGGTGATACTGCCGGAAATACTTCTCTAACCGGAACAAATAACATCGGGCTCGGACCCATTGCAATTCATGCAGTAACTTCAGGATTTGCTAATGTTGGCGTTGGCCCCCTCGCCTTGAGTAGTTGCACTACTGGTAATAGTAACGTTGGCATGGGTCTCGATGCGCTGCAACATCTTACCACGGGTGCAGGAAATGTGGCAGTTGGTTATCAGCCCCTCCAAAACCTTCTTACTGGTATTGATAATGTTGCCTTCGGGATCGGAGCTGGAAGTAATTATACCGGTGCGGAATCGAACAATATTCTCATCAGTAACGCAGGCGCAGCTTCTGAATCAAATGTGATTCGCATCGGAACTCAAGGGTCGGGAACTGGTCAGCAAAATACTGCTTATATGGCGGGCATTTATGGTTCGAGTGTTGGCGGAACGAACGCGCTCGTCTTTGCAGACAATACGGGAAAGCTAGGGACCACGGGTGGGACCTTCACTGCCGTTACCTCAATTACGGGTGACACGGGAAGTGCTATATCCGGAGCTCTTACTATAACTGGTGGCTCATCAGGAGCGCTATTTAATACCGCTGGCTCAAACATAACCGAATCCTTTCACTTCTTGGCGATGTCTGATACCACTTCAACAACGGGATATATTCAAATTGGAGCTCAAAAAGTCTTCGCAGCGTATGGAGGTGTAGCCAATAATAATATCTTTGTCGGAAAGGGAGCGGGTAACGCAACCCTTGTGGGTACCGGAAATACAGGCGTTGGGCAAGGAGCTCTTTCTAGCCTGTCGGCGGCTTCTAATGGAAGCGCTAACGTCGCAGTAGGTCAAATAGCACTCGTATCTTGTACGCAGGGCAACGACAACGTTGCGCTTGGAGAAGGAAGCTTGGCAGACCTCACGACAGGATCTTCTAATACCGCATGTGGACAACTCGCACTTGGAGGCATCGTAACAGGTACTAATAATACTGCCCTTGGCCAAGATGCGGGAAGCGCTTTCACGGCAGCTGATTCAAGCAATATCGCCATCGGAAATGTAGGCGTCAGCGGCCAATCAAACACAATTCGCATCGGTACTCAAGGAACTGGAGCTGGTCAGCAAGATACCTGCAACATCGCAGGAATTTATGGGTCTACCGTTGGTGGAACAAACTCTGCCGTATTCATAGATAACGCAGGGAATCTGGGAACCGTTGGTGGATCTGGTGGTGGTGGCGTGAGCTCCATCACGGGCGATACGGGAAGTTCCATAACAGGTGCCTTGAATATAACCGGCGGCTCTTCGGGAGCACTCTTCAATACTTCTGGCAGCAATATAACCGAATCTTTCCATTTTCTTGCAATGTCAGATACGACCTCCACAACGGGATATATCCAGATTGGTACACAAAAGGTTCTCGCTTGTTGGGGTGGTGTTGCCAATAACAATATATTCGTGGGTCAAGGCGCAGGTCATGTGACCGTATCGGGTACCGACAACGATGGATTTGGCGACCAGGCTCTCGCAGGTGTAACGAGCGGATCATACAACGTAGGGATCGGATCAAGTGCGCTACAAGCCTTAACCACTTCATCTGAAAACGTTGCGATAGGACTCAATGCACTTTCAGCTCTTACAACGGGCGGTGGTGGAAATACCGTCATCGGATTTGCGGCAGGCGGAAGCTTTAACACCGGTGCAAATAATCTCATCCTCGGATCAACCGCCGGAGGTGGATACACCGGTTCAGAGTCCAATAACATTGTTATCGGCGCTCAAGGTGTCGCAGCAGAATCACATGCGATTCATATCGGAGATGACACCACATATGGAGCGTTTACCAAATGTTTTATCGGTGGAATCGCTGGAATAACCGTTGCGAGCTCGGCCGCAGTCTTAATTAATACTTCAACTGCTCAACTCGGAACAGTTCCCTCGTCTCGCCGCTATAAAGACAATATCGAAGACATGCTTGATGACAGTAATGGCATCATGAAGCTTCGTCCCGTGCGATTTACCTACAAGGCTGATGAAGCAAAATCTCGACAGTTTGGTCTCATCGCCGAAGAGGTTCACGATGTAATGCCCTATCTTGTTGCCTTCAACAAAGAAGGAGCTCCAGAGACGGTACGCTATCACGAATTGCCAGCACTTATCCTTAATGAGCTTCAGCGACTCGAGAAGCGCGTCAAATATCTTGAAGATAAGATATCCAAGCTCGAGGCACGATAATGTCTCAAATTGTTAATCAAAATTATCCCAATGGATTAAATCCGCTCGGATATATGGGGGTAAGCGCTGCTACGCCCCCACAACAAACGGTTCAGAATACGCAAGCTCCCACTCCCACAAATTCCCAAAACTTCACCATCGGAACACAATGGGTAGTAACCAATTCAGGATCAGAGCAGATATGGGAACTCGTTAACCTTAATGGTGGCGTCGCAACATGGGTTCAAATTTATCCCGCAGGGGGCGGTGGAGGCGGCGCAAGCTCATTCCCTACTGATAGTGGTACCGCTAATGAAGTTGGCGGCGTCCTTCAGATAAAGGGTGATGGCGAAAACATTAGCACGGAAGGATCGGGAAATCTGGTCAACGTGGTGCTCAATGATCATATTACCGTGCAGAATATCACCGTAGAATCAATGGACTTTGGTGCCGTTCTTTCTGATGGATCGGGAAATTTGACATCAAGTGCTGGAACTGTGGGACAAGTGCTCACCTCAAGTGGAGCGAGCGCAGCTCCTGTATGGAAAACTTTAGCCGGAGATGGTTCAGTTGTTGGTCTTGAAGGCGATGATGATGTTGTTGTGAGCCCTAATGTCGATGGGATTATATTTGTTACCGGCAACAATGGCATAACTACTTCTGGTGTCGCGAATACAATGACCGTTAGCCTTTCAGTTCCAGTATCTATTGCTCATGGCGGAACAAATGCCACAACAATGGCTACGCCCGACGGCGTCGTCTATTACGATGGCACTCGCCTCGTAACCACAGCATCAGCGGGAACAGTAGGAGAAGTCCTCACCTCAAATGGTCCAGGCATGGCGCCCACCTTCCAGCCAGGTGGCGGAGGTGGTGGTGGAATCACTACCCTCACGGCTAATACCGGAGGCTCTGCTACAGCAGCTAGCATTAAGCTGCAGGGCAATAACGTTATAGCGACCAATGTCGTTTCAACTTCAGAAGTAGACTTTTCGCTCACTAATGGCACAAACGGACAAGTTATCATTGGAGGTGGCGCTAATCCCACATGGGCAAGTATCACTGCCGGTACTAATATAACACTCACTCCTGGAGCCAATAGCCTAACTATTGCTTCAACCGGGGCTGCTCCAGCAGCTGGTTGCGCATTTCTTTATTACCAGCCCTCTATCGCTACCGGCGTCACACCAGTAAATACCATCTATTACTTGGGCCAAAAAGTCATTATGACGAGCCAGTATGATAACACGGGCGGTGCAGTTACTCCTGGTGATGGTGCGGGAACTGCAGCTAAATTCACTGCTCCGGCTACCGGATTATACTACTTACAGTTTCAGGCAACACTCGGAGAAGTTGGCGCTACGGCATTCTTCCCTGTCGCAACAATAACTATTACGGGAAACGTATCTACTCAGAACTCTTATGTTAATTGGAATACAGGAAGTATCCCAACAAGCAACTATCGGGTTAATATTCAAATGTCAGGCATGTTCCCGATGACCATTGGTGATGTCGCTGTCTTCGGTGTATCACGTATTCCCGGTGGCGCGACAGGATCAAGTTCAGACGTATGGGGAACTACTCCTTTGGGACCAACGTATCCATTCTTAGTGAGCCCATCACAGGTCACCTACTTTTCAGGATTTAGAGTCGCATAAAAACCCTTCATCGTGTCGCCCTCTCGACACAAACCGCAAGATATACCTTCTTTCTCTCCCGAGAAGGTATATCTTGTTTATTACTTGATCAACTCAAGCGCGGATTCTAACGAATCTCTTTCAGCCATCATTTCCCAGCGTGGATTATCTTCATCAAGACAACCTTGAATATATACATCAACTTTAGTATCTGACTTGTTGGCATTGTTAATCACCCGGCATCTCGTTCCATAAGGAGCTTGGTCTAATTTTGTTGGTGGCGAATGTCTGACAATTATAAGGGGCAACATGGTATTCATAAGGCCTCATTTTTCAATTCTCCCGAACGAATAGGTATCGCCCCATATACTAGAACCATTCTTATTCTTCGGCAATCTGAGAGGGGTTATGCTTGCCTAATCCAGACCGAGCCAGCTTTATCTCTCTGATTCGTTCTATCGAAGCTCTAAACTTAGACTTTGGCATATCAGCAAGCGACTGCAAGTGAAGCCCGGACAAGACCTGTTCAGTAAGGTCAGGAAACTCAGCAAGTATATACTCAAGCTCATTTATCTGATCCTTCGATATTGTCTCATACGACTCCTCTTTAGGGTTGTACTTCGTGTTGAGTGCTGTTCCCTTTGAGGTCTTTTCGCGGAACTCTACCATGGCCATTTCACCATCGTCATCGGCATCAGCGATACCTAAAAGAGATACCATTGAGTACCTTCTGAGGTAGGTAATATGGCTCCCCAATGATTGGATATCAGGCTTTTGCGGAAGGATCCTGAAGCGAGATTCGAGATATTGTCCCGACGAGTGTCCCAGAATGCATACCAGTATGTTCTGTCCTTCTTCGGTCTGCTCAACTTGATGGCATACGCACAGTCCATGCTTCGTCAAATAAGGCCGCGATGCGCGCGTGATGCTCGCCAGGTCGGCATATTTCGATTTGAAGTAAGGATTGTTTGAGTCACGATCGGCAATAAGCATCTCAGATTGTGCCTTTGAGAGCGCTTCGAAAAGCTTGTCGCATTCAGAAGATCTATTCGGCCGATCTTTTGGTTTGGGTGCTTGAGACAGTTCCTTCACTTGAGAAGATATCTTTTGTATCTCTTCAAGAAGTGTTTTAAGAAGATTAACGGGTTCCATATGTGTTTTCCTTTTCCTTTGATCGTTCAAACGCTTCTTCGAGAAGTCTTTCTACATCATTAACATCTGCTTTGAGGAGATTATTTATATCTTGCTCGGTTAGATACGGCTTTCTCGTTGCTTTTGAGAGCATCTTAAAATTGTGATACGAGGCATCTTTCGCGCTTTGATTGATAAACTGCTCATACAGTGTTTGTGAAATGGCGAGCGCAAAATAAACATCCCGCATCTCTATTAACGCGTCCACCTTTTTGCGCGTAAGATCAGCGGCTTCCATTAACATGAAGGCCGTGAGCTTCTTATTGCGTTCATTTCCCTCCGCCATCAATTTACTATGAGCTACGGCAATGTCCCGAACAAGCATTAATGCCGCACTCTGCTGAAATTCCTTCGACCCAAATATATTCCAAAATCCCATCTTAAACTCCCAACTAAGATTTCTTCGATAACACTTTATTTTGCTTGATAATTAACTTATTAAACTTCTCCAGAAACTTAGGAATATGCGGCACAATATTCATTCTGACGTTGAGCGGCTTCTCTATGAGCGGGCTTACAGCGCTCCACGCCCCGTCTTTCTCAGAATAATGGAGGAGCCGAAACCTTTGCGCGCTCGAACACATTCCCCACACAAGATATTCATGTTCGGGCTTTTGCCCCTTTATATAACGACTATAAACTTTCACTCTATAGGTTAAATTTATCCCCAGGCCTTCCAACTCCTTCTCTGTTGATCTAATAAGGTTCGAAGCCTCATTCATTACCTCCGTCAAAAGTGCAGCATTCGCCTTCAGATCCTTCATCGAGCTCATAAATATCTCCCATTTTTGCTTGCCAACCTTCATTTTTCAGTATATCATTAATCATATTAATTTACAATTCAAGAGGGGACACGATGATATCAGAAAAAGAAGAGTTGCGGGGCAAAAAGGTTGCTAAAGAGCGCGTCCTTAAAATATTAGAGCACTATGGGGCGGATTGGAAAGAAAAAAGCTTTTTGATTGGCAGATCAATAGGCATACACCCCTACACCCTTGTTGCCTTTATGAAAGACGAAAGTGACTTCTTTAAGTCATTTCGCACACAAAAAATCATACTTGAATGGGCAAGTAAAAAAGAAGAACAGATTAAGTCTTCAAGGTGTAATTCTTACAACCTGTTTAAAAATTTGTTATAAGTTTAATTAATTTGGCAAAAAAAGAAGGCGTCGATTAAGACGCCTAACTTTTAAAACTCGAGTGTTTTCTCCCCAGATTACGCTCTAAAAACCAACCAATCAGTAGTGTAAGGTGAATATCATTAAAGCCGCTTTTCAGTGTTTTCAGTGCGTCAAGAATCAAACCATAAAGTATGAAAGCTCAACCATGTTCCACGTAGTGCATGATGCCTTTTATTCCCCACTCAAGGTAACGAAGTATCCAATCAAGGAGAAAATCGTATGAAATCCTTACAGACACTTTTTGGTGTGTTTGGTAATGTAAATAATACCGGCAAAATGGGCGATAATCAAGAGGCAAGATCGCATAATAAACTACTGGCGCCGAAAGCACCCGACAACTTTCAAGTTCCTGCATATCCACAGGACATTGAAGAGCGTATCAACCAGCGAAGAGAAGATCGCGACCGTCTCGCCGAGCTCGAGCGCAACAAACCAAAGCAGTACAAGCCCGTAGAAAAGAAAAAGAAGTACATCCCGAATATTCCCTACAAGAAGCAAGACCACTCAGCCACCAATGACTTCTGTGAACGAGCCAAAGAGCTTCCCGACGCCGCCAAGAAAGTCCTCAACTACTTTCTCAAGATTGATCAGGCCCTCCCCCGCATCTATACCGCCCAAAGCACCATCGCCAGCCACCCCGAAGTTCAATACTCAGTCCGCCACGTCCAGCGCCAGCTCAACATACTTTCAAAGGAGGGGTTCATCTCCTTCGATAAAGCCCCCGACAAGATCACCTGCGAATATTTTGTATCACCCGTCTTCAAGCTTCAAGAGGTCCAGAATAGACTCTACAAACACCTCGACGCTCTCACCTATAAATTCATGCAGCTCGTGAAGCCCATCATGCTCTCCCTCCTCTTTGGGGCATCATACAAATTAGCAGCACAAGAGAGAGGTCCCTATGTCGATGTACCCATAGCCCTTAAACGCATCGTCTATCCATCGATCCCATCGCAAATGTCGTACAATAGTAAAGAGTTATTTATTAAGAAGCTTACTTGTAGTACCCCCCCCTCTACGGAGCGAGGCTTAGGCGCCCGAGAGGGGGCCCCAACAAGTTTAGTTGATAGTTTGTTGGCAAAGTTCACCGCTCCAAAGACACCTGAGCCACAACCCGTGACAAATTGTCACGAACTCGAATCCAAGCAACCTCAACAAGCTCTCGTTCAATCACGATTCGGCATCAAGTCAGTCTCAGATCCGAAAGCTTACATGGACGATATGGCAGACATCCTATCAGCTTTAGCCTCAAAATGCGTCCAAAATTCGAGCAAGAGAGATGGAAATTCTCGGGGAATAGACTAGGCTATACCCCAGGAGATCTTTCTTCAGACATCAAATTTGGAGGGATTTCGATGCTCGATGGAAAAAGAATACGCTACGTCATCTTGGGATCGCCACCACCACTTGCAAGGCCACGTTTCTCTGAGGGACAGAAACGACCGTGGGATTCACAAAGGCATGCGAAGATTGAATGGCAACGTCAGCTTGAGCCGCAACATGGTGATGGAGCCTGGCCTTTCTATCAGGGTCCACTGCGACTCGATATTTATTTTTATTTTCCGATACCAAAAACGAGTGAAGCGAGAACGCAACAACTGCGAGATACCCATCATTTTTTCCGACCAGACAATTCCAATGTGATTAAGTTTCTCGAAGATTGTGCTCAAGGCATCCTTTTTAAGGATGATTGTACTATCTCGGAGATACATAGTTATAAGTTGTACGACATTGTGCCGCGTAGTGAGTTTACGATTACTCCGCTTACCGTAGGAACAAAAGTTCAAAATACACTAGAGGGAGAGATCCTTGAGTTCATTTTATAACGACGACGAACACGAGTCGCTCAAATTAGACATTTCGGGATTGGATGAAGAGGCTCACGAAGAGAAGCCTAAAAAGCTTCGAGCTAAGACCCTTCAGCAACAGGCTCAACTTTTAGGGAAGCCAGTCTATAACCGAAAAACGAGTAAATGGGTTTATCCAACACCCGCTTCGGGAATGCCAGCATCGGGAAAACCAGCAAGTGGCATTCCTAAGAATGAGCATAAGCCGCTCAACATTCAAAAGAAGTACTTTGGTCTTAACAATCCTCCCACCGAAGAATGGGAGCAGAATCAGTTGGGCGTAGAACTTCTCGAATGGGCACAGACCGATGAAGCCCGCAATATTCATGATTTTGCTACTGCTCGCCATATTAATCCGTACAAGTTGAATAAACTCTGTGCGCGGAATGAGTACTTCGAAGACTGTATGGCAATCGCTCGCTCGCTTATTGGATCTCGTATGACCGAACTAGCTCGTACGCGTGAAGAGGATGGCTCGGTCAATATGAAACTATTGCCATTATACAATCATGAGTATCGAGATATGATCGAGCAAGCGAAGAAGCTGGCGGAGGGAGCACCAGCAACCTCGTTTGTAATTCATGGCATGGCGGTAGAAAGCTCTAGTCTCGTTCCCGAATTGCCCAAGAAGCAATCGGATTAAGCTTCACTTTCATCTTCATCTTCATCTTCATCTTCTTGGTCATGGTTCTCGCCACAATTGTCACACGGTTCGATCTCTTCATCATCTCCGTACAATCTTTTCATAAGTGCATGGCGTGTTTTATTGATGAGCTTGTCGGCATCTTCTTGGACTTGGTCGGCTATTTTTTCATTGTCCCAGAGATGATCTTTTGCCAAGGATGATGCAGCTCTCATCTTGTTGAGATTTTCTACTGCTATTTTATGGTTATTCTCATTGTAGAGAGCGCGCATCATCGTAAAATACAGGGAGAAGTCGGTGTACATATCGTGAAGTTCATCGAATAGGGTTACCAATTCGCTCTCTGCTTTTTCAGTGCACTCGCCTGCGGCCTTCAGGTTTTCTATTTTCTCTTCAAGTTCGTGCTTTTTGTGCATTAGATATTCTCGACATACCGTTCTTGAGGCGTGAAATTCGAGAAAGTTTTTAACAAATGATTTTGTGCATGGTCCGTCTATTTTTACCACAGTATCTCCTTATGTTTTTTTTGTAAGCCATTCAATAAATCGCTCATCAGCGAATTGTTCGACATCCTTTCTATAAATTTCCCATTCTTTCAGTTTCTCAAATATTTCATCTCTTGTTTTTTCGGTAACCATAAATTCTACAAAGTGCTTCATCTGAATAAGCGCCATGTAGATATGAAAATTACTATCATCGTCATCTGTTGATCTTTTATACATTCGCCTGAGCTTATTGAGATTATCAAGTATAGCGTTTACCGCCTTTCCACAGGCATGTTCCGTTCTTATCTCACGTAATTCGTTTTCACGCGCTTTTTCGATCTGTTTATTGATAGCGCAAGAAACGCTTTGTTTATCGATAGCGCACGGAACATCGGTACAGTGAGGACAATTTTTTTTCTCGTTATCCATGAATCACTCCATTTTGTTATAGCTTCGAAGCCTTCTCAATTAAACCGCGCGCGCATTTTCATCGTACCAATCAGCAATCTTAGATACGGCTCTCGTCTGTCGTCCATCTTCTCTCCCTCTGGATTTAACTAACTTATTCTTAGTATATCATTGTTTATAATAATGTATAGTAATTGTTGTACTTATTTTGGGAAAGTGTGGTATTATCTCTTCGCCCGTCTACGCCAAGGCTACGCCGGACAGGCCGTTCTAATCTGGGAGGATTTTATGTCTACATATAAGGGTGTTGAGAGAATTTGCGCTGACTGCGGAACGAAGTGCAATATCCCCGACGATATGGGGATGGATCATTCCCGCGATTATATTTGCTTACATTGCATGCTCGACTTATTGGATGGAGGCGATGAAGAAGATGGCAAAGAATAAAAACGTCATGAAGATGGTCTACACACCGGGGCCACAGATTCTTATCCCCTTCATTTTTAGTGAGAACAATTCCTCAATTCAACTGCTCGTATATCCCAAAAGGAAAGAGAGCGGTGTCATGCTCAAGAGAAATAGAGACCAATTCACCCAGTTCCTTGCCTGGAAAGCTCAACATCTCTTGAAGTGGCTCAACTCATTTGACGGGCCGCGCAAAGGAAATGATATTTGCATTAAATTTTCTATCGTGAACAGATCGATTGAGACTGATAATCCGAGAAACCAATGGATCCAAAGTCTCGACAAGCTCCCCAAGGAGTTGGCCGTGTGGATGCGCGAGGTGGATTTCGCTCTTTCTGATTATGGGCGCATGCGCATAGACGGCGACATAGAGTTTGAGATTACATTCCAGGGAGAACAGAAATAATGGATGAGATCGTATATTCTCTCGATAAGACAAAGATTTCAGATGATACCGACAAATACTTCAATAAGGTGCGCGCGCTTCCCCTTCTGCTTTGGGAAAGGTCATTTAAAGAGATATGGAAGACATTTCTATACCTCGATATTGAACTCACCAAGATAGCATCACTCGCAAAGAGCTCCGAAAACTACCATAAGGGCGGCGTCAATAATATGAAGAAGATATCGACGCAATTGCACAAAATAAGAGATGATTTGCGCCGGGCAGATTGGGTGTGGTATACCCATTCCTTGCTGCTTGACCTTAAGAGGAAATACAAATGACCGATGAAAAATATATAAAAAAGATGAGTGATGACTTCAGAGATAATCTCTATACCTTGCATCCCAGCAAAGAGATACGCGAGAATGTTCAGATAATCAATTATTCTTTCGACGTCCTTACAAGCTTTCTTAAAAGCCCTCAGTATCCTCGCGAGGAAATCATCTATAGCGTGAGAGACTTTTCCTCCGCCATGAAGTTCTATCTTTTATGGACTGAAGAATATTACAAAAATGTGCTCGGGTCGCTTCAGAACAAGCTCAAGTGCACACAAGATGCTGACTATCTCAATAAAGACACATTGCACAAGATATTCCGCAACTGCGACACATTCGACCTCGTTAAGGTGTGTCAGACGTATGTCAACGCAGCAAATCCTGAAGATATTTATCAATTTGTTATCGATGAAGCTACCCGCCTTTCTGAACGCATTGATAGCGGAAAGCCTGGAGAGGTATTCGAGAGTAATTCTCTTATCGCCAAGAGGATGTCTATTATTATGATCCTCCTTAAGCAGAAGTATAAAGATCATATAAAAGAGTTGTCGAAGAAGAAAAAGTCTCCAGCTAAAAAGAGGAAAGAAAAATAATGGCTAAGATGAATCTTCCAGAAGAAATTGACATAAATTCACCACATGATATTCAAGATTTAGCTCTATACATTTCGTTGGCGCGCGATCACTTTGATGAATACCTTTCTACTGACAACGATATTGTAAAAGCAGCATACCCGTCACTTATTAAGCAGCATATAAAGGGAGCTCTCACAACTTTAGTCGCTCTTCAGCTGAGATTGCGGGAGCCTTGGTATAAAAAGTTATATAGGAAATTCAAAAGGAGAGATAAATGAAAGCTAAAGAACTTATATCCAAAACAAATGGTGCTATGAAATCGCTCTTACGTGTATCGAGCGCGCTCATGCAGTCTTCATACGATATGCACTTCGAGGAAGAAATATCCGGGAAGATAGCAGATCTATCACGCCTTGCATCTGATCTTGCTGAGAAGTTGCAGGACTTGAAAGTGTCCTACTCTTCCCTCAAAAGGCACGAAGATGGCTCACACTAAGACTTCAGGAGGGAGGGGCAAGTAATGGAAGTATGGGCACTCACTCATTGGAAGTGGCCTAAAGATCTCGAAGAACTTATTACCTGGTTTTATGCCAATCAAGACAAGCTTCCCCAGCAGAAATTTACGCTTCCTGAGTATGATATGCCATGGGCTCGTGGCCAAAAGGGAATCGATATCGATAGACCTGATCATTGGTATAAAATACTTAAGGCCGATATTGGCGTAGGGCCTCATCATTATCCCACGACAAGCGGCATGCTATTACATCGCCTCAAGCTCCTCAAGGATTTGGTTGAGATTCCTCGACCTCGCGCTGATGTGGCTATAAATTCTAAGCAGAAGAACAACAAGAAGAAGTTTAAAGAGCGAACTGAGGACGAACTTGCATCGAGAACGTTCATAAATTATTGGGAGAACGATAATGGACAATAAGAAGTTGGAAGGCGTAGAGGGAATTCTACAATTCGGCCCCAAGGTTACCTTTGAGGAAATGCAACGAATACTCACGGTGTCTATTGCAACTATACAAGAAGTCATAGATCAGGAGTTTTTGCAGTCTGAGTACGAAGATCAACTGTTAGAAGTATGTTCCGATCTCGAATCAGTATCTAAAATACTCGAAGGCGTGCGCAAGATTGTCACACAGTCATGCAACTGCAAAAAGGAGCATCCAACAACTCCTTGCTGCGAGGCATAAAAATACCGGGGAGTTAAATCTGAACAGGGGGCATCCTATAAAAGGGAGCTTCCATGTCGGTAATGACCCAAGTTTATCTCAATCGGTTCAAGCCGCGCTCATATCAGATACCCTTGATGGATGCGATCCTTAACAAGGGATATAAACGCGTTCTCGCTATATTGCCCCGCCGGGCCGGTAAAGACGTCTGTGCCTTCAACATTATAATACGAGCCGCAATTAAGAAAGTTGCCGTATATTACTATGTTTTTCCAACGTACAGTCAGGGCAAGAAAATTTTGTGGGATAGCTTGACCAACGATGGCGCTCGCTTCTTAGATTATATGCCTCCTGAGCTTGTTGAGTCGAGAAATAGCCAAGAGATGAAGATACTTTTGAAGAATGGCTCATTGATACAAATCGTGGGGAGTGATAATGTTGACTCATTGGTTGGTACCAACCCGCAAGGAATCGTGTTCAGTGAATATGCGCTTCAAGACCCTCGTGCGTATCAGTTTCTTCGCCCTATTCTTGTTGCTAATAACGGGTTCGCTCTTTTTATTAGTACGCCGCGGGGCAAGAACCATTTTTTCACCCTCTATGAAGTGGCCCGACAGAGCAAGGATTGGTATTGCTTAAAGCTCAGCATTAACGAGACACAGCACATATCTCTTTATGAAATAGAAAAAGAGCGCGCTGAAGGATTGATGTCCGAAGATCTCATTCAACAAGAGTACTTCTGTTCATTCACCGCTGGCGTTGAAGGTTCTTATTACGGTCGCTATCTCGACAAGATGCGTATGACCCAACAGATCGGCATCGTTCCCTATGAAGTGGGCTTCCGTGTCTTTACCGCGTGGGATCTGGGCGTCAATGACCCAACGACGATATTATTCTTCCAGAAAATCGGCCAGACGGTGCGTATTTTTGACTGCTATGAAAATAAAAACATGGGACTCGAACACTATGTGAAGATTATCCAAGAAAAGGGATATAACTATGCGACACATTTTGGCCCGCATGATATCAAAGTGAGAGAGTTTGGCTCAGGCATGACCCGCTGGGAGAAAGCTAAGCGTCTCGGCGTCACCTTTTCGGTAGTTCCTGATCATCGCATCGAGGACGGTATCGAAACAGTACGCTCATCTTTAAGTAAAATATGGATCGACGAGCGTAATTGCGCCTCATTTCTCAAAGCGATTGAGAATTATCGCCAGGAATACGACCATAAAAAGGACATATATCACCCAAAGCCCCTCCACAATTGGGCCTCCCACTGGGCTGATGCTCTGCGCTATCTCTGCTTGTCGCTTAACAAAACTGAAGATGGACTTTCCCCTGAAGAGCTGGATCGCCGCTATGCAGAAACCGTATATGGCACAAATACTAATATGCCGCCAATATTTAGGGATGATTTGCCTCCTTATTAAACCTCGATAGCGTCAGAAGGAATATTAGTCTTAGGAGGCTGATCTTTCGTGTCGAACTTGATTACAATCATCTTGGCGCTTGGGTCTACCATGGCTATATCGAATATCTCGTTAATATGGTCTATGATAAGCCTATAAAGATATGCTTCACGGTAGGTATATCTTATGCATTCATCTACCGAGAAATCATCAAAGCCATCTTCTTTTGATTTTGCCAATTCAACCGCTTCATACATGCGAGCAGAATCTATAGCTCGTATGACGACAAAGGGAACGTCGATCGATATCTGCACCTCTTTGTCCGGGGATTCTTTAGGCTTTATTCCCTCTTCATCGTTCATCATCCTTTCTCGAGCGTCTAAATTTATTGAAAGGACGGTATTTTTTAAGCTAGCCCTCAGTACTTCTACGGGAGTATTTGATTTAAAGCTCCAGATCAACGCCTTTTTGTGCTCTTCGTTCATTTGTCGCCCTTCTCTAATAATTCTCTATAAGCAGCATTCATAAACTCTTTTCTTGATGCGCCAAGCACATATGCAAGCCTCTCCACAATTTGAGGATCGGGAATAAGATTGTATTCCTCAATCGAAGATATAAAAGTTTTGGGCAAATTCAAAATCCCCAGCCGCTTAAGCACCTGATCAACGCGCCATCCACGCATTCTTCTATGCCTCTTTACGAGCGAACCAAATGATTCTGTAGGCTGATGATGTTGCCGATGAGGAGAATTAGTCTTTACCTCATAGCTTGATACCTTGGGCGCATTTGTCATGGTGCGCACGCGAATACTTTGATTACGATGGCTCGGAAATGTTGGCCGCTTCGCCATTCCTTTAGGTCGAGACGATATGATGATCTCAGGCTTTTCTTTTGGCCCACCACGATAGAGGTCATTATAAGGAACGCGCTCAACACTCTTCCTGTCCTCCAGCACCTCTTGCGGATCAAACGGCGGATCTTTATGGTAATCCTTGGCCGGATCTTCCTTTTGTGGCTTCATAAAACTAAATATACTACCCAGAAATTTCTGCACTCGTTTAAGATTTGGTCCGCGCATGTTACCTCCCCATCAATTCGTCATATATATTCATTATATCATTATTAATATCATTAATATACAAAAACTAACTTGTGTGACATCTCCATTATTCGTCGCTGCTTGAATTTATTCATATTTCCTTTGTAGGATCGTTGTAGTTACGAATTATAACACGAGGTGAGACGATGCTATTCCCCCAATTAGGCCCTCAGTACTACGATGATAAGCACAAGGAAGTTCTTGGCCTTATGGAGGCATTTTACGCTGAGAGCATAACGATCAATCAATCCTTTTGGGGGGAGAGTGATACTGACTATCGCTTCTGGTCAGGAGACCAGACTTTGTGGAACGATTACTATGGCAACCTACCCGCAAATCGTCGACGTCAGTTCAATTTTAACCGAATCCGCCGCGTAACTAACATGATTAGCGGACATCAGCGCCGTAACCGCAAGTCCACGATTGTAACCCCCGTCGAAAACGCCGATGCAGAGACTGCAGATCAATTCACCAAAGTTCTTATGTGGATCAACAAGCAAGAAGGCGTACTCGAAACAATATCCGATGCCTTTGAGGGCGCTATCATCGGTGGCATGAACTTGCTCCATGTCTGGATGGACTATCGCTCAGATCCTGTGTCGGGCAATATTCGCGTCGACAACTGCTCATATAACTCATTCCTTATCGATCCCTACTTTAAGAAGCAAGATCTCTCAGACTGCCGCGCCATATGGAAGCGATCATTCCTTACGAAACGAGAATGTATCGCCTTGATGCCCTATTACGCTGATCAGATCCTTTCCCTGACAGGACTCGATGCAGGTACCGGTAGGGATGGCAAGTTTCAATTTCAACCTGAATCATATAATTATGGTTATAAAAATTTATTGACATATGATGAATTTTGGTATAGAGATTATCGAACACAAAAGATGCTCACTGACACGCAAACCGGTGAGACGATGGAGTGGCCGAACAATAATGAAGAGCGATTAAAGCTCTTTCTTCAAACGTATCCGCAGGTTACGGTTACGGACAGTGAGATACCAACATGCCGCTTGGCGGTCGTTATTCAAGGGAAAGTGTTTTATGACGGGCCAAACCCGATGGGGATTGATCAGTATCCTTTTGTTCCTGTGCTGGCTTATTACGCACCAGAAATGCCTTATTTCCCTCAGCGCGTTCAAGGCGTCGTGCGCAACATTCGGGATGCTCAGTATTTGTATAATCGCCGGAAGGTCATTGAACTGGATATCTTCGAGTCTCAGATAAACTCGGGCTATATCTACAAAGAAAATGCGCTGGTGAACCCACGAGATATCTTCTTAAGCGGACAGGGCAAAGGCCTCGCGCTTAAAGAAGAAGCGAATATGACCGACGTGATACAGATTCAGCCGCCCAATGTACCGCCTTCAATGATCGAGATATCAAAGATCATGGGCCAGGAAATTTTGGAGATATCGGGTGTTAACGAAGAGTTACTCGGCAGTGCGATCGATGACAAAGCAGGAGTTCTTTCCATGCTCCGGCAATCTTCTGGATTGGTAACCTTACAGGGTCTCTTTGATAAGCTCGACCATTCACAAAAGCTACTCGGTGGCATTATGATTGACCTTATCCAGGCAAACTTTACTCCCGGAAAAATTCAAAAAATACTCGAAGGCAAACAGCCCGCTCCTCAGTTCTATAGCAAAGCATTCGGCAAATATGGATGTGTGGTTGAAGAGGGGCTTAATACCTCGACCCAGAAGCAGATGCAATTCGCGCAGCTTCTCCAGCTTCGAGAAACAGGCGTACCCGTTCCTGATGAAGTATTGCTCGAAGCAGCAACCCTCCAGAACAAGAAAGAGCTTATCGAGGCTATCCAGCAGCAGCGACAACAGCAACAACAGATACAACAGATGCAGATTCAATCTACACTCGCTGAACAACAAGCTCGAACTAATCTCTCTCAAGCGCGCGCTGTGGCAGATCAGGGTCTTGGCCTTGAGCGCCTCAGCCGTATCCAGGAAAATAAAGCACTCGCCGAAGAGCGAACTGCAGCAGCTGAAAAAGACCGCGACGCAGCGCTTCTTAGCCTCATTAAGGCGTCCAAAGAGATCGATTCAATCGACATATCCCACATATCGGAACTTTTGAAGTTGAGTGCTATGATGAAGAGCCAGCAACAACAACAAGCAAGAGAAGGGGAGAGTCTCAATGGAGAAGGCACTTGATCTATTAAGAGAGGCAATAGTCGATATTAAGCCATACTTTGCCGCATGGGCCGGGTGTGGGATTGTATCGATCATTATCAATATCATTATGGGAATGTGCGTTGGCGCACTCGCTATTTATCTATTTTATTGGATTATTCGTCTGGGTAAGGTTGGTGCATGCTTCTTCATGGAAGAGCTCAACGAAAAGCGCCAGATAAGAGGCATCGAGCATCAAATGAGGCTCCAAGAGATCAAAGAAGAACAAGCCTTCAGGATAGCCGAGCTTAAAAACAAGCTTGAGCGCGCCAAGTCCGAAGAGATATGGAAGCGTAAGCAGATAGAGGCTCGCTATAAGGCTGAAGTGGAATATGACGAACGTTTCAGAGGACAACAATGAGCAATATCTTTGCACTATTTTTTGCCGTGGCCGCATTTTTCATAGGCAACAATCACGGACAACAGACTGTTGAATATAGATGTCTCGAAGATGATCGATGCTTTGTGATATATGACCCTTTGCGAGAGCCGTCATATTACATCGTATGGTTCGATGAGCTTGATGATAAAAAAATCTAGATTTATACTATGAGCGTCTATCCTTCTCAAGGTAAGACAATAATCAAAGGGCGACGTATTTTCGACGGATGCGTCGCCTTTTTATTTGCTCAAATCAGTTGTCTCCAAACTGTCGACAACTTGTCTACGCTTGATTGTGTTCACATTTCCGCTTTATGAATTAAGTGCTTACTTATCTTATGGTAAGAGGTTAACCCTTGCAGCTCTTAACGAGGTCTGTAGTTACATAAGGAGCCATCATGGCAAAACGATATCACAAATCTTCGCGCGGCGAATCAACCGAAATGCATATGAAAGATATGCACAATGACGAACGCCGTCATAATGCAGGATCGGAAAAAGAACATGAATTTGGAAAAACACGTCGTCTGGATATGTATGGCGGTATGGATGCTCGCCGTCGTACTGAATTGGAAGACGCAGGAATGATCCATGAAGATCATCGCGCTATCGCCAACTTGCCTCAAGAAGTCATGATTAAGCCATATCCATTAACAGGTCCTTACAATCCTGAAGGCCTTGATGACACCATTCGTGGCGTAGATCACCAAATGGATTACGATGACAAGCAAAGAGCTCGTCATTTCTTTCCTAAGAAAGTTTAAATCGAAGGTGTCATATGGAAATGATCGACATATTCTTCTCAGCTGGACGCGTTAAGCGTGGTCGTGAAGATAATGAGCCCGTCAAAGCTCCAGGTCGTAATCAAGCACGTAATTCATATGCGAAGACATTCGCCGATGAACTCATGCGTGAAGACATGAAGCTCAGAGCAGTTCCTTATCCCCAAGAAACATGTGATCCACGTCGCCGTCAGGAACTAGCTGATGGCGGCATGGTCCGCGAAGATGAGCGAGCAATGGCAAATCTTCCCCGACAGGCAGTCCATCACGAATACCCACGGCTTGGATACTACTCCAGTCCGTACATCGATTCCCTTGCGGTAAATCGCTCGGAGGATTAGAGATGCCGACGATGCCACGCATACCGGGAAAAGGAAAAAAGGTCGCCTGGAAAATTCTGGGCGTACCACCCAACATCTCCTTTAAGCCCGATCAGCGACAGAAGAAAATCAACCAACGCCTCATTTTTGAGGAATCAACCCGCGTTAGGTAGAAATGAAAAAGAAATGCACCGCCTGCGAAAAGAAAATGATGAAAAAAGTAGCCAAGAAAGCCGTTAAAAAGGGCAAAAAGGAAGGCGAAAAAGTAGAGAAAGTAATGAGCGAATATAAGCACGGAGAACTGCATAGCGGATCTAAAAAAGGTCCAAAAGTTAAGAGCCGAAAGCAAGCTGTTGCGATCGCACTTTCTGAAGCTAGAAAATCGGGCGAAAAGATTCCTAAAAAGAAAAAATAGTGCCTAAGGCAAACAAAAGAGGGGGATTTTAGTCCCCCCCTTTTCCTTAGAATGGCTTATGTCCTAGTAAATAACTAAATAGCAGGTGCCCAACGGGAAAGTTGAACACTATTGCATAGAGTAACTGATCCTTTTGAGCAGCTGCGAGATACTCAAAGGTCTCGTAGGGCCTCAGAATAAACCACCATGCTACAATCAAACCTATACATGCAATGCTCAATATCACACAGCCAATCCATTCCTTTGGGGGAAGTATTGGATAGAGCTTGTGGAGCCCAATAAGCGCTAGTCCGCTTGCGAAGTAGATCAAAACTAACTCGTACCAATACATCATGAGTGAGTCCTACGGTATAGGAAGTGGAATAGCTCTTACGATCCAGTATACCCCTTTACGTAAAACGTAGTTCCCCGTCGCTTTTCCGAATCCTTCTGCAGCCACAATTGCAAGGCCTCCCTTATTCACAATTGCATCTGCCGTGGTACCTTCTCCCGCGACATATTTCATCGCTGCGCCACCAACTATAGACTGCGTCTTAGTGAGGCAATTTGAATCGAAATAGTAGCCAACCGCTCCTCCAATGAGATCGATTCCTATACTAAGCGCAGCTCCACCCAGTCCTTCAATCACCATATCTTTCACGATTCCCTTCGCGGTTTCACTCAAGATGCTCGTTCCGGTGGCCGTCTCAAAGGCATCTTTTGCGACAGTTAGCCCCGTAACAACCTTTTGTGCTGCCTGTTTAAGAACGCCATTCTCAAAGTAATAGATAGGCTCTTGGGTGAAGCCGGCGATTTCACATGCTCTACCCACGAAGTCCATAGCCTTACCCGTTGTTTCATTGATAATATTGCTCGCGGCTTGCCCCATCTTGTAGAGGCCGGCCTGTTGATCGATCCTAAACGCTTCTTTGAGCATATCGGGCATCGCTTCATACAGCGTATAAACAGTAGCATTCTTCACGGTATCAGGAAGCTTGTTCTGAAGTACCTTAACAAGCGTCCACTTCCCCGGAGAAACCTCTTTATAGCCAGCAGCAATCATCTCTGCTGCGGTAGCGACCCTATTAAGTACCGAACCATCTTCTCCAACGCCTCGAGCAATACCATTAATGAATTGGGGGAGATTCTCGATTCCCTTTGCTACCGATCGCATACACAAAAAGGTAAGTGCATATCCAGCCATTCTTTCGCACCATCCGGCGAAGCGAGGACCAATGCCTCCATTTCCCATCATCATTGCGCGAAGAATCATCTCCTGATCACTTCCCCGACTCATTGCAATCTTATTGAGTGCAAGAAAGTGTCCCATGGTCTTGCGATCAAGCTGACCTAAGAGGTCATCCACATTCTCTCGAGGAACTGGACACATGCTACTCTCACTTCCCGATAGAAAGTTCTCATTCTGGTAATACAGAGAACATTTTCCCGTGTCATTCGTCCTTAGGATGCACGCCTGCGGAATCTCTCCTCGCGTATCTAATATAACCGGTTGAAATCGTACGCGCTTACACATTTGACGCATTAAGCCCATCGCAAGAATTTGCTGGGCAGCATTAATCTTGGGCGACGTCCTTATGCAAGAACGTCGTTCTAATTGATGCGATGCTGTTATCGTTGCGGATAATATAGTTAATGATAATAATAGCGTCTTGTTCATGATTTCCTTCTCCCAAGGAATGGTCTGACTTCGCCCTTAAGACTATGTCTCGACACGTTAATAAATAAGGCCGTCTGTAGCCTTATTTATTCTATACAATAGATCTATTATCTCAACACTATTTTGGCATCATATCATTTTCTTTTATGAGTCTTCCTGGATAATAGGAAAACTGACGCTCTAAGCGAGGAGCACTTGGTATAGGAAGCTCATCTTCTATCGGTCGAATTCTTCCTCCTCGACAGCGATCTGAGCACCATCCCCAAAACCAATCGACAAATGCCTGAAAACAGCTTCGCGTATCTCTTCGAATATCAAGATTTTGTACACCGCGTAGATTCACCACATCGGTAGTAGGCAACTGCCAACAGCCTCTCGTATGAATCGTTTGCTGAACCTCTTCACCCGGAATACTGAGTCGTCTTTGCGGTATCTCAATGGGAGCGCTATTGCCCGTTACAATCGAGCCGCACATTCTTTTGCCTGGTCGACCGGTACATCCGACCAAGGTGTATGGTGAACAAATCAATACTAGGATCGCTACATGGTTATTCATATTAGTTCCTCCTCAGAGCGGTGTGCTCTACCCACATGGTCTCATGCCTCCTTGGTCAAAGTCTAGCAATCCGCAACTTCTTGTTTCTATTCAGACTTTCTGATTAGAATACGGGCGCATATACCTGGGAGGGATAATGGAAGAAGTTAAAAAAGATACATTTGGAAAAATAGCTTCGGAGTTATTACAGAAAGAGCCTGAAGAGCGATCAGTTATTGAGCTCCAGCGCTCAATGAATGAAAAATACTATGAAAACCTCATCAAATGCGCGATGAGAGAGCGCGAGAACTTCACCGGAAGCTTCTTCATAACCGTCATTACCAAGAATGAAAAGCTTTTCCCTAACACATTTCGTCATTACTATTTCGCGCGACATACGTGTCCTACTCCTGATTACGATCAGTCGGTTTTCTTTTATGACCGGCGAGATGAGGAAATAAGATACATCTGGACCATTCCATCACAAGACGCCTGCCATTATCTCATCAATAACGCACTGTACGTAGCACCCGAAGAGCGAGATTCGCTCAACTTCGTACTCCAATTTAAGAACGGCGACCTCTTTAAAATTGCCCAGCATCTCAATGGAGAATTAGATCAATTACAACCACAAAGGATCATCGCATGAGCTATCACTTAAGTATGGAAAAGGATTCCCCGCAATCGGTCAGAAAAATGCACATAGATATGCCGCCATTGCCACCCGACTACGCCCAGGCTACGCCGGGCAGGCCCGAAGTTAATCAAGAGCAAACACAATCAGAGCAAACACAGCCAGAACAGCTGCAATCGAGCCCGCAAGAACAAACTCTTGAGTCATATGAAACTCCTCAGAATGAAGAACTGGTTTCTTCCCCTGAGCCTAGCGAGCAATCTCAACCGGCACAAGTCCCCCAGGAAACCAAAAAGGAATCTCCTCAGGCAAAGAACTTCCGCGAACTTCGTGAAAAAGCAGAGCGTGCACAACAAGAACGCGATATGCTCGCCCAGAGACTTAAAGAATATGAATCGCAGAGGGCAGCTCCTAAACAGGAAGAGACAGATCTTCATATAGCTCCCGACGATCTCGTCGAAGGAAAGCATCTTTCTAAATTCATCAAACAGCAAAAAGAGCTCGAAGCGCGTATCAAGCAATACGAACAACAAGCCCATCAAAACAGCGCAGAAGCTCGCCTTAAAGCAAAATACTCAGACTTCGATAGAGTGGTCACCAAAGAGAACGTTGAAGAGCTCATTCGCCAGAAGCCTTCTTTCGGCTATACACTCCAACAATCAGCGTCTAACATAGAAGCCGCCGGTGAAACTGCTTACGACATGATCAAGCTTCTTAAGATAGACGCAGGATCTCAATACGACGAAGATAAAGAGCGTGCTCAGCGTAACGCCAATAAGCCACGACCCCTTACCAGCGTATCACCCCAACAGGGCGAC